>Ga0073904_10001758_pt1 | contig 16220 bp, 16 predicted proteins | sample KloWWTrecipitate_FD_66668 | JGI IMG/M metagenome (GOLD analysis project Ga0073904, IMG submission 66668) | Active sludge microbial communities from Klosterneuburg, Austria, studying microevolution and ecology of nitrifiers - Klosterneuburg... | ecosystem: Engineered > WWTP > Aerobic digester >... | reverse complement strand
GTGCCGCTTCGGCATCGTAGAAGAAGGGGGGAAAGGCCCACTGGAGCGCGCAATAGCGGATCACCTGGCCGAGGTCCGGCTGGAGATGGAGGACGGGAAGCTCATCACCCTCGGCAATGGTTGCGGGGCCGGGGGTCACGGCTCCCCTCCACCGCGGGCATCGGCCGCGGAGTACTGGGTCATCGTGTGGGCGCTGCGGGCCACGGCGCTCCCCGTGGCATCGCGGAAGACCACCTCGGTACGGAAGTCGACGCTGTAACCGAAGCGGCCGCCGAAACGCTCATTGACGGCGACGATGGCATGGACGGACTCGAGGTTCTCACCCATGCGCAGGGGGCGCTCGAACTGCCATTCGTTGCTGATGAGGATGGAGTTCGGGAGGAGCGAGGGGATCGCAGGCGCCGGGGACTCGGAATCGAGGGCGGCGATCACATAGCCGGGGACAACCTCGCCCGGTCCCGGGGTGGAACGGGGGACATGGCCGGTGTAGACCTCCAGGGCGCGGCGGTAGGCCTTCGGGGTGACCTGCACGCGACCAAGCGGAGTCTCTCGGCCGACCAGTGCGCGCACCTCGGGGGTGAGCAGGGATTCATCGGGCATTGAAGGAAGCCTACGCGGGCGGCGAGGGGAGGCTCAACCGGGTTGGGGTTTGCTACGCTTGAACGATGATCTACCTGGACCATGCGGCAACCACGCAATTGCGCCCGGAAGCGCGGGAGGCGATGTTGCCGTTCCTCGGAGGGCGGTACGGCAACCCGAGCGGGCTTTATGCCATCGGGCGCGATGCCCAGGATGCCGTGGATGAAGCACGCCGGACCGTTGCCGCCTGCCTGAATGCCCGCCCGGCCGAGGTACTGTTCACGAGCGGTGGCACGGAGAGCATCAACTCGGCGATGCTGGGGATCGCCTATGCGATGCGGCGAGCGGGAGCAGGCAACCACGTCATTACCTCCGAGATCGAGCACCACGCGGGCCTGCATGCGGCCCAACACCTGGAGGAGCTGGGCTTCGAGGTCACCGTTGTGGGCTGCGACAGCGACGGCAAGGTGCGCGTGGACGAGTTCGTGAGGGCGCTGCGGCCGGGCACGGTGCTGGCAAGCGTAATGCTGGCGAACAACGAGGTCGGGACCATCCAGCCCATCGGCGAACTGGCCGGCATCCTGCGCGACTTCGCGCGCGAAGCGGGCCACCGGGTGGCTCTGCACACCGACGCGGTGCAGGCCCCGGGCTGGATGCAGATCGACGTGGAGCAACTCGGGGTCGATGCGCTGAGCCTCTCGGCGCACAAGTTCGGCGGGCCGAAAGGGAGTGGCGTCCTTTACCTGCGGAGGGCGACGCCGTTCCGCCCGCTGTTGCATGGCGGCGGACAGGAGATGCAGAAACGCGCCGGCACGGAGAACGTCGCGGGCATCGTGGGGACGGCGGTTGCCCTGCGGCTGGCGGTCTCGGGGAGCGCGGAACGGGCGGCCCGGGTGCGAGCGCTGCGCGACCGCCTGCGGGAGGGCATCCTGGCGGCGGTAGCAGATACACAGGTGAACGGCTGCCAGCAGGATTGCGTGCCGAACAATCTGAACATCGCCTTCGGCGGACTGGAGAGCGACGGGCTGGTGCAGCGGCTCGACGCACGCGGGATCGCCGTGAGCTCGGGGAGCGCGTGTTCGAACTCCACGTGGGAACCGTCCCACGTCCTGATGGCGATGGGTGTGCCGATCCGGCGGGCGGTTGGCAGCGTGCGCTTCTCGCTCGGCGAGACCACCACGGCCGACGAGATCGACGAAGTCCTGCGGGTGCTCCCGGAGGAGGTTGCGGCGGTGCGGAACTCCCAGGCAGCGGCCGCGGGATAGCGCGGAAGCGGACGAGCGGGTCGCATCACTCGTGTACAATCCGGGCACTTTGAACGTGGGAGTCTCCGATGTTCGTCCACGATGTCCTTGCCCATGCGGTGAAGCTGTATCCGGAGAAGGTGGCGCTGCGCGACGGCGACGTGCGGTACACGTACCGTCAGGCGAATGAGCGCGTCCACCGGCTGGCAGCAGGACTGCTGAGCCTCGGCCTGAAACCGGGGGACAACATCGGGATCCTGGCAAATAACTCGCACCGGTACTGGGAGACGTATTTCGTTGCGAGCGTGGCGGGGATGCCGCTGGCGCCGTTGAACACACGGCTGGCCGCGCACGAGCTGGAGTTCATCCTGAGCGATGGGGAGATCAAGGCGCTCATCATTGGGCCGGAGTTCATCCCGCTCTACGAGCAGTTCAAGGCGAAGACGCCGGGGCTGCGGAACGTGATCATCTTGAATGGGGAACTCGCGGGCGCCATCGACTATGAGCAGTTGATCGCGGCAAATGCACCGCTGCCGGGACCGGCGCGTGAGTGGCGCGAGGATGAGCTGCTGAACCTGTGCTACACAGGCGGCACAACGGGACTGCCCAAGGGGGTGATGCTGAGCCAGCGGAACGTGGTTTCGAACGCCGAGCACGCGTGGATGACCATGGGGTTCAGCCAACATGACACCTGGCTGCACGTTGCGCCGATGTTCCACCTGGCGGACGCGTGGGCCTGTTACACACTGACGATGGCCGGCGGCGCGCACACGTTCCTCGGGACCTTCACGCCGCAGGGGTGCCTTGAAGTGATCGAAAAGGAGCGGGTATCGAAGACGATCCTCGTCCCGACGATGATCAACTTCCTGGTGAACTTCCCGGCGCTGAAGAATTTCGACACCTCGAGCCTGGACCTGATGCTGTTCGGGGCGTCACCGATGCCCGTGGACCGGCTGATTGCGGCGAAAGAGGCGCTGGGCCCGATCCTCTGCCAGGCCTACGGGATGACGGAGACGGCCCCGCTGCTCACGTCGATGAAGGTCGAGTGGACCAATTACGATGGGACGGCCGAAGAGAAGCGCCGGCTCGGCAGCTGTGGCCGCCAGGTATCTGGCGTGGAAGTCCGCGTGGTTGACGAGGAGACGGGGGAAGACGTCCAGCCCGGCGAGGTGGGGGAGATCATTGCCCGCGGGCCGAACGTGATGCTCGGGTACTGGAAGCGGCCTGACGAGACTCGTGAGGCGCTCCGTGGCGGGTACATGCACACCGGCGACCTGGCGACCGTCGACAGCGAGAACTTCGTCTTCATCGTCGACCGGGCGAAGGACATGATCATCTCGGGCGGTGAGAACGTGTATTCGACAGAGGTCGAAAGCGCGCTGTACGAACACCCGGACGTCCTCGAAGCGGCGGTGGTCGGGATCCCGGACGAGCAGTGGGGCGAGGCCGTTCTCGCCGTGGTGGTCCCGAAAGAAGGGGCCGCACCGACGGAGCACGGCATCATCGAGCACTGCCGTACGCTCATCGCCGGGTACAAGTGCCCAAAGAAGGTCGTGTTCCAGGCGACGCCGCTGCCCAAGAGCGGGCCCGGGAAGATCCTGAAGACGGAGATCCGGAAGCCATACTGGGAAGGCCGGGAGAAGCAGGTCAACTAGAAGCCCGCGCCGGCGTGTGCGACACGTGAGCGTGGCACTTGGAGCGTTGCCGGGCCAGCCGCTACCATTCCCGCGCAAGATCGCAAGGGCGAGGAGGAGGCCGATGCACCGCGAAGACGCCTGGGCCATCCTCCTCGAGTACTCGCAGGAGGAGCGGACGCGGAAGCACGGCATCGCCGTCGAAGCCACGATGCAGGCCTACGCGCGGTTGCTCCACGAGGATGAGGAGAAGTGGGGGATCACGGGCCTTCTGCACGACTTCGACTGGGAGATCCACCCGACCGAGGACCTGCACCCGAAGGAGGGGTCAAAGCTCCTGGCGGCGCGAGGCGTGCCGGACGACATCCGCTACGCCATCCTCTGCCACGCGCCGTTCCTCGGGATGGAGTACACCTCGGCGATGGACCGGGGAATCTACGCCTGCGACGAACTGAGCGGCTTTGTGATCGCCTGTACACTGGTGAAGCCCGATCGGTCACTGTCATCGATCGAGCCATCCTCGGTGCGGAAGAAGATGAAAGACAAGGCGTTTGCGCGGACGGTCCACCGTGAGGACCTGGTCAACGGCGCGCGTGACCTTGGCGTGGAACTGGACGAACACATCCGGTTTGTGGCTGACGCCCTGAAGCCGGTGGCATATCAGCTTGGAGTGAACCCATGAGGAATGAACAGGTCCCCGACCGCAACATCGCGATGGAACTGGTGCGGACAACCGAGGCGGCAGCCCTGGCGGCGGCGCGCTGGGTAGGCCGCGGCGACAAGAATGCCGCCGATGGCGCGGCAGTCGGGGCAATGCGCATGATGCTGGACACGGTGGACATGGACGGCATCGTGGTCATCGGCGAGGGCGAAAAGGACGAGGCGCCGATGCTGTTCAACGGCGAGCGCGTGGGGAATGGCCGCGGCCCGCAGGTGGATGTAGCGGTCGACCCTCTGGAAGGCACGCGCCTGACGGCGATGGGCCGCCCGGGGGCGGTTTCGGTCATCGCGTGTTCACCGCGGGGGACCATGTACAACCCGTACGACATCTTCTACATGGAGAAGATCGCCGTCGGCCCGGCGGCCCGGGGGATGATCGACCTGAACGCACCGGTGGCCTGGAATATCGGCCAGGTCGCGAAAGCGAAGGGGATCGCCGTCGAGGAAGTGACTGTGATCATCCTGGACCGCGACCGCAACACGGAGATCGCGGACCAGATACGGGCGGCGGGCGCGCGGATCAAGTTCATCACCGATGGCGACGCGCCGGCGGCGGTCTCCGCGGGCATCGCGGGTTCGGGTGTCGACATGATGCTCGGGATCGGCGGGTCGACGGAAGGTGTCGTCGCGGCGGTGGCACTCAAGTGCATCGGGGGCGACTTCCAGGGACGGCTGTGGCCGAGGGATGATGGCGACCGGGAGCTGGCGGCAAAGCGCGGGCTGGACGTGAACCAGGTTCTGCAACTTGAGGACCTGGTGCGGGGCGACGATTGCATGTTCGCGGCAAGCGGCGTCACCACCGGCGAACTGCTCCAGGGCGTGCAGTACGTGGCCGGCGGCGCGGTCAGCGACTCGCTCGTCATGCGCTCGCGCTCGGGGACGGTACGCCGGATCCGGACGGAGCACCACTGGCGGAAGCTCCAGGGCATCGACGCGACGGTCAACGGGTAGCCCGCGGCCGGGCGGCCCGGCCCACGGACCCGTTAGTTAGAAGCCGTTGTTCTTATTCACAAACACCTCGCACATCACCAGCGGGGGTAGCGGCTGCGTAGGATGGGCCCCGCCAGTGGCGCGCGGTTGTCGCCACGTGGTGGAGGCGGGATGGAAGGTCAAAACGGAACTCCGCGGCTGCTGGCCATCGAGGCGATCCGCGCACAGCGGATAGAGGCGGCCGCGCTCCTCGCCGTCGGCATCATCCACGACCTGAACAACCTGCTGACGGTCATCGCCGGATCGTTCGACCTGCTGGCGGAGGAAGGCGGCCAGCCAGATAGCGGGTACGTGGACGATGGGCGCCGGGCCTCGGCCCGGGCACGGGAACTCACGGGGCGGCTCATGGCGCTCGCGAGCGGTGAGCGGAGCTGGCGGGCGGTGCCGGTAAACATGGTGGTGGCGGAAACGGCGGGGCTCGTGAGGATCGTGGCGCGAGGTGCCCGGATCGACCTGGACCTGGCCCCACAAGAGGTCCTCGCCTTCGGGGACGAGTCCCAGATCCGGCAGGTTGTCACCAACCTGGTGCTCAATGCCTGCCAGGCCTCAGAGCCGGACCGGGGGCCGGTGGTGGTGGCGACAGGCCGCGAAGGGCGAACGGTGTACATCGAGGTCGCGGACCGCGGGACGGGAATAGAAGCCGAAGAACTCGAACGGCTCTTCACCCCGCTCGCCTCGGCGCGGGACGGGGGCCACGGGATCGGGCTTGCCGCGGTGCACGCGATCGTCGAGTTGCACGGCGGCGAGATCGAGGTGTCCACAGCGCCCGGAGTGGGGACGCGATTCCGTGTCCGGCTTCCGACGGTTGAGGAATAGCGCAACTGGACGGGACAGATGGCGGGGCCCCGTGCGACACTGTGGCCGTGGACGGGACCTGGCCCTGCCGGTGTCCGGCAAGCGTGACGGTCAGAATTGACGACGCGTTCCGGAAGCTGGCTGAGCCGGGTTGAAAGGGGGCGCCGTCAAAAGTTACACACCGTTTACATGGGACTCCCCCGGGAGAAGCCACAATTCGTTGACCCTACTTCGACACGGTTCCTACACTGCCGTTTGATGAGGAGAAAATTCATGGAGCGAATCCCGATCCGGCGGTTGGCGTTCGTAGCAGTGCTCGGCGCCCTGACGCTTATCCCGGCGGCTGTCGCAAGCGCCGGCACAATGCCGGGCGACCGGCAGGAGCTGGCCTTTGGCCGGGGCTTCGATTACGTGGCCGTGCTTCCCGCGCTGCTCCCCGAGAGCAAGGAGAACACGAGCTCTATCGCCCAGAACAATGGTTCGGCACCGGCGACCATTGTGATGGACATCTACACGCCGCAGGGCGTACAGATCCCGTCAGCGACCGTGGTGTACGCCAACGTCCCGCCGGGTGGGACGCGTGTGTTCGCCCAGGCGATCAATACCGGCCTCACCCCGGGCTTCCGTGGCGTGGGCGTGATTTCCAGCGACCAGCCGATCAATGCGCTGCTCGTCCGGGACATCACTTCGAACGCGACGTACGCGAAGTCGTACTCAATCCACAACGCCTATCCCACAGGCGGTACCAAGGTGACGTTGCCGTACGTGGCCAACGCGCTTGAAGGCAACTACAACACGCGCTTCGCAGTAGCGAACACGGGCACCTCGGAAGCATGTGTGACCATCGTCTACGTCTTCCCGGGCGGTTCGAAGTCGCCAGTGACCGATGCGGGATCGGGTGCGGCAGCGTGCAGCGGCGGCGGTTACAAGATCCCGGTTGGCGGGCAGATCAGCTTCGCGCCGACCGTGGTCGATGGCGCCATCCCGATGCCGGCGAGCACCTCCAACTCCATCATGGCCGCCACGCTGACGACGAGCAGCTCGACGATCACCGTCGGCGTTGATGCGTACCTGAGCAGCGGCCTGCGCAAGCTGGCTTCGTACGACGGCTTTATCGTCGCGGGTGGCACGAGCGACCTGGGCACGACGATCGCGATGCCGCTGGCGATCAAGCTTGACGGGTTCTACACGCAGTACCTGCTTTCGAACCCGAACGACACGGCAGCCACCGCGACGATCACCTACACGGGCAACACGGGGACCTACACCGTGCCGCTGACCATCCCGGCGAACGGGACGGCCAGCCACAGCGTGTATGAAGCCGCCGGTGGCGTCCCTGAGGGCTTCGTCGGCGCGGCTACCATCACTTCGAACCAGCCGATCGCGGCGGTGCTCTTCCGCTCGAAGATGACGTCGCCCGGAAGTTACCTCGACACGGACCTGTACACGGCAGTGAACGGCGTCCCGACCGTCCGCGCGACGACGACGGCGAAGTTCCCGCTGGTCTTCCGGCAGGCGTACAAGACCGGCGGCCTGAGTGGCTACAACACGTGGATCAGCGTGAGTGTGGCCGATGGCAGCACGGCCAACCTGACAATCACCGCGATCAACGACACGTCGAACTCGGCGCCGGGGTGCAACGCACCGGCGACGTACACGACTACCAAGTCGGTAACGGGGTCGTTCATCTTCTACCAGAATGCGGACTCGGATAACGGCTTCGGCTCGAACCCGTCATGCTTCTGGGGCGGGGTCACGATCACGAGCGACAAGCCGATCATTGCGATTGGCAACGCTACGAACGACCTCAACGACGGTGACAACGACGGCCTCTACAACGCCTTCTCCAACTAGGCGAAGACCCGGCAATTGAGCAAAGGCGCCCGCTACCGCGGGCGCCTTTCTTCTTGCCCGGCAGTGGCGCACCCGGCCGGGACCCCTAGGATTAGCCCATGTCGATCGCCTTCAACGGCATCATCGCGTTCCTGTTCCGCGGCGTGAACCTCGCGGTGGCCGTCGGCATTCTGCTCTTCTGCACGAACCAGATGGAGGCCCGCGACTACGGCACGCTGGTGCTGGGGCTGACCGTGGTCGGCCTGGTGAACTCGGCGACGGGCGGGCTGACGGCGGCAACGGCCTACCAGATCGCGAACCAGCGCCGGGATGCAGGCGTGGCGCTCACAAGTGGCGGCTTCATCGGCGGCTGGGTGGGGATCCTTGCGGTGGCCGGCGGCGCCCTCGCGGGTCAGTTCGCAGCGGGGGATACCGGCGCTGAGGCGCCGGCGATCGGCGCTGCGTGCGCCGCGGTGATCCTGAACGGGGTGCTGGCCGGCGCGTTCCTCGGGAGGGAGTCGCTGGTCCGTTACAACCTGGCACTCGTGTGCCCGCCGCTGTTCGCCCTTGTCGCGATTGTGGCAGCGTTCCTTTCCGGCTCGCCGAAGACGCCGGAAGTGGCCCTCACGATGTACGCGGTGGGCCAGTGGGGGGCGCTCGCGCTCCTGGCCGCGACCGGAAACGCGCTGCCGCGGGGGCGCGTGAGTATCGAGCGCGGCCTTATCCGGGACATCGCTCGGTTTGCCGCCGTGGCGGGCGTCGCCAGCGGCATCTCGTACCTGAACTACCGGGCCGACCTGTTCCTGGTGCGCCACTTCGAAGGGAAGGAGGGCGTCGCGGTGTACTCGATCGCGGTTAACATCGCCGAGTCGGTCTGGCAGGTGAGCGGGTCGCTGGCACTGGCGGTGTACGCGAGGGTGGGTTCGCTCGGGCGGGCCGAAGCGGCGGCGCTGACCGCGCGCGTGATGCGGCACACGGTGGTTTTGCTCGCGGTCGTGTGTTCGGGCCTGTTTGTGTTCGCGGATCTTGTCGAGATGGTCTTCCCGGCCGACTACGCGGGGATGGCCACGGCCCTGCGCTTCATCCTGCCGGGCGTGCTGTTGTACGGCCTCGCGCAATCGTTCGCGGGGTTTTACACGTACCAGCGCGGGATGCCGTGGGTTTCGTCCGTGGTGGCGGGAAGCGGGCTGGTGATTGACCTCGCCCTGGCGGCGATCCTCATCCCGGCGATGGGGGTGAACGGCGCGGCGCTGGCGAGCGCGATCGCATACAGCCTTGCCATTCTCGGGGGGCTCGCCGCATTCGCCCGATCCGAGGGACTGGGGCCGGGAGACCTCTTCAGGTTCGGGAGGGCGGAAGTGGACGACTACCGGACGCTCGTCAGGCGAATCCGCGGCCTGGCCGCGCGGGCCTGAGACGCCAGACGGTCAGCCGAGAGGCGGGGCGGAGGCCGGGCAGAGGGATGGATCGGGCCTGGGGAGCGGGATGGGCAGGCCGGTCTCAGGGTCGGTGAGCACCATCATGGGGATGCCGAAGACCAGCTCAAGGCCCGTGGGTTCGAGAACCCTGGCGGGAGGCCCATCGAACGCGATCCGGCCGTTGCCCATCGCGATGACACGGTCCGAGAAGCGGGCGGCGAGAATGAGGTCGTGAAGGACGGAGACGACGGTCATGCCTTCGTGGTTGAGGCGGCGGAGCAGGTGCATCACCTCGACCTGGTGGGAGATGTCGAGGAAGCTGGTCGGCTCATCGAGGAGCAGGACGCGCGGCTGCTGGGCAAGGGCCATCGCGATCCAGGCGCGCTGACGTTCGCCACCGGATAGGCTGCCCAGCGGGCGGGAGGCGAAGTGCAGGGTGTCCGCGGCCTGCATGGCCCATTCGACCGCGCCGACATCAGCGCGGGAGACCCGCTGGAGGATGCCCTGGTGCGGGTATCGACCGCGAAAGACGAGCTCGCGGACCGTAAGGTCGGCACCGGCATCGGGCGACTGGGTAAGGATGGCGAGGTTGCGTGCGACCTGGCGGGCACTGATCGCGCGGATATCCGTCCCATCGAGGAGGACGCGTCCGCTGACCGGGCGGTGGAGGCGGGACATGCCGCGGAGAAGGGTGCTCTTGCCGCTCCCGTTTGGCCCGACGATGGAGACCATCTCGCCCGGCTCGACATCGAACGAGACTCCCTCGACGACAGTCCGGCCGTTGTAGGCGAGGCGAAGGTCCTGGACTGCCAGCTTCACTCGCGGAACCTCACAAGGTAGAGGAGGAAGGGGGCGCCGACGCCGGCGGTAATGATGCCCATGGGCACTTCCGAGGGGCTGATGACGAGCCGGGCCAGGAGGTCGGCGGCGGATACGAGTATTGCCCCGTAGAGGGCTGCAAGCGGGATGACGAACCGGTTGTCGTTGCCGCCCGTGTACCGGGCGAGGTGCGGGCACACGAGGCCGACGAAACTGACCAGCCCCGCGGAAGAGACGGCGGCCGCGGTCAGGAGTCCGACGATCGCAAGGATGAGCAGGCGGGTCCGGTCAGTGAGGATGCCCAGACTGGCGGCGACATCATCCCCCAGGGCCAGGACGTTGAGGCGGCCGGCCACAAGCAGGGCCCCGGCGAACCCCGGAAGCGCGTAGGGGAGCATGGTGCGGAAGTCGCTCCATTCCGAACCGTACATCCCGCCGGCAAGGAAGCCGAGACTGGTCTGGAGAAAGGTACGCGAGCTGGAGAGCAGGCCGACAATGGCGGCGCCGAAGAACGCCGAGAGCGCTACTCCCGCGAGGGCAAGGCGGACCGGCGAGACCGCGCCCCTCCAGGCGATGACGTAGAGAATGGCCGCGCCACCCAGTCCTCCGGCCGCGCAGGCAGCAGCGATACCGGACTGGGAGACCTGTGGATCCGCGACGATGACGATGGCGCTTGCCAGCCCGGCGGCGGCCGTGACTCCGAGGATAGTGGGGTCGGCGAGGGGGTTGCGGGTGACGCCCTGGAGGAGCGCCCCGGCGGTGGCGAGGCTGGCGCCGACCAGCATCGCATCGAGGACGCGCGGGAAGCGGATCTGCCAGACGACGTTGCGGGCGAAGATGTCGGATTCAGACGTGAGGCCGGACCATGCCTCGCCCGGAGAGAGCTGGACGGCGCCGTACATGAGGCTCGCGAAGGCAATCGCGGCAAGGAGCGTGAGCCCGATCGTCGCGACGAGGAGCGGGCGGCTCAGCGGGGCAAAGGCGGAGCGCTGTGCAAGCGCTCCGCCTTCGGAAGAGGTAGATGCGGCCATTCGAGCCATGGTACCGCCGTTACGTGCCCGGGTGCTCGGGCACTAGTTCCCGGAGGTCTTCGCGGCGGCGGCGATCGCCTTGAACGCCTCGGCGATACGGGGACCCGGCGCCTGCAGGAAGAGCTGGACATCGGCATCAACCACGTGATTGCCGGTGACCGCCTTCAGCCCTTTGAACGGCGGGATCTGCGGGATGAGCGTCGCGAGGCGCGGGGCTGGCGGTGGGGCCGGGGTGATGGCGAAGATGAAATCCGGGTTGAATTCCAGCAGCTTTTCGGACGCGAGCACGGTGTACCCGGGGAATGGGCCCGAGTCAGGTTGCCCGGCGGCCGGGTTCTTGATGCCCAGCTGGGTGAGGATGTCGCCGGCGAAGCTCTTCTCCTTTGCGGCATAGAGGGTGTTATCGCGGTCGGCGATGAGGGCGACGGCCGAGATCTGTTTACCCGCGAGCGCGGCCTTCGCGTCATCGCGGGCCTTGTTGATGTCGGCGATCGCCTTCGTTGCAGCGGCCGAGCTATCCAGGACTTTGCCCATGAGTTCGAGGCCCTTGATTACATCCTGGTAGCTTTCAGCGCCGGCGAAGATCACCGGGACGGGAAGCTGTTCCACGGGCTGGCGGAGGGTGGGCTGGGAGTGGATGACGGAATCGGCAACCACCAGATCGGGCTTGAGCGCGAGGACAGCCTCAAGGTTCGGCTGGTAGGCGGTACCGATATCCTTCGCCGACTTGGCGGCCTCGGGGTAGTTCACCGTGGTAGTGCGGCCGACGACCGTGCCGCCCACAGCATAGACATACTCAACGGCGGTAGGGCTCAGCGCGACGATCGTGACCGGCTTCGCCTTGATCTCGACGGTCCGGCCGAGGAGGTCGGTCACCTTCATCGGGTAGGCGGCGGCGGCAGTCGGAGAAGCGGCGGTCGCGGAAGCCTGGGGCGAGGCATCGCCAGCCGGCGTGGTGGCCGCGGCCGTGGTCGCGGTTGCCTCGGGCTCGTCGTCATCCCCTCCGCAGGCGGAGCCAAGGAACAGCGCGGTGACGGCCAGAGCGGGGAGCAGCACCCGTACGTGCCGTAGCATTGAAACTCTCATTTCTATCAAGACTGCCTTTCTTGTTCATTCACTGGAGATTTAGGCTAGTATAGCGCGTGCCATCCTTGTGTCACGCCGGGGCGGGCGTGGACCGACCACCGGAGCCAACACCGTGGAAGACGCCGTCTACTACGTCCCGATCCTCACTACCATCCTGTCCGCGGGCTTCGCCGCCATCGTCTTGCGCCGGTGGCGGGAGAAGGGGAGTGCACCGCACCTGGCATGGTGGGGCGCCGGGATCTTCCTGTTCGGCGTTGGCACGTTCATGGAGGGGTGGACGGCCGTCTTCGGTTGGAACGAGGGCATCTTCCGCGCGTGGTACATCTCCGGGGCGTTGCTCGGGGGCGCACCGCTGGCGCAGGGAACCGTGTATCTGATGGTCAGCAGGCGGACAGCCGACCGGCTGGCGATCGTCCTCATGGCCTATGTCGTCATCGCCTCGGTCTTCGTCCTGCTGACGCCGGTTGACCAGTCTCTTGCCGAGGAGCAGCGGCTTTCCGGCAAGGTGATCGAATGGTCCTGGGTCCGGGCGTTCAGTCCCCTGGTGAACACCTACGCGTTCATCTTCCTGGTCGGCGGCGCTATCGTTTCGGCGGCCCGTTACCGGCACGATGGCGACTCGCGCCGGGCGGCCGCGAACGTGTTGATCGCGGTGGGCGCCATCCTCCCGGGCATCGGCGGAAGCTTCACGCGGGCGGGGTACACGGAGGTCCTGTACGTCACCGAATTCGCCGGGATCATCCTGATCTTCCTGGGCTACCGGCTCAGCATCCGGGGAAGGACGGCAGGTGTGCCGGAGACGGCGCGGGCGGGAGCGCTGGCGGCGGGCTGAGGCTCACAGCACGCGTTGCTGGAGCGTGGCACGATGGATCGAGGACTTCAGATTCCCGGGAGGCTCACCATGTCGCTCAACCCCCAGCTGCCCCAGCTTCCAGGTTCGCCCAAGGAGCTCGAAGGGGTGGAGAAGGCGCTGCTGGCACTTTCGTATGGCGTGCACGTGATTGGGTCGCGGAGCGGTGACGGTACGCTCAACGCAATGCTCGCGGACTGGGTGATGCAAGTGTCCTTCAAGCCGCGGCTGCTGGCGGTATCGGTCGAGAACGACGCGCGGACGTTGCGCTTCATCCGCGAGACCGGGGTGTTCACGGTGAACCTGCTGCACGAGAAGGACGGGGACGCCATCGCCCGCAAGGTGGTGATGCCTTCCGAGGCGAACAAGATCAAGGGGCGTTCCGCCGACGTCGCGGCCAGGGTTATCGACAAGCTGGCGACCATCCCGCACGCACTGCACGAGAACGGCTGTCCGGTCCTCGACGACGCCCTTGGATGGATCGCCTGCGAGGCGGAGCAGTTCGTGACCACCGGCGACCACACAATCGTCGTCGGGCGCTGCCTCGAAGGCGAGCAGGTGCGCGTGGGCGAGATGCTCATCGAGCGGCAACTCGGCTGGGAGTACGGCGGGTAGACCGGCCCGCGACCAGGCGGCCCCCGGGGGAGCTAGTCCGGGACGTAGACGGTGGAGAGCAGCCAGAGGGGCCGGAACCCGGCCGAGAGGCCGTTGTTCATCGAGCGGATGTTCCAAATGCCATAGGTGTAGATCGGCCAGCGGCCGCGCTCGCGGATCCAGCGGGCAGCGTGGACCGTGAGGGCGGTGGCGAGACCGAGGCCCCGGTGTGGGGGCGCGACGTCAATGCCGATCTCGTCGGTCCCCGGGTACTGGTCCCAGACACCAACGACCCCGGCGAGTGTTCCATCGGGCGCCTGGGCCGCGAAGGCGAGACGCATGGCCGCGATCTTCTGCGATTCGGAGGGCTCGCCGAGCGCGTTTTCGAACTGTCCATCCAGGCGCAGGCGTTCCTGCTCGGCAAGGGGAAGCTCGATGAGCCGGTAGCCAGCCGGGAGATGATACGGAGGCAGGTCCTCGGCAAGGACCATCCCCTCCGATGGGCTGTGTGAGCGGGTACCGGTGTAGCCGAGTTCGCGGGCGCGCGCGGCCATCCCTTCGAGGAATGACGGCAGAAAGATGCGGAAGTGGTGTTCGAGCGGCTGTTCGCGCGCCCAGTCGCCGAGCAGGGGGTCCTTCACGGAGACGACGGAGCCGAGCCCTGTGCTCGCGATGAGCGCGAGGTGGGGCTCGCGGGAATCAGGAGGCCGCTCTACGACCACCAGGGACTCGCTATCAAGCGCAGCCGGCACGCAGCCGAGCTGGGACGCAAGCGCGGTCTTCACGGCGGCTGCGGCCTGAGCGAAGAGCGGGCCGGGCATTAGGCCGCCCCGGTGAGGGCCCAGCGGGGCAGCTTCATTCGGCGAACAACGCCGGCAGGTCGAGCCGGAACCCCGTTTCGCTGAGACCCGCGTCGGCGCTGTCGAGTACATCGTCGCGCCCGAAGGTGTGCGCATCGCCGCCGGGGCGGTGGACGGTCACCGTGCGGTTCCGGGGGCGGACGATCCAGACGCGCTGCGCGCCGGCGTCGAAGTACTCTTCCACCTTCCGGGCGACATCGGACTCGCGGTCCTCGGGCGACATGATCTCGATGGCAAGGTCGGGGGCGCCTTCGACGAAGCGTTCGCCCGAGGAGGTCGGGAGGCGGCCAGCCGACATGAACGAGACATCGGGGGCGCGGACGGTATCGGGGTCGACCGCCAGGCGGTGGCCGAGCTCCACATGGACACGACCGAGCCTGCGCGGCTTCACGAACGCGAGGAGACTGGCAGCCAGTTCGGCAGCAAGAGCGGCATGCCGCTCACCAACGGGCATTTCTTCGATGACCCTCCCCTGGAGGAGCTCCATGCGCCCGCCGTGAGAAGGCTCGGGGAGTTCCCAGAACTCCTCGGCCGAGAGAAGGGTTTCGGACTTCGGGCTTGCGCTCATGCCGCTATCTTATCAGTCGCGGGGAAGCCCAAGGCCACGAGTCGCAATGATGTTGCGCTGGATTTCGCTTGAGCCGCTGTAGATGAGGGGTGAGACGTTGACCAGGTGTCCCTTTTCCATCACCCCGTGCAGGGCTGCGTGCTTCGAATCCGGCTCGAGGGCCCCGGCCGGGCCGAGCTGATTCAGGCCGAAGTTCGTGATGCGCGCGGCCAGTTCGGTGGCGAAGACCTTGATAACCGAGGCTTCGTAGTTGGCGACGCGCCCCGCCTCCTGCATCCAGGCCGTGCGGTAGCTCAGCAGGCGGCCGGTTTCGTTGGCGAGCCACATCTCAGCCAGGCGATGGCGAAGGATATCGCGGTAGGCGGCGCCGGGCTTGCGCTGACGCATGTCGGCAATCAGCATCTCGAGGCTGCGCTGGTTGGCGGCGATCGAAGCAACGTTCGAGCGCTCGAAATCAAGGAGAGTCATCGCCACGTACCAGCCGTTGTTCTCCTCGCCTACGCGGTTGCGGACGGGGACGCGGACATCCTCGAAGAAGACCTCGTTGAACTCGTGATAGCCGGCCATGTTGACGATGGGCCGGACGGTGATGCCGGGCGTCTTCATATCGACGAGGAGGAACGAGATACCCTTGTGTTTGGGGGCGTTGGGGTCGGAGCGGACGAGGAGGAAGCACCAGTCGGAGTGGTGTGCGCCGGTGGTCCAGATCTTCTGGCCGTTGACGACGTAGTCATCGCCATCGCGAACGGCCCGGGTCTGGAGTGAGGCGAGGTCGCTACCGGCGCCGGGCTCGCTGTAACCCTGGCACCACGTGACCTCGGCATTGGTGATGCGAGGGAGGTGTTCCTTCTTCTGTTCATCGCTGCCGTGGACGATGAGGGTGGGACCGATCATCCCGACGTTGAAGACGCGGCCGCCATCGGGGGCACCGGCGTAGGAAAGCTCCTCGCTGAAGATCATCTGCTTGATGTGTGACCAGGCGAGGCCGCCGTACTCCTTGGGCCAGGCTGGGGCGACCCAGCCCTTCGCGGCGAGCTTCTTCATGAACTCCATCTGCTCCGGCCAGTTTTCCTGGCTGGTCGGGCGGACCGGCCCCGAACCCCGATCGGTGGCGATGGCATCAGCAAGGAAGGCGCGCACTTCTGCGCGAAGGGCGTTGTGCTCGTCCGAGAACTTGAATTCCATGGGGTTCCTCCGGT
>Ga0073904_10001752_pt1 | contig 16244 bp, 15 predicted proteins | sample KloWWTrecipitate_FD_66668 | JGI IMG/M metagenome (GOLD analysis project Ga0073904, IMG submission 66668) | Active sludge microbial communities from Klosterneuburg, Austria, studying microevolution and ecology of nitrifiers - Klosterneuburg... | ecosystem: Engineered > WWTP > Aerobic digester >... | reverse complement strand
GACGCCGAAGAGGTCATGCGGCGCATCAAGCGCGTGGCGGGCGTCAGCTACGTGGTGCTCATGCCCAACGAGAAGGGCTTCGCGCGCCTGGAGGCCTGCATCGACGCCGGCTACGGGGCCGACGAGATCATCCTCATGATCTCCGCCTCCCAGGCCCATAACCTGGCCAACTTCCGCATGAGCCACGACGAGGCCAAGCGCAGCCACGCCGACATCATCCGCCGCGCCAAGGACCGCGGGCTGAAGGTCATCGGCTGCCCGGGCACGGTCTACGGCTGCGCGATCATGGGCGACGTGCCCATGGCCGACGTGCTGGACATCACCCGTTTCTACGTGGAGGAAGGGGCCGACACGATCATGCTGGGCGACACGACAGGCGCGGCCAACCCCAGGCTGGTGCGCGAGCGCATCGGCGCCCTGCAGGACGCCTTCCCCCAGGCCGACTTTATCGCCCACTTCCACGACACCCGCGGCAACGGCATCGTCAACAGCATCGTGGCCCTGGAGATGGGCCTGCGTTACGTCGACACCTCCCTGGGCGCCATCGGCGGCCAACCGACGCCGCGCAGCGACACCCGCAAGTACCAGTTCGGCTTCACCGGCAACACCTGCTCCGAGGACCTGGTGGCCCTGCTGGACGAGATGGGCGTGCAGACCGGCATCGACGTGGACAGGATGATCGCCAACGGCCTGCGTGCCGAGGATGTCATCGGGCAGGAGCTGCGGGCCAACGTCATCCGCGCGGGTCGGGTGAACCACGAGGCGCGGGCCTTCCAGCCGGCGGGTTGACCCCCGCCCCTCCCCCGCCGATAATTCTCCGACCGCAACCGGCGGTGGAAGGCGGCGGATTTCATGAGTTTGTCAGAGCTGGGCGCTTATTTGCAGCGCCACCGCGAAGAGCAGGGCCTGAGCCTGGAGACGGTGGAGGAGGTCACGCGTATCCGGCGCGTGCACCTGGAGGCCATCGAGGCCGGGCATTGGGACGCGCTGCCGCCGGGCGTCTACGTGCGCGGCCTGTTGAAGTCCTACGCCAAGACCGTGGGCTTGAACCCCGAGACCGTGCAGCGGATGTACCTGAAGGAGCAGCCCCGGGAAGCACAGCCGGAGGCGCGTGAGGTGCTGAGCAGACCGCTGCTGCGCGAGCCGCGGCTGAGCATGGAAAGCATTCTGACGCTCGTCTTCATCGGCGCCGCGGCGGTGATCGGCTGGTGGCTGTGGCAGACCTTCGTGGGACCCATGCTGCGCACGCCGTCGGCCGCCACGCCCACCGCCGCCGTCAGCGCCACAGGCGATACCGGCACCGCGGTCCCCAGCGCCACGTCGCCGCGCGCCGCGGGCACAGCGACCCGCCCGGTGCCCACGGCCTTGCAGGTCGTTCCCCTGGCCAGCGGCACCCTCGACAGCATCCCGGCCACCCTTTCAACGCCGGCCGATGCGGGCACCCCTGTCGGAGCCGCGGCGCCTGCGGGCACGGTAGCCGCGGTCAACCCGGTAGCCACTGCAACCCGCACGGCCCCCCCCACAACCCCCACGGCAACCCGCACCGCAGCGACCCCCACCCGCGCTACGGCTACCGCAGTCCCCAGCCCCACCGCCGGCAAGGGCACAGCAGCCGTGGTGGCACCGACCGCCATTACCGGTGGCCTGCGCATCTCGGTGCGCTCCGTGGGCAGCGTCTGGCTGCGGGTCTTCGTGGACGGCGGCCGCACAGCGGCGTTCGAGGGCTTCCTGAAGAAGGGCGAGAACGAGCGCTGGGAGGGCCAGGCCAAGACCAGCATCGCGCTGCGCACGGGCAACGCCGGCGACACCGAGGTCAGCCTCAACGGCCAGCGGCTGCCGGCTCTGGGCAAGGCCGGCGAGGTGAAGAACGTTGAATGGCGCCTGCTGCCGGACGGCAGAGTCCAGCAGACCCCTTGAACGGGGCGGGCGCGAAGGGCATGGCAGCATGAGCGCGGTCCCCGAGTACCGCCTCGCGGCGAGCCCAGCGGACGTCCGCCCGGCGATGCGCCCGGACGTCTGCCCGGATGTCCGGCCACCGGCCTTCCCACCGGGGGCCACGGTGGCCGTGGCCATGAGCGGCGGCGTGGACAGCTCGGTGGCCGCGGCGCTCTGCGTGGCCTCGGGCAACCCCGTGGTCGGCATCATGCTCCGGCTGTGGGCCGAGCCGGGGGCGCGCGCCGAGAACAAGTGCTGCCATCCCGGAGCGATCATGGATGCCCAGGCGGCAGCGGACATCCTGGGCATTCCCTTCAGCGTCCTGGATGCCACCGACATCTTCTACGACACGGTGGTGGAGCAGTTCCTGGGCGCCGCGGCGGCGGGCGACACGCCCAATCCCTGCTTCAGCTGCAACCGGCAGATGCGTTTCGGCTACCTGCTCGGCCAGGCGCGGGCCTTGGGGGCGGACTTCCTGGCCACGGGCCATTACGCCCAGGTGGGTCGAGACGACGGTGGCCGCTTCACCCTGCTGCGCGGCGCCGACCCAGCCAAGGACCAGTCCTACATGCTGCACCGCCTGGGCCAGGAGCAGTTGCGCCATGCCGCCTTTCCGGTGGGCGTCTACACCAAGCCTGAGGTGCGCCAGTTGGCCGCCCATTGGGGCCTGCCGGCCGCCACCCGCGCCGATTCGATGGACCTCTGCTGGACGGGCACGGACGGTGTCGCGGGATTCCTGACCCGCCGCCTCCCCCCGGAGCTGGTCCGCGAAGGAGCCATCGTCGACAGCGCGGGGCGCGAGTTGGGGCGGCACCATGGCCTGCCCACCTACACGTTGGGCCAGCGGCGGGGCATCGGTGTGGCTGGCGGGGCGCCACGCTATGTCACCGGCTTGGACCACGAGCGTAACCAGCTGGTCCTGGGACCGGCCGACGACCTGCAGACGTCGGGCCTGCGTCTGAACCGCCTGCACTGGATCTCCGGCGCGCCGCCGGATCCGGACGCGCCGCTGGAAGCGATGGTCCGCTACCATGCCCAGTCCGTCCCCGCGCGCCTGCTGCTGCTGGACACCGACGCCGCGCTGCTGCGCTTCGCCGCGCCGCAGCGCGCGCCGACGCCGGGTCAGGGCCTGGTGCTGTATGAAGGCGATCGCGTCCTGGGCGGCGGCCGCATCGACCGCCGGCTGACCGCCGCCGAACTGGACGCCGCCATGCCTCCTTTGGAGACCACCCCATGATCACCCCCGCCCTGGGCCTGGCCCTGGTGCTCGTTCTGCTCTCCGCCTGTCTGCACCACGCCCTGCTGGGCCGCCTCGCCACAGATCTCGGCCGCGACGTCCTGGCCGCCGCGGCAGGCTTCGCCGTCGGCGAGGCCCTGGCCCGCGCCACGGGATCCCGACTGGCGATGCTGGGCGCCTTGCACCCGATCTACGCCTTGAGCGGCGCCTGGGGGGCGATGCTGTTGGCGGCGTGGGGTTGGCGGAGGGCCAAGCGCTGAGGCCCGGGGGCCGAGATCCTTGGTTCGAGCGATTCCTGCCGATCATCCGCTTGCCCCCAGTATGACGCCCGTCATCCACGTCGCCCACCTCCGCACCTCATACTGGGCGCCAGATGGAATGGACCCCCGCCCTGCCCGCCTTGGCATCCAAGGGCGGCGCTTCTTGCGCCGCCCTGTGCCTGCATTGCGGCAACCCCGTCCCCGGTAGCCGCAGCGACAGCTACTGCTGCGCCGGCTGCATGGCCGTGCACCGGCTGCTGAGCGAGGCGGGGCTGGAGGGCTACTACGGGCTCCGGCCCACGCGGATAAGCCCGCTCCTGGACTACTTCGAGCGCCGCGCGTCCCTGGCCTGGCTGGAAGGTCATTCCGGAGCGGCGGCGGGGAGCGTGGATCTGGCGGTGGAGGGCATCCAATGCGCCGCCTGCGTATGGGCCATCGAGAAGCTGGCGCGGCGAGACGGGCTGGTGCGCCTGGGGGTCAACTCCGCCTTGGGACAGCTGAGCCTGCGCTTCGACCCTGAGCGCTTCGACCTGCGGCGCTACCTGGCGTTGCTGGCCGATTTCGGCTATCGCGTGCGGCCTCTGGACGGCGGTCCCCTGCGATCCGACCCCAGCCGCGGCCTCATGCTGCGCCTCGGCGTGTGCACCGCCATCACCCTCAACACCATGTCCTTCTCCCTGCCCTTCTACCTGGGGCTGAGCGAGCAGGGCGGGGATCTGCAGCGCTGGCTGCGCGGCCTGAGCCTGGTCTTGACCACCGGGGCCGTCATCTACGGCGGCAGCTACTTCTTCGGCCGCGCCTGGCGCTCCCTGCGCCACGGCATCGCCCACTTCGACATTCCCGTGGCCCTGGGCCTGCTGGCCGCCTACAGCGGCTCGCTGTGGGCCTTTGCCCAGGGCCGCGCCGATGCCCTGTACCTGGACTCGGTCAACGTCTTCCTCACCTTCATGCTTCTGGGGCGCTTCCTGCAGGAGCGCACCCTGCTGAGCAACCGGCGCCGACTGCTCAGTGCCGAGGCCTTCAGCCACGCGACCGTCACGGTCCTGGGACCTCGTGGGGGGCGGACGGGGGACGGCGCCCCCCTCCCGGCCTCCCCCCGCTGGGGGGAGGAGCAGGCGGCCTCACCCCGCTGGGGGGAGGAGCAGGCGGCCGGCCTCCGCGGGGCGGAGGCGCTGGCGATCGGCCCCCAGCAGGCGGAGGAGCTGGATTCCAGTCCGCTTGAGCTGCCCTGGACCCGGGTGGATACCGGCGCGCGGATGCTGCTGCAGCCCGGCAGCCTCTGCCCCGTCGAGGCCCGCCTGGACGGGGGCGACGCCCTGGAGTTCGACCTGGCCTCGCTCACCGGCGAGCGCCAGCCCGTGGCCATCGCCGGCGGCGGGACGGTACGCGCCGGCGCCCGCCTCATCAGCAGCCGGCCCGCGCGGTTGACCGCCCTGGCCGGCTTCAACGCTTCCTCGCTGGCCGCACTCCTGCCCCAGGAGCGCGGCCAGGAGGATCTGCCTGTGCTGTGGCGCTGGAGCGTCAAGGTCTATGTGTTCTTCGTCCTCATCGCCGCCTTCGCCGGGCTGGTCTGGTGGTGGCCCCAGGACAGCGGACGCGCCGTTCAGGTGTTCATCTCCGTCCTGGTGGTCACCTGCCCCTGCGGCCTGGGCATCGCCGTGCCCCTGGCACGCACCCTGGCCGACCAGCGCCTGGCCAGGAGCGGCGTCAGCCTGCGACAGCCAGGGGTGCTGGACCGCGCCCTGACCGTGCGCCAGGTATGGCTGGACAAGACCGGCACCCTCACCCTGGCCGACCTGGAGCTGACCGACGGTGGCGCCCTGGACCGCCTGGACGAGGCCGCGCGCCGGGCCCTGATGGGCGCCGCGGGAGCCAGCCGCCATCCTGTAAGCCGCGCCCTGTACCACGAATTGGCCGCCCGCGGCACGCCGTACCCCGAGGAGGGCATCGCCCAGGAGCTGCCCGGCGAGGGCGTGCGCTACCAGGACAGGTCCGGCGACTGGTTCCTGGGCCGCAGCATGGACCCCAGCGGCGACGCCTGGGCCGAACTGCGCCATGAAGGACGGCCGGTGGCCAGCTTCGGGCTGCAGGAGCGCCTGCTGATGGATGCTCCGGCCTCGGTCGCGCGCCTCAGGGCCATGGGCCTGGGGCTGGGTCTGCTCAGCGGCGACCAGCCGGCGCGCGTGGCCGATATGGCCCGGCGCTTGGGTCTGACCTCCGCGGAAGCCCACGCCAGCTGCACGCCCCAGGACAAAGCGGAAGCCGTGGCCCGGCAGCCAAGCCTGATGCTGGGCGACGGCCTCAACGACTCCCTGGCCCTCAGCGGCGCCACCGTCAGCGGGAGCCCCGCCTGGGAGATCAGCGCCCTGGCCGACCAGAGCGACCTCAGCTTCGCCAGCGGTTCGCTGACCTGGCTGCCTGAGCTGTTCGCCACGGCCCGCGGATTGCACCGCGCCCTGTGGGGCAACCTGATCTTCGCCTGGAGCTACAACCTGCTGCTGGTGGCCCTGGCCCTTCGCGGCAGCTTCTCCCCCCTTCTCTGCGCGGTGACGATGCCCACCAGCTCCCTGATCGTCAGCGCGGCCACCAGCCGCCTGCTCAAGCGATGAACGTCCTCATCCTGCTCATCTTCATCTCGGTCTTCCTGGCCGCCCTGGCGGTCACCCTCTTCGTGTACTCGGTCCGCAACGAGGACCTGGACCACGCCCTGCAACTCTCGCTCAAGCCCCTGGAGGACGAACAGTGATCGAAGAACGGCTGGTGACCTACGACGACCTGTCCACGCGCCGCTTCCTTTGGGCCTCCGTGCTCTGGGGGGCCGTGGGCATGCTGGTGGGCGTCATCATCGCCACCCAGCTGGCCTTCTGGCAGGCCAACGGTTCGGGCAACCTGCCCTGGATCCAGTTCGGCCGCCTACGCCCGCTGCACACCAACGCGGTGATCTTCGCTTTCGTCGGCAACATGATCTTCGCCGGCGTGTACTACAGCACGCAGCGGCTGCTCAGGACGCGGATGGCCTCCGATTTCCTGTCGGCGGTGCATTTCTGGGGCTGGCAGCTGATCATCGTGTCGGCGGCCATCACCCTTCCGCTGGGCCTGACCCAGGGCAAGGAGTATGCCGAACTGGAGTGGTTCATCGACATCGCCATCGCCGTGGTGTGGGTGGCGTTCGCGGTGAACTTCTTCTGGACCCTGGTGAAGCGCAATGAGAAGAACCTGTACGTGGCGCTCTGGTTCTACATCGCCAGCATCCTGACCGTGGCCGTGCTGCATATCGTCAACAGCCTGGCCCTGCCCTCGGAGGCGCTCCATTCCTACTCGGTCTTCTCCGGGGTGCAGGATGCCCTGGTGCAATGGTGGTACGGCCACAACGCGGTGGCCTTCTTCTTGACCACGCCGGTCTTGGGCATCATGTACTACTTCATGCCCAAGGCCATCGGCAAGCCGGTCTACAGCTACCGCCTGTCCATCATCCACTTCTGGGCCCTGGTCTTCCTGTACATCTGGGCCGGACCGCACCACCTGCTCAACTCTGCCCTGCCGGACTGGGCGCAGAACCTGGGAACGGTGTTCTCGATCATGCTCTGGGCCCCCAGCTGGGGCGGCATGATCAACGGCCTGCTCACCTTGCGCGGCGCCTGGGACAAGCTGCGGACGGATCCGGTGGTCAAGTTCTTCGTCGCCGCCATCACCTTCTACGGCATGGCCACTTTTGAGGGGCCGATGATGTCCATCCGCTCCGTCAACGCCCTGGCGCACAACACCGACTGGGTGATCAGCCACGTGCACGGCGGCGCCCTGGGCTGGAACGGCTTCATGGCCGCCGGCATGTTCTACTGGCTGGTGCCGCGGCTCTACGGCACCAAGCTGTACAGCGAGCGCTGGGCCAACCTGCACTTCTGGCTGGGAATGGTGGGCATTGTCCTGTACATGGCTTCCATGTATGTCAGCGGCATCACCCAGGGACTCATGTGGCGCGCCCTGACCCCGGAGGGCACCCTGCTCTATCCCAACTTCCTGGAGAGCATCGCCGCCAGCCGCACGATGTACATGGTGCGCATGGTGGGCGGCCTGCTCTACCTGTGCACCTTCCTCTTGATGGCCTGGAACCTCTTCAAGACAGCGCGCTCGGGCCAGGTCCAGGTCAGCTCGGTGACCGTCAGCGTCAGCGTGGCGCCGAAAACCCAGGAGCCCGGCGCCTTGCAGCTGCTGTTCTCGCCGGTGATGGGCCTGTTGCTGGTGGGCTTCGCCCTCTCCATGGCCCTGGGCATCAAAGGGCTCTATGCCGGCCTCGGCGTCTTGCTGGCCCTGGGGGCCTTCACCCTGCTGGTCCGCCGGCTGCGCGCCAAGGGCGTGGGGGCGGTGGGCGGCAGGCCCTGGCACGAGCTGCTGGAGGGCAAGGCCCTGCTCTTCACCGTGCTGGTGCTGGTAGCGGTGCTGATCGGCGGGATGGTACAGATCCTGCCCTTGGTCTTCTCGGAGAAGGCCCTGGCCATGGAACGCGAGGCCACGCCCTATACGCCGCTGGAACTGGCCGGCCGCGACATCTACCGCCGCGAGGGCTGCTACGTCTGTCACACGCAGATGATCCGCGCCCTCACCGCCGAGACCCTGCGCTATGGGCCGCCCAGCGAAGCCTGGGAATCCATGTACGACCACCCCTTCCAATGGGGCAGCAAGCGCACCGGGCCGGATCTGGCCCGCGAAGGCGGCAAGTACCCGGACCTCTGGCATTACCAGCACATGAAGGATCCGCGGGCGATCTCGCAGGGTTCGATCATGCCCAGCTACGCCTTCCTCGCCGACTCGCGCTTGAACACCGAACGCATCCCGCGGGTGATGAACACGATGCGCCGCCTGGGCGTGCCCTACGACGCCGAGGACATCGCGGGCGGCGTGGACGCGGCCAAGGCGCAGGCCAAGGGCATCGCCGACGGCCTGAACGCCGAGGGCGAGTCGGCCGCGCCGGACACGGAGCTGATCGCCCTCATCGCCTACCTGCAGAAGCTGGGTACCGACCTCAGCGTGCAGCCCGCAGCCAGCCAACTGCCCTGAGGAGCCCACTTTGAAATCCCTGATCATCCAGGCCCTGCCGGGCGACCCGCGGCTGTTGGCCTTCCTGCTGGCCTTCGTGGTCATCTTCGGCGCGGTGGTGGCCTGGCAATGGCGCCCCGCCGGTCGCGCCGAGCAGGAACGGCTGGCGATGCTGCCCCTGACCGATCCAGACTGAGGAGCAGACCATGAGAAATGAACGCCGCGACATCGTCCGCGACCATGACTTCGACGGCATCCAGGAGTTCGACAACCAGCTGCCGCGCTGGTGGGTGGGCACCTTCGTGCTGACCATCCTGCTGGGGCTGTTCTGGTGGACGGCGCGCTACACCTTCGGCACGGAACCGACCATCCGCGAGATTCATGCCCAGGAATGGGCCGCGCTCATGAAGCTCCAGGACGAGAAGGGCGGCAAGCCCCCGACGGACGAAGAGGTGCTGGCGGCCAAGGAGGACCCGGAGGCCATGGCCGACGGCAAGAAGACCTTCGAGACCACCTGTTTCGCCTGCCACGGCAAGCTGGGTGAGGGCAAGATCGGGCCCAACCTCACCGACGCCTATTGGATCCACGGCGGTCAGCCCAGCCAGATCGCCACCACCATCTTCAAAGGCGTGCCGGAGAAGGGCATGCCCACCTGGCGCGGCGTGCTCTCCGCGGACAAGATCAAGCACGCCGCGGCCTACGTGGTGTCGCTCAAGGGTTCCAACCCACCGGGGGCCAAAGAGCCGCAGGGAACCCCGGAGCCCTGAGTGGAGAACCCCATCCACACCCAGCATCAGCGGCGCGGCGCCATCCACGCCGATGGTCGCCGCGAGAAGGTCCGCGTGGCGGATGTGCATGGGCGTTTCACGACCTGGCGGCGGCGGGCCTTTGTCCTCCTGATCCTGGTCTACGCCATCGCCCCCATGCTGAAGGTAGGCGGCAAGCCGCTGATCTTCCTGGACATCACCCAGCGGCGCTTCTTCCTGGTGGGCCAGACCTTCAACGCTCAGGATGCCTACCTGCTGTTCTTCCTCCTGGCGGGCGGCATCCTGGCCATCTTCCTCGTGACCTCGCTGCTGGGTCGGCTGTGGTGCGGCTGGGCCTGCCCGCAGACGGTCTTCCTGGAAGGCATCTTCCGGCCCATCGAGCGCTTCCTGGAGGGCTCCAAACAAGAGCAGTTGCGGCTATCCAGGCAGCCCTTGATGGGGCGCAAGCTGCGCATCCTCATCGTCAAACACGGACTGTACCTGTTGGCGGCTCTGCTGGTCTCCCACATCTTCATCAGCTACTTCGTCAGCCTGGACCAGTTGCGGCATTGGGTGTTCGAAACGCCGCGCGAGCATTGGTCAGCCTTCTTGTGGATGGGCGCGATCACCGGCGGTCTGTACTTCAACTTCGCCTGGTTCAGGGAGCAGACCTGTGTGATCCTCTGCCCCTACGGCCGCCTGCAATCGGTGCTGACGGACGATGACACGGTGGTCATCGGCTATGACGCCGTACGCGGTGAGCCGCGGGGCAGCCTGGGAACCTCGGGCGCCGGCGACTGCGTGGACTGCCTGCGCTGCGTGGAGGTCTGCCCCACGGCCATCGACATCCGCGAGGGGCTGCAGCTGGAATGCATCGGCTGCGCCAACTGCATCGACGCCTGCGATGACATCATGACCCGATTGGACCGTCCGATCGGGCTGATCCGCTACGACTCGCTCAGCGGCCTGGCGGGGCGGCGCAAGCGCTGGGCCCGGCCGCGGGTGTACCTGTACCTGGTCATCCTGGCCCTCCTGGCCGGCACGGGCGCGGTCTTCGCCTCCCGCCGCCGACCCTTCGAAGCCACCCTCATCCGCCAGACGAGCGCCCCCTACGTGGTGGAGCAGGAGGGCGGGATCGCCGTCATCCGCAACCAGTACCTGGTCCACGTGGTCAACAAGACGCCCCAAATGAGCAGCTTCGAGATCCGGGCGACGGTACCCGAAGGGGCCACGGCGCTCCTGCCCATCCCCGTGGTGGCGCTGGAGAGCCTCAGCGACCAGCGCCTACCGCTGGTCATCAGCATGCCCCAGGCGCGCTACCAGGACGAGGGCACCTTCGACATCGTGGTACAGACCCGCGACCAGACGACAGGCTTCATCGTGACCTCCCAGCTGCGCTTTCTGGGTCCGTGAGCACCGGCCCGTGAACCTCCGGCCCATGGACACCCGGCCATGAACCCTTTCCCTTTCTACTGCACGGTGGGGCAGGCGCAGGCCGCGGCCGGCGCAGCCGCCTTCTTCGCCCTGGGGCTCACCGGCGGCTTCCATTGTCTGGGCATGTGCGGGCCGCTGGCCTGCCTCCTGGGCCGGGCGGAGCGGACGCCGCGAACCAGCTTGGGGCTGTACCATGGAGCGCGATTCCTGGCCTATGGCACGGTCGGCGCGCTGTTCGCGGCCTTCGGGGCGCCGCTGCGCCCCGTCCTGAGCTGGCCGGTGTTGGCCGCGGTGGGCATCCTCCCCCTCTTGCTCTACGCCCTGAGCCCCGTCGATCGCTTCCCGGCCTTCCTGGCCCGCTGGCACAGCGCCGGGACCCGCCGGCTACGCGGCCTGCCGCCGCCGGCGCGCGCCCTGGGTCTGGGCCTGCTGACGCCGGCCCTGCCTTGCGGCATGCTCTATGCGGCGGCGGGGTCAGCGGTGGCCGCGCCGTCGGCCGCGGTGGGTGCGCTGTGGATGCTGGCCTTCGCCTCCGGCACGGTGCCCTTGCTCCTGCTTGGCCAGGTGGGCTTCAGCTGGGCGGGGAGATCGCGGGGGGGCGCCTGGGTTCCCACCCTGCGGCGGGCATCGGCGCTGGTGGCGGCCGCCACCCTGTTGGGCTTCGCCATGTGGGGGCAGACGTGAACGCGGCCCTCGCCGTCTTGGCACCCCTGGCGGCATTCCTGCCCTCGGTCACTCTGGTAGAACGGGCCTGGATGGAAGGCGTGAGCGCCCCGCCCAAAGCGCTGCTGACGGCGTTGCTGCCGACGCTTATCGGCATGGTCGCCTTCGCCAGCCGCGGCCAGTTGGGCCTGGCAGTCTTCTTCGCGGCCTGGAACCTGCGGGCGGGGCGGCTGGTGATGGAACGCAGGGCCGCCGGCTCAGCGGCCCTGCCCAGCTTCCGACGCATCCACGCCTTGGGCCGCGAAACCCGCTGGTGGATCGGGGGCTTTGTGGTGGTGTGGCTGGTAGACGGGCTGTGGGAGCGGGTGGGATGATTTAAGGCGCCTGGGCCCGGACATGACCCGAGATCCCTGGTCCTCTAACGTCGCGCCGCGGCGGCCTCGCTCGGGGCGATATCGGTGTGGAACACCCGGTCCCAGAAGCCGCTGGACACCCCGAAGTTCAACTGTTCGTCGAAGTGATGATGGAGCATGTGGCGCCGCTTCATCGCCGTCAGGTAGGAGCCCGGCCTGCTCGGCAGGTGATGGACCATGTGGTGCACGCCGACGTAGCAGAGATAGCCCAAGGTCACCCCGGCCGTGATACCGGTCGCGACCAGCAGCCCGGTCAGGGCGTACATGGGCGCGAACACGAAGGCGACGACAATCACGAAGCTGAGCCAGGTCGGCGTGCCCACCAGCGCCGTCTGGTCGGCGTGGTGCGCGTCGTGCATGTCCTTGATGAAGGGAACATGATGGAGCACGTAGCGGTGCAGCAGGTATTCGGCAAGCGTCCAGATGGCAAAACCGCCGACGAAGGCGGCGAACCAGTTCGGCCAGCGCACCATGTCGGTACTGTACAGCCCCGCTGCCGCGAGCCCAGCCACGGCCAGCGGGTAGACCACGAAGTCGGCATAGTACCCAAGTCGTCCGAGCCGCATCTTACCGCTCCTTGATCAGGCTTTCGACCCACCCTCGAGCCTGGAGAGGCGCGCAAGGCGAGGGATGAGGGTCACAAGTGCATGACTCCTGAGGCAATTCTACACCAAGCCTGCCCGGCGCCGTGTGACTGAGGCAGGCTATTGCCCGGTCTCGCGGCCACTGGGGGATCGGGAAGCGTGCGATTCCCCAGGCCTGCGCCGCCCTTTCAATCCGCCATCAGGATCGCGTCCAATGCCCCTCGGTCCAGCACCCGCACCTCGCCCCGCGCGCTCTCCAGCCAGCCCGCCTTGGTCCACGCCGAGAGCTTACGGATGCAGCTCTCCACCGTGGTGTTGACCATCTGCGCCAGTTCCTGGCGGGTGAAGGGGATGGGATTGCCGTTGAAATAGCCGTCAAGGCGCAGGAGCGTATGCGCCAGGCGCTTGTCCACGCGCTCCACGTTCAGGGCGCAGTCGCAATGCGCGCCGCAGAATTGCGGGGCCATCTCCCTGAGCAGGCGCTTGGCGAAGCCGGGCAGGCGATCGAAGAGCTCGAGGAAGCGCTCCGCCGGGATGCGGACGATCTCCACGTCCGTGGCGGCGCGACCGGCGCAGGGGAAAGGCTTGCCCAACAGCGTGGCGGCGACGCAGAAGGTCTGGCCGGGGCCGTAGAAGGCTACCAGACTCTCCGCGCCGCTCGAGGAGCCCTTGGTCAGGTGCACCCGGCCGCTGCGGATGAACCACAGCGACCGCACCGCGTCGCCTTCCATGTACAGATTGGTGCCCTTGGCATGCCGCTCGGTCACCCCGAAAGCCTGGAGGTCCTGCAGGTCCTCCTCGCTGAGGGTGAAGACGTCGTCATGCAAGGTGCTGGTGCTGATCACGGCGGTGACTCCGGGGGCGCGGTAGGGCCGGGCCGCGGTTTGGGCGTTGGCGGCATCGATCGGGGCACAAGGATACCCGGTCCGCGCGATGCGGTCCAAAGGGGCGATGCGCGGCGGAGCGCATCCCTCTGCGTCCCGGCCTCGTGCATCTCCCCCCATTTTCAAGTATCCTGGCGACCTGCAGCCACCGCATCCCAAGTGTCTCCCCGTGTGGTCACCATGCCCATCACCCTCGACTCCGCCACCGCCCTGGCCTGCGCGCTTGTGCGACTCCCCAGCGTCAACCCCGACGGCGACCTCGGAACCGGGGCCACCGGCGAGGGCGACTGCGCGCGCTTCGTGGCCGGCTTCCTGGCGGACTGCGGGGCGGAGGTCACTGTGGAGGACGTGGTTCCCGGCCGCCCCAACGTGATCGGGCGCTTCCCCACGCGGGGCAGCGGCAAGCCGCGCATCCTCTTCGCTCCGCACACCGACACGGTGGGTGTGGGCGGGATGACCATCGCCCCCTTCGGCGGCGAGGTCCGGGACGGGCGGCTGTGGGGCCGGGGCGCCAGCGACACCAAGGGCCCGATGGCGGCCATGTTGTGGGCGCTACGGTCCTTGGGCGCGCAGATCGCCGACCTGCCCGTGGAGGTCCATTTCGCGGGCTTCATGGCGGAAGAATCCGACCAGAAGGGCTCGCGCCATTTCGCCGCTCGCCACGACGGCTACGCCCTGGCTCTGGTGGGCGAGCCCACCGGCATGCGGGCGGTGCACAAACACAATGGCTGCCTGTGGGCCGAGGTCATCACCCGGGGCGTGGCCGCCCACGCCGCCACACCGGAGCAAGGGGTGAACGCCATCACGCGGATGATGCCCCTGGTGGCGGCCCTGGACGGCGACTTCCGACGGCAGCTGGTGGAGCAGGGCGGCGTCGACGACCTGCTTGGGCCCAGCACCCTCAACATCGGCACGATCCAGGGCGGCACGCGGGGCAACATCGTGCCCGACCGCTGCGTGCTGGGCCTGGACATCCGCTTCACACCGCAGCTCAGGGACCGGGGCGGCGCAACGGCCTTGCTCGAGGCTTTCGTGCGCGAGCGGGATGCGGAGGCGGAAGTACGCGCCCTCCCCGAGTCCCCGCCGCTGGACACGCCCGCCGACAACCCCTTCCTGCAACAGCTTGTGCGCCGCGGCGCGGCTCTGGACGGCGCGCCCTGGTTCTGCGACGGCGCCTACCTGGCCGCGGGCGGCATCCCGGCGGTAGCCATCGGGCCGGGCAGCATCGCCCAGGCGCATACCGAGGACGAGTGGATAAGCGTGGCGGAGCTGGAGGCGGGGGCGCGCTTCTTCGAGGGCTGGCTCAGGGCGCTGTGAAGGCGGGCCTGTCATGGTCGCAAACATCCCCCTGCAACCGGCGCAAACGCCCCTCTGAATCCGCCGCAAACGTCCCCCTCGATGTTGACCGATCATCGGAGCGGCAGCACAATATCACCCATGTCATACCGACCGCGCATCGTCGATACCGAACTGGGCGAAGCACTCGCCAGTGCCGGGGCAGTCCTCATCGAGGGACCCAAGGCCTGCGGCAAGACTGAGACGGCCCGTCGCGCCGCGCGCAGCGAGGTCTTGCTCGATGTGGACGCCCGCGCCCGTCAGGCGGCGGCGATCGACCCGAGCCTCGTCCTCGATGGGGCCGAACCGCGCTTGATCGATGAGTGGCAGCGCGAACCCGAGATCTGGAACCACATCCGACGGACCGTCGACGAGCGCAGGGGCACCGGTCATTTCATCCTGACCGGATCATCGGTACCACCCGACGATGAGACCCGCCACGTCGGGGCCGGCCGCATCATCCGACTGCGGATGCGCCCGATGACCCTCTCGGAGTCGGGCCGGTCGACGGGCACCGTGTCGCTCGCGGCGGTGCTGGACGGCGGAGCGGTTCGCGCTGCTGATCCAGGTCTCACCATCGGACAGCTGGCTGATCTTGTGTGCGTTGGCGGCTGGCCCGGCAACCTCGATGCGACCGTGGCCCAGGCCCAGCGTCTGCTCCGCGGTTACCTCATGGAGGTCGCACGCGTCGAGGTGCAGCGTGCCGACGGAATGCGCCGCGACCCGCAGATCGTGGCCCGGCTGCTGCGCTCTTTGGCCCGCAACGTAGGCACCCCCACATCGCTCAACGTCTTGCGGACCGACGTGAACGGCTCGGACGGCAGCCTGAAGTCGGAAACGCTCGCTTCCTACTTGGACGCACTGGGTCGGTTGATGATCACCGAGGACCTGCCGGCTTGGGCACCCTCGCTGCGCTCGCGGACGCGCCTACGTGCGGCTCCGGTGCGCCATTTCGTCGATCCGTCGCTGGCGGTCGCCGCGGTGCGGGCGACACCGACGCGTTTGCTCGGCGACGTGAACTGGCTCGGGCTGCTCTTCGAGAGCCTCGTCGTAAGAGACCTGCGGGTGTATGCCCAGGCGCTCGATGCCCAGGTCTTCGCCTACCGGGATGAGACCGGTCTGGAAGCGGATGCGATCATCGAGATGCCCGACGGCGGCTGGGCTGCCTTCGAGGTAAAGCTCGGCCACCGGGACCTGGACCTGGCCGCTCAGCACCTGCTGCGGATCAAGAACCGTGTCGATACGACGGCGGCCGGCGAGCCGCTGGCATTGGCGGTCATCACGGCTACGGGCTATGGCTATGTGCGGGACGACGGCGTTGCAGTCATCCCGATTGGGGCCCTGACCGCTTGATGGGGGGATGGGGAGCGGTAGTGCGAATGCCCGAGGTCCCGACACCACCATCATCGATGGCGGCGAAGGGCCCAACCGGCAGGGCCATGACCACGGCACCGACAGTTCGGCATGGCCATGAGCACAGCGCCGCCAGCTGGGCCTAGCTGCTCAGCAGCGGCAGGTAGACCCGCGGCTCCGTCGTCATGACCGGCGTCGGGAGGGTCGGCCGGGGCGGTGAAGCGGTCGGCTCTGAGGTCGGCCCGACCGGCGTCGCCGTGTCCGTGCCGCCGGGCGTGGGGCTCCCGGGCATGGCGGTGTCGGTGACGCTGACGGTCGGCGAGCGGCTGGGCTCCACGCTCGGCGTCACCGCGGTGACGCCCGGAG
>Ga0073904_10001750_pt1 | contig 16255 bp, 19 predicted proteins | sample KloWWTrecipitate_FD_66668 | JGI IMG/M metagenome (GOLD analysis project Ga0073904, IMG submission 66668) | Active sludge microbial communities from Klosterneuburg, Austria, studying microevolution and ecology of nitrifiers - Klosterneuburg... | ecosystem: Engineered > WWTP > Aerobic digester >... | reverse complement strand
TGACCGGGCAGGAGCAGGAACGGCTCGGCACGGGCCTGCCGTACAGCGTGCCGCGCGGCACCTACCAGTGCAGCGACGACAAGTGGGTGGGGCTCAGTACGTCCAGCGACTCGGTGGCCATCCGCGTGCTGCGTGTCCTCGGTGTGGAGGACGACGATCGCTTCACCACCTTCGCTGCACGAATGGAGAACCGGCTGGCGCTGGAAGCGGTGATGACCGACTGGTGCGCATTGCATCCGCAAGCCGAGGTACTGCGAGCATTCACCGCCGCGGAGGCCGCGATCGGCCCGGTGATGTCGATGGCTGACATCAGCGCCGACCCGCACTACGCCGCGCGCGACGCCATCGTCGATGTGGATGGCACCCCGATGCAGGGGCTGGTGGCCAAAATGAGCGCGACGCCAGGGGCAGTGTGTTGGCAGGGCCGCAAGTTCAATTACGACAATCAACAGATACGAGAGCAGGGCTGGAAATGAAGGCATACATCGCAGGACCGTTGTTCGACGAGGGCGAGCGTTGGTGGATCGAGAAGGTCGACCAATTGGTGGCCGACGCCGGCTTCGAGACGTTCCTACCCCACCGCGACAATCCGCCGAAGGACAAGTTCAACGTCCGCGCGATCTTCGAGAACGACAAGCGCGGTGTCGACGAATGCGACATCGTCGTGGCCAACCTCAACGGCATCACCACTGACGACGGCACCGCCTGGGAACTCGGCTATGCGTACGCAACAGGCAAGTACCTCATCGGGATGCACACCGACTGGCGGATGCGTTTCCCCGACCAGGTCGTCAACCTGATGATCGAGTGCTCGTTGCACGAGATGGTGCACTCACTCGATGAGCTGCAAGAGGCCCTCAGGCGCGTAGACCGATCGGGCAGCTGACACCCGTGCCGCCGATACCGCAGTAGCCCGCAGGGTTCTTGGCCAGGTACTGCTGGTGGTACGGCTCGGCATAATAGAACGTGGTCAACGGCGCGATCTCGGTGGTGATCTCACCGAAGCCGGCGGTGGCCAACTGCTGCTGATACACAGCCGCGCTGGTCTCGGCAGCCGCGAGTTGCGCCTCGTCCGTGGCGTACACGGCGCTGCGGTACTGGCTGCCGGTGTCATTGCCCTGACGCATGCCCTGGGTGGGGTTGTGATTCTCCCAGAACACCTTCAGCAACTGCTCGAAGGTGATGACCGCAGGGTCGAACGCGACCAAGACGACTTCGGTATGACCGGTACGGCCGCTGCACGTTTCCTCGTAGGTGGGGTTGGGGGTGAAACCACCGGCGTAGCCCGCCGAAGTGGAGTAGACGCCGGCGGTTTGCCAGAACTTGCGCTCCGCCCCCCAGAAGCAGCCCAGGCCGAAGACAGCAGTCTGCATGCCGTCGGGCCACGGGCCGGCGAGCGGGTTACCGAGTACGAAGTGTGCCTCGGGGATGGGCATGGTCTGGTCGGTGCGACCGGGGAGGGCGGCGTCGGCGGTGACCATCTCGGACTTGTGTCGAAAGATCATGAGTCCAGGCTACGAGCACCCGGCGAAACGTGCCAGAGCGAGCCCATGAACGTTCACGAAACTCCCAGTGACGCGCTTCTGGTCAGGGTCCATCCACACTGAATGTCGATGCGACGCGACCAGAATGGAGCTATGAACCCTGCCGTCACGATTCGCACGTTCACCGTCGACCACACCCAGGACGTGTTGGCGCTGAACAACGCCAACATCCCCGAGCTCAACGAGCTCGACGCGGCAGAGGTGCAGCGGTTGGCCGCGTTGGCCGAGGTAGCGCTGGTGGCCGAGGTGGACGGCGCCTTCGCCGGCTTCTGCTGGGTGATCGGCCCCGGTCAACCGTACGCCAGCCTCAACTACGGATGGTTCGGTCGGCAGTACGAGCAGTTCGTGTACCTCGATCGAATCGCCGTGCATCCCGAGTTCCGCCGCTACGGCATCGGTCGCGGCTTCTACGAGACCATCGTGGCGCAGTTCACCGGCACGTGGCCAGTGTTGCTCTGCGAGGTCAACGTGCGCCCCCGCAACGACGCGTCACTCCAGTTCCACCACACGATCGGTTTTCGTGAAGTCGGCCAGCAGGACACCGACGGCGGCGCCAAGACCGTCAGCCTGCTGGCGCTGCCACTGGACGACGCGCAGCCCTAGACCGTCCTAGACGCCGGACGGTTGGTTGGGTGCGAGGGCGGGCCAGACAGGGCTGTTTTCCACGTAGCCCAGGCTCGGCAACCGCGATGGCTGCAGCGGCCACGTCGGATCGTTCCACACCGGATCGTCGGAGGATGGGTAGCGGGCGTAGAGCCAGGCGGACAGGACGTACACCAATTCTTGGCGGAGCAGCGGTTTGAGATCGCCAGCCCCTGTGTAGCCGTGCAGCATGCCCAGCGTGATGCCGATGGTGGTTCGGGCCACCAACTCTGCTTCACCCTCGGGAATGTCGCGCACCCGCTCGGTGACGACGTAACGAGCCAGTTCCACCATGCGATTGTGAAGCGCATCCTCGTGGTTGGCATGGCTGCCGACGAGGGCGAGTGCCACCGTTGCGGGGTTGGCGTCGATGTGGTTGCACAACGCCCCCACCACTCGCTGGATGAACAGCGGCGTGGACGCTCCCGCTTCACCGCCGATCGCGGCACCGAAGACCTCGACCATTCGCTGCACGGTGCGCTCGACCAGCGCGTTGACGACCGCAGGGATGTCGGGAAACCAGTAGTACACCCGGCCGATCGACATCTCGGCGGCGGCAGCCAGTTCGGCGGCGGTGAAACTGACCTGCCCGTCATCGTGGATCAGGCGCTCTGCCGCGTCGAGAATTGCATCGATCGACTCTTGGCTGCGTCGTTGACGAGGTTCATTGCGAAGTTCCTGCATCAATGCCGATCATACGCTCCGAACATTGCCTCTACGCTGACGGCATGCGGTTGGCAGCGATACAGCACGACATCGTGTGGAACGACCGGTCCGCCAACTTCGCGCGGCTGGCACCCATGATCGCGGCGGCAGTTGCCGGCGGGGCACGACTGGTCCTGCTCACCGAGACCTTCTCGACGGGCTTCGCGGTCGACGATCCGTCACTGGGCGAACCAGAAGGCGGCCCGTCATCGCAGTTCCTGATGGACCAGGCCGCGCTGCACGGTGTGTGGGTCTGCGGCAGCTGCCCAGAGATCCCCGCTGACTCGGACCCCACCGACACACGGCCCGCCAACAGCTTCGTTCTCGCAGGGCCGGACGGCACCGTGCACCGCTACCGCAAGATCCATCCGTTCACCTTCGGCGGCGAAGATCGCCACTTCCGACCCGGTGATGCGTTCGTGCAGGTGGAGATCGAGGGCGTGCGCGTCACCCCCTTCGTGTGTTACGACCTGCGCTTCGCCGACGAGTTCTGGGGCCTGGCCACCACCACCGACCTCTACCTCGTGCCGGCCAACTGGCCCGAGGGGCGGCGCAGCCATTGGATGGCGCTGCTGCAGGCCCGTGCCATCGAGAACCAGGCGTATGTCGTGGGCTGCAACCGGGTGGGTGAGGGCGGGGGCCTGAAGTACGTCGGCGACAGTCGCATCGTCGACCCGCTCGGCGAGCTGTTGGCCACCGGTTCGCAGGGCGAAACCATCCTGTTCGCCGACATCGAACCGGCCACTGTGGCAGCAGTACGCGACCGCTTCCGGTTCCTGCCCGACCGCCGCTAGTCAGCCTCGCCCTTCACGGCCCAGCGTGCGCAGGCGGACAACCGCTTCATCGAGCACTTCTAGCCGCTTGCAGAACGCGAACCGCACGAGGTGACGGCCGGCAGCCTTGTCGGCGTAGAGCACCTCGTTGGGAATCGCGACGACGCCACAACGATGCGGCAACGAGCGACAGAACGCCATCCCATCTCCGTCGGGCTGCAACGGCCGAATGTCGACCGTGACGAAATAGGTGCCGCTGGTCGGGTACACCTTGAAACCCGCGTCGACGAGGCCAGGCAGCAGATGATCGCGCTGTGCCTGAAGACCGTGCGCGGTGCGCTGGAAGAACTCGTCGGGCAGCCCGAGGCCGAGGGCAATCGCTGGCTGGAAGGGCCCGCCACCGACGTAGGTGAGGAACTGCTTGGCTGTGCGCGCCGCCTGCACCAACTGCGCCGGACCGCACATCCAGCCGATCTTCCAGCCGGTGGTGTTGAACGTCTTGCCGCCGCTGGAGATGCTGAGCGTGCGCTCGCGCATGCCCGGCAACGATGCCATCGCAATGTGGCGTGCACCGTCGAACACGAGATGCTCGTACACCTCGTCGGTCACCACGATCAGATCGCGCTCGATGGCAACGTCGGCGATGAACTGCATCTCCTCGGCGGTGAACACCCGGCCGGTGGGGTTGTGCGGCGTATTGAGCAGGATCAGCTTCGTCCTCGCCGTGATCGCGGCGAGGAACTCGGTGGGGTCGAAGGTGTAGCTCGGAGGCCGTAACAGCACCGGTTTGGCGACGGCGCCGGCCATCGAGATGCATGGCGCGTAGCTGTCGAACATCGGGTCGAAGACGACCACCTCGTCGCCGGTGTCGAGCATGCCCAGCATCACACCGGCCAGTGCCTCAGTGGCGCCGACCGTCACCAGCACCTCTGTGTCAGGGTCGTAGTCCAGACCGTAGAAGCGTTGCTGGTGCGCAGCGATGGCCATGCGCAGCACCGGCATGCCGGCCGCGGGTGGGTACTGGTTGAGCCCGCTGTTGATCGCCGCGACGGCAGCGTCGAGGATCTCACGCGGTGCATCCGTGTCGGGAAAACCTTGACCCAGGTTGATGCTGTCGGTCTCGACAGCGATCCCCGACATCTCGGCAAAGATCGTTGTGCCGAACCCCTGCAGCTTGGAGGTCAGGAACGGCTCTCGTCGCGACGCCATGGTCAGTCGACCAGGTTCTCGGGACCGAAGCTGAAGGGCAGCAGCTCGTCGAGCGTGAAGACCCGCCGCAGACCCTCGATGCCGCACGAGTAGATCGGCGTGTCGAGCGCGGCGAACTCGCGGATCTTCTGGCGGCAACCACCGCAGCAGGTACCGATCATCTCACCGTTGCTGATGGTCAACACTTCGACGATCGTGCGTTCCCCCGCTGTCACCATCGCCGCGATCGCGCTGGCCTCGGCGCACCAGCCCTGTGGGTAGGCGGCATTCTCGACGTTGGCACCTGCGTACACCCGGCCGCTCTCGCTGCGCACAGCCGCACCCACCGGGTAGTGGCTGTACGGCGCGTGGGCGTGGCTGTGGGCGGCTAGCGCGACGTCGAACATCTCCTGCTGTGCGGGCGTCATCAAGGGAGCAGTCATCGCGCCGACTGTACCGGCCGTCCCTCGCCGACGGTGCTCACCACGTCATCGATCTGGCGCGTGTGCCGCAGTCAGAGCATGACATGGTCGCGGATCAGGTGCGGGCAGAGACCTTCCAGTCGGCGGACACCGTCAGCGTCCACGTACCGACCTTCATCTCGGCGCCCGGCTGCAACAACTCCGTGTACGGGGGACTGCCGACCAGAGGCGTCATCGGCTCCAGCGCGCCGTCGAGAACGTGCGCCTCGTGAACGGCGATGCCGGTGGCAGCGAGGTGGTCGTCGAGGCCATCTGCCGTCAGTAGTTCGACCGTGTACAACGCACCCGCCCCATTGTCGAGAACGAGCAGGCGGGTGCCCTTGTCGCCCTGTGACGCGGAGAGCTTGACCGTGGCCGATGAGGTCGCTACCACGACATCGTCGGCGGGCAACCAACCCGCCAGGAACAGGTTGATCGCCAGGGTGCCGGGCCCGTCGCGGCGGGCGGGTTCGACGTCGTGCGGAGCGGCGCTGTTGCTCATCAGATCGAGGCCGCTGAGGTACTGACCGGACTCGCCGATCCCGCTGTGCACCCAGCCCAGCGAATGGCCGATCTCGTGCTCGACGAGGTCCATCGGCGGGTCGCTGCCCCAGTCTGGATGGAAATCGCTGGCGCCCACGTACGCCAGGCGACGCGTGGCCGCGATCGAGCACGCACCATTTGCCGGGCACGGGCCGCCACCACTACCAAAGCCACCCGGCTGGTCTGCGCCGTGCTCCGCATCGGCAACCACCAACACCGCATCCGTGCCCTCTCCGGCTCCCGCGATCGCGCCATCGACGCACGCCTGCGGCTCGTCGCTGGCAGCGATGGTCACCTCCCCGCCGGCAGTGAAAACCGGCCGGTACCGACCATGCGAGAGCGTGTCGAAATACGCGGGCACGCGGCGATTCACCATGTCCGTGACACTCCGCGGCGTCAGTGGCAGGCGCAGCGTGAGACCGCCGTACATCACGGCGGTGGAGTCCACGGGCACGTGGCAGATCCACACCTCGAAGTGATCGTCGCCAACCGTTCGCGCGCCGCCCGCGGACGGCGTGGCCCTCAACTCGATGAGCGCAGCGGGCAGCGGTCGAACCGTGGCCGGCCCAGCATCACTGCATGCGCCGGCTACCAACGTCGTGACAACCACTCCCGCAAACGCTCTGATCAGCCGCCGTCGAGCCACCACCGCAGGCTAGGTGCGCCACGGCCCACGCCGCGTGTCAGCATGGGGACATGAAGGTCTCATCCACTCGCCAGCGCATCCTCGGCAACCCGATTTCGCGCGCAATCCTCACTCTCTGGGCATGGCTGATGCTCGGCATCATCGTCATCGTGTGGGTGCCCCTCACCTTCATCGTGTTCGCCTGCACGGCGCCATTCGACAAGGGCCGCTACCGGGCCGGCTGGATGTTCCGCCGCCTCTGCGTGGTGCACACCTGGCTCAACCCGCTGTGGACGTTCCGTACCAGCGGCCGCGAGATCACCGACCCTCGCCGGCCGTACGTGGTCGTGGCCAATCACGAGAGCTTCGCCGACATGTTGTTGATCTCGCATCTTCCGTGGGAGATGAAGTGGCTCGCCAAGGAGAGCTGGTTCAAGTACCCACTGGTCGGTTGGCTGATGATGATGGCCGGCGACATCAAGATCATTCGTGGCAACAAGCAGAGCATCGTCAGCGCGATGAAGGGCTGTCGCGATCGTCTCGACAAAGGCGTCAGCGTGATGGTGTTCCCGGAAGGCACCCGCACGCGCGACGGAGAGATGGGCGAGTTCAAGGACGGCGCATTCCGTCTCGCGATCGAGTCAGGCAATCCGCTGCTGCCGATGGTGGTCAATGGTTCGCGCCAGGCCATCAAGGCCGGCAACTGGCGATGGAATGTCACCCACGGAGAGGTGCGCGTGCTCGACCCCATCGAAACGACCGGGATGACCAAGGACGACGTGCCCGAACTGCGCGACCGCGTGCGCAAGGTCATCGCCGACGAGCTTGCGCTGATGAGAGCCTGAGCGTGCCGCGGCTCTTCGCCAGTGACGACAACGCAGATCTCGTCCGCGCAGAACGCGACGTGCGAGCAGCTTTCACCGGGTTGGACCTCGACCTCGACTCACTGTCTGCCGTCTCCAACATCTTTCGCGCCGCGACCGCCGTTCGCAACCACATGGAAGGTGGCGTGCTCGCGCAGCACGACCTGAGCTGGAGCGCGTTCACGACGCTGTTCGTGCTGCGCGTGTGGGGCGAGATGGATGCGCGCTCGTTGGCAGCAGAGGCCGGCGTGACCGCGGCGACGCTGACCGGCGTCATGAAGACGCTGGAGGCGCGTCAACTGTTGCGACGCAAGCACGACAGCGCCGACGGCCGGCGCGTCCTGGTGGTCATCTCGGCCAAAGGCCGCAAGGTGGTCGACACGATCATGCCCGCCTTCAACCGCCATGAGAGCCTGGTCACCCAAGCCCTCACCGACACGGAACAGGCCGACCTGGCACACGCGCTGCGCACCATCTTGCGCACCGTCGAAGCCATCGACCTGTGACCGACACCACCTCATTGGAGACATGATGGATCTGCGACCTGCCGATGTCGGATTCGACGCCAACAGGCTCGACCGCATTGCCGCCCACCTGGACCGTCACTACATCCAGCCCGGCAAGATCGCCGGCTGCCAGGTGGCCGTCGGCCGCCACGGTCAGCTCGCATACTCAACATCACTCGGCCTGCGCGACCGCGAGCGTGGCGTTGCGCTCGGCGACGACACGATCTTCCGCATCTATTCGATGACCAAACCGCTCACCTCGATCGCGTTGATGCAGCTGTTCGAGCAGGGCATGTTGCAACTCGACGACCCGGTCGCTCGCTTCGTTCCCTCGTGGCGGAACCATCGTGTCTGGGTCTCGGGCAGCGGCGACGACATGGTCACCGAGCCAGCCCACCGGCCGGTCTCGTTCCGCGACCTGCTCTCGCACACCAGCGGCATCACGTACGGCGGGGTACTGCCGGGCATGGGCGACCAGCACCCCGTGGACGAGCGCTATCGAGCGCTGCAGATCCGCAGCGCCGGCGTGCCGACCACCATGGCCGAGTTCCTGGAGAAGCTGTCGCAGGTGCCGCTGCGCTTCCAGCCGGGCACCGCGTACATGTATTCGCTGGCCACCGACGTGTGCGGCGCGCTGGTGGAGACGATGTCGGGTCAGCCGTTCGCCGAGTACCTGCAGCAGCACATCCTCGGCCCGCTCGCGATGACCGATACGTCGTTCCAGGTGGCGCCCGACAACGCGCACCGCTTCGCCGGCAACTACGCCCGCAACGCCGACAAGACCACGACGCTGATGGATGACGCGGCGACGAGTGCCTTCACGAAGCCGCCGGCGTTCGTGTCGGGCGGCGGCGGGCTGACCGGCACCGTGGCCGACTACACCCGGTTCTGCGAGATGCTCCGCCGCGGCGGAGAGCTCGACGGCCAGCGCATTCTCGGGCCGCGCACGCTCGACATGATGCGCTTGAACCAGTTGCCGGGCGGCAAGGACCTCGCCTCGGTCGACGTCGACCTGCAGGAGCTGCGTGGCAGCGTCGGTGTCGGCTTCGGGCTCGGCTTCGCGTCGACCATCGACCAGGTGGCGACGGGCGGGTTGAGCCGTGGTGACTACTACTGGGGCGGCGCGGCCTCCACTGTGTTCTGGGTCGACCCGATCGAAGACCTGTGGGTCGTGTTCATGACGCAGCTGATGCCGTCCAACAGCTTCGATTTCCGCGGCCAACTGCGCAGCCTCGTCTACAGCGCCATCATCGACTGAGCGTGTAATTCGATGGCCGTGATGGTGTCACATTGATACCATCACGGACATGGCCATGACATTGCGACTCACGGATGACGAGCAGTCGGCGCTGCGCGCACGCGCCGACGCTGAAGGCATCTCCATGCAGGATGCCGCTCGCCGCGCCGTCCGTGAGTTCGTCGATCGCGGTGCCCATCGCGATCGCGTCTCGGGTGCCGCCGATGTGATCCTTGCGGCTCACGCCGACGCTCTCGAGCGACTCGGGCGATGACCAACAGCGGCGTCGAGTATCTCGACCTCGACGATGTGTTGGATCTGGGTCGGCGGCTGTTGGGCGACCCCGTTCCCGTTCGCGACATGGGCCTCTTGGGGTCCGCTGTCGCTCGTCCGCAGACGACGGTGTTCGGGCAAGACGCCTACCCGGACATCTGGACGAAAGCAGCTGCGCTGCTGCAATCGATCGTCAACAACCACGCGCTCATCGACGGCAACAAGCGGCTCGGTTGGCTCGCCACTGCGGTGTTCTTGGAACTCAACAATGTTTCCGTCTCACACGCTGCCAACGATGACGTGTACGAGTTCGTCATCGACATCGCTGCCAACAATCCGGACCTGGAGCTCATCGCCGAAGGCCTCCTGCGGTTGGGGAATAGCGGCAAGAGCTAGCCGCGGGCGGAGGCTTCTTTGACGAGCCAGAGGAAGGCCGGGTCCACCTGGTCGCTGAGCATCTCGGGGTGCCACTGGACGGCGAACACTTCCGGACGGCCCTCGAGCTCGAAGGCTTCGACCACACCGTCCTCGGCCGTGCCGGTGACGATGACACCCTTACCCGGACGCCCGACGGCCTGGTGGTGAAGGCTGTTGGTGGGAATGTCGCCGCCGTATATCTGTTCGGCGCGACTGCCAGCCGCGACCCGCACGGTGTGGCAGCGCTCGATGCGCGGCACGTTCCACAGTGCATGTGTCTCGTGCTCGTCGAGGTGCTGTACCAAGGTGCCACCGAGAGCGATGTTCAGTAGCTGCGCGCCGCGGCACACGCACAGCATGGGAATTCGTGCGTCGAGTGCGGCGCGGATGAGCGCGAGCTCCCAGTCGTCGCGACCGCGTTCGATGGCCCCCAGCTGCGGGTGCGGCTCCTCGCCGTAGAGCGCCGGGTCGGGGTCGGCACCTCCGGTCATCACCAAGCCATCGAGGCGTTGCACGATCTGCATAGGGTCGGTGTTGCGCGTGAGTTGCACCGGCAGCGCGCCGGCCTTCTCCAACGCCTTCGGGTACTCGCTGAGATGCACGTCGACCTCCTCGCCGTGCAGCGCGGTGTAGTCGAACAACGGGATCGATTCGGCGGGCCAACGCCGACCCGACAAACCGATCAGTGGAGCCGTCACACCCATGCGACGTTGACCGGCAGGTGCTTCATGCCGCAGATGAAGTTGCTCCGCAGGCGTTCGATGGGGCCGGCCACTTCGACGGCCGAGATGCGTGGCAACAGCTCCTGGAACAGCAGCTTCAGTTCCATGCGCGCCAGCTGCGCCCCCAGGCACAGGTGCGGGCTGCGCAGGTTGAACGCGACGTGATCGTTGGGCCACCGGTGGATGTCGAAGCGGAACGGGTCCTCGAACTGACGCTCGTCGTAGTTCGCGGAGCTGAACCACTCCAACACCTTGTCGCCCTTGCGAATGGTCTGTCCGTGCATCTCGATGTCCTGCGTGGCCGTACGCCGGAAGTGCATCGTGACCGAGGTCCAGCGCAGCACTTCTTCCACAGCGCGATCGACCGTGACCGTGTCGCCGTCGATGCACGCCTGTCGCAGCGTCTGGAACTGCGCCGGGTTCTCGCACAGCGCCTTGAGGCCCCCGGCCATCGTGTAGCGGGTGGTGTCGTTACCGGCGCTGATCATCAACACGAACAGGTTCTTGAACTGCAGGTCGGTGAGACGCTCGCCGTCGATGGTGGGCGCGAGCAGCGCGGAGATGAGGTCGTTGCCCGGGCATTCGCGACGCAGCTCGGCCTGCTTCTCCGCGTACTTGTACAGCTCGAGCGCGGCGGGTGACCGGAACGGGATGTGCTTGAACTGATCTGTGTCCGTGTACCCGACCGCGTAGTCGGTCATCTCCGGATCGAGGTTGCCCAGCAGCGCATCGCCCTGGATGACCAGCCAGTCGCCGTCCACGTCGGGAACACCCAACATGCGGCCCAGCATGCGCATCGGCAACTGCTTGGCGATCAGCTCGGTGTAGTCGAACTGCTCCGTGCCGGCTGCCTCCAACACCACGTCGCGCGCGAGGCCGCGAATGCCGTCCTCGTACCCGTACACCTCGCGTCGGCTGAAGGGCTTGCTGACCAGGCGGCGATAGCGAGTGTGTTCCGGCGGGTCGTACTCCAGCATGTTGCGCCGCAGTTCGAAGTCGTCGCCCTCGATCTCCTCCAGGGTCACTCCCTGGGCGCTGGAGAACAGCTCCACGTGTTGGCTGACGTAGAGCAGATCCTCGTAGCGAGTGACCGCCCAGAAGCCCTTCCCGCCGTCGTGTTCGGGCCACCAGCTCAATGGCTGCTCGTCGCGCAACCGTCGGAACGTGGCATGCGGGAAGCCGTCGAGGTACGAGTCCGGGTCGACGATGTCGAGGTTCGCGCTGGCGAATGTTGCGTTGCCGTTGGTGTCGATGTCGGGTCCGACGCTCATGCCGCACCTTCCTGTGTTGCGAGCAGCGTCGTGCCGCCGGCGAACGTCGTTGCCACGCTGCGCCAGTAGCCACCGATGACTTCGCGCACCTCCAGGCGGGCGACCTCCTCGACCGGGCTGGGCAACAGTTCCAGCTCGGCATCGCCGCGCCAGGCTTGCCCCAGCTCCACGTCGCGGCCGCTCATGGTGACCAACTCGCTGTAGCTGTCGGTGCCGTCGCCCTCGATGCGGGGCATGTAGCGCGAGTGCACCATCGGGTGGCCGTTCACGAAGCCGTTGCCCGGGCTCTCTTCGCGCAGCGTGACGTGAGCGTTGACGATGCGCCGGTCGTAGTAGCCAACGGTGCCCGAGAACCGCCCACCCGGAGCAACCCTCGGGCCGGCCTTGCCGAGCGTGACAGGTCGGGTCTGCCAGATGCTGCCCAGCTTCTTCGGGTAGCCCTGGAAGTGGCCGCGTACGAGCGCGAATTCCTTGTCGACCCAGATGAACACGCAACGGCTGTAGATGGTGCCGTTGAACATGCAGCGCACGACGATGAACGCTTCCTTGTACTGCGAGCGCACCGGGTCGTCGAGCTCGCTCAGGTCGCTGCCGCAACTCTGCCAGTCGGCGAAGATCATCGCGACCGCGCCAGGGTCCTGGTCGTCGGGCACGAGCGTGAGCGGGTCGGGTAGCAGCTCGGCGATGCGCGACGGGTCGGTGCGGTACTCCACCGTCAGCAGGTCGCCGCTGTAGTGCCACGGCATGTGCGGCAGGATGGAAGCCCCACCCATCTCTGTGCGCGGAAAGATGAAGCCGTTCAGATGCGTCATGGCCGGTCACTATAGTTTGGTCCCTAACGAGTCCCGTACCGACTCATTACGTGCCTCGCCCCTCGACCTTGGGGCAACGACCGGAGAACGAGGAATGCGATGGCCGACATCAGAAGGATCTTGCTGGACGGATACCCCACCGTCATGGTCCGCGAGGGGGACCAGTTGGTGGCGCGCGACGGGCGCAGCATCGGTGTCGACGACGCAGTGCACCTGTCGCCGGTGGAACCGACGAAGATCATCTGCGTCCACCTCAACTACGTCGGGCGCGTCACCGAGTTCGGCGTCACGCTGCCGCCCGCACCCACCTACTTCCACAAGCCGATCAGCGCGCTCAACAGCCACAAAGCAGGTGTCGTGCGGCCGAGCAACTGCAAGTGGCTGAACTACGAGGGCGAGATCGCCATCGTCATCGGTCGCACGTGCCGCAACGTGTCGCACGCCGAGGCGGGCGACTACATCGCCGGCTACACCGTCGCCAACGACTACGGGCTGCACGACTTTCGCGACACCGACAGCGGCAGCATGCTGCGCGTCAAGGGTGCCGACACGCTGTGCCCGCTCGGGCCCGGCCTGATCACCGACTGGGACTTCCGCAACAAGCGCATCCGCACCATCGTCAACGGTGAGGTTCGCCAGGACGACAACACCGACACGATGGCGTGGGACATGCACTACCTCGTTGCCGACATCGCGCGCCTGATCACGCTCGTTCCCGGCGACGTCATCCTCTCCGGCACACCCGCCATCAGCCGCACCGTCTACCCCGGCGACGTGGTGACGGTGGAGGTGGAGGGCCTGGGCGCGCTCACCAATCACATCGTCGACGGCCCCACGCCGGTGAGCGACGAGGTGGGCGCCCAGCCCACCGAGACCGACGAGGTGCTGTCCACTGCGATGGGTGGCGAGTGGCCGCCGCGCGGCTCGCGCCGGCCGGAGCCGACTCCACGCGAGGCGCTGCCCGTCCCCCGTATTCGCCCGAACGCTCCGGGGTACTGACGTGAGCCCGTTTGTCGGTGGCAACCGCGTCGACGTCGGTGGTGTGCTGGTGAGCCCCGACCACTACATCGGCGGCGAGCGTGTCGCATCACCATTCACGTTCGAGGATCGCTCACCGCTCGACTGGTCGGTGAAGTTGGCCGATGTGTCGCGCGGCGACGCACAGATCGCGCAACTGGCGGTCGGTGCGGCAGTCGACGCATTCCCTGCATGGGCTGCGCTCGGCGCTGCGGGACGGGCGGAGATCATGCATCGCCTGGCGGACCTGATCGACGCCAACATCCCCGCGCTGGCCGCGGTCGAGTGCCTCGACATGGCGATGTTGGAGGAAAGCCTCCGCCTGCGCGTGCTGGCACGCGGGGCGCGCAACTTCCGCGCCTACGCCGACCTCGCACGCGACTACGAGGAACGCGTGTGGTCGTCGAACGGCACCGCCAACCGCGTCATTCGCATGCCTGCCGGCGCGACCGTGGTGATCACGCCATGGAACGCACCGTTCATGCTCAGCACATGGAAGTGCGCGCCGGCGCTCGCTGCGGGCAACACCGTCGTACTGAAGCCAGCCGAGTGGAGCCCGCTGTCGTGCAGCCTGCTGGCCGACCTGGCGCACGAAGCCGGAATGCCGGCAGGAGTGTTCAACGTGGTGCAAGGCATCGGCGAGGAGGTCGGCGCCGCCTTGGTCAGCGACCCGCGACTGCAGCGGATCAGCTTCACCGGTTCGCCTGCCACCGCCCGCCACATCGGTGTGGCTGCGGCCACCAACATCGTGCCGTTCACCGCCGAACTCGGCGGCAAGGGCCCGTTCGTGGTGTTCGCCGACAGCAACCTGGAGGCGGCCGCGAAGAAGGCCTCCGGACAGTACGACGACAGCGGCCAGGTCTGCCTCGCCGGAACCCGCCTGATCGTGGAGGAGACCGTGCGCGACGAGTTCCTGCGCCTGTTCCACGAGTTCACCGACCAGCACGTGCTGGGCGACTCGCACGACGCAGCGACCACGATCAGCCCGATGATCCACCCCGAGCACGTCGCCAACGTCGAGGGATTCGTCGAGCGTGCGCGCGAGGCAGGCGACACGATCGTGCGTGGCGGCCAACGTTCACCGCTCGGCGGTAGCGACGGCCTCTGGTACGAGCCGACGCTGATCGAGCCACGCTCGAACGACAGTGAGGTCGTGCAGAGCGAGATCTTCGGCCCGGTGCTGACGTTCCAGACGTTCACCTACGAGGCCGACGCCATTCGGCTGGCCAACAGCACCGCCTACGGGCTGAGCGCGATCGTGTACACCGGCTCGCAGGAGCGCGCCGAGCGCATGGGCCGCGCGATCCGTGCGGGCACGGTGTGGACCAACTGCTTCCTGGTGCGCGACCTCACCGCGCCGTTCGGCGGTTGTGGCATCAGTGGCATCGGCAGAGAGGGCGGCGACTACGCCCTCGACTTCTACAGCGACCTGAAGATGTTCCAAGTCTTGGACGGCACCACTTCCTGAGGCCGGTGCTCGAGCAGCTATGAGAATGGCGAATCGCCTGCCGTGACGTGGTCGCCACGGCAGGCGAACCCCGGCAGTGTTACGGGGTGGCCTCCACCTTCTCAGGGGCGTCGGAGGCGGCACCGACGTCGGTTGCGTTCAGCGTTCCGCCGGCGATGAACAACACGTCGAGGTTAGTGCGGTCAAAGTCGCCACCGACTGGACCGATGCCGACCAGGTTGACAATATGGGTTCCCGCAGAAACCTGCAATGACCCGTTGGTCGAGCAGAAACCATCCTGTGCAGTCGGGATCTCGAATGAACGGAATGTGTAACCTATTTCTGACACAGAGTTGAGGCCGACCGAGATGAAACACGTGTACTGACCCGCCATTGCATTAAAAATTAGGGAACTCCCTACCATCTGGATGATTCCTGGCACTGGCGCGACAATCGTCTGTGAGACGAGAACTTTGGGCGCGCCATTCGGGTCGGGGTATATGTCGTTCACGCTTGCGCTCTTTGCGATCGGCTGCGCGTTGACCAGTTCCTGCAGACCGGTGTTGGTGAGGTAGCCCACAATGTCGATCAGCATGTCGGCAGCGGGGCCGGCCGTGCCGTAGGCGTCGTAGGTGATGTCGATCTGGCCGGCGTTTGCACCAGAGGTCGGCAATGCCACCTGCACCGAGTTGGGTACATTTTTTCCAGCTTCCACGTTCAGCGACGACGTAGTCGGCGTGCCCGACGCGTTGCCCGGACGGATGGAGATGTAGCCGGCCGCACCCGGCGCGACGGCGGTGACATTCAACAGCACGCCGGTCGCTCCTGCGGGCACCACGACGACCGTGCCACCCGAGGTCGGGATCGCGCCGGTGATCTTCAGTTTCTGCGACGTGGCCGACACGAACGGGCCAGCCAGACCCAGGTTGATCGGGTCGCGTGTATCCAGGACACGAGTCGGCGTCACGGACACGATGGTCGACTCGGCCGGCCCCGGCGCAGCTGACGCAAGATACAGGCCCCCACCCCCGAACGTCACTGCAATCGCCGCACCAATTGCAGCCCAGCGTGATCTCCACACCCAGCGATCTTTCATGATTACCCCCTCCGTAGCGAGACTTTGATGGCTCTTCGGATCTGAGGGTGGGGTGGTTGCCGGGTAGGTGATCCCGGGCGCGGTACAGGGGCTCTGCGAATCTGACGGTGTCT
>Ga0073904_10001748_pt1 | contig 16258 bp, 13 predicted proteins | sample KloWWTrecipitate_FD_66668 | JGI IMG/M metagenome (GOLD analysis project Ga0073904, IMG submission 66668) | Active sludge microbial communities from Klosterneuburg, Austria, studying microevolution and ecology of nitrifiers - Klosterneuburg... | ecosystem: Engineered > WWTP > Aerobic digester >... | reverse complement strand
GCCTTCATCGTCGTCGTGTCGGCCGGTGCACCCCACGGTATGCCCAGGCACAACTGGAACAGCGGGTCCTTCAACAGGCCCTCGGCAATCATCTGCTTGGAAAACCACAGATGGCCGGTGTCGAAGATCTCGAGTTCGGCCTTGACGCCGAGTTCGGTGATGCGCCTGGCGCCCGCGCGCAAGGCCGCAGGCGTGGACACGTAGATCGTGTCGCCATCGCCGAAATTGAGTGTGCCGCAGTCCAGCGTGCAGATTTCCGGCCGCAGGGCTTGCACATGCACCAGCCGCTCCAGCGGACCGATCAGGTCGGTGCCGGGGCCGAACCGCAGCGGGTCCTCACCCGGTCCGATCTCCAGGTCGCCGCCCATGCCGGCCGTCAGGTTCACGATGATGTCGACACCCGAATCACGGATACGCTCCACCACTTCCCGGTACAGCGCGGTATCGCGGCTGGCCTTGCCGGTCTGCGGATGGCGCACATGGCAATGCACCACCGTGGCGCCAGCCCTGGCCGCTTCGACCGCGGCGGCGGCGATCTGCGTCGGCGTGACCGGCACGTTCGGATTCTTGTCGGCGGTGTCGCCGGCGCCGGTGAGTGCGCAGGTAATGATGACGTTGTGGTTCATGCGATGGGTCTCCGACTGACCTGTGGTTGCGGGGCAGGGTTGTTGCATCGTCCATCCAAACCGGTCGCAACTTGCGATGCAAAACACTGAACTGCACTTTAGCCTTGCTCCACGGCGTCCACCCGACCGCCGACGACCATTCGTTGACCGCCAGCGACCTCGACAGGTGGCTGGCGCCAGCAGCGTCAAGCGCGCCGGGCCGGCACACTCACTGCAGCAACGCCACCGACTTGACCTGCAGCCAGACACGCTTGCCTGGCCGCAGATCCAACGCGTCGTAGGACCTGCCGGTGATCCGGGCCAACAGGATCGCGCCGCCGACGCTGACCCGCACCAGCATCTGCGAAGGATGCGTGTCCGGTGTCGAGGACTCAATGGTGCATGGCAGGTGATTCTGGATGCTGGTGCCATGCGGCTCGTCGCTGGCGATGCTGACATCGCGGGCCAGCACGCGCAATCGAACCGCGTGCCCGATCGGCAGGCCACTGTCGCGCAGCCATAAGCTGCCGCCCGCGAACGTCACACGCACCAGGTGCCAGCGCGTGTCGCGTTCGGCCACCTGGCCTGCCAGCAAGGCACCCACATCGTCGCCGGTCAGCAGCGGATTGTCGATCGACGCCAGCGCGGCCACCGCCGGCCCCTGGGCCTTGACCCTGCCCCGATCCAGCACCACCAAATGATCGGCCAGGCGCGCCAGTTCGTCGGCAGAGTGGGTGACATAGAGCATCGGCGTGCGCAGTTCATCGCGCAGACGTTCCAGCCACGGGAGGATCTCCTGCTTGCGCGCGTGGTCCAGCGACGCCAGCGGCTCGTCCAGCAGAAGCAATCGCGGCCGGGTCGCCAGTGCCCGGGCGATGGCCACGCGCTGGCGCTCACCGCCGGAGAGCTGGGCCGGCATGCGACGCTGCAGGTCCTCGACGCCCAGCAAACGAATCGCGGCATCGAGCGCCTGGCCGGCATCGGGCGAGCCTGCCCTCTTCAGCCCGTAGCGCATGTTCTCGCTGACCGTCAGATGCTCGAACAGCGACGCCTCCTGGAATACGTAACCCAGAGGCCGCCGCCAGGTGGCCAGGAAGGTATGCGCCGCATCGTCCTGCCATACATGCTCGCCGATCCGCACCAGGCCCTGGCATGCGCGCTCCAGCCCCGCCACGCAACGCAGCACCGTCGTCTTGCCCGAGCCCGAGGCGCCAAACAACACGGTGATGCCAGTGGCCGGAATCTCCAGGTCGACGTTCAACGAGAAACCCGGGCGTGTCACCCCGATCCGAATCCGGCTGCTCGCAGCGGACATCACGGCAACACCCGACCCGGTCGGCGCTTCATCAGGGACAGCGCCAGCAGCACCAGAAACGACAGCAGCACCATGCCCCCGGCCAGCCAGTGCGCCTGCGCATACTCCATGGCCTCCACATGGCCATAGATCAGCGTGGATACGACACGCGTGCTGCCGGGAATGTTGCCACCGATCATCAGCACCACACCAAACTCGCCAACGGTGTGCGCAAAACTCAGGATCGCCGCAGTGACCAGTCCCGGCCGGGCCAGCGGCAGCGCCACGCTGAAGAAGGCATCCAGCGGACGCGCACGCAAGGTGGCCGCCACCTCCATCGGCCTGGGCCCGAGCGCCTCAAACGCATGCTGGATCGGCAACACCGCGAACGGCAGCGAAAAGATGATGGAGCCCACGAGCAGGCCGGCGAAGGTGAACGACAGCGTCCCCCATCCCAGGGACTGCGTGAGCTGACCCAGTGGTCCGTCCGGGCCCATGGCCACCAGCAGGTAGAAACCCAGCACCGATGGCGGCAGCACCAACGGCAGCGTGACCAGCGCGCCCACTGCCGCGCGCCAGCGTGAAACCGTGCCGGACAACCACCACGCAATCGGCGTGGCGATCACCAGCAACACCAATGTCGTCACGGTAGCCAGTTTGGCGGTCAGCCAGATAGCCTGGGCGGCGGCATCCGACAACATCGTGATCAGTGCGCGTAGCCGTAGGAACGGATGATCGCCAACGCCTTGCCGGTGCGCAGATACGCCATCAGCGCCACGGCAGCGACATTGTCCTTGCCAGAGAGCAGCAATACCGCGTCCTGGCGGATCGGCGCGTACAGCTTGTCAGGCACCAGCCATGCAGAACCCTGGGTCAGCTTTCCGTCCGCCTGGACCTGCGACATGGCAACGAAACCCAGTTCGGCATTTCCGGTGGCGATGAACTGGTAGGTCTGGGCGATGTTCTCACCCTGCACGAACTTGGGTGTCAGAGTCGACATCAGGCCAAGGCCGGTGAGCACCTCGACAGCAGCCGCGCCGTATGGCGCGAGCCTGGGGTCGGCCAGTGCGATATGCGCAAACCGGCCAGAGCGCAGCACCTCGCCCTTGTCGTCCACCAGGGACGCGTCGCGGCTCCACAGTGCCAGCTTTCCGATCGCATAGGTGAAGCGGCTATCGGGTACGGCCGACCCCTCCTGCGCAAGCCGCGCGGGCGTCTTGTCGTCCGCCGCCAGCAGGATCTGAAACGGGGCCCCGCTCCTGATCTGGGCATACAGCTTTCCCGTCGAGCCGAACGCCAGCCCCGCCTTGTGTCCGGTGTCCTGCTCGAAGGCTGCGGCGATTTTCTGCATCGGCGCGGTAAAGTTGGCGGCCACCGCCACGCTTACCTCAGCCCCGTGCGCAGAATTGAGCACGAACCCAGCAGTCAGAATGCCCGACAGCCACGATTTCATCGATCAACTCGCTATTCTTAAATGGAATAGCGAAAGTGTACACGCGCTGATTGCGATCGGACCATGAATCCCAGGAACCCTGACCTGGCCGAAGTGCTGGGCCACCAATCCACCGACAAGCGCATCGACATCCTGCGCCGCCTGGGCGACGGCGGTTCGATCTCGGAGGCGGCGCGGCGCGCAGGAATCAGTTACAAGGCGGCCTGGCAGGCCATCGAGACACTCAGCAACCTGGCTGGCACACCGATGGTGGAAAAGGCGGTCGGCGGCAGTGGCGGTGGCGGCGCCGTGCTCACCGCGGCAGGCCAGCGGGTGCTGGAGGCGGCAACGATGCTGGACAAGGCGCGCGCCGACGTGCTGGCCCTGCTCGAGCTGGGCACAGGCGGCGGGCCCAGCGGTCCGGGCCTGGCGGCGATGGCCTTGCGCACCAGCATGCGCAACCAGTTTCCATGCGTCGTGAAAGGCTTGCGCGCAACCGGCAGCCCGGTTCGCGTCGGCCTCGAACTTGCCAGCGGCGGGATGCTTTATGCGCGCATCACGCGCGAGAGTGCACAACTATTGGAGCTCAGGCGCGGCCTGCAAGTGCTTGCGCTGTGCAAGGCGACGGCGGTTCGCGTGGCGCTGCAGATTGTTCCGGCCGCATCCCGGAACATCGTCGTCGGAACGGTCATTCGCGCTTCCCGATCCGTCCATGGCGGCGAGGTGGCGCTGCAACTCGAAGGCGGCGTCAGCCTGGTCGGCTTCTGCGCGCAGGGAGACAAGCTGAAGGTCGGACAACTGGCCATGGCAAGCATCGAGGAAACTGCGGTGGTGGTGGCGATCTCCGGCTGAACTGGCGCTCGCACCGCAGCCCCCAAGGCAGAGGTTGCCTGATGCGCCGCCGGGCCGCTCCCAATAGGAATTCCGCAATACGCAGGATGTAGGATGTAGGATGCCTGATGCGCCGCCACCACCTATCACGGAGAACCACATGCAATTGACCGATATCCTGGCCCAGATGGGGGGCCTTCAATCCGTGGCGCGCGACCTGGGCGTGAGCCAGGGCGAAGTGGCCACCGGCGCCGATGCCTTGCTGCCGGCGATCCTGGGTGGCTTCAAGAAGCAGGCGCAGGCGTCACCTGCCGCCGGACTGGAAGGCCTGGGCGGCCTTGGCGGATTACTCGGCCAGCTGGGCGGGGGTAACCTGCTCGACCAGGTCCTGTCACCGCAGCCCACCGATACCGGCCCGGGCAATGACGTGCTGGGGCAGATCTTCGGCTCCAAGGACGTCAGCCGCTCGGTGGCGCAGAACGCATCCGCGCAGACCGGGCTGGACGCAGGTCTGCTCAAGAAAATGCTGCCGATGCTGGCGATGCTGGTGGCCGGCTACATGGCCAAGCAAGGCAACGCGGCGCAGGCGCAAGACTCCGGCAGTGGTCTGGGTGGCGGCCTGGGCGGATTGCTCGGTGGCCTGCTGGGGGGTGGCACAGGTGCTGCCGCGGGCGGCGGGTCGGTTGCGGGTGGTCTTGGCGGCCTGGGCGCCATGCTCGACATGAACGGCGACGGAAACGCGCTGGACGACATCCTGCGCATGGCGGGCAAGGCGACGCGTTGACTGCGCAAGCGGTGGCGCGCATCCAGGAACACGACCTCTGCCTGACCGACAGCGTTGCCGGCCCGCGCCCGGAGCGCACCTCCAGCGCCGCTGCAGGTCGCCGTTGGCTGAAGGCGGACTGACAGACCGTCACCGCACTGACCCCGCCGGGGATTGCCATTGAACAACGTCGATATCGACGACCAAGCCTGGGAAAGAGTGACAGACCATGACAGCTTCAAATCTGGCCACCCTCAACGTTGCGCAGCAGCCAAGGGCGCCGCACAGCGGGAAGGCCGCCATCGAGGTCAATGCCGCACTTGACCTGGCCAGGATTCACCTGGCCGCAGCGCATCGGCTGGCAGCCCTGCACGAACTCGACGAGGGCATCGACAACCATTTCACGGTGACGGTTCCGGGCGAGCACGACCAGTACCTGATCCTGCCTTTCGGGCTTCACTGGTCCGAGGCGCGAGCCAGCGACATGATGACATTCAACGAAGCCGGCCAGACCCTGTCGGGTTCCGGGCCGGTCGAGCTTTCAGCGAAATGCATCCATGCGCCGATCCATCGCATTGCCGGAGTCCGGGTGGTGATGCATACCCACCAAACCTGGGCGACCGCCCTGAACATGCTGCAGGACAACCGCCTGCTCCCGCTGTCGCAAACCGCAGCATTCTTCGACGGCAACATTGCCTACGATGACACCTATACCGGTCTGGCCGACACCCTTGAGGAGGGCGAGCGCCTGGCAAGACTACTGGGGAAAAACCACGTCATCCTGATGAAGAACCATGGCGCACTGGTGGTGGGCGAGAACGTCGCCCAGGCCTATCGCCGGCTGTATCGTCTGGAACGGGTCTGCCGCATGCAACTGATCGCCATGGCAGCGGCCAGCGGCAGCAGCGGCAAGCTGGCAGTTCTGAGCAGTGATGTCGTCGCCCGGGTGCAGGCAATCAATCCGCAGGACAGCCATACCCGCGCTGACCGCGAGCGCCTGTTTTTTGAGGCGATGATGCGGGTGCTGGACCGCGAATTGCCGGGCTACCGCGATTGAGCGTGGCCCGGTCGATCAGCGGTCGCGATGCCCGCGGTACCAACCTCGATCGGTCATCGGGCGGTTGACCGCTTGTACACGCTCCGATCTTCCTTCGGCTGTAATCCGAACAAGGTCCGATAGCTGCGCGAGAAGCGAGACGGCGAATGACCGGCGCGGACGAACGGCACGACCGACAGTTGGGGCGGCTTCCATTTCCCCAGGTCCGCTGACCAAAGTTGGTGCTTTGCATCGCGCCGAAACTGTGCTTCGCGCAGGCGCGCCATGGACAAGGGCTGCCGTCGTTGCTCAGGCACAATCGAACGCCGCCGGGCAAGGTCGCCCGATGAAGGAGAGACACATGCCTAAAGTCGATATCTGGTCGCGGCTCACGCCGCAAAGCCAGGCTGCCGTGGAAAAAAGCCGCGAACAATACGCCGCGTTCAAGACCCAGTCGACCGACGCACTGGGCGTAATGCGTGAGGGCTACAACCACGAGCGGCAGTACTGGAATTCTTTTCACATCGACCTGCCCGCGGTGCAGGACATCATGCTGGACGCACCGGGCGGACCCATCGCCATGCGCCTGTACAAACCGGGCACCGAAGGACCGATGCCCGTACTGCTGTATGCGCACGGCGGTGGCTACATCCTGGGGAACCTCGATACGCACGACCGCATCTGCCGGCTGATAGCCCTCAAGAGTGGCTGGGCGGTGCTGGCGGTCGACTACACGTTGGCGCCCGAGAAGCAGTTTCCGGTGCAGTCCGACCAGATGCTGGCGGCGCTGCGCCACGTCGCAAGCAACGGCGCCAGCATGGGCCTGGACACGCGTCGCATTGCCTTGGGTGGTGACTCGGCTGGCGCGCACCTGAGCCTGTGCCTGGCGCTGGACGCGCGAGCCGCCGGTGCGCCCACAGTCTGTGCCCAGCTGCTGTACTACGGCGGCTTTGGCCTGAAGGACTCGGCATCCAAACGGCTGTATGGCTGGGCCGACCTCGACGGGCTGGACGAAAAGGACGCCACCATGTACCGCGACCATTACATGCCCAGACCCGAGGATCGCGACCATCCGCGCGCCAACCTGCTCAAGTCCGACATGGCGGGGCTGCCGCCCACCTTCATCGGTGCCGTGGCGTACGACCCGCTGCGCGACGATTCGCTGGTGCTGGCGGAGTTTCTGAAAGAGCGCAAGGTGCCACACCGTCTCGTGGTCTACGAAGGTGTGCTGCACAGCTTCCTGCACTATTCGGCGCTGGAGCCCCTGGCGATGCAGGCCATAGACGACGGCGCGAAGTTCCTGCGCGACCTGCCAGCTGGCTGAGCGGCAGCGAGTTCGACGGGGCATGGCGCGAGTCGCTCGCCATCATGAACCCGTCGCCGTAGGTCAAGTCCGGGCTGAAGGCACATGCTAAATTTGTTTTGGCAGCTCCGCTTCGCCAAACTCAACCCTAGGATTTGCAGTCATGATCAAAGATCTCCCTGATCTCACCCGTCGCAACTTGCTGGTGGCCGGTGCCGCTGCGCTTGGCGCCGGATTGGCGCCACAAAGCGCGCTGGCGCAAGGCGCACCCAAGCGCGGCGGCAAATTTCGTCTGGGCCTGACGGGTGCCAACACCGGCGACTCGCACGACCCCGCCACCTGGGGCACGTCGGCTTTGAACAATTTCGGACTGTGGGGAGCGGTCTACAACAACCTGCTCGAAATCGGACCCGACGGCAAAGTGACACCCGAACTCGCCGAGAGCTTCGAATCTTCACCCGATGCCAAGATCTGGACCTTCAAACTGCGCCGCGGCGTCACATTCCACAACGGCAAGACACTCGATGCCGACGATGTGGTGGCTTCCATCAACCACCATCGCGGCGCGCAGACCAAGTCGGCCGCCAAGGCCATCTTGTCCGTCGTCGCCGACGTGAAGGCCGACGGCAAGGAACGCGTTGTATTCACGTTGAGCAGTGGCAGCGCCGATTTCCCGGCTTCGGTCACCGACTACCATTTGCCTATCGGCCCGTTGAAAGATGGCAAGATCGACTGGGAAGCGGCTTCGGGCACTGGTGGTTACACGCTCGTGTCGCACCAACGCGGTGTCAAGATGGTGCTCAAACGCAACCCAAATTATTGGAAGCCGGGTCGCGCCTGGTTCGACGAGGTCGAAATCATCAACATTCCCGACGTGGCCGCGCGCATGAACGCGCTGGTCTCGGGACAGGTGGATGCGATCATCAACCCTGACATCAAGACGCTGGCGCTGCTCCAGCGCGACACCAGCGTGGTGGTCGAGGAACTGCCCGGCACCACGCACTACACCATGCCGATGTTCACCGACGTGGCCCCCTTCAACAACAAGGATGTTCGCCTCGCTCTCAAGTACGCGATCGATCGCAAGGCGCTGGTGCAGACGATTCTTCGCGGCCATGGTCGCGAAGGCAACGACAGCCCGATTACCCCTGCCAATGTCTACTTCAACGAGAAGCTATTGCCGCGGGCCTACGACCCGGAGAAAGCCAAGTTCCATCTGAAGCAGGCTGGCATGTCTTCGCTCAAGGTTGACCTCTCGGCCAGTGACGCAGCCTTCGGTGGCGCCCTGGATACCGCGGTACTGTTCAAGGAGCACGCATCCAAGGCCGGCATCGACGTCAACGTGATCCGCGAGCCCAACGACGGCTACTGGACCAACGTGTGGACCAAGAAGCCCTTTGTGATGTGTTTCTGGGCCGGTCGCCCGACCGAGGACTGGATGTTCTCGCAGGTATACGCGAAAGGCACACCCTACAACGATACGCACTGGGACAACGACCGCTTCAACGCCCTGCTGTTGCAGGCCCGCGCCGAACTCAACACCGGCAAACGCGCGGAGATGTACGGTGAAATGCAGACGATCCTGAGCAACGACGGCGGCGTCATCATCCCGATGTTCGCCAACAACATCCACGCCCGCTCCACCAAGATCGCTCACGCGGCCAAGATGGGCGCGAACTTGGGCATGGACGGTTGGAAACCGGTGGAGCGATGGTGGTTTGCCTGAGCGCGGCTTAGCGGCCCGCTCACAACAAAAGGCAGGCCCGCTCCCATTTCGCTGGCACCCCTTGGGTGCCCTGGCGCGCAACATCGGCACTGGGTGGCGGCCGCCGCAAGCACCACGAACCGGCGCGCACGCTTGGGGCACAGCCAGCAGCCAATGCCCAGGATCAATCTGCCATCAGTGCGGTCTTGCTGCGCTGGTCCAACAGCTTGTCGAGCCAGTCCGGGTCCATCTCGGGCAGACTCGACAGCAGCAGTTCCGTGTACGGTTCGTGCGGTGGTGCAAAAACACGCTCGCGTGACCCGGCCTGCACCACGCGGCCGTCCTTCATCACCACCACATCGTCGGCGATGGCACGCACCGTGGCGAGGTCGTGCGTGATGAACAGGTAGGCAAGGCCTCGTTCGCGTTGCAGGCGGTCCAGCAGCTTGAGCATCTCCTCTGCGACCAATTGGTCCAGCGCCGAGGTGACCTCGTCGCACAGAAGCAGCGAGGGTTCGGCCGCCAACGCCCGCGCAATACATACGCGCTGCTTCTGCCCGCCCGAGAGTTCAGATGGCAACCGGTCGGCGTAAAGGGCGGGGTCGAGTTCGATCTCGGCCAGCAAGTCGTGCACGCGTTGTTCGCGCGCCGCGCCCTTCAGCCCCAGGTAGAAAGTCAACGGGCGGCCGATGATGTCGCGCACGCGCTGGCGGGGGTTGAGCGCAGTATCCGGCATTTGCACCACCATCTGGATACGGCGCAATTCGTCGGGGCTGCGCTGGCGGTAGTCAGGTGCCAGCGCAACGCCTTCAAAGACTACGCTGCCGGCGCGTGGCGGCAGCAGGCCGGCGATCACGCGAGCCAGCGTGGACTTACCGGAACCGGACTCGCCCACGATGGCGGTTGTGCGGCCTTTGTGCAGGTCCAGCGACACTCCGTGCAGTATCGGCACCTTGCCATAGGAGGCCGCGACGGCGCGCACGGACAGCAAGGCCTGGGCGCCGGGTGCAGGCTGGGCCTTGGGCGTGGCGCGAAAGCTCCGTACCGCCCACAATGAGCGCGTGTAGTCCTTTTGAGGCGCTCGCATCATGTCGCGCGTATCGGCCTCTTCGACCAGTTGTCCGTGGCGCAACACCATGATGCGATCGGCCATCTGGGCCACCAGGGCGAGGTCGTGGCTGATGTAGATGGCGGCAGTGCCGGTTTCGCGCACCGCATCGCGGATGGCGGTCAATACGCCGATCTGTGTCGTCACATCCAGCGCCGTCGTGGGTTCGTCGAAGATGATCAGGTCCGGCCTGGCCACCAGGGCCATGGCCGTCATCGCACGTTGTAGCTGTCCGCCCGAAACCTGGTGCGGGTAGCGAAAGCCGATCTCGTCGGGATTGGGCAGGCGCAGCCGGTGGTACAGATCAATAGCGCGTTCGACGGCCTCCTTGCGACTGGCACCACCCTCCTGCACCGTGGTCTCCACCGCCTGGTCGATCAACCGCAGTGCCGGGTTGAACGACGCCGCTGCCGATTGCGCCACATAGGCGATGCGGGTGCGACGAAGATGCCGGCGTGTGTTTTCGTCGGCCTGCGCCAGATCGGTGCCGTCGAATACGATGGAGCCGGCGGCGATGCGACAACCATCACGCGTGAAGCCCATGGCCGCAAGACCCAGCGTGGATTTGCCAGCACCGGATTCACCGATCAGGCCCAGCACCTTGCCGCGCTCCAGCGTCAGATCCATCGTCTGAATGATTTGCGATACACCTTGATCGGAACGGCCCTCCACGACCAAGCCACGGATGACGAGTAGCGGCGCGGAGCTGGTAGCCTGCTGCATGTGGTTTCAGTCCTTCAGCCCGCTGGAGCGGTGCAGCATCCAATCGACAATGAAATTGACAGCCACTGTCATCAGCGCCGTGGCGCCCGCAGGCAGCAGCGGTGTGATGTCGCCATAGGTGATCAGCACCGCGTTTTCGCGCACCATCGAGCCCCAGTCGGCGGTCGGTGGCTGTATGCCCAGGCCCAGGAAACTCAGCGAGGCGATGAACAGGAAAACAAAGCAAAAACGAAGACCGAATTCGGCGATTAGCGGCGCCGTGGCATTTGGCAGTATCTCGCGCGCTATCACCCACCACAGGCCTTCGCCGCGTAACTTGGCCGCCTCAACAAAGTCCTGCACACCGATCCCGAGCGCCAGCGCACGCGCCAGCCGGAACACGCGGGTGGATTCGACGCCCGCGATGATGCAGATCATGCTGAACATCGAGGTGCCAAAGATGGCCAGCAGCAACAACGTGAATATCAGCGAAGGCACGGCCATCAGCACGTCCACCATCCGTCCCAACACCTGGTCCATCCAGCCGCGCATGGTACCGGCCACCATGCCCAGGCTGCCGCCGACCAGAAATGCCAATACGGTTGTGACCAGGGCGATACCGATGGTGTTGCGGGCTCCGTAGATCAACCGCGTGGCCATGTCGCGGCCCAGATTGTCGGTGCCCAGCGGATTTTGGGCGCTCCAGGGCGCGAACTCGCCGCCCACAACTTGTGTCTCGCCGTATGGCGCGATCAGCGGCGCGAACAAGGCCAGCACACAGAAGATGGCTACGACGACCAATCCGAACCATGCGGTTGGCGGGACCTGCTTCATGGCTTTGGTTGATAACCGCATAGGTGTCTGGGAACTTTCAGCGTCAGCGCGGGTGGAGCTGACGCGGATCGCAGGCGATGGTCAACACGTCCGCCACGAGGTTGAGCGTGATGTAGGTGGCAGCAAAAATCATGCAGGTGGCCTGCACCACCGGCACGTCGCGCTTGCTTACCGAATCCACCATCAGCTGGCCCAGGCCGGGGTAGATGAACACGACCTCGACCACGACGACGCCCACGATCAAGTAAGCCAGGTTGAGCACCACGACGTTGACGATAGGCGCCAACGCATTAGGCAATGCATGCTGCACGACTACGCGCCACGGCAGCACGCCCTTGATGCGAGCCATCTCTATATAAGGGCTGGCCAGCAGGTTGACGATGGCCGCCCGTGTCAGTCGCATGACATGCGCTGACACCGCCAGCGTGAGCGTCAGTATCGGCAGTATCGACTTTTCCAGGCGCTCGGGAAACGGCGTATCGGGGCCTACCGTGGCCAAGCTGGGCAACCAGCCGGTCTTGACGGTCAGAAAGAAAATCAGGATATAGGCGACGAAAAATTCGGGCAGCGAAATCGCGGTCAGCGCGACGACGTTGATGCTGCGGTCCAGCACACGGTCGCGGTAAAGCGCCGCGAGGATACCCAGCCCCAGCGAAAACGGTATGCACACGACGGCAGCCATCGTGGCCAGCAACAAGGTATTGACGAGTCGCCCGCCAACCAGTTCCGAGATCGGCCGGCCATTGGCCAGCGACTTGCCGAAGTTGCCGTGCAACACGCCACCCAACCATTGGGCGTAACGCTCGGTGGCGGGTCGATCCAGCCCCAGGTCGGCACGCAGGTTGGCCACGGTTTCTGGGGTGCGCGCCTGACCCAGCAGTTCTTCGGCCAGATCGCCGGGCATCAGGTAGACCGCGAAAAACACGACCGCCGAAACCACGAAAAGCGTGACCATGCCCAGCCCGATGCGCTTGATGATCATCGCGGCGATGGGTGGCATGGATATGGGCGTTCGGGTGGGATCGGGTTATGCACACGCAATATACCGCGCACCTATTGCCGTTGTGCGAACGAGAGCGACGGGTTCATGACCGGGAGCGACCCGCGCCTCGCCGATCATCTGTCGAGAAGCTTGGACAGGGGCGCACCGTCACCGCGTTCCACGCTGCCGCCGCGGCGTTTTTCGATCTTCCTTCGGACTGCAACCAAACAATACCCGGTAACTGCGCGAAAAATGCGACGGTGACTGAAAACCGCAGGCGATGCCGATCGCGGTGATTCCCATGTCCGACTGCTGCAACAAGCTGCGCGCGCGCTCCAGGCGCAACCCGGTGTAGAAGTGGTTGGGCGTATCCGACAGATGGGTCGCAAACAGGCGCTCGAGCTGGCGCCGGGTGACATCGATCATGCGGGCCAGGTCGTCCGACTCCAGCGGGTCTTCGATATGTTCCTGCATCAGCCGGATGACCTGGATCACCTTGCGGTTGTGCACCTGGTAACGCGTGGCAATTTCCAGCCGCTGGTGGTCGGACGGACTGCGGATGCGGCCCAGCACAAACTGCTCTGACACCTTGGCCGCCAGCGCATGGCCGTGGCGCGCGGCAATCCGTGCCAGCATCAGGTCGATGGCAGCGGTGCCGCCGGCGCAGGTGATGCAGTGCGCCCCGATCTCGAACAGTTCCTGCGTCACGGCGATGGCCGGGTAACGCTCGCAGAACGCGGCCTGCGCCTCCCAGTGCAAGGTGACCGGTCCGGACCCCGCAACGCCCGCCTCGGCCAGCACGAAAACACCGGTATCGACTGCGCCAACAGTGCCGCCCGCGCGCAGCACGGCGCGCAACCAGTGGCCAATCGACGCATTAAAAGTGGCCAGCGGTTCGAAGCCCGCGACGACGATGACCAGCCCTGCATCCGCGGCATCCCCCAGCGGCGCATCGGCGTTGAGCGACATGCCGTTGCTCGCAATCACCGGCCCACCGTCGGGGGTGACCACTTGCCAGCGATAGCTGTTCGGCCGAAAGCGATTGGCCACCCGCAATGGCTCGATGGCCGAGACGAAACCCATCATCGAGAACGCTGGCAGCAACAGGAAGTGGATGGGTTCGCAGTCGGCCGGCGCCGCATTGCCGGCAACGGGTTGGATGGAGGGCATGGGTCGTTTGAACGGACGGTGGAGCAGGTCAGGCATGCGCAGGCGAGCCCGGGTTACCCGTCAGGGAATCCATTGGGCGCCACTGCACGCGTCAGTGCGCGTAGTCCGGCTCCTGCTGGTCCAGAATGTCCTTGAGTGCCTGGAAGTGCAACTCCGAAAATCGTGTCGGGTAGTTGTTCCACTGGGCGCCCGCCAGCGCCGCCACTGGCTCCGGGATCAGCGCCAGTGGCCGGCCGGTGGACAAGGCCAGCACCTGCAACTGCGCCGCCTTCTCCAGGTAATACAACTCGTCAAAGGCCTGGGCCACCGACGGTGCAACGACGATCACGCCGTGGTTGCCCATGAACAACACGCTCTTGCCGTCGTCCAGCAGACCGGCCACGCGAGCGCCTTCGGACGATTCCAGCGCCATGCCGCTGTAGTTGCGGTCATAAGCGATGCGGCCGTGAAAGCGGCAGGCGTTCTGGTCGAGCATCAGGAATTCGAAATCCTGCAGGCAACACAACGCCGTCGCATGCGGCATGTGGGTGTGCAGGATGCAGCGCGCCTGCGGCAGGCGCTGGTGCAGTTCGGCATGCAGGTACCAGGCGGTCGGATCGGCTGCGTTGGCGCCACTGGCCTCCTGCGACTGGCCGGCATCGAGCAGCAGCAGGTCGCTGGCGCGGATCCGCGAAAAATGGACACCCACCGGGTTGAGCAGAAATCGCTTGCCGTCGTCCGACACTGCGGCACTGAAATGGTTGGCGATCGACTCATGCAAGCCCAGCCGGGCGGCCCAGCGGAACGCAGCCGCTAGGTCGATGCGGGTCAGGATTTCAGGGGAAATGGACTCTGACATGGAGCACGACCTTTGAAGGACCGCCGCGGCAGGGTTATCGCAGCGCTGCCTATACTGTATCGCCACCCACCTTCGCACCATGCCACAGGACTTATTCGACACCATCATCGTGGGCGCCGGAACGGCCGGTTGCCTGCTGGCCAATCGCCTGAGCCGCGACCCGTCGCGGCGCGTATTACTCGTCGAGGCCGGCCAGGCGGACAACTACCCGTGGATCCACATTCCGGTCGGTTACCTGTATTGCATCGGCAACCCCCGCACCGACTGGCTGTACCAGACCGAAGCCGAAGCCGGCCTGAACGGTCGTGCGCTGCGGTATCCGCGCGGCAAGACGCTGGGCGGATGTTCGTCGATCAACGGCATGATCTACATGCGTGGCCAGGCGCGTGACTACGATGGCTGGGCCGCCGCCACCGGTGACGACAGCTGGAGCTGGGCCAACAGCCTGGCCGATTTCAAGGCCCACGAAGACCATTTCCGGCTCGATGGCGGCGCCGAACCGGCAGGCACCGGTCCGCGTTTCTCCGACCTGCATGGCCATGGCGGCGAATGGCGGGTCGACAAGCAGCGCCTGCGCTGGGATGTGCTCGAAGCGTTTGCCCGGGCCGCCACCGAGGCGGGTGTGCCGGCCACTGACGATTTCAATACCGGCGACAACCACGGCGTCGGTTTCTTCGAAGTCAACCAGAAGTCCGGCTGGCGCTGGAACGCGTCCAAGGCCTTTCTGCGCCCGGTCCGCCACCGGCCCAACCTGACGATCTGGACCGAGGCGCCGACGGACCGGCTGCTGTTCGATACCGGGCCGTCGGGGCAACCGCGTTGCACCGGCCTGGAGCTTCGCCGGGGTGGGCAGACGGTCACGGTCAAGGCGTCGCGCGAGGTGATCCTGAGCGCGGGTGCGATCGGCTCGTGCCAGCTGCTGCAGCTCTCGGGCATCGGGCCAGCCGACTTGTTGCAACAGCATGGCATTGCCGTGGTCAAGGATGCGCCCGGAGTGGGCGCCAACCTTCAGGACCATTTGCAGATTCGGGCAGTGTTCAAGGTGCAGGGCGTAAAGACCCTCAACACGCTGGCCAACAGCCTGCTGGGCAAGGCCGCGATCGGGCTCGAATACCTGCTGCGGCGCAGCGGCCCGATGAGCATGGCACCCAGCCAGCTGGGAGCCTTCACCCGCTCCGACCCCGACCAGCCCTACCCGAATCTGGAATACCACGTGCAGCCGCTGAGCCTGGACGCCTTCGGCGATCCGCTGCATTCCTTCCCGGCGTTCACCGCCAGTGTCTGCAACCTGAATCCGACCAGCCGCGGCTCGGTGCGGATTCGCTCGGCATCGGCAACCGATGCGCCGGCCATCGCCCCGCGTTACCTCAGCACCGACGAAGACCGGCTGATCGCCGCGACCAGCCTGCGCCAGGTACGCGATATCGCCGCCAGGCCAGCGCTGGCGAAATACCAGCCAGCGGAATGGAAACCGGGCGTGCAGTTTCAGACTGACGAGGAACTGGCACGCCTGGCCGGCGACATCGCCACCACGATCTTCCATCCGGTCGGCACGGTGCGCATGGGCCGCGACCAGGATCCGATGGCCGTGCTCGATGCACGCCTGCGGGTGCGTGGCGTGGAGGGCCTGCGGGTGGTGGACGCCAGTGTCATGC
>Ga0073904_10001746_pt1 | contig 16262 bp, 12 predicted proteins | sample KloWWTrecipitate_FD_66668 | JGI IMG/M metagenome (GOLD analysis project Ga0073904, IMG submission 66668) | Active sludge microbial communities from Klosterneuburg, Austria, studying microevolution and ecology of nitrifiers - Klosterneuburg... | ecosystem: Engineered > WWTP > Aerobic digester >... | reverse complement strand
GTCTATGCGCTTGCCGAGCGATCGACTGAGGCATATGACGAAGCGCGCCGCCGAGTGGCCAGCTTCTTTGGCGCAGGCTCGACAGCCGAGATCGTATTCGTCCGCAACACAACCGAGGCGATCAATCTGGTTGCCCGAACCTGGGGCGCGGCCAATCTCAAGCCCGGAGACATCGTCGTCCTGAGCGAGATGGAGCATCACTCGAACCTCGTGCCCTGGCAATTGATCGCTGCCCAGACGGGCGCGATGCTGGAGTTCATGAGCTTTGATGACGACGGGCTGTTGCGACTCGAGGATCTCGACCGCTTCCTCGCGACCTCGCGCGTGCGTCTCGTGTCGGTCTGCCACGTGTCCAACATGCTTGGCACCGTCAACCCGATCGAGGAGATCATCGCCCGGGCGCATAACCATGGCGCGCTCGTGATGCTGGATGGCGCGCAGGCCGCGCCGCACGTCGCGGTGAATGTCGCCGCGCTCGGCGTCGACTTCTATGCCGCGTCAGGCCACAAGATGTGTGGGCCGATGGGGTCGGGCCTGCTGTACGGTCGGCGTGAGCTGCTGGAGGCGATGCCGCCGTTCCTTGGCGGTGGCGACATGATCCGGGTTGTCGGGCTGCGTGAGTCGACCTGGGCCGATCTGCCCGCCAAGTTCGAGGCCGGAACGCCGAGCGTCGCTGATGCTGTCGGCTTCGGCGCCGCCTGTGACTATCTTGCCGGGTTAGGCATGGCCAATGTGGCGACCCACGAGCATGACCTGATTGAGTACGCTTGGGGGCAGCTGCTCGAGCTGCCAGAGCTCACCGCATGGGGGCCACCGCCGGAGCGCCGCTCCGGTGCGATCAGCTTTTCGATGGGCGGCATCCACCCACACGATATCGCGTCGATCCTCGACGAGGGTGGCGTCTGCATCCGGGCCGGCCATCACTGCACCCAGCCGCTCCATGCCCATCTCGGACTGGACGCGACCGCTCGGGCCAGCTTCTACGTGTATAACACCAGAGACGACGTGGACCGCCTGATCGACGGCCTGCGCCGGGTGCGATCGATCTTCGGGAATTAGCCGCTGGGCGGCAAACAGGAAGCGACCATGTCGGATCTCTATCGTGAGTACATCCTCGATCACTACCGCAATCCACGCAACCACGGGACGCTCGATCCGAACGATGCGACCTATGAGGACACGAATCCACTGTGCGGCGATCGTATTCGAATTGACCTGCGTCTCGACGGCGACCGGATCGTCGATATCAAGTTCAGCGGTCGTGGCTGCGCAATCAGCCAGGCAGCGACATCGATGCTGACCGAGATGGTCGAGGGCAAGACGATCGACGAGGTCAAGGCGATCTCCAAGGACGATCTCCTTGAGGAGATCGGAATTCCACTGAGCCCAGCGCGCATCAAGTGTGCGCTGCTCGGGCTCAAGGTACTCAAGGCGAGCGCTTACGGCTTCCACGGCTGGCCGGGCGACGAGTAGTCGAGCCGCCAACAGATATGGCGCCCGCTGTGGCCCGGCGGGTCGGGAGTGAGGAACGCGTGGTTCAGTTCGTCTGCGTCGGCCGGGTCGGAGACCTTGGGCCGGGTGAGATGAAGGCGGTCAAAGCTGGCCGCCATATCGTCGGCATTGCTAATGTAGAGGGCGGCTGGTACGCCTTCGATGACACCTGCACCCACGAGGAGGCGTCGCTGACCGAGGGGGAGCTTTACGATTTCATCGTCGAATGCCCACTCCACGGCGCGACCTTCGATGTCCGCACCGGGTCGGTTGAGTCCTTCCCGGCCACGATCCCCCTGCCGACCTACGATATTCGCATCGTGGACGGCGAGATTCATGTAGCAACCGAACCGCGCGAGCGGCTCTGACGGCAAGGATACGCGGATGACGCAGTTGAGCGACGACCTGATCTTCGAGGCGCTCAAGCAAGTCTATGATCCTGAGATCGGCGTCAACATCGTCGATCTCGGGCTGGTCTACGGGGTCGAAATCAAGGACGACAACGACGTCGAAGTGACAATGACGCTGACGTCGATGGGCTGTCCACTTGGCCCCGTCATCATCCAGGATATTCAGCAGACGGTGGCGAAGCTCGATGACAGCAGGAGCACGTTCGTCCGGATCGTCTGGTCGCCGCCCTGGTCGCCGGCCATGATGACCGAGGACGCCCGCGACGAGCTCGGCATCTGGTAGTTCGCGCAACGCAACCCGGTATCGCAGTCGACCCGGCTCGCTGCCGGGTCGTATCCTTGCTGACGGACGAAGGGCGAGCGAAGCGATGGCAACCGAATCCACGAATAGCAATCAGACCGTTGTCGAGCGAGAGTCAAACGCCCAGCGATCGGATGCCGAGCACCTGGAGCAGGTCATCCTTGCCCAGCCGGAGTTGATTACCGCGGCGATTACCGACAATCTGGACGCGATCCGGGAGGCTGCCGCGCTCGTTGGGGCTGCCCGGCGGGTGCGACTGGCCGGCGCCGGGTATAGCGCCAGCGCTGCCGAGGCCGGCGGGCATCTGCTGCGGGCGGTCGGGATCGATGCGCGAGCGAGCCACGCCTTCGATCTGGCGGTCTATCCACCGGGCTTCGACGCTAGCGATCTGCTGATCGCCATTGCCAGCGGCGATGATCGCTCCTACGCGTCGCGCGCTGTGCAGCGCGCGAATCATGCCGGCCTGTCGTCTATCGCCGTCGTGACCCAACTGGCCCCGATCTCGAACGCGACGATCACGATCCAGATCGGGCGGGAGGAGATGACTCCGACCGACCTCACCAGAATGCCGGCTCTCATTGCCGCCCTCGCAGCCATTGCTGCCCGCTTTGAGCCTCGCGCTCCGCTCGCGGAGTTGCTGCCGCGGCTGGGCGAGCTCGTTCGGGCGATTCTCCCGAGCCGAGATGTCGCGCTCGGTGTCGCTGGGGCGCTGGCTGACCCGGAGCGCCGAGTGTTGCTGGTCGCGGCAGGCCCGGCAATGTCGATCGCCCGGGCCACGGCGCTGGCTCTGGCCGAGGTTGGCGGCCTGCTCGTAATGACCCAGCACGTCGAAGACGCGATACTGGGCGGTCTCCGCGTGCTCCGGCCGGGCGACGTGGTCGTGCAGGTGGCCCCGGCCGGGCCGGCCGATGCGCGCCATCGCGATCTGGCCCAGATCTGTTCCGCTGTCGGCATTGATCGCTGGCGAATCGGTGGCCCGACCGACGGCGCCCGCTGGCACACCGACCTGCCAACCGGCGATGAGACGCTCCTGACGGTCGTCGCGGCTATTCCGCTGCTCTGGATGGTTCAGTCCATGCTCGCCGGGACCGATTCTGATTCCACACCTTCATAACTTGGGGACGCGGCCGTCATTGTCACTCGTAGCGGACACTTGCGTGTGATTGGTGAGAGGTAGCAGTCGGTGCGTTTCGTGATCCTCGTGGCGACGATCCTGGCTGTTGCCGCCTGCTCCGGCCCCGCCAGTCGTGAGGCCAGCCCTTCGGCAGCAGCCTGGCCGACTTCGACAGCCGCGCCGACAGTAACGCCGATCGCGACTGCCTCAGCGACCGCGACGCGTGCCCCGACTGCTATGCCTTCGCCGACGCCCGAGCCGACCGCAGCGCCGGCCCCGACCGCCACGATCCCACCGCTCCCGACCGCGACCCTGGCGCCGACGGCAACAATCCCGCCCCCACCACCGGCAGCCGACGTGATCACAATCCGCCGGGCTGATACGACCGAGAAAATCGTCGCCTTGACCTTCGACGCCGGATCTGATCGCGGCTACGCCGAGGAGATTCTCGACACACTGAAGGCGAACGGAATCCACGCAACATTCGGGATGACTGGTGTCTGGGCGGAGCAGAACCCCGACCTCGTCCGTCGGATGGCAGACGAAGGACACCAGCTGATCAACCACACCTGGGATCACGCCTCGTGGACCGGCAACTCGACCGGGGAGCCGCCACTGACAAGCGCCGAACGAGCGAGCCAGCTGACCCGGGCAGCCGACGCCGTCGAGCAAGCTGCGCGCTACGACATGCGCCCATACTTTCGCCCTCCATATGGCGACTATGATGATTCGGTCCCGGCAGACCTGCTGGCAAATGGCTACAGCGTCAACGTGATGTGGATAGTCGACTCTCTGGGATGGAAGGGTCTGAGCGCCTCGGAGATCGTTCGCCGGGTGGTCGACGGAACCGTTCCCGGCGCAATCCACCTGTTCCACGTTGGCGCTGCCTCGGCGGATGCAGAGGCCTTGCCCGAGATCATCTCCGAGCTGCGCGGAGAGGGATATCGATTCGTCACGATACAGCAGATGGTCGGGCGCTAGAGCCGCGTCGCAACGGCGCACGAGATCACAATATGTGGTATTATGTCATATAGGAGGTTCAACCTCCCCCTCCACACCCCTGGCGCCCGGGCACCCCCACCCCGGGCGCCGCTTATTCCGGTCTGGCAATCCAGCGACGCATCCTGGGAGCGGCTATCATGCGCGCGAGTGAGACGCCCGCAAGCCAGTGACCGGAGGATGACACGATGACCCGACGTCCGATAGAGATCGACGACCTGTATAGCATCCGTCTCGTCGCCGACCCGAATATCTCCCCGGATGGCCTGCGGGTGGTCTGGGTCGTGACCGAGGTCGATCGCGACTGCGACGGATACAAGTCCAACATCTGGGGCGCGGATCTGGATGGCGATCGCACAGCCTACCGTCTGACGACGGGGAACGGTAAGGACACCAGCCCGCGCTGGTCACCAGACGGGGCAATGCTCGCTTTCCTGTCCGATCGCAGCGGCCGCAACCAGATTCACGTCATGCACACCGACGGTGGCGAGTCGTGGCAGGCGACGGATGGTCCCAACGGCGCTTCGGATCTGGCCTGGTCCCCCGATTCGACCTCCCTTGCCTACGTCGCCAAGGTCGAGCTGGCGGAGGAGCCGGTCAGCGATGTGCGGGTCATCACCTCGATGCTCTACCGAATGGACGGCGAGGGCTTCTTCGACGGCAAGAACCGCCAGGTTCATCTCGTCTCCGCCCACGGCGGCGCAGCCCGCATGGTGACCGATGGGGACTGGGACTCGATTCAGCCGGCCTTTTCAGCCGATGGAAAGTGGCTGGCGGTTGTGTCGAATCGCAGTGAGGATCGCAAGGAAAACCGGCTGTCCGACATCTGGGCGATCGAGCTGGCCACCGGCCGCGCCGAGCGACTGACCGCGGGGGATGGCAACTACTCGACTCCAGCATGGTCGCCGGCCGGCGATGTCGTTACCTGGGTTGGCCACCCGATCACCGAGAAGTACGGGCCGGTCACGCTTGATGACCTGTTTATCTACGACCGTGGAGCGGATGAGTTACGTGGATTGCTGTCGTCCCACGATCGTGAACCGGGCAATTCGGCCATCGCCGATGCTCGTTATGGTCTGCCGAACCCGACTCCTGTCTGGGCCGTCGATGGCTCAGCCGTCTACACAATGTTGAGTGACGCCGGCAGCGTCCATCTATATCGGTGCGCGGTGGATGGCCCGGCCGCGCCGCTGCTTGATGGCGCCCAGGATATTCAGTCGTTCACGATCTCGAACGATGGCACGGTTGCCTTTGCCGCCAGCACGATGGCAATACCGACCGAGGTGTTCGTCCGTCGGCCCGATGGGACGGTCGAGCAGATCACCGATATCAACCGGGCGATGCTGGCCGGCGTCGAGCTCGGCGAAATCCGCGAGGTCCGCTTAGAGAGCGATCCGGGCGTCGAGGTTCATGGCTGGTTGCTGACCCCGCCGGGATTCAATCCCGCGGTTCGTTACCCGGCAATCGTCGAGGTCCACGGTGGCCCGCACGGCATGTATGGTGTCGGCTTCTTCCACGAGTTGCACGTGCTCGCGGCGCGCGGTTATGTTGTCCTGTACACCAACCCACGTGGCTCGACTGGCTACGGGCAGGAGTTCGTCGCCGCTGCTCTGGGCGACTGGGGCGGAGCCGACTACCGGGATGTGATGGCCGGCGCGGACTATCTCGCCAGCCTTGACTTCGTCGATTCGAATCGGCTGGGTATCACCGGTGGCTCGTACGGCGGCTATATGACCAACTGGGTTGTCGGGCAGACCGACAGATTCCGCGCCGCCGTGACCCAGCGCTCGACAGCGAACCGGATCTCGACATACGGCACCAGCGATATGAATATGACGTACAACGACTGGGAATTTGCCGGCACACCGTACGACAATCCGGCGCACTACATCGACCGTTCGCCGCTCACCTGGGTGAAGAACGTGAATACACCGCTGTTGATTGTTCACTCCGAGAACGATCTTCGCTGCCCGATCGGCCAGGCCGAAGAGCTGTTCACCGCGTTGCGGAAACTGGGTAAGACAACTGAATTCGTCCGTTTTCCGAACGAGAGCCACGGGCTGTCCCGCGCAGGCAAGCCTGCGCATCGCGTGGAACGACTGGAGCGTATCTGCGGCTGGTTCGACCGGTACCTGTAATGGCGGGGCGCTCTCGGTAATTTGTCAGACTTCGAGCCGGCGTCCCCGCTTTCACGACCAGGGGTATGATTGTTGCGCGACATGTGGTGATTCAGCGAGTCTGGCACGAGACAGCTGAAGGTACGGTCAGGGAGGGATGGCAATGCGCGCATACGAATCCAGAAGCGATTTGCTGGATGCCTTTCGCCCATACGGCGAAGTGCACAAGGACGGCGTCCACGTCTCTGATGCCCATGGTCTGCGTGGTGAGTTTGTCGATAATCTGGCCTATACATCGGCGCTGGGCGCCGATGTAATGAAGCTGGCAGCCCGGCACCTCATCTGGGAGCTTGCCCAGATCCTTGGCTGCCCTCCGGCCTCGATTCACGACTACTACATCGCCGGCGGCCGCAACGTCTGGCACAACCAGACGACCCCCGCGATCAATGTCCGCGCCATGGCCTACGACACTGCGCGCTCGATCGCTCGCGCGGCAAACAAGCTCGATGTGGGGCAGGTAATTTTCGAAATCGCACGCTCCGAGATGGGCTACACCGAGCAGCGGCCGGCCGAGTACACCGCGTCGATCCTTGCGGCCGCCATTCGCGAGGGCTTCCAGGGGCCAGTCTTCATCCAGGGCGACCACTTCCAGATCAATGCCAAGGGGTACAAGGCAGACGCTGAAAAGGAGGTTCAGGGGGTTCGCGATCTGATCGACGAGGCGCTCGCGGCCGGATTCCTGAACATCGACGTCGACACATCGACCATCGTCGACCTCTCCTTTCCGACCGAAGATGAGCAGCAGGCTGAGAACGCCCGCCGCACCGCCGAGCTGACCGCCTATATCCGCCAGCACGAGCCGGAGAATGTCACCGTTTCGGTCGGCGGTGAGATCGGCGAGGTGGGGACCGAGAACTCGACCCCCGCTGAGCTGGAGGCGTTCATGCGCCAGTTCCAGCGCGAGTTGGCCGCGATGGATGGCGGCAAGCTGACCGGCATCTCGAAGATCAGCGTCCAGACTGGCACCAGCCACGGCGGCATTGTGTTGCCGGATGGCACGATCGCCAAGGTAAAGGTCGACTTCGAGACCCTCGGCCAGCTCTCGACGCTATCTCGCGAGAAATACGGGATCGCTGGCGCGGTCCAGCATGGCGCTTCGACACTCCCGGAGACCGCGTTCGGTCACTTTGCTCACGCCAACGCCTGCGAAGTCCACCTGGCGACCGGCTTCCAGAACATCATGTATGACAGCAGTGCGTTCCCGTCCGATCTGCTCGCAGAGATGTATGCCTACCTCGACGAGAATCATCCGGGCGATCGCAAGCCGGACATGACCGACGCCCAGTTCTATTACACGGCGCGCAAGCGGGCCATCGGTCCGTTCAAGAAGCAGCTCTGGGACCTTGACGACGCGACAAAGGGCGAGATCTGCGGAGAGCTGCAGGAGCGGTTTGAGCTCATCTTCAACAGCCTGAATGTCGTCAATACCTCATCCATGGTCCGCGACTTGACCCCGATTCAGAAGTTGCCGTTCCGCGCCGGTGATGAGATCAGCGACGTGCTGGTCGAGGGCGAGTAGCCGCGGACAGGCTGCCTGGAGGGGCGCCTCAGTGACGCCCACCCGTACCGTCCAGGCATCGATCCGCATCCGCCGGCTGGATTCAGCCGGCGGATGCGGATTTCCGTTCGCGTTCAACAGTCGATGTCACTGCCCAAACACCAACAGACGTAGCGGACATCGCGCTCACTGAGACGGCTCAACGGCATTGTCGAGCCGGCCGGCCGCGCGGAGCAGCTCGGTGACACGCTCGATTGGAAGCGCCTCGCGAGTGTTGCCATCGCGACCGACAACTGTCGTTGCGCGGAAGAGCGCGTTGACGATCGCTTCCTCTGTTGCCTCGACCGTCGCCTGAAACAACGCGTCGATCGGCTTGTCGGTGTCAATCATCAGCTCGACCTGGATGGTCGGCGTCAGAGGCTCGTACGGTATTCGCACGGATGGCGAAGCCGAAAAGGCGATGACGTAGTCGCCGCTCCCGTTGCCCGCGATCGAGCCAGTGCGCGCCAGCCCGATGCCTGCCCGGCGGGCCAGTCGTCGCAGCCCGCGATCCAGCAAGGGTGCGTCGGTTGCGACGATCATCATGATCGAGCCACGCTCCGGCACGTCGTCTTCGGCGGCGAGTATTCGTCCAATCGGGACACCGTCGATAACTAGCTGATCACGCCGGCCGAAGTTGGCCAGCACAAGCACCCCGACTGTCCATCCGCCGAGGTGAGCTGGCATGACCCGTGAGGACGTGCCGATGCCGCCCTTGTAGCCAAACGCCGTCATTCCGACGCCTGCCCCGACTGTGCCCTCAGCGACCGGGCCTGCGCTTGCCGATGCGATCGCCGCCAGCACGTGCTCTTCCCGGACATGCCGGCCCTGCATGTCGTTGAGCCATGCATCCGAGCATTCGCCGACGACCGGATTGACCGTCGAGGCGTCGATCCCGACGTCGGGATTCTCTCGGATGCTCCAGGCGACGATTGCATCGGTGACGAGGCCGACATTCATCGTGCCAGTCAGCGCGATCGGACTTTCCAGCGTTCCCAGCTCGTCGACCTGCTCCTGGCCCATGCACTTGCCGAAGCCGTTGATGATGTGAATGGCCGCTGGAACTTTGTCGCGATACAGGTTGCCGGCATGCGGCAGGATGACGGTGACGCCAGTGCGAACCGGTCCGTGGCCAGGGATCAGCGGGCCGTCGCCAGCAATCAGCGTCGTCTGTCCGACCATGACACCTGCGACGTCGGTGATCGCGTTCTGCTTCCCGGTCGGCAGCGTGCCAATCCGTAACCCGATGTCCCGCGAGCGAGGGCGTGTATCCTCTGACTGCATCCGACATCCTCTCCTTCGGCGTTGGAGGGGATGCTACGGATCGGTGCGGCGATTGGCAACCCGGATTGCGGTGGCGGATCGAGGGGTAGCATGAGCGAGGCGCAGCGCGCGCGTGATTACAGCAGAACGAAGGATCGCCTCAGTCTGCTCGGCGCTTTTCTGTCGCTGCTGTTCGGCCTGGCGTTCGTGTTCAGTGGGCTATCACGGAGACTGGCCGATCGGCTTCTCCCGGCGGGTGGCGAATCACTCGTTCAGCGATTGCGCTTTGCGACCATCCTGTCGGGTATGACGACCCTTGCCGGGTTGCCGCTGCGCTACTACAGCAGCTACACCGTCGAGCATCGCTATGGGCTGAGCACGCAGGATCGGCGATCGTGGATCTCTGACATGATCAAGGGTTCGGCGATGAGTCTGCCGTTGGAGCTCGGGCTGGTCGAGGGACTCTACGCTGTGCTGCGTCGCTGGCCACGCCGCTGGTGGCTCGTCGTATCGGCGGCGGTGGTCCCGCTGTCAGCCGCGATGTCGCTTCTGTTCCCGATTCTGATCGCGCCGCGTTTCAATCGGTACGAACCGCTGCGTGATGAGGCGCTTGCGGCGCGTCTGCGCGATCTGACGGCGCGAGCCGGTGTCCCGGTTGCGGACGTGATGCAGATGGACATGAGTCGTCGGACGGCGAAGGCCAACGCTTTCTTCGCCGGCATCGGCCGGACCCGGCGGATCGTGCTGGCCGATACGATGCTGGCGACGTTCAACCCCGAAGAGATCGAAGGGGTCGTCGCCCACGAAGCGGCTCATCAGGTGCACAAGGACATCTGGCGCTTCATCGGGCTGGCCGGGCTGACGACGGTGGTGACAACCGCGACGGTGAGTCGTCTTGCCGGCGAGGCTCTGCGACGTCGGCCCGGCCTGGTCGGGACCAGCAGTCTGTCCGACCCACGTTCGCTGCCGATCCTCGGGATTGCGATGTCGCTGGCCGGCGTCCTGCTTTCGCCGCTCCAGCTTGGCTACAGCCGGAGGATCGAGCGGCGCGCGGACGCCTACGCCATTCGTCTGACCGGCAACCCGCGCGCCTATGCGGACGCGATGCGTAAGCTCGCGTCGCAGAATCTGGCCGATCCCAATCCCCCGCGCGCCGTGGTGATCCTGCTGCACTCACATCCACCGCTGGCCGAACGCATTGCGGCTGCCCAGGCTGCCGAGTTCAACTTCGTCGAGGGAATCGAAGCAGGTTGATGCGCTAGCTTGCGGACTTGCGAGCGCGGAGCAGCAGCTTGTTGTCGTCCAGCGACTGGATCGCGCCCTCGTCGATGTCTATGGCGAATGCTTCGAGGATCCGGTCCGGCGCGGTTAGAATGAGCTGCTCGAGCTCATCCTTTGCGGCTTCGGTCATCCTCGATCTTCCTGTCCACGATTCGTACTCGTAGCGACGCTGGAACGGCTCGATCGCGTCGATGACGAGGCCGGCCTCCTCGATGAACGACCTCCACTCCGAGAGCTTGTAGGCGCGGACATGCGTCGTGTCACGTCGCCACTCGACCTCGTTGATGAACGCATCAAGCTCGTCATCCTCTGGCGCGAGCGAGTCGATCAACACAAAACGCCCGCCTGGCCGTAACACCCGGGCGACTTCACGGCAAAAAGCGCGGACGTCATCGAAGTGGTGTGGGGCAATCCGGCAGCTGACGATATCGAAGCTGGCGTCGTCGAACGGCAAGTGCTCGGCCTCCGCGATCTCGAACGAGACGTTCTCGATCCCCTTCTCTCCGTGGATGAATCCCTCGGCGGCACGGAGCATCTCCGGCGTCAAGTCGCTCGCGACGACGTGATGGACGTGTGGCGCAAGCGCCAGCGCAGTGTGCCCGCCGCCGGTGGCGATATCGAGGGCGTCGTCACCCGGTGTCGGGTCGGCGAGCTCGACCAGCCGATCGAGATCGCGGCCGGAGCGGTGCCGTTCGGAGGTGACGTAGTCCTGGGCGGTTCTCCCGAATTGATGCCGGACACGGTCTTTGTGGTCGATTGACTGTTCGTTGTCATCAGCCATAGTTGTCTCGCCCTCGTTTCATCCCGACAATCACCGGTAGCAATGCGTAGCGTAACCGATTGCGGTGGATGAGCGGCAAATAAAACGCGGCGGGTTCATCACCCGCCGCGCTTCCCCCATCCCCACAATGAAGGAATCTGTGTGTCAGGCCGGCGGGAGGTCGAAGTCTCCCGCGGTAGTCGTGAGCGTGATCCTGTCGTCGATTATCGACGCGATTGCCGCCGCCGGGATCTGGACCCGGTCGCGATGGAAGATGCCGGAGGCGGCGACGATGGCGGTGATTTCATCGCGGTCACCGTAGATGATCTCGCTCAGTGCCCCAACTGCCCGGCCGTCCCGATCGACAACCTCGACACCGCGGCCGAGCGCGACGCTGTCGTCCGGAAGATTCGACCGGCGTTCGACCGCTCCGCCATCGATTGTCGCCGATTCGAAGAACGGGCGGTCGACGCCGTGGAATCCCTTACCAGAGTAACCCGATCCCCAGACTCCGGGCGCCGTTAGCCCACCCGCGATGCTGCCAGCGATAGGGTACGCATTGTCGGCCGTCTCATTCGACGCGGGAGTGACATACTGGTGGTAGATCAACCGAGGCAACCGTGATACCTCGTCGGCGGGAATCGCCAACTGAACGACGCCAGCTTCGATGCGCGCGATGTTGAATACCTCAACGATGCGGTCAGTATGTAGAAGATGGCCGGCGCGGACGATGATCTCAAGAACCTCTCGATTATCTGGCGATACGACGAGGCGGGTCACCTTGCCGACCGGTCTGTCATCAGCTCCGACGACCAGGCTCCCAAGCGCGATCTGATGATCCATCGGCTATCTCCTCCAAGCGTCACCTCTACCAGTCATCAGGATTGAAGATACCAGAGCGCCTGCCGCGGGGGCGCGCGAAAGTGGAATGAAATGTGACGATCCCGTGTCAATGGGCCAGGCGGCGACTATAGCCACTGGCGGTCGGAGCCGTGACCCGTCACAATCAGGCCGGACGGGGAAGCGCGAGAGGATCGCGGCGTGAGCGAGGAAGATGTTCTATAGAATCGGCCGATGGTCCTACCGGCATCGACGACTGGTTGTTCTGGTCTGGTCCGTAGCATTCATCCTTGCGATTCCGATCCTGCCCCGGATGACGGACGTTCTCAAGGTCGGCGGATTCTCGAACCCGACGATCGAAGCCGCTCGTGCCCGGCAACTTCTCGAAGATGAGATTCCGAGCTTCTCCCCTTCCACGCTCGTGGTGATCTTTCAATCCGACACACTGACTGCGTTCGAGCCGCAATATTCCGAGGCCGCGAATCGGGCACTGGCTGGCGTGATGCGGCTGCCCGAGGTGACTGGTGTAACGGCATTCCAGCAGAATCCGGCGCAGATCTCGCGAGGCGGGCACACGGCTTATTCACTGGTGCAGCTCTCGTTATCGCCCGAGCAGTCGCAGCGGCTGATGCCGGCGATTCGGGAAGCGATCGTGGAGTCTCCGGAAGTCACCGTGACACTGGCCGGCGCTCCGGCTTTCTACGAGGACGTTGAGCGAATCTCCGAGCAGGATCTGCGGCGGGCCGAAGTAATCGCGATTCCGTTCGCGCTCATCGCTCTCGTCATCGTCTTCGGCTCGGTCGTTGGCGCGGCGGTGCCGCTCGCCGTTGGCGCGCTCAGTGTCGCCGCCGTCATCGGGCTGCTCTGGCTGATCGCTCACGCAGTCGATATGTCGATCTTTGTCCTGAATCTGACGACGATGCTTGGCCTCGGCCTGGCAATCGACTACTCGCTCTTTATGACGAGCCGGTTCCGTGAGGAGGCGCCTCACCGACCGTTGGTCGAGGCAATTGCGGTAACGGTCGGCACTGCCGGCCGGGCGGTGTTCTTCTCGGGGCTGACGGTACTGATCGGGCTGGCCGGGCTGGCGCTGTTCGATTTCATGTTCCTGCGCTCGGTTGGCGTGGCGGGAGCGCTTGTCGTCGCTGTCGCCGTCCTGGGAGCGCTGACGCTCTTGCCGGCCGTCCTCGGATTTGTCGGCCCTCATATCGATCGGCTGCGCCTGTTCCACCGGGGCGATCATCGCGGCGGCTCGTTCTGGGCCATCCTCGCCGGCTGGGTGATGCGCCATCCATGGAGCGTATTCGTCCCGGTCATAATCTTTCTGGTGACACTCGGGTTGCCGTTCGCCAACGTCGAGCTGTCCTCGCCGGACGCCACGATTCTGCCGCTACGGGTCGAGTCGCGACAGGGGTTCGAGGTGTTACGACGCGAGTTCGGGGATGGCGAGATTTCGCCGATCGTCGTCGCTCTCCGCACACGCGGAGAGCCCACCACGCCGGAGAATCTGGCGGCGCTCTGGGACTTCACCCGCCACTTTGCCGGGGACGACCGGGTGACGCGAATCGATAGCCTGGTCACTCTCGATCCCCGTCTCAGCCTGGCGCAGTACGATCTTCTCTACAACACAGGGCAGACGAGCGACCCGTTCATCTCCGCCGCGCGAGCCAAGCTGGCCGGTCCAGATGCCACGGTCGTCCTTCTCTACACTCGCGGTCTGCCGACTGACACCGCGAACAAGGCGTTGCTCCGAGATATCCGCGCGTGGCCGATCGGCGGAGACACGCAGATGCTGGTCGATGGCGGCACTGCCGAAGTGGTCGATGTCGTGCATGAGATGTATTCCGAGTTCCCGCGGGTTGCGGCGGTGGTTGTGCTATCGACGTACCTCGTGCTGCTGTTCCTGTTCCGCTCGGTCGTCCTGCCGCTCAAGGCGATCCTGATGAACGCGCTGTCGATCATCGCGTCGTACGGCGCGCTCGTCTTCATCTTTCAGGAAGGGCATTTCTCGAACGTTCTCGACTTCGAGCCACTCGGTTTCGTCGAGGCATCGTTACCGATTCTGATGTTCTGCCTGCTCTTCGGGTTGTCGATGGACTATGAGGTCTTCCTGCTGTCTCGCGTTCGCGAGGCGTATCTGGAGACGCACGATAACACCGGCAGTGTCGCAATCGGGCTCCAGCGCAGCGGCCGGATCATCACTGGCGCGGCACTGATCGTGGTTGTTGTCACGCTTTCGTTCGTGTCAGCGGAGATCGTGCTGGTCAAGGCGCTCGGACTCGGCATCGCGCTCGCCGTCCTGCTCGACGCGACCATCGTCCGCGCGCTGCTCGTGCCGGCGACGATGCGCTTGCTCGGTGACGCCAACTGGTGGTTGCCGAGCTGGATAGCACGGCTGCTGCCGAAAAAGGAGTTCGATCATTGAGACGCCGGTTTGTCGTCGTCTTTGCGCTGCTGGCGCCCCTCATCGCGGGTTGCGGCGCAGGTGCATCTTCCCAGACCAGCGGCGCGTCAACCGGTGAGCCTACCGCCACTCGCGCCGCAGCGGCATTCGTCGCGCCATCCCCAGCCATCGAGCCAATTCGCTTTCCGGGAGATGAAGCGCCTCACGATATGCTGACCGAGTGGTGGTATTACACCGGCCACCTCTTCACTGCCGATGGCGCTCGCTACGGGTTCGAATATGTCATCTTCCAGGCAGAGCGTGGCGCGTTCCCACCCTACTACGCCGCGCACCTCGCGGTTACTGACAACGCCGGCCAGCGCTTCGTCTACGATCAGCGAGCGGGGCCGGATGCGCGACGCGACACCGAGGCTGGGTTCAGCCTCGACCTCGATGGCTGGACGATGGCCGGCGCGCTCGGTCACGATCGACTGGTGGCCGACATGGCCGGATTCGCAATCGATCTCGATCTCACAGCCGCGAAGCCCCCGGCGTTGCACGATGGCGATGGTTATGTGTCGTTCGGCCCGGCCGGCGGCTCGTATTACTACTCACGCACACGGGTCGATGTCAGCGGAACGCTCGTCGTCGATGGAGACCCGCGCTCGGTGACCGGTGAGGCATGGATGGATCATCAGTGGGGCAACTTCATCCAGGTTGGCGGTGGCGGGTGGGACTGGTTCTCGGTTCAGCTTGATACCGGTTGGGACATGACAATCTCGCTCGTGAGAGGCCTCGACGGATCGCTCTCGGCGGAGTACGGGACGATTGTCGATCCGGCTGGCGTCGCCCACCACCTCGCCGCCGAGGATATCGACGTCCGTGTAGTCGAAACATGGACGAGCCCGCGTTCGGGCGCGGTCTACCCGGCCGGCTGGCAAATCGACCTGCCAACTCACGATTGGTCGATTCTGCTGACACCCTCACTGGCCGATCAGGAGCTACAGACGCAGGCGACGACGGGGGTGATCTACTGGGAGGGCGAGGTTGTCGTGAAGGGCGTTGTTGCCGGTAAACCCGCTCTCGGTCTCGGTTATGTCGAGTTGACCGGGTACGCGCCGAATACTGTAACGGCAACCCCGGCCGTCATACCATGACCCCCTCGTCAGTTGAGCCGACGATATCGTGCCGGAGCGCCCAGATTGCGAGCTCGGTGCGATTGGCGCTCTGCGTCTTTCCCAGGAGGTTCCCGACATGTGTCGTCACCGTGCGATGGCTGATGAAGAGTTGATCCGCGATCTGGCGGTCCGACAACCCTTGCGCAACAAGACGCAGGACTTCGATCTCGCGCGCGGTAACGCCGGCCGGCCGGGTAGCGCGGATTCTCGGCGTCAGAGACTCAATCTCCCGAATGCCCGCCGTCGCGCCCAGTCGGGCGAATATCGCGCCGGCTCGAGCAAGATCCTCATGTGCGGCGACTGCATCGCCTGACGCCAATAAAGCCCTCGCCCGCTCGATTCGCGCCTCGGCGCCTTCGTAGGGCAATTGACAGTCGCAGGCACGCTCAATCGCCATCGTGGCCAATCGCGCAGCTTCGTCGTGGTAGTTTGCTATGTGGAGTGCTTCTGCTTCGAGCAAACAGGACTGGATGAACGCCAGTTGATGATGTGTCGCGTGCGCCTTGTCCCGCGCGTCGACTGCAATCG
>Ga0073904_10001745_pt1 | contig 16265 bp, 17 predicted proteins | sample KloWWTrecipitate_FD_66668 | JGI IMG/M metagenome (GOLD analysis project Ga0073904, IMG submission 66668) | Active sludge microbial communities from Klosterneuburg, Austria, studying microevolution and ecology of nitrifiers - Klosterneuburg... | ecosystem: Engineered > WWTP > Aerobic digester >... | reverse complement strand
TATATCGGCTGCGCGCTGCGGGACCATTCGCCTTGGGGCGGCCCGGCGGCTCACTGGGTTGCCCTCCGTGCTGCGCACTGCGGGGCTATTCGCCTTGGGAACGGCCCGGCGGCTCATGGCGCTGCACAGGCTGCGTCGTTGAACCCCAGCACGTCGAACATGTCGAATAGCCCGGTCTTGCGTCCAGCCAGAAAGCGGGCGGCACGCAGGCTTCCCTGGGCATAGGTGCTGCGGCTGGAGGATTTGTGTGAAATCTCGATGCGCTCGCCGGTGCCGGCAAACAGCACGGTATGGTCGCCGACAATGTCGCCACCCCGGATGGTGGCAAAGCCGATGGACGACGGGGCGCGTTCACCGGTCACTCCGTGGCGCGCGTAGACCGCGCAGTCCTTGAGATCGCGCCCGGTGGCATTGGCGATGACCTCGCCCATTTTCAGGGCTGTTCCCGAAGGGGCGTCGACCTTGTGGCGGTGGTGGGCCTCGATGATTTCGATGTCGTAGCCGGTGGCCATTGCGCGACCGGCAAGCTCCAGCAGCTTGAGCGTGACGTTGACGCCCACACTCATGTTCGGAGCCATCATGATGGCAATATGCCTGGCCGCCTCTGCGACCTCGGCTTTTTGGGCTTCGGAGAATCCGGTGGTGCCGATCACGGCATTGACGCCGAGCGCGCGGCAGACCGCCAGGTGGGCGAGCGTGCCTTCTGGGCGGGTGAAGTCGATCAGCACGTCGCAGCCGCCCAGCGCCTTGCGCACATCGGCATCGACCCGCACGCCGGTGTCGTGGCCACCGTAGGCGCCGGCATCGAGGCCCATGCTGGCGCTGCCGGCCATATCGAGGGCGCCTGCCAGTGCCAGGTCGTCACTGGCGAGTACGGCGTCGATCAGCATATGCCCCATGCGGCCGGACGCACCGGCGATGCACACCCTTTGCTTGCGCGCGGCTTGCATGTGCGGCGAACTCAGGGCTTGGCCGGCTCGAGCGGCGGATAACTCGCAGGCAGTGGTGGCAGGCTTGACGCACTGTCGGTGGCGGTCTGGGCAGGCTTGGCGGACTTGGCCGCGTCCTTGAACTTCTGCAGTGACTCCTCGCTGGCTTCGAGCACCGGGACCTTGGTCGCCTTGCGGCCGTAATCGAGCGAGGCGACAAATTCGGCTTCGGTGGGCATCGGGTCGGCGTCAAAGCGCTCGAGCACGTCGTCCTTGAAGAACACCGTGAGTTTGCGCAATTGCGGCTCGTCGCCTTTGTGGCGGAAGCTGAACACGTAGTCCCAGCGTTGGGTGTGGAACACGCTTTGCAGCAATGGCGTACCCAGCAGGTCGCGCACGCTCTGGCGGGGCATGCCTGGCTTGAGCATGTCGACCTGCTCGCGGGTGATGACATTGCCCTGCACCACGTCGATCTGGTACGGGGTCACGATGCTGGCCAACCGGTTGCTGGCACCATCAAAGCTCGAGCATGCGGCAAGGCTGGCAAAGACCAGCAGCGACAGGCCGGAGCGGACACTCAGGCGATTGGAATCAGGCATGGGGGCGGGCGGCGATATGATCGCACCATTGTAGCCCTCCGGTTTGCCGCCCGGCGTCCGCGGCGCACCACTGCCGGGAGAACTAGCATGGCCATGGACAACATCGACGAACTCAAGAGTACCGGCCTCAAGGCCACCCTGCCCCGGCTCAAGATCCTTGACATTTTCCAGAAGAGCGAACAGCGGCACATGACGGCCGAGGACGTGTTTCGCGCCTTGCTGGTCGACGAGTCCGACGTCGGACTGGCCACGGTCTATCGGGTGCTGACGCAGTTTGAGCAGGCCGGCATTCTGAGCCGCAGCCATTTCGAGAGTGGCAAGGCCGTCTATGAGCTCAATGAAGGGCAGCACCATGACCATCTGGTCTGTCTGGACTGCGGCAAGGTCGAGGAGTTTTACGACGCCGAGATCGAAAAGCGCCAGAACGCGGTGGCCAAGGCCAAGGGTTACAGCATCGCCGACCATGCGCTGAGCCTGTATGCGCGCTGCACCAAGGAAAACTGCCCGAGTCGCCCGGCCACTTCGGGTCGCGGCCAGAACTGATTCGGCGCCGGCCTGCGGCTCAGTGGTCCGAACGGCCGGCCGGTTTGGCGTCCATCGCCTTGCGGTGGCGCTCGACGAACTCCTGGTAGGTGTCGATGCCGCGCAGTTTCAGGATGGTGCTGCGCACGGCGGCCTCGACCAGCACGGCGATGTTGCGCCCGGCCACCACCTGGATCACGACCTTGAGCACCGGTATGCCCAGCACGTCCTGCGTCAGGGGTTCGTACGGAATGCGCTCGTATTCGCGCTCCAGCGTTTCGCGCCGCACCAGGTGCACGATCAGCTTGAGGCGGATCTTGCGCCGCACCGCGGTCTCACCGAAGATCGCACGGATGTCCAGCAAGCCGATGCCGCGCACTTCGAGCAGGTTTTGCAGCAGGTCGGGACAGCGCCCTTCGATGGTGGTCTGGTTGATGCGAAACAGGTCGACCGCGTCGTCAGCTACCAGGCCGTTGCCACGCGAAATCAGTTCCAGGCCGAGTTCACTCTTGCCCAGGCCGGACTCGCCGGTGATCAATACGCCCAGGCCCAGAATGTCCATCAGCACGCCATGCATGGATGCGCGTTCGGCGAAGTGCTTGGACAGGTAGGCGCGCAGCACGTCGATGACAAACGCTGACGAGGCCTGCGTTGCGAACATCGGGATCTGCGCGCGTTCGCACAGCGACAGCAAGGCGTCGGGTGGTTCCTGCCCGTCGGCCAGCACCAGCGCCGGCGGCTCCAGCGTCACGATGCGCGATATGCGCCGGGCACAGTCTTCCTGGGTTGCGTTGGTCAGGTAGGCGATCTCGCGTTCGCCCAGGATCTGGACCCGGTAGGGATGGATGTAGTTGAGGTAGCCAACCAGATCGGCGCCGGAGCTTGCCGCCTGTACCGCCACTTCGTCGAAACGGCGTTCGGATGCACCAAGGCCGGCGACCCATTGCCATTTGAGGTATGCGCGGAATTCCTCGAACAGGACGTCGGCGCTGACGACGGTGGGTTTCACGGCAAATCCGGGCGGTTTGCCGGAACTGTCAGGCCAGTTGCGCCGATTGCCACTGTGAGATCAGACCGTGCAGCGCGGCCGCGTCGGTGCAGGTGCTCATTTTTTCGCGCAGGTCCGCGTCACTGAGCAATTCGGCAATCTCGGACAGGATCTCCAGATGCTTCTGGGTCGCTGCCTCGGGCACCAGCAGGAAGATCAGCAGTTGCACCGATTGATCGTCCGGGGCGTCGAAACCGATGGCGGTTTCGAGCTGGAACACGGCCGCCATCGGCGCCTTCAAGCCCTTGATACGTCCGTGCGGGATGGCCACGCCATGCCCCAGGCCGGTCGAACCCAGGCGCTCGCGCGAGAACAGGCTGTCGGTGACCAGCGCGCGGCTCAGGCCGTGCAGGCTTTCAAACAACAGGCCCGCTTCTTCGAACGCCCGCTTCTTGCTGGTGGCGTCCACGCGAACGAGCACCTGTGACGGGGGAAGGATGGCCGAAAGTCGATTCATGGTGGGATGCAGATTATGCACACAAAAAAAACCGCCCGTCATGCGGGCGGATGCTTGGCTCACCTGCCAGGTCAAACCTACATCAGGCGCTTGGGCGTCTCATGGTGGTGGTCTTGCAGGCGGTCCTTGTGACGCGTGACCTGGCGATCGAGCTTGTCGACAAGTTCATCGACGGCGGCATAAAGGTCGGCATGCGAACTCTCGGCAAACATGTCATTGCCCTTGACGTGAATATTGCATTCAGCGCGTTGCCTTCGCTCCTTTTCCTTGAGTTTCTCGACGGTAAGCAGCACCTTGACATCGACAACCTGGTCAAAGTGCCGGGTGATTCGATCAAGCTTGGTCGTGACGTAGTTGCGCAGGGCCGGGGTGACCTCAAGGTGATGACCGCTGATCGTCAGGTTCATTGGATTTCCTCCTGTTTTGCTCGCCGTTGAAAGCCGTGTGCGTATGTGACACGGCGCAAAAAACATGAAACTGCGGTAGCGTGCAATTGCATGTCTGACGATTCACTATGCCCTCGAACAAGTGCGAATGCAAGCCCATTTGCCCAAGCTTTCCGGGTTTAAAGGAAAAAGATCTTTCAGTCTGCAGCCGGCACTGCAAGGGCCGTGCCCGACTTGTGCAATAGACTCTGAACAGGTTACAAAATGTTCTAATGAGTCTGGACACCATCATCCACGCAGGCTTGCGCGAACGCGGCCGACCCACGATCGGGCTGGTCCTGATGGGGGGCGGTGCGCGCACCGCCTACCAGGTCGGCGTGTTGCGTGCGTTGGCTGCAATGCTCGGTGCCAGCAGCGACGCACCGCGCACTTTCCCGTTCCAGGTGCTGGTAGGCACATCGGCGGGCGCGATCAATGCCGCGTTCCTGGCCAGCCGGGCGACGCAAGGCCTTCAGGCTTTCGGGGAATTGGCGGAATTCTGGTGCCGGCTGCGTTCTGCCGACGTTTACGACCTCAATGTGCCACCCTGGGTCCGGTTCAGCCGGATTGCGGTTGCCTTGAGCCTGTCGCGCCATGCGCAGGCCAATGGCGCCATGATGGACAACACGGCTTTGCGCGAGACGCTGCGCAAAGGAATTCCGCTCGATGCCATCGGTGATGCTCTGCGCTCTAATACGATCGATGCGCTGGCGATCACCGGCTCGAGCTATACCAGCGGCGTGCACTGGACGTTTTGCCATACTGCCAGCCCGGCCGAATTCGCGACCTGGCGCAGGCCAGGTCGGCGGGCCGAATACCAGTCACTGACCATCGACCACCTGATGGCGTCCAGTGCCATTCCCTTCCTGTTTCCGGCCACACCCTTGCAGGTGGACGGCCGCGAGGAGTTCTTTGGCGACGGTTCGATGCGCCAGGTGACCCCGCTCTCGCCCGCGATGCACCTGGGCGCCAGCCGGATCCTGGTGGTGGGTGTGGGGCAGCCCGAGCGACCCGGCCTGGGCCTGGCCGTCGAGCCGGAGATGGCGCCGGCCAAGGGCCCGACCTTGGGCAGCATGGCCGGTCACGTGATCGCAAGCGTGTTTCACGATACCTTGCAGGCGGACGTCGAACAGACCCAGCGCGTGACGCAGACCATCACTGGCCTGCCGTCGGACGCAGTGCAGGCGATGCGGTTCAAGGCCATCGATGTATTGGCCGTGGCGCCGTCGCAGTCGCTCGATGCGCTGGCGCAGGAGTTCACCGGCGAGTTGCCACCGGCCATCCGGCACGCCATGGGTGCCCTGGGCGTGCTCAAGGGCAGCGGCGGAACGCTGGCAAGTTATCTGCTGTTTGAACCGCGCTTCGTGCAGGCGCTGATCGCCATGGGCGAGCGCGACGCGCTGGCGCGCAAGGGCGAACTGCTCGAACTCATTCTCGGATCCTGAGCACGAGCGCGGTGCGATAATTCGCACTTCGGATCAACGGGTCCCGCTGCCTGACATTGCCTGCGTGCCGTGTGGCGCGACTCTCCCCGCTTCAGCGACATTCCAGACTCCGGGGATGGGTTCATGCTCAATGTTTTCTCACTCGCCAACGGCCGGCTTTACCAGGAAGAAATTTCGTCACTGGAGGAGTTGTCCCGGTTCAGCCCGGTATGGGTCGATCTCGATTCGCCCAGCCCCCAGGAAAAGCAGTGGGTCGAGCAGTATTACGGCGTCGTCATCCCGGCCAATGCCATGGACGAAGACATCGAGGAGTCGGCCCGGTTCTACTCCGAGGAAAACGGCGATCTCAACATCCGCAGCGACTTTTTCATCACCAGCGGTGAAGAGACACGCACCGCCCGCGTGGCCTTTATCCTCAACCTGGCCAACGATGAAGTTCGCAGCAAGGGCATCCTGTTCTCGATCCACGAGGAAGACGTTCCGGTGTTTCGCCTGCTGCGCATGCGGGCACGGCGCGCACCCGGCCTGATCGAAGACGGCAAGGAGGTTCTGCTCAAGCTGTTCGACGCCGACGCGGAGCGCTCGGCCGATATGCTCGAGGGCATCTACGATGAACTCGAGCAGGTCAGCTCCAAGGTGTTGTCGGGCGACATGACCGACGAGCTGGCCGGTGAGGTGCTGGGGGCCATAGCGCGCCAGGAAGACCTGAACGGCCGGATCCGGCGCAACACCATGGACACCCGGCGCGCGGTCAGCTTCATGATGCGCAGCAAGATGCTCAATGGCGAGCAGTTCGAAGAGGCGCGCCAGATCCTGCGTGACATCGATTCGCTCGACTCGCACACCACCTTCCTGTTCGACAAGATCAACTTCCTGATGGATGCAACCGTCGGTTTCATCAACATCAACCAGAACAAGATCATCAAGCTGTTTTCGGTGGCGGCCGTGGCATTGCTGCCGCCAACGCTGGTGGCCAGTGCTTATGGAATGAACTTTCGCTTCATGCCCGAACTGGAGTGGACCTACGGGTATCCGTTTGCACTGGTGCTGATGGCGGCCAGCGCGATCGCCCCGATGTGGTATTTCCGGCGCCGGGGCTGGCTGAATTAGCCCGGCGGTGTGCGCCTACTTGTCGCGCAGCTCGCGCCGCAGAATCTTGCCCACGGGCGTCTTGGGAAGGTCGGCGCGGAATTCGATCACCTTGGGCTGCTTGTAGCCGGTGAGCTTTTCCTTGCACCAGGCGCGGACCTTGGCCTCCGTCAGGGCCGGGTCTTTCTTGACGATCACCAGCTTGATGGCCTCGCCGGTTTTTGTATCCGGCACGCCGACACAGGCACATTCGAGCACACCGTCGAGCCCGCTGACGACGTCTTCGATTTCCGTCGGGTAGACGTTGAAGCCGCTGACCAGCACCATGTCCTTCTTGCGATCAACGATGCGAAAAAAACCACGCTGGTCCATGATGCCGATGTCGCCGGTCTTGAAGTAGCCGTCCGGAGTCATGACCTTGGCGGTCTCGTCAGGGCGTTGCCAATAGCCGGCCATCACCTGCGGCCCCTTGATCGCGATCTCGCCGGCCTGTCCTTGCGCCACCGGCTTGCCGTCGTCGTCGAGCAGCTTCATCCAGGTATTGGGCAAGGGCACGCCGATCGAGCCGTTGTAGTCGGTGGCGTCGGCCGGATTGCCGCTGGCCACAGGAGAGGTCTCGCTCAGCCCGTATCCTTCCAGGATCGGACGCCCGGTTTTCTCGAGCCACAGTTTGGCCACCGCGCCCTGCACCGCGCTGCCGCCACCGGTGGCGCCGACCAGATGGCTCCAATCCACGGTGTTGAATTCAGGGTGATTGACCATGCCGTTGAACAAGGTGTTGACTGCCGGCATCAGGTGAATGCGGTGCTTGGACAACTCCTGGAGCATGGTGGGCAGGTCGCGCGGATTGGCAATCAGGATGAGCTTGCCACCCAGGCGCATCGACTGCATCATGCAGTAGGTGAAGGCGAAGATGTGGTAAAGCGGCAAGGCACAGACGATGGTGGCCTGCTCGCCGCGCGGGATGGTGCCCATCAGCGGCGCGCCCCAGGCCTCGTTCTGCAACACGTTGGCCACCAGGTTGCGGTGCAACAATACCGCGCCTTTGGACACGCCGGTGGTACCGCCGGTGTATTGCAGCACCGCCACATCGTCGCTCCTGATGTCTGGCCGGCTCAATGTGGCCGAGCTGCCGCGGGCGATCGCCTCGTTGAACCGCACGGCGCCCGGAATATGGAACGATGGCACCAGTTTTTTGCTGTGGCGCACGACATAGTTGACCAGTGCGCCCTTGAATAGTCCGAGCTGGTCGCCCATGGCGCACAAGACCACGTGCCTGATCGCCGTCGCGGGCAGGCATTTCTCGAGTGTGCTGGCGAAGTTCTCCAGGATCACGATCGCCTTGGCACCGGAGTCCTTGAGCTGGTGTTCCAGTTCACGCGGGGTATACAGCGGATTGACGTTCACCAGTACCATGCCGGCGCGCAGGATGGCCGCCACGGCCACCGGATATTGCGGCAGGTTGGGCATCATGACCGCGACACGGTCGCCCTTGACCAGTCCGAGCTTTTGCAGATAGGCGCCAAACGCCATACTCAGGCTGTCGACCTGCCTGTAGCTGAGGTCCCGGCCCATGAAGCTGTAGCCCACCCGCGCTGCATGCTGGGTGAAGCAATCGTCGATCAGCGTGGCAAGCGAGTCGAATTGCGCAACGTCGATATCGGCGGGCACGCCCTGGGGGTAGCTCTTGAGCCAGATGCGGTCTGTCATGGTCGTGTGTCTCCGGGAACTCATGCTGGGAACTGGATGCTGCGGGCGCTTGCGCCCCGCTGGCTTCTGTTTCCCTTATCCTTTTGATCGCTCGCCGCTATTTTTGTGCGCGTGGTTCTGGCCACGCCATCGACTACTCGATCGCCTTGCCCATGTCCTCGACGACCTTCTTCGCGTCGCCGAACACCATCATCGTCTTGTCCATATAGAAAAGTTCATTGTCCAGGCCAGCGTATCCGGCGGCCATCGAACGCTTGTTGACGATCACGGTCTTGGCCTTGTAGGCCTCCAGGATCGGCATGCCATAGATCGGGCTGCCTTTTTGCAGCGCCGCCGGGTTCACCACGTCATTGGCGCCCAGGATGATGGCCACGTCGGCCTGGCCGAACTCGCCGTTGATGTCTTCCATCTCGAACACCTGGTCGTATGGCACCTCGGCCTCGGCCAGCAACACGTTCATGTGACCGGGCATGCGTCCGGCCACCGGGTGGATCGCGTACTTGACGGTGATGCCCTTCTCGGTCAGCTTGGCGGCCAGTTCCTTGACGGCATGCTGGGCCCGCGCCACCGCCAGGCCGTAGCCAGGCACGATGACCACGGTCTCGGCATTGCTCAGCACGAAAGCCGCGTCATCGGCACTGCCGCTCTTGACCGGGCGTTTCTCTGCCGCCGCGCCGCCGGCGGTGATCGCCTCGCCGCCGAAACCGCCCAGGATCACGTTGAAGAACGAGCGGTTCATCGCCTTGCACATGATGTACGACAGGATGGCCCCTGAACTGCCGACCAGGCTGCCGGCAATGATCAGCATGCTGTTGTTCAGCGAGAAGCCGATGCCTGCCGCGGCCCAGCCCGAATAGCTGTTGAGCATCGACACCACCACCGGCATGTCTGCGCCGCCGATCGGGATGATGATGAGTACACCCATGACGAAGGCCAGCGCCAGCATCGCGAAAAACGCAGTCCAGTTCTCGGTGAACATGAACACCAGGCCCAGGCCGACAGTGGCCAGGCCCAGGATCAGATTGAGCTTGTGCTGGCCGGAAAACTGCACCGGCGCGCCCTGGAACAGCCGGAACTTGTATTTGCCCGACAGTTTGCCAAAGGCGATGACCGAGCCGCTGAACGTGATCGCGCCAATGGCGGCGCCCAGGAACAGCTCGAGCCGGTTACCCGCCGGGATCGGACTGCCTTTGGCGACAATACCGAACGCGTACGGCTCGGCCACGGCCGCAACCGCGATGAACACCGCCGCCAGACCGATCATGCTGTGGAAGAACGCCACCAGCTCGGGCATCTGCGTCATCTCGACCGTCTTGGCGCGGTAGGCACCGTAGGCGCCGCCGGCGAGCAGTCCGACCAGCACCCAGACCATGCCCATGCCGAAGTTATTGGCCAGGTTGGCGATCAGGAAAACGGTGGTGACCGCAGCAATGCCCATGCCGATCATGCCGAACATGTTGCCGCGAATCGACGTGGTCGGATGCGAGAGACCCTTGAGTGCCTGGATGAAACACACCGAGGCGATCAGGTACAGGAGGGTGACAAGATTCATGCTCATGGCTGTGCCTCGGGAGTGTGTGGTTGCAGGGCGTGCGTGGCTGCGTACGTCATGCCTTGTCTCCCGTGGGTTTTTTCTCTTTCTTCTTGAACATCTCCAGCATGCGCCGGGTCACCAGGAAGCCGCCAAAGATGTTGACTGCCGCCAGCGCCACGGCCAGTACGCCCATGGTCCTGCCCAGCGTGGTTTCGGTCAGGGCGGCCGCCAGCATGGCGCCAACGATGACGATGGCCGAAATCGCGTTGGTCACCGCCATCAGGGGCGTGTGCAGGGCCGGTGTCACGGTCCAGACCACGTGGTAGCCGACGTAGATGGCCAGCACGAAGATGATCAGATTGGTGATGGTGTGGGAAACAATGTCCATTGTGGTTCTCCGATGGGTTTGCTTTGCCGTTACTCGCGGCAGTGCCGCGGCACAGGATTCACTTGCGTTTGACTTCTCCGCCCTGGGTCATCAGGCAGGCCGCGACGATGTCGTCTTCCATGTCCACCTTCAAATTGCTGTCCTTGGGCAGGATCAGTTTGAGGAAGTCCAGCACGTTGCGCGCATACAGCGAAGACGCATCGGCCGCCACCAGTGCCGGCAGGTTGGTTTCGCCAACCAGCGTCACGCCATGCTTGACGACGGTCTTGTCGGCCTCGGACAGCGGGCAGTTGCCGCCGCCGTCCGGTCCCTTGCCCGCGGCAATGTCGATGATGATCGAGCCCGGCTTCATGCTCTTGACCATGTCCTCGGTGATCAGCGTGGGCGCGGCCCGGCCCGGGATCAATGCGGTGGAGATCACCACGTCGGCCATCGCCACGCGCTTGGCCACCTCGATTTTTTGCCGGTCGAGCCAGCTTTGCGGCATCGGCTTGGCATAACCGCCGACGCCGACAGCCGCTTCCTTCTCTTCATCGGTGTCGTAGGACACCTCGATGAACTTGCCGCCGAGCGACTCGACCTGTTCCTTGACACTCGGTCGCACGTCCGACGCCTCGATCACGGCGCCCAGGCGCTTGGCCGTGGCAATCGCCTGCAGGCCCGCCACACCGACACCCAGGATCACCACTCGCGCGGCCTTCACCGTGCCGGCAGCCGTCATCAGCATCGGAAAAAAGCGCTGGTACTTGTCCGCGGCGACCATCACCGCCTTGTAGCCGGCAATATTGGCCTGCGAGGACAACACGTCCATGCTCTGCGCGCGGGTCGTGCGGGGCGCAGCCTCGAGCGCGAAACTGGTCAGGCCTGCGCTGGCCAGTCGTTGCAGGCCGGCCGCATCGAACGGGTTGAGCATGCCCACCAGGTGGGCGCCCGGCTTCATCATTGCCAGTTCGGCATCCGATGGCGCGCGTACCTTGAGCACCAGATCACAGGCCAGCGCCCCGGCTGCATCGGTAATCTCGGCGCCCGCAGCCTCGAACGCAGCATCGGTGACGCTGGCCGCCACGCCGGCGCCGGACTGTACCCGCAAGGTATGTCCCTGGGCCTTGAGCTTCTTGGCGGTCTCGGGGGTCAGCGCGACGCGGGTTTCTCTCGCAGTGGTTTCGGCAGGTATGCCAATGAGCATGGAGGGGCTCCTAGGTTCGTTGTAGGCCGGTCACAATTCTTGCCCAAAGCTTACATTAGTTTGATTCGCGTCCATCAGACGATTGCCCTGGTCGGCCGGACCACGCCAAACACTGTCGAATATGCCCCATCGCTGGAAACCCAATGTCACCGTTGCTGCCCTTATCGAACGTGAAGGACGCTTTCTGCTCGTCGAAGAGCACACGGCCGACGGTCTGCGCCTGAACAATCCGGCCGGGCACCTGGATCCGGGTGAGTCGCTGGTCCAGGCCTGCGTGCGCGAGACGCTGGAGGAAACCGCATACGCGTTTCGGCCCGAAGGCCTGGTCGGCATCTACCTGTCTGCTGCGCAACCTGGGGGTGCCGCAATGCCGGCGGATGTTGCGCAGGCAAACGGCCCGCGGACACGCCCGACGTATCTGCGTTTTGCGTTCTGCGGCGAACTGGGCCAATTTGATCCAGGACGCGCGCTGGACCAGGGTATCGTGCGCACCTTGTGGCTGGGCGTGGACGAGATCCGCGCCAGCCGGCAGTTGCATCGCAGCCCCTTGTTGCTGCAGGGTGTTGAAGACTATCTGGCCGGCATCCGCCATCCGCTGTCCCTGCTGTCGACCGAGGGGATAGCGGGCATCACACGCAGCTGACGGCCAAACACCTGCGCCGGCGGCGGACACATCCCCACGGGGATAATCGCGGCACGATGAAAAGACAACGGATCGTGGTGGGACTGAGCGGTGGGGTGGACTCCGCGGTGACAGCCTGGTTGCTCAAGCAGCAGGGCCATGAGGTCGTTGGCGTGTTCATGAAGAACTGGGAAGACGACGACGATTCCGAATACTGTTCGTCCAACATCGATTTTGTCGACGCTGCGGCGGTGGCCGACGTGATCGGCATCGAGATCGAACACGTCAACTTCGCCGCCCAATACAAGGACCGGGTGTTTGCCGAGTTCCTGCGCGAATACCAGGCCGGCCGCACGCCCAACCCCGACATCCTGTGCAACGCCGAGATCAAGTTCAAGGCCTTTCTCGACCATGCGATGCGGGTCGGTGCCGACAAGATCGCCACCGGCCACTACGCGCGGGTGCGGCAGAACCCGGCAAGCGGGTTGTTCGAGCTGCTCAAGGGGCTGGATCCGACCAAGGACCAGAGCTATTTCCTGCACCGGCTGAACCAGGATCAGCTGGCACGCACGCTGTTTCCGGTGGGTGAACTGCACAAGACCGAGGTGCGCCGCATCGCCGCCGAAATCGCACTGCCCAATGCAAAGAAGAAGGACTCCACTGGCATCTGCTTCATCGGCGAGCGGCCGTTCCGCGAGTTCCTGAACCGGTATATCGCCGGTGAGCCCGGCCCGATCAAGGATGAACGCGGTCGGGTACTGGGCCAGCACGTGGGGCTGAGTTTCTACACCATCGGCCAGAGGCAGGGCCTGGGCATCGGCGGCGTGCGTGAAAAAGGCGCGCAGCGTGGCGGTGGCGACCATGCGCCGTGGTTCGTTGCGCGCAAGGACCTCGACAAGAACATCCTGTGGGTGGTGCAGGGACATGACCATCCGTGGCTTCAGTACCGGCAGCTGCATGCGGCCGATGCCAGCTGGGTCAGTGGCAGCGCACCCGAGCCGGGCGCGTTGGCGGCCAAAGCACGGTATCGGCAGAGCGATGCGGCCTGCCAGCTGGAACTGCCGGCCGCCGAGGGCGCCGGCCAGACATTTGGCTTGCGTTTTGCCCAGGCCCAATGGGCTGTCACACCGGGCCAGTCTGCCGTGCTGTACGACGGCGAGGTGTGTCTGGGCGGCGGGGTGATCGACGCGGCGCAGCTGATGTCGGGCTGAAGTGGTGGTCCTGGCCGGTCTGCACGAGCGCATAGACCTGGCCTGCAAAAACAAAACCCCCGCAAGTCCATGACCTGCGGGGGTTTGTTGGTGAGTGGCGACTGAGCGGCGGATCAGAACGGGATGTCGTCGTCCATGTCGTCGAAGCCGCTGGACGACTTGGATGCTGCAGGCGCGGGTGCCGGCGTCTGCTGGCGTTGCGGCGGACGGGAAGCCGGTGCGCTGGGACGCGAGTAGCCTTCGTTGTCGCCATCATGGCCACCCGGGTCTCCCATGCCTTCGCGGCCGCCCAGCATCTGCATCTCGTTGGCGATGATATCGGTGGCGTATTTCTCGACGCCATCCTTGTCCGTGTATTTGCGGGTTTTCAGACGCCCTTCGATGTAAACCGAGCGGCCCTTCTTCATGTACTGCCCGACGATCTCGGCCAATTTGCCGAAGAACGTGACCCGGTGCCACTCGGTCTCTTCGACCATGTTGCCGTCTTTGCCCTTGTATTTGCTGCTGGTGGCAATGGCGATATTGGCCACCGGATCGCCGCTGGGCAGGTAGCGGATTTCGGGGTCCCGGCCAAGATTGCCGACCAGGATGACTTTGTTGACGGATGCCATAGACGTTGCTCCACAGAAGAATTGGGACATTATCAGCCTATCGCGGCGCCGAACCGCAAGGATGCCGATGGGTCGTACCTCGGATGATGGAGTTGCGGCGACATCGCATCGGGAGCTGGTCCAGGGCATGAGTTTGTAACAAATCCAGCCCATCGACCCTAGAATGCCCCCACGAAGGAGCGGCATGACACCGGAGGCCAAGGCCAGACAAACCATCGATGCGCTGCTTGCCCAGGCCGGCTGGCATGTCTGCGACATGGCGCAGGCCAACATCCATGCCGCCCGTGGCGTGGCGCTGCGCGAGTTTCCGCTCAACGCGGGATACGGGTTTGCCGACTACCTGCTTTATATTGACGGCAGGGCGGCGGGTGTGATCGAAGCCAAGAAGGCCGGAAGCACCCTCACCGGCGTGGAAGTGCAATCGGCCCGCTACGCCCAGGGCCTGCCCGATTCGTTGCCCGCCTGGCTGCGGCCCCTGCCATTCAGTTACGAATCCACCGGCATCGAGACCCATTTCACGCAGGGGCTGGATCCGCAACCCCGCGCGCGCAGCGTGTTCGCCTTCCATCGGCCCGAGACATTGGCGGCCTTGCTCAGCGACGCAACCGCCGTCCATCCGCTCGGCGCATCGCCTGCCCTCCATACCGGCGGCAGTGCGCCAGCCGCAGCAGCTGCCGAGGCCTCGCCGGGTTTTGCCGCGACGTTTCTGGGCCGGCTGCAGACCATTCCGCAACTGGTCGAAGACGACCGTGCTGACATGCAGGTGTTTCTGGACAACATGCTGGGCATGTTGCCGGTCTTGGGCATTCATGCTTTCGAGCAGGTCAAACGTGCGGCACAAGCTCCGCAGGCCACCACTCCCGCTTTGTCCGATGCCATTGGGGACAGCATGGATCCGGTTGCGCAACAGGAATCGATCGGACAGGAGGTGCTCCTGACATGCCGCGCCAAAGGCTTTGCGGCAACCGGGTTTGACAGCGCGCAGGGCTTTGTCGTACTTGCGGGCTCGCAGGCAGCGGGTAACACGGGTGTTTCGTTAGCGCCAAAGTTGGTTGCCGCGCGCCAGGAGCTTCTGCATCGAGACGTCCTGGCGGAAGCAGGCAATGTCCTCAGCTTCACGCAGGACTATGTGTTCAGTTCGCCCAGCTACGCCGCGTCCATGATTTTGGGCCGAAGCGCCAATGGGCGCCGCAACTGGCAAGACGCGCAAGGCCGCACGCTCAAGGAGTTGCAAGCGCTGGAGGCCAACGCATGACGACGCAATTCGCCGCTGGCCGACTTGGAGCGGTTCTATGAAAAAGGAAACCGAACGCTCACCGTTGGTCAGAGCCATGCCGCTGCGCGTCGCGGGCCAGTCTCTCGACGCAGAAATTGACGACGTGCAATACGACCATGTGTTGTCGCCGCTTTTTCTCGCTTTGTTCATGATTGTTTTTGCGTGTTTTGAATGGGCACGTTATCTCTTGAACATGAACCCGAGTCCATTGGCGGTGACTGGCGGGGCATTGTTGGCGTGTGTGTATGCTGCTGTTCGCATCAAGCTTGTCCGACGTCGCCTGAAGCAGCTCAAGACCGGCCGCGACGGAGAGCGTGCCGTCGCCCAGTATCTGGAGTGGTTTCGGAGCGCCGGATTTTTTGTCTTTCACGACATCCCGAACGGCGACGCCAATGTCGACCACCTGCTGATCGGTCCCAAGGGCGTTTTCACCATCGAAACCAAGACCTTGTCCAAGCCACAGCGTGGCGAATGCAAGATCACGGTCGTCGACGGTGTAGTTCGCGCCAATGGCCGTCCGCTGGACCGTGATCCGCTGGTGCAAGCGAAGGCGCAGGCGGGTTGGATGCAGCAATTTCTGAACGAGAGCAAGTTCAAGTCGCCGGTGCAACCGGTTGTTGTATTTCCTGGTTGGTTCGTCGAACCGTTCGACATGCGCGAGGCAGGTGTCTGGGTGCTTGAAGTCAAAGCGCTTGACAAGTTCATCGACAACGAACCCACACGGCTGACGCGTGACGAAGTCAAGGCGATGGCGTCAGCCGTCGGCAGCTACGTGCGCAGCCAGGTCAAGGTGTAGGCCGATCCGTTGATACCGGCCGTGTCGATTGCAGTCAATTCAAGCAGGAGCCGACCATGACCAAACTGCACACGCTGGTGGATCTGGAAAACGTGCATCCGAAGATAGAGGATCTGCGCAAGCTGGTTCCCAGGATGACCGATGCCTGGGTGTTCCATGGCCCGAATCAGGCCAGGGAAGCTGCGTTATTGAAGGCGGCGCACGACGCCATCACGCTGGTGCCGCATTCGGGCAAGGGCAAGAACGCGCTGGATTTCCACCTGTCGTTCTACCTGGGTTACGTGGCGGCCCGGCAACCCGAGGCGAGCCTGGTCGTGGTGGCCAACGACACGGGCTACGACTCGATGATCAGCCATGCCAAGACCCTCGGGTTCTCTGTGCAGCGCATCGGCTTTCAAGCCCAGGCCGTGCCGGCTG
>Ga0073904_10001743_pt1 | contig 16267 bp, 13 predicted proteins | sample KloWWTrecipitate_FD_66668 | JGI IMG/M metagenome (GOLD analysis project Ga0073904, IMG submission 66668) | Active sludge microbial communities from Klosterneuburg, Austria, studying microevolution and ecology of nitrifiers - Klosterneuburg... | ecosystem: Engineered > WWTP > Aerobic digester >... | reverse complement strand
GCGTCTCGTCGGCCACGGCGGCGGCCAGCCCGGCTTCAAGACCTATTTCCTCGTCGACCCCGCAACGCGCTCCGGCGTCGTCGTCACCTCCAACCGCGACGAGGCCGACACGCCCGGACAGGCCCGCAGCGTCATGGCCGCCGGCCTCGGCCTCACCGCTCCGCGCCCCACCAAGGGCGGCTTCGCGCCCGAGGGCTTGTATGTCGCCGAAACGGGCACGCGCTGGGTCGAACTCAAGGCCGCATCGCTGGTCCACATGGGCGCCGACGAAGCGCTCTATGATGACGGGCAGGGCGGTGTCATGTCTCTCTCCGGCACCGCACCCATCCGCCTCAGGCGCGATGGCGACGCGCTGGTGGGCGAGATCGGCCTCAGCCCGGTGCGGCTCGTCCCCGCCCCCACGGCCACCGGCCCGGATACAGCGAGCCTCAACGGCCGCTGGGAGGCCGCCCAGTTCGGCGCCGCCTTCGATATCAGCGATGGCAAGCTCACCTGGGGCATCGGTCCGCAGCGCCAGTCCCTCAAGCTCACCGCGCTCGGCAATGGCCGCTGGCAGTTCAACCGCCCCGACGCAGCCTCCACCCGCCGCATCTGCCTCAACCTCATCGCGCCCGGCCGCCTCGAACTCGCCGTCGCCCGCACGCGGATGATCGAGTACCGGCGCGTCACTGGCTGAAGCGGTAGCCCACCCCGGGCTCGGTGCGGATGAGCACCGGGCTCGCGGCATTGCCCTCGATCTTGGCGCGCAACTGGCCGACGAAGACGCGCAGATACTGCACGTCCTCGGCATGCGCCGGCCCCCACACGGCGTTGAGCAACTGCCGGTGCGTCAGCACGCGCCCGGCGTGGCGCGCCATGTGCACGAGCAGGTCGTATTCCTTCGGCGTCAGCTTCACCGGCTGACCGTCGCGCGTCACCAGCCGCTTCGCCATGTCGATGACCACACCGTCGAACTCGAAGCGCGTCGTCGCGATGGTCTCGGGCTCGCGGTGACGCAGCGCCGTACGCACCCGCGCCAGCAGTTCGCCGATGCCGAAGGGCTTTTCGACATAGTCGTCCGCGCCGAGATCGAGCGCCTCGATCTTCTCGATCTCCTGGTCGCGCGCCGACAGCACGATGATCGGCAGCTTGCTCCAGCTGCGGAGCGCCCGGATAACTTCCTTGCCATCGCGGTCGGGCAGGCCGAGATCGAGGATGATCAGGTCCGGCGCGGCGGTGACCGCCAGCCGCTCCGCTTCCGCCCCCGTCATCGCCGAAACCGGATCGTAGCCCGCGGCCGTCAGTGCGGGTTTGAGGAACCGCTGGATCTGCGGCTCATCGTCGACAACGAGAATGCGGCCTTCACTCACGCCTTGCCTCCGGCTGCGGGCAGCGTCACGACGAAGCGGGTGCCCCGCCGCTTGATGGCCGGGCTCTCGGCCCGGATCGTGCCGCCCATCGCCTCGATGAAGCCGCGCGCGATGGAGAGGCCGAGTCCGGTCCCGGCCGCGCGGCCGTCGCCCTTGGTGCTTCGATAGAATTTTTCGAAGATGCGCTCAAGCTCGTGCTCGGGAATGCCCTTGCCCTGGTCGGTGACCGAAATGGTGACGCTTGCCCCATCCATGCGTGCATAGACCGAGATCGGTCCGGCGGCCCCCGCGTATTTTGCGGCATTGTCGAAGAGGTTGAACAGCGCCTGTCCGAGCAGGTTTGCGTCGCCCCAGACCATCGGCAGGGCGTCGGCGAGGCTCACCTCGAAGCTGGCGGTGTGGAGCTTGCGCACCCGGTCGACAGCGCGGGTCACCGCCTCGCTCACGTCGAATGTCTCGCGCCGTGCCTTCAGCGTTCCGGATTCGAGCCGCATCATGTCGAACAGGTTCGACACGAAGCGGTTGAGGCGGGCCGCTTCTTCCTCGATGGACACGAGCAGGTCGTGCCGCGTCGCCTTGTCCATGCGGTCGCCGAGTTCGCGCAGGCTCGTCGAAGCGCCGGAAATGGTGGCGAGCGGAGTCTTGAGATCGTGCGACAGCGAGGCAAAGAGCGCGGCGTTGAGCCGCTCGCTCTCCTCGAGCGCCGCGGTACGCACGTTCTCGCGCGCCAGCCGCGCCCGGTCGATGGCGATGGCGGCCTGGTCCAGCACGCCGCGCACCACCGCGTCATCATGCGGCAGCAGCGGCCCTTCGGCATCGCCGCGATAGAGGCCAAGCACGCCCGCCAGTTCACGCGCCGCAACGATGGGGCGGAATTCCCAGTGCGCCTGCGGTAGCGTCGAGGTCGCGTGCCCCGCCGGCTCGCGCTTGTCGCGCGCCCAGCGCGCCGCGGTCATGTCGGTGCTGTCGAGTGCAAGGTCAGGCGGCCATTGCGCGCCGACCACCAGGTCATCCTGCTCCGGCACCAGCAGCGCCGTCCCCATGCCGGTCGCCGAATAGATATGCGCCGCAGTCGCCTCCAGCACCGTATCGAGCCGTGCCGCTCCCGAGAGCTTGCGGCTGAATTCGTACAGCGCCTGCGTCGCCCGCTCCTGCCGTCGCGCCCGTTCGGCCTCCTCGCGGATGCGCCCCGCGAGCTGCCCGGTGAACACCGCCGCGGCAAGGAAGATGATGAGCGCGAACACCTCGTGCGGCCGCGCGATGGTGAAGGAGTAGTGCGGCTCGATGAAAAAGAAATTGTAGGCAAAGAACGACAGTCCCGCCGCCATGATCGCCGAGACGCGGCCCCCGATGATGGCCGAGATCACCACGGCCACGAGATAGAGCATCGAAAGGTTCTGCAGCGGCAGTGCCGCCGTCAGCCCAAGGCCGAACGCCGTAACGGCCGCCACCGCCAGCAGCGGCAGGCCGATCGCCTTCATCCAGTTGATGGTGGTGCCGCCGAGCCGGTAGCCACCAGCCTCGCGTGCCTCGCTCTCTCCCGAAACGACATGCACGGCAATGTCGCGCGAGTGGCGCAGCAGCGCGTCGGGCAGCGACAGCCGCACCAGCCGCGCCAGCCAGTCGCGGCGCGGGCGGCCGATGACGATCTGGGTGATGTTCTCGCGGTGCGCCAGCTTCAGCGTGTCGGCGACGAAATCCTCGCTGGTGATGCGGCGCACCGTGCCGCCGAGCCGTTCGGCCAGCCGCATGGTCTCGTCCAGCCGCTGCGCTGTGGCAGGCTCGGTCACCGCACCCGGCCGCGACAGCGAAATCACCACCCACGGCGCGTTGAGCCCCGAGGCGAGGCGGCTCGCGGTGCGCACCACCTTCTCGCTCAGCGCATCGGCGCCCACCAGCACCAGCAGCCGCTCGGCGGTGGCCCACGGGCCCTCGATGGCGCTCTGGCGGAGGAAATCGACCATCTGGTCGTCCACCCGGTCGGCCGTGCGGCGCAGCGCCAGTTCGCGCAGCGCCGTCAGGTTCTGCGGCTTGAAGAAGCCGTCGACGGCGCGTGCGGCGTTCTCGGGCAGGTAGACCTTGCCGTCCTTCAGCCGCTGGATCAGCTCGGCCGGGGGCAGATCGACGAGGATCACGTCATCGGCCTTCTTCAGCGCGATATCGGGCACGATCTCGCGCACCTCGATCCCGGTGATGTGGGTGACGAGATCGTTGAGGCTTTCGAGGTGCTGGATGTTGAGTGCGGTCCATACATCGACGCCGGCCGCAACAAGTTCGTCGATGTCTTGGTGGCGCTTGGGGTGCCGGCTGCCTTCGACATTGGTATGCGCCATCTCGTCGACGACGATGATGCGCGGCTTTCGCGCCAGCGCCGCGTCGAGGTCGAACTCTTCGATCCGGCGGCCGCGATACTCGATGCTGCGCCGCGGCAGAACTTCGAGCCCATCAAGCAGCGCGCCGGTTTCGCTCCGGCCATGCGTCTCGGCAATGCCCACCACAATGTCGACGCCCGCAGCCTTGAGGCTGCGGGCGCGGCTGAGCATCGCGTAGGTCTTGCCGACCCCTGGAGCTGCTCCGAGAAAGACGGTCAGCTTGCCCCGTGCGCCCCCGGCAAGGACCAGTAGCGCATCGGGGTCTGGACGGCGTTCGGTATCGGCTGGATTCATTGCTTTCCGGACGCGGGGGTAGCGGCGTCGAGTGCGAGATTGAGTTTCAGGACGTTCACGCGCGGCTCTCCGAAGAAGCCGAGCAGCGGAAGTTCGGTGCCGGCGGCAACCAGGCCTTCCACGGTGTCCGGCGGCAGGGCGCGTGCCGAAGCAACACGCGCAATCTGCAGCCGAGCATAGTCCGGCGAGATGTCGGGATCGAGTCCCGACCCCGACGCTGTCACCGCATCGGCCGGCAGCGGGCCTTCAATGCCTTCGCCGCGCAGCGCGTCGGCGGATGCACTGATCCGGTCGGCCAGCTTCTGGCTGGTCGGGCCGAGGTTGGAGCCCGATGAGCTCATTGCGTCATAGCCCGCCCCGGCAGCCGAAGGACGCGGCCAGAAGTAGCGGGGATCGGCAAAATTCTGGCCGATCAGGCTGGAGCCGATCACCGTGCCGTCGCGGGTGACGAGACTGCCATTGGCGTTGCCGGGGAAGGCGGCCTGGCCGATGCCGAGGATGGCATAAGGGTAGCCGATGCCGAGCAGCGCGGTGAACAGCACGACCATGACGATGGCCGGACGAATGGTTTGCAGCATGGTGTGCCTCACACGAGATGGAGCGCCGACACGACGAGGTCGACAGCCTTGATGCCAATGAAGGGGGCGATCAGCCCGCCGACGCCGTAGACGAGCAGGTTACGGCGCAGCAGCGCCGCAGCGCCCACGGCGCGGTAGGTGACGCCCCGCAACGCCAGCGGGATCAGCGCGACGATGATCAGCGCGTTGAAGATGATGGCGCTGAGGATGGCCGACTGCGGCGAGCTCAACTGCATGATGTTGAGCGCCCCGAGCTGCGGGTAGGTCACGACGAACAGCGCCGGGATGATGGCGAAATATTTTGCCACGTCATTGGCGATCGAGAAGGTCGTCAGCGAGCCGCGCGTCATCAGGATCTGCTTGCCGATCTCGACGATCTCGATGAGCTTGGTGGGCGAAGAGTCGAGGTCCACCATGTTGCCCGCTTCGCGCGCCGCCTGCGTGCCGGTCTGCATGGCGACGCCGACATCGGCCTGCGCGAGGGCAGGGGCGTCGTTGGTGCCGTCGCCCGCCATGGCGATCAGCCGCCCGCCGGTCTGTTCCCGGCGGATGTAGTCGAGCTTCTGCTCCGGGGTCGCCTCGGCAAGGAAGGTGTCGACGCCGGCTTCCGACGCGATGGCGGCGGCGGTGATCGGGTTATCACCCGTCACCATGACGGTCTTGATGCCCATGGCGCGCAGCGCCGCGAAGCGCTCCTTGATACCGGGCTTCACCACGTCCTTGAGGTGCACGACGCCGAGCAGCCGATCGCCATCGGCGACGGCCAGCGGCGTGCCGCCGGTGCGGGCGATCTTCTCGACGGCCTCGTTGAAATCACGCGGCGCGGACTGTGCGGTCTTGCCGGTGAAGCGCAGGATGGCGTCAACGGCGCCCTTCCGGATGGCGCGGCCGCCGACATCGACGCCGGAGAGGCGCGTTTCGGCGGTGAACGCGATCGACTTGGCGCCGAGCCTGCCGAGATCGGGCTCGGCGAGGCCGAGGTCACCCTTGGCAAGTGCCACGATCGAGCGGCCTTCCGGGGTCTCGTCGGCAAGGCTGGCGAACAGCGCGGCCTCGGCGAGAGCGTGCTCGCTCACCCCGGCCACCGGCAGGAACTCCGTGGCCATACGGTTGCCGAACGTGATGGTGCCGGTCTTGTCGAGCAGCAGCGTATCGACGTCGCCCGCCGCTTCCACGGCGCGACCCGAGGTGGCGATGACGTTGAAGCGGATCAGCCGGTCCATGCCCGCGATGCCGATGGCGCTGAGCAGGCCACCGATGGTCGTGGGGATGAGCGTCACCAGCAGCGCCGCAAGCACCGTGATCGACAGGACCGTGCCCGAGTAGGCGGCAAGGCCGGCGAGGGTCGTCACGGCGACGAGGAACACGAGGCTCAGGCCTGCGAGCAGGATGGAGAGCGCGATCTCGTTCGGCGTCTTCTGGCGCTTGGCGCCTTCGATCAGCGCGATCATGCGGTCGACGAAGGTCTCGCCGGGCATGGCGCTGATGCGCACCTTGATCCAGTCCGACAGCACCGTGGTGCCGCCGGTCACCGCCGAGCGGTCGCCGCCCGACTCGCGGATCACCGGCGCGGACTCGCCGGTGATGGCGCTTTCGTTGACCGAGGCAACGCCTTCGATCACTTCGCCATCGCCGGGGATCAGGTCCCCGGCTTCGACGAGGACGACATTGCCGATCCGCAGGGTTGAGGCCGGAACGGTCTCGTAGTCACTGCGGCCGCCGTCCTTGAGGCGCTTGGCGACGAGGTCGGACTTCACCTTGCGCAGGCTGTCCGCCTGGGCCTTGCCGCGGCCCTCGGCGACGGCCTCGGCGAAGGTCGCGAACAGAACCGTGATCCACAGCCAGAGTGCGATCTGGCCGGAGAACCCTGCCTGCCCGGGAGCCCGGAACAGGTCGAGCACGAACATCACCGACACCACAACCGCCACGATCTCGGTAACGAAGATCACGGGATTGCGCACGAGCTGGCGCGGATCGAGCTTGATGAATGCGTCCCGGAAGGCCGGTCCGAGCAATGCCGGATCGAAGATCGAGGGAGATTTTGCCTTTGTGGTCATTGGTGCCTCAGAAGGTCTGGCCGGCGAGCATCAGGAAGTGCTCGACGATGGGGCCAAGGGCGAGGGCGGGGAAGAACTGCAGCCCGCCCATGATGAGGATGATGCCGACGAGCAGGCCGACGAACAGCGGCCGGTCGGTGGGGAAGGTCCCCGGCGAGGCGGCGGTACGCGTCTTGCCGACGAGCGAGCCGGCGATGGCCATGACCGGCACGACATAGGCAAAGCGCCCCATCAGCATGGTGATGCCGAGCGTCGTGTTGAACCAGGGCGTGTTCGCCGACAGTCCGCCGAAGGCCGAGCCGTTGTTGCCCGCTGCCGACGTGTAGGCATAGAGCAGCTCGCTCAACCCGTGCGGACCGGCATTGCCCAGCGAGGCGAGAGCCACCGGCAGCACCGCGGAGATGGCGGTGAAACCGAGGATCACGACCGGCAGAACCAGCACCGCCAGCATGGCGAACTTCATCTCGCGGGCTTCGATCTTCTTGCCCATGAACTCGGGCGTGCGGCCCACCATCAGCCCGGCGACGAACACCGCGAGGATGCAGAAGACCAGCATGCCATAGAGACCCGAACCCGCGCCGCCCGGCAGAATTTCGCCAAGCTGCATGAGGAACATCGGCACCAGCCCGCCAAGCCCGGTGAGCGAACCGTGCATGGCATTGACGCTGCCGTCCGCGACGCCGGTGGTCACCCCGGCATAGAGGGCGGTGGCGGCCTGTCCGAAGCGGATTTCCTTGCCTTCCATGTTGCCCATGGCGGCATCGATGCCGAGCGCATGGTGGATCGGGTTGCCGAAGGTCTCGGCCCAGTAGATGGAACCAACGCCCGCGATCAGCAGGATGCCGATGGCCGTCAGCAGGGCCCAGCCCTGGCGGCGGTTGCCGGTCATCACGCCGAACGCGTAGGCCATGCCCGAACCCATCGCCAGCATCGAGAAGATGTTGATGAAGTTGCTGATGGCATTGGGGTTGGAAAACGGATGCGCGGCATTGGCGTTGAAGAAGCCGCCGCCATTGGTGCCAAGCTGCTTGATCGCCTCCTGGCTGGCCATCGGGCCGATCGCCATGGTCTGCTGAGCGCCTTCAAGCGTCGTGGCAACCACCGATGCATCCATCGTCTGCGGCACGCCGAGCGCCACGAAGGCGATCGAGACCACGATGGCGAGCGGCAGCAGTACGTAGAGCGTGCCCCGGGTCAGGTCGACCCAGAAGTTGCCCAGCGTCTCGGCCGACGAGCGGACGAAGGCGCGGGTGAGCGCCACGGCGAGGGCCAGGCCCACGGCGCCGGACACGAAGTTCTGCACCGCAAGGCCGGCCATCTGGCTCAGATGGCTCACGGTGGTTTCGCCGCTGTAGCTCTGCCAGTTGGTGTTGGTGACGAAGCTCACCGCGGTGTTGAAGGCGAGGTCGGGCGCCAGACCCGCAAAACCCTGCGGGTTGAGCGGCAGGACATCCTGGAACCGCAGCATGAGATAGAGCGCCACAAAGCTCGCAATGCTGAACGCCAGCATGGCGACCGTGTAGGCGAGCCAGGTCTGTTCCTTGTTTCGATCAACGCCCGACAGCGCGTAGAAGACGCGCTCGACCGGCCCGAGCACGGGCGTGAGCCACGTCCGTTCGCCGTTGAACACATGGGCCATGTAGAGCCCGAGCGGGCGGGCGAGCAGCACCACTGTGCCCGCCATTAGGGCAATCAGCAGCCATCCGGAAAGTGTCATGATTTCCTCAGAACTTCTGGGGCCAGAGCAGGGCGATCAACAGATAGATGACCAGCCCTGCGACGATGGCGAGACCTACGATGAGATCGAACATCAGAACCTCCCCAGTGCCCGGGCATAGAACCCGAGGACAAGAAGCACACCGGCTCCCAGTGCGAGATAGACAACGTCGAGCATGGCTCGCTCTCCCGGCAGTTAAGCTGCGCCACAGCTATGCCCGCAGGGATCAGCGTTCGATGCCGAACACCGGGGGAGAAGATAAGGGAAACATAAGGACGGCTGCCCGTCCGGGGGCTCGGTTACCCGGCCAACACCGCTATTCAGCCCCGGCCTGCCGCTGCAGCAGGTCGATGATGATGGGGTAGACGAGGGCGGTGTTGGCGGCCGGCTGCCGCGGGTCGATGATGTCGTGGTCGAGCCCGAGCGCGCGGGGCAGGTTGGTTTCTTCCACCTGCCGTCCATGTGTCCGCCACTGGCTGATGAGCCGCCGCGCCAGATCGTTGCTGACGGCGTCGTCCGCCTCGTTGAGCAGCATCCCGAGCGCCGGCGCCACGGGCGCGGTGTGCCGCGCCTCCTCCGCCACTACCTCGCCGAGCCGGATGAACTGCGCGAGGCCATGCGTCGCCCAGCGGGGGTAGGCGTAGTCGATCCCCGGCGTTGCCTCCGGCTCCAGCGGATCCCACGCCACCATGATGTTGGGCAGAACGAGCATCAGGTTCATCGCCGCCCGGTTGGCCCAGGCGGGCATCCCCTTAGGCCCGAGGAAGGGCGCCATGGCGAGGATCGCGCCGGCATCGGCGCGGTTCTGGCCTGCCCACGCGGCCATCGTGCCACCACCCGAGAGACCCGCGATCGAGACATGCTCGCCAAGTCCCCCGGCGATCCCCAGCGCCTCCGTGGTGGTCGCTACGAGTTCCTCAGCCGTCAGCCCGGCCAGCGCCAGCGTCAGGCGGTCGGCCTCGCCATGCCGCGGCAGCAGCGGCACGTAGACATTGTAGCCCAGCGCAAACAGCTTTGGCGCCAGCTCGTCATATTGCGCCGGGCAACTGGTGAAGCCGTGCAGCAGCACCACCACACGCGCGGCCTTGCTGCCATGCGTCAGCAGCACCGAGTTGCAGCGCGGATGAAGGTCGAGCTGTGCTTCCCGCGCCTTCACTGTCTCGAACGCGGCCAGCGCTTCGTCGTGGGTCGCCGCCGCGCCCGCTGCCGCTGCTGCGCCGAGGCTTGCCCCGTTCAGCGGCAGAAAGGAGAGGACGAGGAAGCAGAGCAGCAGCAGGCCCACGATGCTGCCCGCTATAAAGCCCGCCGCCTTCGCCAGCTTCCGCCCGATCCCGCCCACCGGCACCGGCGCCACCGGAAACACCGGCCGCAGCGCGAAGGCCAGCACGGCCCCCGTCACCGCCATCAGCAGCGTCGTGCCGAACCCGGTGGTGAGCAGCCCCAGCGCCGACAGTTCCAGCACCTGCAGCGTGCGCTCACCCGGCGCATCGAGTGGCGAGGCGCGCCGCGCCAGCCCGGCAATGGCGAACACCAGCGGATAGGCCAGAATGGCGACGCCCACGCCGGTCACCGCCCCCCGCAGCAGCGACACCCGCTGCGGCCGCATCACCAGCAGCCACCACAGCACCGCCCCGCCGATGAAGCTGCCGGCGAAGAGGCTCGCCCACGTCACCTGCCCGCTGAAGTAGTCGGCATCCCACCCGCCGATATCGAAGCCGGCCAACGGCACGCCGGCGGTCGCGACGACGGCAAAGGCGAGCCCCGCAACGAGCGCCCACCACAACGGCGCGCGGGCTTCCTGCGTGCGGTCAGCCGATGCCACTACGGCCGCCCCGTGTTCAGCGCCAGCACCCCGGCAAGCGCCGCGAGCTTTGCATCGTCCCAGCCCTCCGGCTGAAGGATGGCGTTCCACGCCTCGGCATAGTCCTCGGGCGAATAGATGTGGCCGTAACCGGAAGGCGCATCGTTCGACAGCGCCATGTCCATGGCCAGCTGGAAGAAGCTGACAACCGGATACCAGCGGAAGTTCTCCGGCACGCCCTGACCGCGCGGGTCATGCATCCAGTCGGGCGCCCGATACCAGGCGCGCATGTTGAAGAAGACGATCGGATCGCTGGGATACTGCAGGAACGCGATGCGCAGCGGCCCCCAGTCCGATCCGGTGTCCAACTGGGCGCCGCGATTGGCGAAGCGGACGCTCGAGCCGTTGCCGAACTTGGGGAGCCATTCGGGTGAATCGGGCGCGCGGTTGGCCGTCGCCATCCGCCAGATCGGGCTGGTGAAGGGCGGCCCCACCCACAGCGCGCCGTTGAACGGGTCGGCGAACAGGTCGAAGAACTGCGTCGAGGATTGCGAGGCGTGCGACCCGAGGCTCAGGCCGCTGAGATAGAGGCGCGGCCGCGTCTCCTTGGGCAGCGTGGTCCAGTAGCCGTAGACGGCGCTGAACAGCGCCTGCGCCGCCTCGATCCCGTAATCCGGCTCCACCAGCAGCGACAGCGGACTGATGAGGTAGGAGTATTGCAGCGCCACGCTCGCCACGTCGCCATCGAGCAGGTACTCCACTGCCGCGATGCTGGGTGGGTCGACCCAGCCGGTCCCGGCGGGGGTGATGACCACCAGCACCTTGCGGTCGAACGCGCCGATGCGCTTCATCTCGGCGAGCGCCATGTCCACTCGCGCGTCCACCGTCTGGGCTGACCTGAGGCCGACATAGACGCGCAGCGGCTCAAGCGCCGGGCGCTGGTTGAGCCGCTCGATGTCCGCCTTGGTCGGCGAGGTCTGCACGTACTCGCGTCCATCCTTGCCGATGCTGTTCCAGGCAATGAGCGACGCGGTGCTGCCGGTGCGGTTCGGGTCGGCCGGCCGCGGGTCGCTGCCGAACTGGCCGGCGACGCGGTCGACGTTCTCAAAGAAGGAATCGGCGGCGCGAAGTGCGCCCCGCAGCAGCACGCCGCTGAACAGGCTCGCGGCAAGGATGCCGACGATGACGAGGCCGATCAGGAAGGCAAAGCGCTTCGGCGCATGGCGCATCAGCCGCCGCGTCAGCATCTGCACCGACATGATGAAGACGGTGCCGATCGAGATGAAGACGACGATCGGCACCAGTGAGACGAGCAGCACCACCAGCGGGTGGCCATAGGTCACCGGGGGGGCGCCCATCGCGGCGCGCACCGAGTTCTGCCAGTCGGGCGTGCGGTAGAGGCAGTAGGCGACAAGCGCGAAGCAGACCGCCGCCACCGCCCATTGCGCCGTCTGCACGATGCGCCCGCCGGGCAGCTTCAGCCCGAGATAGCGCCACACCCACTCGATCACCGCCCCGATGGCGTAGCCGACCACGAACACACTGCCCGAAAGCAGGCCCTGAATCAGCGGCGTGCGCGGCAGCAGCGATGGGGTGAGCGACAGGGCGAACAGAATTGCCCCCAGCGCCAGCCCCGTCGCCGGAATGTTCCGCCGGAACCAGCCCGCCACGCCGCCACGGGCCGTCCCGATGCCAATCGGCAGCGGTGGATCGTCGGGCGTCGCGGGCGTCGACTCCGTCATTGGCTGGCCGGCCGGACGCCCGGCGTCTCGCGGATCGCCATCCAGGTCTGGTAGAGCTGCAGGATCGCGAAGATGGCCAGCAGCGCGCCGCCGACCTGCACCGCCAGCAGTGTGCCTGCCAGCGGCATGAACAGCAGCAGCAGGCCGAGCAGGACGTAGAGCGCCGCTGCGCCCAGCGGGGCCCAGATCGGGTTGTAGCTCTTGCGGTCGCGAATGATGATGATGATCTCGATGATGCCAACGACGATGGCGGGAATGGCAACGATGGTCGCGAGCGCCCCAATCGGAATGATCTGCGTCAGGTAGGGGCTGAGCAGCAGCAAGAGGCCGATCAGCACCGAAAGCACGCCGCGGGTCAGGCTCAGCCAGAATGGCCACTGCCGGTCGACGCCGTAGTCCTGGCTGGCAAGGCCGAGCACGCCATCGATGACGAGCAGGCTACCGCCGATGACGACGATGAAGGTCAGCGCCGTGGCGGGCGCAAGGATGGCGAAGGCGCCCGCAATCAGCAGCACCGCGCCTCTCAGCAGGGCGAACGTCGCAGAGTATCGTGTCTTTTGCATTTCCGCTCCTTTGTCGGGTTCAAAGTGTAGACGGCCGTCGCTAAGGGGCACCGCGTGCTCTTTCCGCGGGAACGTCGAGATGGTCAATCGCGACCGTCTGCACACGGGCGTCCTCTGAGGCGGGATGCGAAGGCCGCTGACGTCTGGCCGAAATGCTGTGTGAGACGCGCTGCGGCGGCGGGAGGTGCTGTTGAGCCACGTCGATGACCGGATGATGTGAGGTTCACATTCGCAATCCCTCGGTCGCGGATGTGAACCGCGAGCGATCGGCCCGGTGCCTTCACCCCGCCAATGCGTCCAGCGAAGTCTCAAGCAACGACAGTTGAGTCAAATCCTGCCGATGGTTGCACTCCACGGTGCAACAGGCAAGGCCAATAGTCGGGTCGCATAGTCAGTATTTCTGGCGACGCGCACGGCGATCGCCAATCATCGCGCGCGGAGTGTCCCGATGTTGGCTCGATGTCATGCTCGGCCGGGCAGCAGCTCAGAGTTTCCCGGAGGATGCATTTTCCCCGGACGCTGCATCGCTGATTGGTGGCGGTGGTTCGGGTGTGGGATTCTGGCTTTCCAGGCGGTCACGGTAAAGGGCGGCGCGGGCCAGCAGCATCAGGGTGACTGGCGTCGTGACGCTCACGAAGATGAGGATCAGCACCTCATGCAGGACCGGGCGCGTCTCGGTTGCCGTAAAGAAGATCATCGACGCGACGAGCACGAAGAGCGCGCCGAAGCTGGTGCCCACGGTGGGCGCATGGATGCGCTGGTAGAATGTCGGGAACCGCACGAGGCCGACGGTGCCCACCAGCGTTATCGCGGCGCCCGCAACGAGCAGGACTGCAACGATGATTGCGACCCATGTCGGAAGGGCATCGAGCTGGTTCATTCGATGATCTCCCCGCGCATGAGAAACTTGGCGATCGCCGCGGTCGCGACGAAGCTCAGAAGCCCGACGATCAGTGCTGCCTCGAAATAGATTGTCTTGCCCGAGCCGATGCCGAAGGTGAGCAGCATCAGCATGCCGCTCAGATACAGGCTGTCGAGCGCGAGCACGCGATCCTGCGCCCGGGGGCCCCTGAGCAACCGCCAGCAGGCTGTGCACATGGCGGCCCCCAGCAGCACCTGCGACACGAGAATGGCGACGCCGATGATGGTGGCGCTCATCTGAAGATCTCCAGCAGAAGCGCTTCATAGGTGCGCTTGATCGCATCGACCCACGCGATGCCGTCATCGGTATCGAGGACATGCACGAGGACGGTGTCGGTACGGGCATTGTGGTTGATCCACGCGCTGCCCGGCGTTGCGGTGATGATGCAGGCGAGGATGGCCAGCCCGTTGGGATCCCGAAGTTGCAGCGGGATACTCACGTAGACCGAGCGGGGCTCGCGACGGCCGAGGATCAGCCGCAGCACGGCAAGGTTCGAGCGGATGATGTCGAGTGTCACCAGCCAGATCAGCCTTGCGATCAGCACCGGGCGCCGGATCTTCGAGCGTGGGGCTTCGACGGCCGCGGCAACCCAGCCGCCAAAGGTGGCGACGAGCGCGCCGAGCAGCAGATGGCCCGGCGCGATGCTCTGACTGAGCAACAGCCACATCACGAACAGCGCGAGCCACAGCAGCGGGTAGGGGACGACCCGTCTCATGGCGCGCCTCCCGACACCACACCGAGCACCGTCTCGACGTAGGAATCCGGATGATAGATGGAATCCGACATGACCTGCATGAAGCCCATGGCCGATCCCGCCAGCACCACGAGCACGACGCTGAGGCCGAGCAGCATGGCGATCGGCGCGATCTCGACCACGCGCACGCGCGGCACCGTGTCGTCCGTTGGTGCCCAGAACCGGTTGATGCCGGTGCGCAGCATGGCGATCATGGTCGCGAGGCCGGACAGGATCAGCACCGCCATCAGCGCCCATGTCGCGGCCGGCACCGCGCCATCGTTGCCGCCCGGCGCCCCCAGCATGCCCTGCAGCATGGCGAACTTGCCGATGAACCCGCCGAGCGGCGGCATCCCCGCCAGCAGCACGCCGCAGGCGGCAAAGCTCAGGCCAAGCAGGATCATCGTGGCGGGCACGGCGACGCCGATCTCCTCGTTGTGTTCGACTTCCTCGTCGTCACCGAAGGCTTCGAGCGTGACCGCGAAGATGTCAGCCTCTGCCAGCCGTCCGCGTTCCATCAGTTCGGCGACAAGAAAGAGGCAGGAGAGCCCGAGGGTTGAAGCGACGAGGTAGTACATGGCGCCCGCGGTCACCGCCGGATCGCCATAGCCGAGCATGGCCATGGTGGTTCCAGACGACAGCAGGACGATGAACCCGACCATGCGCGTCAGTTCCTGCGACGACAGGATGCCGATCGTTCCGAAGATCATGGTGGCGAGGCCGCCGTAGAACAGAAACTGCTCGGCGAAACCGTCCAGCAGGCCTGACATGCGCAGGAGGACGTAGACACCGACCTTGCTCATGATCGCGAACACCGCGGCCACTGGGGCGCTGGCAGCGGCGTAGGTGGTCGGCAGCCAGAAGCTGAGCGGCCACATGCCGGCCTTCACCAGGAACGCAACGCCGAGCAGGGCAAGGCCGGCGTCGAGCAGCGGCCGGCTGTCGGCCGGAACGCTTGCCATCCGCGCCGCGAGATCCGCCATGTTGAGCGTGCCGGCAACACCGTAGACGAGGCTCACGCCGATGAGGAACAGCGCAGATGTCGCGAGGTTGAACGCGATGTAGTGCAGGCCCGCGCGCACGCGTGCCTTGCCGGAGCCATGCAGCGCGAGGCCGTAGGACGCCGCCAGCAGAATCTCGAAAAACACGAAGAGATTGAACAGATCGCCGGTGAGGAAGGCGCCATTGAGCCCCATCAGCAGCAACTGGAACAGCGTGTGGAAATGCGCACCGGCCCGATGCCAGCGGGCAATCGAGAAGGTGACGGCAGCCAGCGCCAGGACCGAGGCAAGCATCACCATGAGCGCCGCCAGCCGGTCGCCGACCAGCACGATGGCGAAGGGCGCGGGCCAGTCGCCCAGCCGGTACGTGACGTTCAATGCCTCCGCGTCGCCGCCGACGCGGCCCAGCAGCATGGCGCTGACCGCCACCAGCAGCACCGTCGCCGCGATATTGATGGCGAGCTTGGCCGCGCGATGGCGTTCGTCGATCAGGGTCAGCACCACGCCGGCCAGCATCGGCAACAGGATCGGCAGGATGATCAGGTGGTCGCTCAGGGTCATTTCAGCGCTCCCGCCCGTCGACGTGGTCGGTGCCGGTGAGGCCCCTCGCGGCAAGCAGCACGACAAGGAACAGCGCGGTCATCGCAAACCCGATCACGATGGCGGTGAGAACCAGCGCCTGCGGAACCGGATCGGCATAAGTGGCAACGTCGACACCCGTTTCGAGGATCGGCGCGGCGGCGCTTTTCAGCCCGCCCATGCTGAAGATGAAGAGGTTGACCGCATACGAGATCAGCGACAGCCCGATGATCACCTGAAAGCTGCGCGGACGCAGCAGCAGCCATATTCCGGAGCCGGCAAGGGTACCAATACTGAGGGCCAGAACGAGTTCCATCTAGACCACCCCCTCCGGCGCGTCCGCGACGGCTTTTGGCGTCGACGGCCTGCGGCCCGGCTTGGCCGAGCGCAGGGATTGGTGGGCGATGGCGACGAGCATCAGAACGGTGGCGCCGACAACCAGAATGAAGACCCCCAGATCGAAGAAAAGGGCGGAGGCGAGCGGTACCCGGCCAAGCAGCGGCAGGTCGAGGTACTGGAAATGCGATGTCAGGAACGGCGCGCCGAACACCCACGCACC
>Ga0073904_10001742_pt1 | contig 16273 bp, 16 predicted proteins | sample KloWWTrecipitate_FD_66668 | JGI IMG/M metagenome (GOLD analysis project Ga0073904, IMG submission 66668) | Active sludge microbial communities from Klosterneuburg, Austria, studying microevolution and ecology of nitrifiers - Klosterneuburg... | ecosystem: Engineered > WWTP > Aerobic digester >... | reverse complement strand
ACGCATGCGTTCCGGACCGGTCGGGTCCATCAAGCGGACCACGTCGACCTCGCCGGTGATGAAGTAGCTGGGCATCGTCAACCGGTCGGCACCGAGGCCGGTCGCGCGCAGCGCGTTGGCATCGAGATTGCGATACCAGCTGACCGGCCCGAAGAAGCCGCTGTGAGCGAACTCGGCGCTGTACGTCGCCAGGTCTGCATCCGTCAGCCACGCGCCCTCCGGGCCCGTGTAGGGCGTTGCCGGTGGCGTGGGCATCATCGTGAGGAAGCCGGTGCCTTCCATCGGTGGTAGCTCGGTGGGCATCTCGCGGCCGGCGGTGGCTGCCCCGGACGCGCCGTACAACATGTGGCTCATCGTCACACCGGCATCGGCGCCCAACTCTGCCTCGGGCGGGCCGACCTGCTGGAAGTAGAGGATGTAGAAGAAGCGGTCGCCGTAGACCATCTGCATCAACTGTGTCGGCGGCCCGGGCCATTCCACGTAGGGCACGCTCACACCCACGACAGCACGCACTCGCTCTGGCTGGTGGCGGGCGGCTTCCCAGACGACCATCGAGCCCCAGTCGTGACCGACGAACACGGCATCGTCGTGCCCGTAGTGATCGAGCAGGCCGAACAGGTCGCCGGTCAGGCTGTCGGTGCCGTAGGCATCGATGGCGGAAGGCGCGGTCGAGTGGCCGTATCCGCGCTGATCGGGAGCGATGACGTGATACCCGGCGGCGGCGAGCGGTGCCATCTGATGGCGCCAGCTGTACGCCAGCTCGGGAAAACCGTGGCTGAGCACCACGATCGGATTGCCGACGGTGCCGGCCTCGTGCACGACGAGGTCGACACCGTTGACGGCGATGGTGGAGGTGCGAGTTTCTGTCACGTCGACAGTGTCGCGCAGCGGTGCGCGGCCGGTCGGACCGGATGACAGCAACGCTGCCATCCGGTCTGACACCTACATGTAGTAGCCGGTGATGTCGATGAGGAAGTCTGCAGAGGCGCCGGTGCCACCAGTGATGATGGTGAGCTGACGTGTTCCGTTGAGTGAGCACACGATGCCGTTGGCGATCGTCTGGCCGTTGGCCCAGTTGATGCTCGAGGCGCTGACGGTGGTGTTGCCGCCAGGGTTCACAGCCATGTACCCGCCGTCGGCCACTGTGCCGACCGCAGTGATGTTGAGCGTGACTGCCGTCGCACCAGCTGGCACGAAGTTGTTTTCCACAACTGCGCCACCACTGGTGGCGATGCGGTTTGCCACGGAGATGGTGCGATTTTGACCGGTGGCCAGTGGCCCAGCGCCACCGTTTCCGGCCCGCGAGTCGTAGACGCGACCGGGGGTGAGCAGGTGGAATGCGCCAGCAACGCCCTTACCCGTGATCTTGCGCCAGCGTGCGCTGCCGGCACTGTTCACACAGAACCACAGATCGCCATTGTCCACCTGGAAGCGTCCCTGCGTGCCGGTGGTCTGGAGAGGCGCGCCAGCAAGGGAGCTGTCGGTGAGCTTCAACGGAACGGGGCCGTCGAGCTTGGCGCCCACGCCACTCTTGCTCGCGGCGAAGAGGCCAATGGTGTGACCGCTGGGCTTGGAGCTGTCGGCATATGCCGCAATGCACGACAAGGCAGCGTTGATGTTGGTGAAGCTGGCATCGTTGGAGACGGTGAACGCACCCGTCAAGGGGGTCGAACTCCATCCGGTCGCGGGGACGAGCACGGTTGGGCTCGTGCCGGTTTGGCTCGAGTCGCCGATGACGATGCTTCCACCGTCAGTCGCGGCTGCGGGCCGGGCGAACGCAAGACCACCGGCGGCAGCGCCGACGGCGGCCACGCCGATGCCGCGCAGCATGTTGCGACGATTCATCGGTTGCTGGGCGCCTGGCGCTTCCAGCTCCTCGATGCGAGCTTGCATGCGCTGCAGCTCGGCCTTCATCTGGTTCAGTTCGGATTGGTCCATGATTCCTCCACGTCGGGTATTGCGTTGTTCGCACCTTACGCGATTTCACGACACGGAAAATCAAAAAGCTCAGTGTTGGCGCGCGCGCAGGGTGTTGAAGCGCCGACGCAGCGGGCTGGCCAGCCAGGCCTCGCGCTCGATACCGATGACATGCACATCGGTGAGCTCGCCTTCCACCAGCATCCGCTCGTGCAAGACGCCCAGGCGTACTGCCTCGCCGCGGCGCAACCCGGACTCGAATGCGCTCACGTTGTGCTCGAACGAATGCGCGTACAGCCAGCGGATGGGCCAGTTGCCGAACGCCCACTCGCAGAACGCCATCAGGCCTTCCATCACCAGCCCCGAACCGCGGTGTTCGGGACCGGAGTACAGCGAGAACGAAGCGTTGCCGGCGCGCAGGTCGGTGTCGTGCAACTGCAGGTAGCCGACGACGAGGCCAGTGTCGCGCCCTTCGACCACCATGATCTGCTGAGTCTGGCGCCACAACGCCGCCTCGTACTCGGCGATGGGTGGCAGTTGCCCGCGATAGCGCCAGGTGAGCGCAGTTGCGGGATCGGACTCGATCTCGTACAGGCGCAGGTAGTCGTCGGGCGTCGCCGGTCGGAAGATGATTCGCGCGGTGGTGATCATGGTGCGTCCTCGGTGCGAGCGTCGTGCCAGGCCCACCAGTCGTCGGCGGTGAGCACCAGGGTGGTGCGGTCCTCGTAGGTGCCGTCGATGAGCATGAAGCGGGGGAGAACCACCTCGGTGGTGAACAGGTGCTCCGCCTCGCCGAGTATGTGCGGGTCGTTCTCGAACCGTTCCACGTACAGCCGTCGCGGGGAACTGGCTGAGAACAGGGCCCCGAGCAGGTCGGGTGCCGCCAGCGCGGCGCAGTGTTCGGCGTGGGCCGTGGGGAGTGCGTAGTACTCCAAGTGGCCGGTGCCCGACTCGCTCGAGTCGGCCAGCAAGGCACACGCCACCGGCTCGCCGAGCCAGTCGTGCACGATGGCCCCGCCGGCGATGCTGGCCATGAGGCCGAGCATCCCGCTGGGCTCGAGACCGTGGCGTGAGAAGCGATACCAGCGTGGGTCGACCTGTGTGACCAGCCGATACACGAACGGCATGTCGCTGGGGTCCGCCAGGCGCCACCTCACCTGTTCGTCGCCGGAGCTGGCGGTGGACGTGTGGAGCTCGCTCACGACGCTGCCGCGCTGCTGATCGCTTCCAACTCGCCCCATGTGAGCGCGTCGGCCGACCAGATCTGAGCGAAGGCCGCATCTGCCGTGTCGGTGAAACCGTGTCGGTTGCGGAAGTTGTACACCCATCGCTGCTGGTGGACCTCGAGGCCCAGGCGGCTGAGGCGACCCGCGCAGTACGTCTCCCACGCGGCCATCTGCCGCAGCGCGAGGTCGTCGTCTGCAGGCGCCTCACCGAAGCCGCCGTGCAGTCGGTCGCGCACGCGCAGCAGAATGCGGCCAAGGTTGATCGCGGTGGCGACCTCGCTCTGTTCGCGTGGTCGCTTGGAGTCCTCGAACGCGCCGCTCTCGACGTGGACGGTGATCGTGTCGCCTACCCCGGCGCTGAAGGTTGCCCGCATCCGCCCCAGCGGCGTGGTCTCGTCGATCTCGATGTGCAGCGGCTGCTGCATGTCCAGCATTGCGGTGAGCTCTTCGGCAACGCGCGTCACGACGACACTGTCGAACTTCACGAAGCGAAAGGTCTCCGGCGCGACGGTGACGGTCATGCGTCGGCGAGTTGCTCGGCGGAGAAAGCCTTGCGCTCTTCCAGCGCTTTCAGGCTGACGTCGGCGATTGCTTCCACCTCGGTATCGGTGAAACCGGCCAGTTCGCGGAAGCGGCGGGCCAGCCCGATGGGCGACTCCTTCGAGTCGCTGCGGGTACCACCGAAGGAGAAGATTTTGTCGACGACGCTCTGGAACTCGAGCGCCTTCTTGCGTCGCTCAGGGTCATTCTCGGTGAGGCGGCGCAGCCAGTCGCTCCCCATCTTCACGTGGGTCACCTCGTCGGCCAGCATCCAGTCCTCGCAGAATTCGAGGTACGGGTCGCCGGCCAGGTCGCCGAATTCCTTCATCGTCGTGAAGACGTCGATGGCCAGGCCTTCGAGTGCACGATTCACACCGGCGAGGCGCAGCACCGGGTCGTTGCTGCACGCCACTTCGAACAGCACCGTGTTCTCCGCGAACTGGCCGACCTCGGTGCCCATCCAATCGCTGAGCTTGATACTGATCTCGACGTGGCGTGCCTCGTCCCATGCCTGGCGAGCCATGTCCAGCTTGAGCGCGAAGGGAATGCTGTCGGGCGTCTCGCCGCCACCGAGCGGGAAGTCGTGGCAGGTGCGGCCGGCGCCTTCCAGCGCCTGCACCTCACCGACGAAGATGCCGTGCATCAGGCTGCGCGCAGCATCGCTGGCGTCGGCACGATCCGGGGTGAGCCGGTTGGTCTTGGGGCGTTTGCCCGGCGTTTCGGTGAGCAGGGCGCTGCGCGGGTCCGCCTGGCTCTGGCGCATGTTGATCTGGGTGAACCGCTCGTCGCGGGCCAACTCCTCGACCGGGAAGAACTGCCTCATTGTGTGCCTCCGATACTGCCCGGGCCGGCAATGCCGCCGGCCGCCAACATCAACTTCTCCAACTTCGCCTGGTGCGCCGCTGCCCGATCGACTTCTTCGGGTGTTTCGATCAGCGACTGAATCATCATTTCGCCATCGCGCCAGTCGTCGAACTCATCCTGCAATGCGAAGTTCAGCGAGCGAATGGTGGGTGCATCGGTGATCTCGCTGGTGTTGTTGCGGTGGTACGTGTAGGCGGAGATGAAGTGTGGGATGAAGACCCGGTACACGCCCACCAACTTCTCGATGGTCTGGTCGGCCGCCTCGGGCTCTGTGAGTGCTTCGACGAACCGCACCAGTGCCTCGTTGGGGGGCACGGTCAGCCGCTCGGGGTTCATCTCGCGCAGTTCGGGCAACCGCTTGTGCCACAGCTCGGCATGCCATGCGTGGTGGTAGCAGTGCGTGCCCAGGCGCATCTTCACGTCGAGCTCGGGCACGGTTGCCACCCAGCCGCCGAGGGCTTCGAACAGCTTCATCTCGGCCCACTTGTAGTTGCCGACGCGCCGAGCCGTCTCCTCCACGTCGAAGGTGCCCGGCAGCTGACGACGGTCCCACGGCGCAAACGGTGCTCTCGGCTTGTACGGATCGGCCACGGAAACCCCCTCCAGTGGTGCGCCCCATCGGCGCAGGCAATGTCCGGCACCCTACCGTTCGTGCCGGCCATGGACGGCGTCGGAGTGAGCGCGCCATGCCAGCTCGGCTTCGCCCATGGGCGTTGCGGGCGGACCGTCGTGCAAGTACTCCAGCAACATCGCCCGCCATGGTGCCGCTACCTCGAGTTTGCCGAGGATGGCGTTGACGCCCCACACGACGCGGTCGAGGATCACGAAGCTGGGCGGCATGTTGAGACGTTCGATGACCTCCGCGTGTGGGCCCCTCACGTCGATGATGGTGGCCATCGCCTGCTTGGTGAAGTCTCGGGTGTAGGCGAATGTGTCGGTGAGATACGGGGTGTACGGCGTGCTGACGTAGTCCCACACCGTCTGCGCGGCCAGGCCGTGCCCGGCCCGCAGGAAACCGACGTCTTCCATCGCTGCCATCAGCTGTTCGGGGTCGCGATTCACGATCACGGCCTCCAGCGTGGGCAGCAACTGCTCCCACTGGCCGGGCGTCCACCGCTTCACGAGTCCGAAGTCGAGGAACGTCACATCGCCGTCGATGGTGAATCGGTAGTTGCCCGGGTGCGGGTCGCCATTGAACGCGCCGAGGTGATGAATTGCGTGCTGTGTGAAGCGCCAGATGCTTTCGCCGGCGCGCCGCTTGGCGGCTGGATTCGCGGTCGCGAGGAACTCTGTGAACCCGATGCCCTCCACCCACTCGGTGGTCAGTACTCGCTGAGTACTGGTGGCTGCGTCAACGCCCGGGATGCTGACGAATGGGTGGCCGGCGAAGTGGGCGGCGAACTCGCGCTGGTTGTCCGCCTCCAGTCGGTAGTCGAGTTCGTCGCGCATCCGGTGGCGAAGTTCGTCGACGAGGCCCTTGGTGTCGAGACCTTTGAGAGCGAATGCGCCGACCAGCCGATACATGCCCTCGGTGTTGGCGAGGTCGGTTTCGATGGCGTCCCCCACGCCCGGGTACTGCACCTTGACCGCGACATCGCGACCATCGCGGGTGACAGCACGGTGCACCTGGCCGACGCTGGCGGCGGCAACTGGCGTCTCGTGCCAGTCCAGAAAGATCTTCTGCGGTGCCGCGCCCAACTCGCTGCGCACCACGCCCTCCGCTGCGGCCGGCGACATGGGCGGCGCATCTGCTTGCAGGGTGGCGAGTGCGGCCTGCGCCTCGGGCGGCAGCGCTTCCACGATGAAGCTCAGCAGCTGCCCGAACTTCATCAGCGCGCCCTTCATGTTGCCCAACTCGCGAGCCACGTCCTGCGCGCTGCGAATTGCGAACCGGTTGTCCAGTTCCTCGTGACGCGCTGACCCTGTGAACAGCCGCTTCGTACGGTGCATGGCGAAGCGTGCCCCGTTGCGCGCCATCAACCGCCAGACGCGCACCGTGCGGCGTGCACGCAGTAGCCGAGCGCGGCTCGCATCCACCAGCTACACGGCGCCGGCGCTGCGGGCGGTCGGTGCAGCGGCGAGGAGCTCAGGGGAAAGTTCGGCTCCGGTGACCTCGTCGGTCCAGTACGTGCCGGCATCGAGCCGGGTGAGCGCGACCTCGACATCCGCCAGATCGCCTTCGATACCGTCCAGGTCGAGGGGAGCTGGGGTGGCTTCCATATCGGCAGGGTTCGGCTCGGTGTCCATCGGGTGAAGGTTAGCGATGGACCGGTGGCGGGCACCTATGCATGGCGTATGGTTCGCTCGTGGCACAGGTGCGGCTGGAACAGGTGACCAAGACCTTCGGGGACGGTGCCGACGAGGTGACCGCGGTCGACCACGTCTCGCTGGATGTGCAGGATCACGAGTTCATGATCCTGCTCGGCCCGTCTGGGTGTGGCAAGAGCACGCTGCTCCGGATGGTCGCGGGTCTGGAAGACCCCACCAGCGGCGACGTGTTCATCGGCGATCGCCGGGTCAATGATGTCGAGCCGAAGCTGCGCGACATCGCGATGGTGTTCCAGAGCTACGCGCTGTACCCGCACAAGACTGTCGCTGCCAACATCGAGTTCCCGCTGAAGGTTCGCGGTGTCGGCAAGGTGCAGCGGGCCGATGAGGCGATGAAGGCCGCCGACATACTCGGCCTCACCGACTACATGAAGCGCAAGCCCGGCCAGCTCAGTGGTGGCCAGCGCCAGCGCGTCGCGTTGGCCCGCGCGATCGTGCGCGACCCTGCCGTGTTCTTGATGGACGAGCCGCTCAGCAACCTCGACGCCAAGCTGCGCGGCGACACGCGCGCCGAGCTCGTCGAACTGCACCGCCGCCTCGACAGCACGTTCCTCTACGTCACCCACGATCAGGTGGAAGCGATGACCATGGGCAGCCGCGTCGCGATTCTCAACGAGGGTCGCCTCGAGCAGGTCGGCACTCCGCAGGACGTGTACGACCATCCCGCGTCTGCGTTCGTCGCGCAGTTCATCGGGACACCGCCGATGAACCTGCTGCAGCCCGGGCAAATGGGTTCGTCCGATGTGCGGGTCGGCATTCGGCCCGAGCATCTCGTGATCGCCGCAGATGGAGCGCTGGAGGGCACGGTCCGCCAGATCGAGCACCTCGGTCACGAAGTGTTGCTGCTGACCGAGTCGCCCTCCGGCCGCTTGACCGCTCGCGTCACGCCGCACGCAAATCTGCCCGTGGTCGGCGACACGGTGCGTTTCGATGTGGACGACAGCCATCTCCATCGGTTCGATGCGCTCACCGGGATGCGGGTGCCGTGAAGCGCCGCCTGCGTGATGCTCCCGCCGCGCTGGTGATGTTGGGTGCCTCGCTGGTGCTGCTCGGTGTGTGGACGATCTACCCGTTGGTCCGGGCTGTTCAGACGGGCCACCTGAGCTGTGATCAGACCGGCCGCAAGTGCACGGAGAAGGGGTGGGGTCAGTACCTCGACGTCTTCCAGAGCAAGCAATTCCAAGATTCGCTGGCGGTGTCCATCAAGCTGGCCGTGATGACGGTTCCCGTGGGCTTGATCCTGGGTATCGGTCTGGCGGTGCTGGCAGACAAGCACCTGCGTGGCATCGGCTTCTTCCGCACGGTCTTCTCCAGCACCGTTGCCACCAGCGTCGCCGTGGCCAGCCTGGTGTGGTTCGTGCTGCTGCAGCCCGAGATCGGTGTGCTGTCGGACCTGTTCAGCGGCTGGATTCCTGCGCTCAAGAATCCAGGTCTGCTGCGCGACCCCAATACGGCGTTGCCGGCGGTGGCGCTCAGCAGCATCTGGGCCAGTCTGGGCTTCACCTTCATCGTGATCACGGCCGGCCTGCAGAGCGTTCCCAAGGAGCTGTACGAGAGCGCCTACGTCGACGGTGCGGGAAGCTTCCGCCGCTTCACCAACGTGACGCTGCCCATGCTGTCGCCATCGATCCTGTTCGTCAGCGTCGTGCTCAGTACACGTGCGCTGCAGACCTACGGCGAGATCGCGCTGCTCACCGGTGGCGGCCCCGAGCCGGAGAAATCCACCACCACGATTCCGTATCTGATCTACGGCAAGAACTCCTTGATCAGCGGCAACATCGGGCTCAAGTCGGCGGCGGCGGTACTGCTGTTCCTGATCTCGCTGGTCTTCGCGCTGGTGCAGTTCCGAGGTTTCGAGAAGCGGGTGCACTATGGCAACTGACATTGCCTCGGTCGGTGCGACCCACGGGTGGCGCAAGGCCGGCCGCTACTCGCTGTTGACGTTCGTTGCTGTCGTCGTGCTCTTCCCGATCTATGCGGTGCTGTTGCAGGCGCTGAAGTCGGGGCCCGATTCACTCGATCACCCGCGCTCACTGCTGCCCGTCGACCTCACGTTCTCCACCATCCGCGCCGCGTGGCACCAGGGCGATCTCGGCAGGTTGTTGACGAACAGTCTGTTCGTTGCGGTGGTCGTCACCGCGGGGGTGATCGTCACCAGCCTGCTGGCGGCCTACGCGTTCGCGTTCCTCGAGTTCCCCTTCAAAGGCCCCATCTTCGTGTTCTACCTGGCGACGATGCTGGTGCCCGGTGAAGTCACCGTCGTGTTCAACCAGCGCACTGCTGACTCGCTCGGCTGGATCAACAGCTATCAGGGCCTCATCGTGCCCTCGTTGGCCAGCACCTTCGGCGTGTTCCTCGTGCGTCAAGTTTTCTTACAGCTGCCCAAGGAGTTGCGCGAGGCCGCGTCGCTCGACGGTGTTGGCCATCTGCGCTTCCTGTGGGAAGTCGCAGCGCCACTCAGCCGACCGACACTCGGCGCGCTCGGGTTGTTCACATTTCTCGGTACGTGGAACGCGTACCTGTGGCCGTCGCAGGTGATCCGCGGTGATCGTGCGCACGAAACAATTCAGATCGGTCTCGACCGACTGAAGTCGTCAGATATCAGCAGGCTCAATCTCGTTACAGGAGGACTCGTCGTGGCTGCACTTCCCATCTTCATCTTGTTGGTCGTGTTTCAACGCCAACTCGTACGCGGTCTTACTGCTGGGGCGGTGAAGGGCTGATGCGCACCCGATCCACACGCGCCGCGTTCCTTCTCGCTGCTGTCAGCCTCGTGGCGGCCTGCAGCGGCGGGGGCGACATCACCGACTCCGGTCAGGCCGCGACCACGGTGCCTCCCGCACCGACCGAGTCGCTTGCCCCTGGTGAGACTGCCGTGGCGGTCACCACCACCTCGGTCGCGCCCGACTCGTTGCCCGATTGCCCGACCGACGCGTTGGCAACGGCAACCGGCGTCACCGAGATCACGTTTTGGCACAGCATGTCGGCCGCCCTCGGTGAGGAACTCGTCAAGCTCACCGACGCCTACAACGCCGGCCAGGACAAGGTGAAGGTCAAGCTCGTGCAAGGTAGCTACGAGGAGACCGCCGACAATTACTACCTCGCCAGCCAGGGCGACCGGCCGGATCTGGTGCAGCTGCCCGAGTATCAGGTGCAGGCCATGGTCGACACCGCCAGCACCGTGCCGGTCGGCAAGTGCATCGACGCCAGTGGTTACGACACATCGCAATTCCTGCCCACGGCGATGGCCGCCTACGCAACGCAGGGTGTGCAGTGGTCGATCCCGTTCAACATCTCCAACCCTGTTCTCTTCTACAACAAGAGGGCGTTCGCCGCCGCTGGCCTGGACCCGAACGTGCCACCCAAGTCGCTCGACGACGTGCGTGCGTACAGCGAGAAGCTGATCAGTTCGGGTGCCTCCAAGTACGGTCTTGCGGTGGAGTCGGGGTTCGACTCCGGTGGCGGCTGGTACGTCGAGCAGTGGTTCTGCAAGGCGCAGGAGTTCTACGCGAACAACAACAACGGTCGCAGCGCCCGCGCCACGGAAGTGCTGTTCAACGCACCCACCGGCGTGGAAGTGTTGACCTATCTGCAGTCGCTGTTGAACGACGGGCTTGCGGTCAACGTCGGCGACAATGCCCAGACAGGGTTCGACAACCTGTTGAAACTTGCCGATGACAAGGAGCCTGCCGCGATGACCATCGCGACCTCCGCATCGCTGGGGCAGGTGCTGACCACCTTGGGCGGTGGCCAGTTCCCGAACATCGGCCCCGACGATGTCGGTGTCGGCCCCATGCCCGGCCCCGATGGCCTTCCCGGCGCACTCATCGGCGGCGCGTCGCTGTGGCCGGTGAACTCCGGCAACGATGCGCGCATCGCTGCCACCTGGGACTTCATCACCTACCTGGTCGGCGCGCAGCAGCAGAGCCAGTGGGCGGTGGCAACCGGCTACATCCCAGTGCGTACCGATGCGCTCGAGCTGGATCCCTACAAGTCGACGGTCGCCACCGACAGCCGATTCGGGGTGGCGTACCAGCAGCTGCTCGCAACCCCCGATGCCGCGACGTCAGCCGGCCCCGTTCTTGGGCCGCTGCGTGAAGTTCGCGCCGTGCTGGCCTCCGCGATCGCGGCAATCTTCAACGGAGCCGACGTGGCCACCACTCTCGATGCCGCTGTTACCCAAGCCAACGGCCTCATCACCGACTACAACCAGCGCAATACGTAGCGTCAGCCAGCTGAGTGTGCGACAGGTTCAGGGGGTCGGTTGTGCGAGCGCGCCCAGGTTCGTGCGCCACAGGTTGGTGAGCGTCACGTACGTCACGAGTCCTCGAACCTTGCTGGGGCCGATACCGATTCCGAGGATGTAGAACACCGCCGTCGTGTGCGCCTTCGTGATCCTGCTGGTGACCTGTGTACCGGCAGGATGGTCGTGGAAGGCGACCTCCATCCAGATGTTCTTGACCTTGACCAAGCTCTTGCCCGACAGCAGGAGTCGCTCGGAGGTGTGTTCCTCCACCTCGATGTTCTCGTGCAAGCCCGTCATCACCGCGCTGGCGATCTCGGCTCGGGATGCATGAACGATGAGATCCAGGTCGAGCCCGTGATCATATTTCGGACTGTTCTTCGGAATCAGCCTGCCCATGGAGTCCGCCTGACGTGTGTGGTTGGAATGCTCAGAAACGTACCATCACGAGGTTCGCAGGGCCCTGTGACGGCGGGAAAACAACCCGATCCAAACGGCGGCCCCGACGCTGCAGGCGAGTGCAGTGATCCACAACGCAAGGTTCCAGCGCACGTACCACTGTTCGCTCAGATGGACCGCCAAGGGTGCCCGAATCGTCATCGGTTCGCCCTGGCGGAGGCCTTCGAGAAGCAGCGAGTGGTTGCCTCTTGGAAGATCGGCGGGCAGCGTGACCAGCGCCGAATGGTCGCTCCCCACTCGGAATCGACCGAGATGAATGGGCGCCGAGTTGAGCCACACGGTGACGGTGGATTGATCGTCGAACGCCTGCAGGTCGAGTCGGTAGGTCTCACCGGCCGAGCCGCTCAACTGGCCCAGGGCGGCCGGGTCCACTGTCCATGTGGCGATCGGGTCGTGCTCGATGGGGTGTAACACCAGAGCATCAGGGTTCTTGGCCTGCGACAGATCCTGCTCGCCGAGGGCTTGTGACCAGGCAGCGAGCGAGGCCGTTTCTGCCCTGTACCCCATTGCGTTGGGGTGAAAGGCTTCGTTGATCTTGCGTGCGTCAGGGTCGTCGGGCAGCAGCCCGAAGTAGAGCTTCTGCACCCACTCGTCGGACTTACCCCGCAGTGCCTCGTCGAGGTCGAGGAAGTTGACGAACGGTTCGGGGTCGCAGGCCGTGTGGTCGGGTTGAAAGGCGTCGCGCACATCGGACGCGAAGAAGACGGGTCGACCCTGCTCGCGCAGCGTCGCCACCGCCGATTCGACCGCTGCGTTGAGGGCGGCGGTGATCTCTATGACGAACTTCCACTCGGAGTCGCTGAACCAGCTGGAACATTGCTGGCTCAGGACATCGAAGTAGCGATCGCCGCCGGGCGCGATCAGCGGGTACGGCAGAACCACGATGGGTACTTGGTCGTCGCCCGCGTCGGGCTCGGGCCATTTCGAATTGACGAACGCGTGGCCATTGACGATGTCGTCGATGTCGCCCCACACGTCCACCAGCGAATTGGGGAGGTTCTGGATCTTGGCCATGACCTCCGTACGAAAGGTGGGACCGGGCAGGGTGCAGATGCCTGTGGTGACAGTCGCGGTAGCACCCTTCGTCGTGCAGGGCACCACCACCGGCGCCGACAGCGTGTCGCAGTTCTGCGGTTTCAGACACTTGACGATGATCTCGGCGAAGCCGATGTCGTTGCCGCCGAAACTGCCCAGTACGAGGTCGGGTCGTTGGGGCAGGGTGCCGAGCATCACGCGTTGCGCGGCTTGGCCGTTGTCGTCCCCGTTGGCCCGCCAGTAGTCGCGGGCGACGGCGCCGCTGCACGCGATGTTGGTGGGCAGGGTGGTGAAGAGCGCCCGACCGTATGTGTCGGGCGAACGGTGGCAGTCGTTGGCCTTGGTGTTGGTGCCCTGCGTGTAGTTGCCGGCACCTTCGCCGGATGAGTAGGAGTCGCCCATGATGAGCACTCGTTCGCGGTCGGCGAGGATCGGTCCGGCGTCACCGGGCTCGACGTTGCCACGCAGAACGATGGAGCCGGTCCGCTCGACGGGAATGGCGTTGTCAGAGGTGGCTTCGACGGTGAAGTCGACCGTTCGCGACGTGAAGTCTGCGGGTGGTCGAAAGGTCCAGCTCACGGTCTGCGACGACGGCGACTCGAGGTTGCCTAGCGCCCTCACCGGGTTCAGCACCGTTGGCGAATCAGCCGCATCGAACCTCAACCGCAGGACCGTGTTGCGAGCCGCCTGCTGGCCCTTCGACGACACCTGCGCGGTGATCTCGACGGTGTCGGCATCTCCGGCGCCCGCCACTGCATCGACGCGCGTCAGGAAGCGCAGCGCGATGTCCAACGATCCGGTCGTGATCGCGCCGATCTCGTCGATCAGGTCGTCGGTGTTGTCGACGTCGACATATGAGCCGCCCGTCGCGTCAGCAACGCAGGACAGTTCATCGCGTCCGGCCTCGGAGATCTGGAAGCCGATCGTGTTCACCGTGATGTCGATGCCGCTGCGCTCGATCTCGTTGGCGACGTCACATGGCGACAGATCGCAGTTGCTCTCGCCATCGGAGACGAGCACGATCATGGCGCCCTTCACGTCGCGCAGCGTGGCGGCGGCGGCCTGCAGCGCGAGTGCCGTGGGGGTGCCACCATTGGCTCGTAGCGAACGAATCTTCTGCCCGATGGACACCTCGCTCTGAGCGTTGACCTGCTGCAGGCCGAACACCTCCATGCCGGCGTTGCAGTCGCTGCCGGGTGCTGGGTACGTGCGCATACCCACCTTCGGTCCGTCGCTCAGCGCGCCGATGAGGGTCTGCAGCGCGCGTTTGGCGCCTACCAGCTTGACGCGACCGTCACCATCCCCCTCGGCCATCGAGCCGGAGGTGTCGACCACCAGCATGATGGCGGGTGGACCCTCGTCGAGGGCCGCTGGGAGCTGAGTCGGCGACGTGTTCGTCGGGGCTTGGGCGCCGGCGTGAGTGTCTGGAGACAGGATGGCCACGAGGGCAGTGACGGCCACTGCCAGCCTGCGGAATGTACGAGCGCCGGTCGTCACGATCGGAGGTCCAACGAGTCGATCCCCTGCTCACTTCCGATCAGCGACGCGTCGCCGAGCACCACCTCGGTGTTGTCCTTGGTCTCGGGCGTGATGAACCGGATGGTCAGCCGCAAGACGCCCGTCGTGGCGATGTCGATCGGAACTGACTGCCCGAACACCACGGGCTGGGTCAGCACGACCACCCCGTCGGCTGAGACCTCGACGACGGCTGCGTCGTCGAGTGCGTTGGTGTCCCAGATGGCAAGGGTGGCTGTGAATTGCTCGACGACACGGTTGAGGTTCACCCCGAAGGCGCTTCCGTTCGTGGAAGTGGAGCAGCGCAGCGCGTTGTCGTACATGACGGCATTGGCCTGGAATCTGTCGAGCGAGCAGCCGCCTTCCACGGGCTCGACGTCGGCGAGGGCGACGGACGCCGGCGGCTCGGCCACGATGAGGGTGACGGTTGCCGGCATCGCTGCGCCGGCGGCAGGCTCGGTGGAGAGCGCAGTGCCGGGTTGTGTGCCGGCGACGTAGGTGCGGTTGATGAACACGGTGGCTCCCAGTGCCTCGAGGGTGGCGCGGGCATCGGCCTGCGCCTGGCCGGTGACGTCTGGAAGCTCGGCCGACGCGGACAGCACCAGCGTGACGGAGCCAGCGAGCAGCTCTCCTGGCGCGGGGTCTTGGTCGATCACCAGGCCGGATTGGCCGGCGGCGGGTCGGGTCGACACGGTGACGTCCACATCGGAGGCGGCACCGGCCACCACTCGGCGAGCAGTGTTTTCATCGAGCCCGCTCACATCGGGTGCTCGTAGCGTGTCGGCGTCGGCACTGCCCGGAGATGTGGGCGGCACTTCCTGCACGACGACCGTGACCTGGGTGACAGGTTGCGGCTCGGGCGCACTCTGGTCGGCTTGGCGGTGGCCGTACCCTGCGCCGAGCACGAATGCAGCGGCGGTCCAGGCGGCAACGCCTGCGAGTGCCAGCGCGGCCATGCCCATCCGGAAGCGCCATGCGCGCGCGGGTCGCGACGGGGGCGGGACGAGCGCAGGTGGTGGCAGCGGAGCGGAGCCCGAATTCGGTGCGGGTACCGGAGTGGTCACCGCGTGCGGGTCTAGGGGGAGCATCGGTGGAACATAGCGTTGATCATCGCCAGGCGACTATTCGTTGCCACTCCGCGTGGCCGCTACCGACCGTGTTCGCTGCGTTCGCCGGGCCCCAGCTATCGGGCGGGTGGACCGCAGCTGGGGCGGGGAAGGAAGCTGGTGGGCAGCACGGTCGGCTCGGCGGCCAATGCGGTGTCGCGGTCGACCAGCGCTTCGAGCAGCATCCGCGCACCCAGTTCGCCGAGAGATCCCGGGTCGCGAACGATGACGGCGATCTGGGGCTGATGCAGTTCGGCCACTGCAACGTTGTCGCAGCCGACGAACGAGATGTCGCTGCCGATCTGGATGTTGCGCTCATGGAGCGCGCGGAGGGCGCCTTCCATGAGCGTGTTGCCGGCGGCGATCAGTGCCGTGGGGCGTGGCGTGCGGTCGAGTACCTGCAGCGCACCGCGGTAGCCGCCCTGGACGCCAAAACCACCCTCGACCACCAGGCAACGACCTCCCCTGGCCCACAGGGTTTCCTCCACCGCCGTTCGCCGCATGCGAGCCGGCAGTGCCGGACCGCCGACGATGAGCGCCACGTCACGATGGCCGAGGTCGATGAGGTGCTCGACGGCCAAGCGCATGCCGATGCTGTGATCGAAGTAGGCGGACATGGCAGTGACGCCGGCGGGCCGATCACGGTCGAGCAGCACCATCGGCAGCTTCGAGGCTCGCAAGGCGTTGACGACATCGGGGTGTTCTTCCGACGTCAGCGACAGCAGCAGGCCATCGACCTGACGATCTTCGAGCAACGTGATGTTGTCAGCGTCGAGGCTGGGGTCGCCCTCGGAGTTGGTGAGGAGCAGTGAATAGCCAGCTCCTCGGAGCGTGCGCTCAGCACCCTTCACGATGTCCGCGAAGATCGGGTTGGCGATGTCGGCCACGGCGAAGCCCACCGACATACTCCTCTGTTGGCGCAAACCTCGCGCCAACGCATTCGGTCGGTATCCCAACTCACGCACCGCGTTGTGGACCGCGTCGCGCATCGATGAGCTGACGTCAGGGTGTCCGGAGAGCACCCGCGAGACCGAGGAGAT
>Ga0073904_10001741_pt1 | contig 16290 bp, 12 predicted proteins | sample KloWWTrecipitate_FD_66668 | JGI IMG/M metagenome (GOLD analysis project Ga0073904, IMG submission 66668) | Active sludge microbial communities from Klosterneuburg, Austria, studying microevolution and ecology of nitrifiers - Klosterneuburg... | ecosystem: Engineered > WWTP > Aerobic digester >... | reverse complement strand
CGGAACGACGTCCGAGTTGAGGACGGGCCCGCCGCCGCCGAAAACGGGGCACCCCCTCGCTCCTCGGCATGACACCGAAGACCGGACTTCTGATACGAACCACGACTCCAGGGGACTAGCAGAGCGGCGCTGTCCAACGCGACGCCGCGACGTCAGGGCGTGAAGACCTCAGGCTTCGGCGCGGGGGGCTTCGGGTCAGCGGGCTTCGGCGGGGCCGCGCCGCGGCCCGGTGGCTTCTTGGCCGGCGGGGGCGCGCTCGGGGCGGGTGTCGCTTTGGCAGCGTAGCTCGTGCCGGTGACCGAGGAGAGATCGTTCACGAAGCGACGCGCCTCGTGCGCGTGGCTGCGCGCGAACACCGCGAGGTGGCGGAGCTCCTCCGCGGCGGCCGCGAGCTCGGCATCGGTCGAGCGGCGCTTCGCCCCGTCGTTCGCGAGCTCGCGCTTTGCCCGCGGCCGCAGGTCGTCCGCCTGGTTGGCGAGGTCTTCGAGCGCCGGCGCGCGGGCCTCCACACGGTCGGCGCGCGCCAGCTCGCCCCGGGCGGCGACCTCCACCGCCGGTCGCAGAGACGTGCCCGAGCTCACACGCTCGCGCAGCGCAGCGACCAGCGTGTCCGCCGAGGGCCGCGGGGGCAGGCCGAGCGCCGAGGCCAGCGGCTTGCGGTTCTCGGTGCGCTCGTCGGCCCACGCGCGCCCTTCGTTCTGCGCGTCGTGGACCTTGCGGAAGTACTCGTCGTAGGCGCCGACCCCCGTGGTCACGAGCTGGCCGCGCGCCACGCGCGAGCTCTGGATGGGATCACACGCGGATACGGAGAGCGAAGCGACCAAGGCGAGGAGGAGCGAGCCGCGGAGGAGGGGGCGCGGGGGCGTCGAGGCGGGGGGCACCTCGCCATCCTATCGCGGACCGGGGGCTCGCCGCGACGCTGGCTCGCGCTTCTTCGTTTCCGCGCCTCCGCCCCGCGCTACTTGCCGTCCTTGCTACAGACGATCGGCGCCGCCAGGAGCTCGTAGTCCGCGTCCTTGGCTGCAAAGTACACCAATGCTCCGCGCCCCGCCTCGTTGACGGCGCCTCGGGCCTGCCCCGCGTTCGCGCCGCGCTCCGACACGTCGAAGGCGTCGCCCGCTGGCACGCCCGCGCCGTCGATGACTTGCGCGCGCACTTGGTGGGCGCTCGCCGGTCCGCCCGTCCACGCAAGGAGGAACGCTCCCCGCCCGAGCGAGACGAGGGAGGGGGCGATCGCGCCCTCGCTCGCCTCGGCCTTGGGGAGCTCGAACGTGGTGGGAGCCGACGCGCCGCCGGCGCCCCCGAGCTTCCCGCCGAACAGGCGGAGCGACCAAGGGCCCGCGGCGTCGAAGCGATCGGCGTACACCACGAGCCAGTCGTCGCCGCTCACCGCCACGCTCGGGACGCCCGTGCGCCCGAGGCCCGCGGCCTTCTCGAGGCCTCCCCGGGGCGAGAGCTCCTCGCCGATCGCCACGCCCGCGTAGATGGCGCCGCCTTGCCGGAACGCCACGGCGACGCCGCGCTGCGGCCCGAGGCGGCTTACCCGCAGCGCCTCCACGGGGCCCTCACCGAGCAGCGGGAACAGCTCCTTCGGTGGCGCGCCCTCGCGCGCCTCGGCGATGCCCTTGTCGCTGATGCCGATGAAGAACGGTGGATCGAAATCGACCACGCGCCGCGCAGCCACGGCGCCCGCCTTCGCGTCCACCTCGGCCGACGCCTCGAGCTTGCCCGCGCGGAGCACGGGCTGCACCCGCCGCAGCGGGTCCTTCGCGGTGACCGTGGCGGCCGGCGTGGGGGCGAGGTTCGTCCCGAGCTTCACGACATGGGCGACGGTCTCGGCGCTCGCGAACCCGACCGCGAGCGTATCCTCGCGAGCGAGCACCTCCACCCCCGCCGCGACGACGGCCTTTCGCACGACCGACGAGGGCGCGTCCGTGCGCTTGCAGCGGATGTCGAGCTTGGGCGCGGCCGGCGGCGCCGACGGCGCCGACGGCGCGGAGGCCGACGCGGAGGCCGAGGGCGCCGTCGTGGGCGGCGGTGTCGAGCTCGAACGGAGAGCGATCGCCGCGCCCGCGACGACGGCGAGGAGGATCGCTCCTCCGACGACGAGCGGGCCCTTGCCCTGGAGAGGCGAGGCCACCGGTGGGACGGGGTCGTTGTCGTCCGCCGCGACCGCGCCGCCGCCGCCTTCCGTCGAAGCGAGTGGCGACGGAGCGTTGGCCAGCCCCGCCAGCGGTGACGGGGCGTCGGGCAGGACCGTCGCCGCGAGCGGATCGACGGGCGCGGGCGGCGCCGGGTGCCCAACGACGGTCGCCACGTTCACCGCCGGCGCGGGTCGGCCCGCAGCGGGCGCGGGTGAGCGGCTCGATTCGGGCAGGTCGACCGGGCTCTGTCCGATGAGCGTCGTCGTCTTGGACGGGAGTGGCTCGGTGAGCCGGGGCTCACCCGGAGCGAGCTCCGCGGGCGCCGGGGCCGCCTCCGCTGGCGTTGGCGCGACAGCCACCACCGGGGCAGCGGTGACCTTCGGACGGGTGCGGGCCGCGACCGAGCGGTAGGTGCCCGTGTTCTCGACGACCACGGGGATCGACCCCACCGCCACCCGAGCGAGCGGCGCAGCGACGGGGGGAACGGCCGACGCGCGCGCCTCTGCGGCCTCTGCGGGCGCGACGCTCGGCGACTTCTCGGCGGCCTCGGCGGGCGCGACGCTCGGCGACTTCTCGGCGGCCTCTGCGGGCGCGACGCTCGGCGACTTCTCGGCGGCCTCGGTGGCCTCGGTGTTTGCGGAGGGGGGGGGCGATCCGGTGGCCGTCGCGACCTGCACGTCGTCGACGGGCGCCATGGCGGCCTGCGCCTGCGCCGGCGGGGCGACGGGGGGCGGTTGCGGCGAGGCGACCGGGCCGGGCGCAGAGGCCGAACCCAGCGGGGCTTTCGGAGCGAGCGGGGCCAGCGGGGCCTTCGGAGCGAGCGGGGCCAGCGGGGCCAGCGGGGCCTTCGGAGCGAGCGGAGCCTTCGGAGCGAGCGGGGGCGCGGGCTGCGCCTGAGGGGGGAGAGACGGCGCTTTGGCCGCCTGCGAAGGCAGCGCCGGCGCTTGCGGAGCGAGCGACGGCGCCTTTGCAGCCTGAGGCGGGAGGGACGGCGCTTTGGCCTGCGGTGGGAGCGAAGGGGCCTTCGGCGCCTTCGCCGCTTCCGCCGCTTGTGACGGCAGCGGCGGCGCCTGCGGGGCGAAAGATGCGGGCTTGGGCGGCGGCGGTGCCGACGCGTTCGGGGTCGCCAGCTCGAGTGCCTCGAACGCGGCGTCGATCTCGCTCTCTTCGTCCACCTGGTTTTCCTCAATGATATCAGACATGGAGAGCTCGGATTCGGACGAGTTGTCCTCGTCGGACGGGAGATCGACGGCGACCAGATCCGTCGCCGCTGTCAGGTCGGTTCGCGTGAGCGCCTGGCTGACCCGCCTCGGCGGCTCGGCGCGCGGAGGCTGCGCGCGCGCGCCCTGGAAGCCAAGCGTCGCGCGAGCGCTCGGCACCGGCCTCGGCGGGCTCGAGACCGGCGCCTTACCCGCGGCGGCGCTCGAGGGGGGAGGGGGACCGTCTGCGGGCTTCAGCGGGACGATCGGGGCGACGACCACCGCTCCGCCCGATCGCGGCGGCGATGAGGGCGGCGCCTGCGGCGCGGTCACGTTCGGGAACAGCTCGGCGACGTCGATCGCGGGGCGCCAGTCGGTCCAGTCCGCGCGCCGAACGCGCGTCGCGGGGCCGATCTCTCCGCGCGAGAGCGCCGCGAGGAGCTCCCCCAAGGGGCCCTCTCGCTCCTGACCGCCGTCGGCCCATCGCCAGTCCACTTCGCTCATTCGATCCTGGAGCATACAGAGTCTCGGGCCAGGGGCCCACAAGCTGACGAGCGGCCCCTCGCGCGCGTCGCTCGTGTCTCCTTCCTGGTCACGGCTCCGCGGCGGCGAGCACGGCGTGCCCGAGGACGTGCGCGCCCGCCTCTTCCAGCGCCGCCGTGCACGCGGCGAGGGTGGCGCCCGTGGTGCGGACGTCGTCGACGAGGACGACGCGCACGCCGCGCAAGACGCCAGGGCGCTGGCAGCGGAGGCTGCCCGCCAGGTTCGAGAGGCGGGCCCGCCGGTCGAGGCCCGCCTGCGCCGGCGAGGGGGCGGTCTTGACCAGGCCGTCGACCAAGAGCGGGGCGCCCACCGCCTCCGCGAGGGCGCGCCCGAGCAACGCGGAGGGCTCGTAGCCTCGGCTGGCGAGGCGCGACGCGTGGGAGGGGACGGGCACGAGCACACCCGGGCGCGCGAGCGCGACAGGCGCCCGCAGGCGGCAGAGCAGCGCGCCGAGCGGCCGCGCGAGGTCGTCGCGGCCGCCGTATTTGAACCGCACGATCGCGTCCCGAAGGGCGCCGCCATACGCGAACGCGGCCGCCTCGACTCGCCTCGGGTCGCCGCCGCCGTCGACCTCGACCAGGGTGGTCGCGCAGGGACCGCAGAACACGGTCTCGAGGGGGACGGGGGCCTCGCACGCGCAGCAGCGCGGCTCGGCGAGGGCGGAGAGCGCGTGGGCGGTGAGAAATCGGAGCGTGGTGAGCAGCATGGTGACTGCTCGGCACCCGTGGCCGCGTCGTTGCGCGCCGCTCTCGCTCAGTCCACGCCGGAGAGCCAGTCCTCCTTCGCGAGGACGTACGACTCGGGCGCGTCGGCCTCTCCCGAGGCGCAGGCCAAGCGAAAGCCAAGTGAGGCGCAGGCCAAGCGAAAGCCAAGCCGCCGCGAGCTTCGCGCTCCGCGTGTCTTCGGCGCGAATGTGGGCGCGAGGTCACGAGGCGTGTGCCGAGCTGGCGGCATCGCTCACATCATTTGCACGGGGTCCACGTCGATCTGGGCGCGCACCTGCCGGGGCAGCTCGCCGAAGGCGCGCACCACGGCGATCGCGGCGGCCCGCAGGCTCGCGCGGTCGCTCGAGCGGAGCATGAGCCGAAAGCGGTGGCGGTTCTTGAGCTTGGCGATGGGCGCGGGCGCGGGGCCGAGGATCTCCACGCGCCCCCGCGGCGCGCCCTTGGCGGCGAGGGCCGGCGCCTCGCGCGCCACCTGGCCGAGGTGAGCCGCCCACTGCAGCGCGAGCTCTGGGGCGGCCGCGTCCACTCGCACGAGCACCATCCGCGAGTAAGGGGGGTAGCCGAGCTCGCGGCGATGCACGAGCTCCGCCGCGACGAAGCCCGCCGTGTCGTGCGCGATCCCGAAGCGAATGGACGGGTGGGTCGGATCGTAGGTCTGCACGATGACGCGGCCGGCCGTCTCGCCCCGGCCCGCGCGCCCCGCGACCTGCACCAGCAGCTGAAAGGCGCGCTCCGATGCGCGAAAGTCGGGCATCGAGAGCGCCGCGTCGGCGTTCAACACGCCGACGAGCGTGACCTCGGGCAGGTCGTGCCCCTTGGTCACCATCTGCGTCCCGACCAAGATGTCGACCTCGCGCGCCCGGACCCGCGCGAGCACCTTCTCGGCGTCCTTGCCGCTCGCGACATCGCGGTCGAGTCGCGCCACGCGGGCTGTGGGGAACGCGGCGCTCAACGTCTCTTCGAGCCGCTCGGTGCCGAGGCCTTCGAGGACCACCTCGGGCGAGCGGCACGCGAGGCACGTCGCTCGCACCGGCTCCTCGTGGTCGCAGGTGTGGCAGCGCAGCGCCGCCCCGCGCGCCTTGTGAAACGTGAGCGCAACCGAGCAGTTGGGGCACGAGGCCACCGTCCCGCAGGCCTCGCAGCGAAGCGCGGGCGAGAAGCCGCGCCGGTTCAGGAAGAGGATGGTCTGCCCCCCCGCCGCGAGGTTCTCCTCGAGCGCGCGGTGGAGCGGCAGGCTGAGCCTCTTATCGCCAGTGGGCCCCGCCCCCGTGCGACGCAGGTTGACGACGGTGACACGCGGCATCGCCTGGTCGCGCGCCCGGGTGGGGAGAGTGAGTCGCACGAGCTTGCCCTCGCTCACGAGGTGCTCGCTCTCGAGCGAGGGGGTGGCGCTCCCGAGCACGCACACCGCGCCCGCGCGACGCGCGCGGAGCAGCGCCATGTCCCGCGCGTGGTAGCGCACGCCCTCCTCTTGCTTGAACGAGGGATCGTGCTCCTCGTCGACGACGAGCAGGCCAAGCCGCGCGACCGGCGCGAAGAGCGCGGAGCGGGCGCCGATGGCGACGTCGACCTTGCCCTCGCGGAGCAGGTGCCACATGTCGTGCCGTTCGCGCGCCGAGAGGCCCGAGTGGAGCACGGCCACGTCGTCTCCGAAGCGCGCGCGAAATCGCCCCACGAGCTGCGGCGTGAGGGCGATCTCCGGCACGAGCACGATCGTGCCTCTCCCGAGCCGCTTGGCCTCCGCGATCGCGCGGAGGTACACCTCGGTCTTGCCGGAGCCCGTGACGCCGTGAAGCAGGAACGGCCGCGCGGTCTCTCCGAAGAGGGCGGCCTGCAGCGCCGAGATCGCGCCCGCCTGCGCGGCTGTCGGCGGCTTGTCGGTGTCGCGCTCGACCCCCGCGTCGAAGAACGCGTCGCGGGCGAGCTCCTGCTCCCCGAGCGTCACGAGGCCGAGCGCCTCGAGCCGGCGTACGAGGGCCCGCGCGTTGCCCTGCACGTCCGCGAGGCGCGCGATCGGCGTCGAGCCCTGCGCTCGCAGGCGCGCGAGGAGGGACGCCGCACCCGCGGAGAGCTTCGCCTCGGCCTCCGGGTCGAACCGCGCGGTCGCCGCCGCCGTCTGGACCCTCCGCGCCGACAGGCCCCGCGCCCGATCGAAGAGGCCCGGCGCCACCTCCTCTTCGAGCGCTGTCTCGCGATCTTGGGGTGGCAGGGCGAGCCGAAGGACCTCGCCGATGGGCGCCAGGTAGTAGGCGGAGAGCTCGCGAAGGAAGGCGAGCAGCTCCTCGGGGACCGAGCCGGACGGGAGCACCTTCACGAGGGGCCGCACACGGGCCGGTGGGTCGCCTTCCGCGACCTCGACCGCGATCCCCACGATCCGGCGGGCGCCGAAGGGGCACACGACGCGCGCGCCCTTCGTCACCTGCCCCTCGAGCGCTTCCGGGACCGAGTAGGTGAAGGTGTGCGGCACGGGGACGGGGAGCGCCACGTGCACGAGCCTCATCGCGCGACGCTCACGGCGACTGCTTCAGCATCCCGATCGCGACGAGCACGGCCACGAGCGCGATGACGGCGACCACGACGAGCGCGATTTGCCGTGTGGGCGGTGGCGGGGGCCGGAGCGCGCTCTTCGGGAGCCCCTCGAGCACGGGTCGCGGAGGCTCGGGGGCGTCGAGCACGGCGGGCGTCGCCACCAGGTCGGCGCGAAACGCCCGCATGGCCCCGGCCGACACCGGGTGCTTCATGAGCTCCGGCACGGAGTCGGGTCCCGAAGACTCGGGCGGATCGGTCTCGCGGATCGCGACGTCGCCGGTGGACACCGGGTGAGGGACGGACGCGACGGACGATCGCGGCTCGTCGGGCGAGGCGCCCTTGCCTATGTCGCGCTCCAGGGCTTTCCGCGCGGTCACTGCGGCCGTGCCGAAGCTCTGGACCATCCAGTCGCCGAGACGGAGGGGGCTCACCGTGAACTTCGCGGACATCATGTAGTCCTCGAGGTCGCGGAGCATGGCGGACGCCGACGCGTACCGGTCGTCCAGGGCCTTCGCGAGCGACTTCGCGACGATCGTGTGGAGCGTCGGCTCGTCGGGGAGGCCGCGCTCGGCCAGCGGGGGAACGTCGGCGCGGCGGGCCTGCTCGATCAGCGAGCCCTCATTCTTTGTAGAGTACAAGCGTCGCCCGGCGAGCAGCTCCCAGAGCAGAATGCCGGTCGCGAACACGTCGGCCCGCGCGTCGAGGCGGGCGCCTCGCGCGTGCTCCGGGCTCATGTAGCCGGCCTTGCCGCGCAGGGCCTCCTCGGCCTCGTGGCCGGCGCTGTTCGCCGAGAGCGCGTTGTTCGCGTGTGCGATGCCGAAGTCGCACAGCTTGACCTCGCCCTCGAACGAGACCAGCACGTTCGACGGAGAGACGTCGCGGTGCACGAGCCCGAGCGGCTCGCCCTCCTCGTTCATTCGCCGGTGCGCGTAGTCGAGCCCGCGGAGCACGTCGCACACGATCCCGAGCGCGAACTCGACGGGGAGGGAGACCTTCTCCTGCGAGCACTTGCGGAGCAGGGCGTTCAGGTCGAGCCCCTCGACGTATTCCATCGCGATGTAGAGCTGATCGCCCTCGCGGCCGAGGTCGAACACCTGGGCGATGTGCGCGTGGTTGAGCCGCGCGGCCAGCTTGGCCTCGTGGATGAGCATGTCGGCGAACTCCGGCGAGCCCGAGAATTGCGGGAGGATCTGCTTGACTACGGCGAGGCGCGTCGCCCCGAGCTCGGTCTCGGCGCGCGCGAGGAAGATCTCCGCCATGCCGCCCTTGCCGATGGTGTCGAACAGCGTGTACCGGCCGAACTTGCGCGGGAGCGCGCGTTCGCGCTCGCGGCCCAAGTCGCTCTCGGTTCTCTCGGAGACGGACGTCACGTGGGGGGACTCTCGCGGGAGGCGCGCGCGGGGTCAAGGATCTGGATGAACATTCGCCGCCGGGCTCGCGCGCGGGGGCGTGAGCGTCGGAGAGGGGCCATCGCGCCTATTTCTTCGGGGCGGGCGGGAGCCAGGGCGGGGCGCTGGGCAGCACGGTCGGGATGACCGTCGGGAGCGCGGTCGGGAGCGCGGTCGGGAAGCCGGGCGGCACGCTGGGCGCGCCTTTGGGCGTTGGGGTCGGGATGGGGGCGGCGCCGCCGTCGAGGCGGATCCCGGCGTCGGGGACGAGGGGAACCGCCGCGTCGGCCCGTGCGCCCGCGTCGAGCCTGAGGACGGGTTGCCCGGGCCCTGGAGGCGCCGGCGTCCCGGGGGGCAGCGTGGTCGCGGAGTCGACGGGCGCGGCCGTGTTGACGGGCGGGGTGGATGCGGCCGTCGCGGCGCTCGTGGCGGCGGACGCGGCCCCGCCGGCCTCTGCACCCGCGTCGGCGCCCGCGCCCCGGTTGAACAGCTTGTCACACCCGAGGACGGAGAACGGGAGCAGGCAGGCGAGCAACCCTACCGACACGATGCGTGCATGATGCATGTTTGTTCCTTCTGGGGTGACGAGGGCCGCGCCGCGAGCTTACCCAGCCCGGCGCCCGAGGGAAGGAGCTTTGGGCCGTCTCGAGGCGAACCTTCGCTGGAGGGGCCGCTCGAAGGCGCGGTGCGAGGCGGTGGCGAGGCCCACGGCGACCGGCAGGGCCAGCGCGAAGACCGCCGCGCCCGCCCAGGCCTCGCTGCGCGCCGGGCCGAGGGCGAGCTTCACGGCGGCGATCGCGGCCAGGTGGAGCATGTAGATCCCGTAGCTCACCTCGCCCACGTGGCGGAGCGGCGGGAGAGTGAGCAGCGGCGCGAGCGCGTGGTCCTCGCGCACGACCGAGGTCGCCACGAGGAGCACGACGAGGGCGTGGGTCGCGGCGAGGGGCACGCTCGTGGAGAGCACGGCGGCGGCGAGCAGCCCCAGGGCCACGACCGGCGCGCCGCGGAAGCCGAGGAGGGCGCGGGCGACGCGGAAGGTGGCGGGTGTGTGCAAGATGCACGCGAGCAGGGCGCCGAGCACGAGCGGCAGCCGGACACCCGACAGCGCCCGCGTGGCCAGCGCCCCGAGCGGCGGCGCGAGGCCAGCGCCTAGCGCGATGACCGTGAGCGCGAGGCACGCGCCCCACGCGAGCCAGGGCCTACCAGCCGCGCGACCGCCCCTCGTCCACCCTCCCACGAGCCAGGGCCAGAGCGCGTAAAACTGCTCCTCGACGGCGAGCGACCACGAGTACGCGAAGAGCACCGGGTGGGGCACGCCGAAGTCGACGAACCAGGTCGTCGTGAACGTCGCGTAGGCCGGCAGGCTCGCGAAGAAGTGGGCCCGCACCGGCGACGTGGGCGGAAGAAAGACCCCGGCGCGCAGCACCGTGAGCGCGAGCACGGCGTAGTAGAGCGGGAGGATTCGCGCGGCGCGCCGCCGGTAGAACGCGCCCACGTCCACGCGGCCGGCCTCGCTCCACTCGCGAAGCAGGAGCGTCGTGATCAAGAAGCCGCTGATGGCGAAGAACACGTCCACGCCGAGGGGCCCCTTCCCGAGCGCCCCGTCGAGCGGGCGCGGGGTCGCGTGGTGCCAGACCACCGGCACGACCGCGAGGCACCGCAGCCCGTCGAGCGCGCCGAAGCGTCGCGTCCCGAGGAACACCTCGTGCGCGCGGTCGTGTGCGCTCGCCGTCGCCATCGGCGCCGCACCTTAGCAGCCCGTTGATGAACCCTCGTCGCCCGCGCGCCGCCGCGATTGGAGGGAAGTCCTTGGACCGCCGGGGCGTGTCTGTTAGGGCGAGGCCGTGTCCCTCTTCCGCGGCTCCCTCAGCTACGTCCGCTTCTTCGTCAACGGGGAGCTCCCGCCCGGCTTCGAGGACCGCGCCCTGGCCGACATCCGAAAGAAGCTCCAGCGGCCGCTCGAGCCCGACGACGACGACACCGAGCGCGTCGGGTGGTGCAAGGTAGGCGAGCCCTTCGTGCTCGAGGTCGAGCATGCCGATGTATTCTACAACGAGTACGTGAACCTCGGCTTTCGCACCGATCGCTGGGCCATTCCCGGCGCGCTGCTGAAGGCGAAGGTCGCGGAGGCGGAGGCCGCTTACCTCACGAAGAAGGGCCGCGAGCGCCTCACGCGGAAAGAGAAGACCGAGCTGAAGGACCTCGTGTCGAAGCGCCTACGCCGGGGCCTCGCCCCGCAGGTGCGCGCGCACGACGTGTCGTGGGCGCTCGGGGAGGCGACGGTGCGCTTCTTCGGTTCGTCGCCGCGCGCGCAGGGGGCGTTCGTCGAGCTCTTCGAGAAGACGTTCGCGCTGAAGCTCGTGCGCGAGGCGCCGTACACGCTGGCCGCCCGCCTCGGTCTCTCGCGCGCCCAGGAGAGCGAGTGGGAGGGGGCCGAGGCCGCGACGTTGGCTGGCGCAGAGGACGACGAGGGCCCCGCGGTCGCGCGGCGCTCGGAGCGGGCGGGGCGCGCGGGACGCGCAGGGAGCCGAGGCTGACATGGACCTGTTCGAGCGCGTCGAGAAGCGCAGGTTCCTCGGGAGAGAGTTCCTCCTGCACCTCTGGTTCGAGACCGAGCTTTTGTCGGCCACGCTGAGCACCCGGGCGACCGGCCCCTTCGGTCTGTGGATCGAGAAGGAGCTCGCCCTCTCGGCGGGCAAGGAGACCACGCGCATCAAGGGCAGCTTGCCGGCCCAGGCGCGCGAGGCGAAGGAGTCGCTCTTGCTCGGTAAGACCCCGGAACGAATGGGGTTTCGGCTCGTGAAGGGTGAGCGGGAGGCCTCGTTCGTGCTCCGCGGCGACACCCTCGCGCTCTCGGGCGTGTCTCTGCCGGCGGTGCTCGCCGAGGAGGCGCCCGAGCGCGACGCCCTCGACGCGGCGCCCGCCGCCCGGCCCCGCAAGGCTCGCGAGCGCAGCGTGGAGGCGGAGCTCGAGCAGGCCGAGGTGGCGGCGCAAGAGAGCTTCTTCGAGCGCATGCACCTGCTCCGCGAGGTCGAGGAGATCGTCGAGCACCTCTACGCCGACTTCCTCGCGCTGCGCCTCGGCCCTGCGTACGCCGCGTTCGTCGCGCCCGCGCTGCGCGCCTGGGCCTTGGGCGAGGCGCCCGACGCCGACGCGTACGAGGCGAAGAAGAAGGTGGCCCTCGGGCGCGGGAAGCGGTCGTCAGGCTAGGGTCTTCGTCGATGGTGCACGATCTCGACCCCGCCGCGGCGCCCGCACACACCCACGCCGAGCGCTGCCGCGCCCTCGTCGCGGCCGCACGCACGGCCACGCTCTCCACCCTGGCCCGCGAGCCGGAGGGCTTCCCCTTCGGCTCCCTCGTGACCGTCGCGTTCGATGCCGCAGGGAGGCCGCTCCTCCTGCTCTCCGAGCTCGCCGCGCACACGCAGAACCTCCTCGCCTGCTCGAGCGCGTCGCTGCTCGTCGTCGCGCCCGGCGCCGAGGGCGCCGATCTCTCGGTCGAGCGACTCACCTTGGTCGGCGTGTGCGAGCGCCTCTCCGGCGCTGCGGCGGAGGCGGCCAGCGGGATCTTCCTAGCGGCGCACCCCGCGGCTGCCGCGTACGTCGCCTTCAAGGACTTCGCGTTCTACGGCCTCCGGCCCGTGGGGCTCCGGTACGTCGGGGGCTTCGGCCGCATGTCGTGGGTCGATCTCACGGAGTACGAGCGGGCGGGGCTCGGCGGCTGAGCTCCGCGCGAGGGGCGGCGCGTGGTGGCCGGTTGCGCTTCCCCCGCTCGCCGTTCGCGGCGAACATGCCGGGCATGACGACGCAACGGCTCCTGCTCGACCCCAAGCACCTCACGCGCCCGTACCCCGACGAGCGCTCGCGCGACATCATGCGCCGCACCGTCGAGTTCTTCGAGGCCAAGGGGAAGGCGCGCCTCCGCAAGGACGACCTCGCCCGCACCTGGTACGACGACTTCCTCGGCTTCGTGAAAGAGCAGGGCATCTTCGCCACGTTGCTCACCCCCGAGTCCGAGGCGAGCCGGGGCGAAGGCGCGCGGTGGGACACCTGGCGCAACTGCGAGTTCAACGAAATCCTGGGCTTCTACGGGCTCTGCTATTGGTACACGTGGCAAGTCTCCATCCTCGGGCTCGGCCCTATCTGGATGAGCCCCAACGCGGCGCTGAAGGCGAAGGCCCGCGACGCGCTCGAGCAGGGCGGCATCTTCGGCTTCGGGCTCTCCGAGCGCACGCACGGCGCCGACATCTACTCCACCGACATGATCCTCACTCCGCAGGACGGCGGGGGCTACCTGGCGAGCGGTGAGAAGTACTACATCGGCAATGGCAACAAGGCCGCCATCCTCTCGACGTTCGGCAAGATCGCGGGCACCGACGAGTACGTGTTCTTCGCCGTCGACACGCAGCACCCGCGCTACCGGCTCGTGAAGAACGTCGTGGCCAGTCAGTCGTACGTGTCCGAGTACGCGCTGGCGGAGTATCCCGTCGCCGAGAGCGACATCCTCTCTCGCGGAAAAGAGGCCTGGAGCGCGGCCCTCAACACCGTGAACATTGGCAAATACAACCTGGGGTGGGCGTCCATCGGCATGTGCACGCACGCCTTCTACGAGGCCATCAACCACGCCGCGAACCGCCGCCTCTACAACATGTACGTGACGGATTTTCCGCACGTAAAGCAGATGTTCACCGACGCGTACGCGCGCCTCGTGGCGATGAAGCTCTTCGCGCTCCGCGCCGCCGACTACCTCCGCGCGGCCTCGGCCGAGGACCGGCGGTATCTCCTCTACAACCCGGTCATGAAGATGAAGGTCACCACCCAGGGCGAGGAGGTCATCAACCTCTTGTGGGACGTGATCGCCGCGAAGGGGTTCGAGAAGGACACCTACTTCGACATGGCGGCGCGCGACATCCGCGCGCTGCCGAAGCTCGAGGGGACCGTGCACGTGAACATCGCGCTCATCGTGAAGTTCATGCCGAACTACTTCTTCGCGCCGGCCGAGTACGCGCCGGTGCCGCGCATGGACGCCCCGAAGAACGACGATTTTCTGTTCGACCAGGGCTCCGCGAGCGGCCTCGGCAAGATCCGCTTCCACGACTACGCGGCCGCCTTCGAGGCCTATCCGCTGCCGAACGTGGCCCGCTTCCAAGAGCAGGTGGCGGTGCTGCGCGAGCTGCTCGCGACGGCCACGCCCGACGAGGCCCAGCGCAAGGACCTCGATTTCCTCATGACCCTGGGCGAGATGTTCACGCTCGTGGTGTATGCCCAGCTCGTGGCCGAGAACGCGAAAATCTACGGGGTCGAGGACGACCTGGTCGACCAGATCTTCGACTGCTTCGTGCGCGACTTCGCGAAGTTCGCCCAGCAGCTCCACGCGAAACCGAGCAGCACCGAAGCGCAGATGGCCTGTTGCCTCAGGCTCATTCGAAAGCCGGTGTTCGACCAGCGGCGCTACGAGCACATCTGGAAGGACCACGTCCACGCCCTGAAGGGCGCCTACGAGATGAGCCCATGAGCTGCGCGGGCGCGAGCGCGCCGCGCGACGCCAAGCAGGCCGGTCCGCGCGCCGGCGTGTAGTGGCTGCGCGGCGCGTCGAGCTCGACGGTTTCGGGCTGCACGGGGGGGCTCGCGCCCGCCTCGTCGTGTCGGCGCGGCCTGGCCCCCTCGTGTTCCTCTCCGGAGGGCGCGTCACGCCGCTCTCCGCGCTCCGCGCCTCCGGCGATCGCCGCTCGACCGAGCTCTCCGGCGACGGGGTCACAGCGCGCACCGTGGAGCACCTCTTCGCCGCGCTCGCGGCGCTCGGCCTCCACGAGGGGGTCGCCCTCGAGCTCACGGGCGACGAGTGCCCGCTCCTCGACGGCGGGGCGCGCACGTACTTTAATGCACTATGCACGCTCTCCCTGCCGCCGGTCGCGCCGCGCCTCGCGATCGTGGCCGACGGCGAGGTGCGGGTGGGCGCGAGCGTCTACAGGTTCTCGAGGCCGCCTCCGGGCGCCTCGCCTCGGCCGCGCGTCTCGGTCGAGGTCGACTTCGACGACGCGCGCCTCGCGCCGCGCGCGGCCTGGGACGGCGACGCGGCGGACTTCGCGCGGCGGATCGCCCCGGCGCGCACGTTCGGCTTCGCGCGCGAGCTCGGGGAGCTCGCCGAGCGGGGCCTCGCCTCGCGCGTCGACCGCGAGAGCGTGGTGCTCGTCACCGACGCCGCGGTGCTCTCCGCGGGCCCGCCCTTCCTGCCGGACGAGCCGGCGCGGCACAAGCTCCTCGACCTGATGGGCGATCTCTTCGTGTGGGGCGGTCCGCCGCTCGGCCACGCCCACGCGGAGCGGCCCGGCCACGCGGCCACCCACGCCGCCGTGGCCGAGGGGCTCGCGCGGGGCCTGCTAGCCCAGCCTCGGGGGGGCGAGCCCACAAGAACCTGAAGGTGAGCCCCGGAGGGCGAACGAAGGTCGATGGTGGCGCCGCGCCGAAGGCTGGGGCGCACATGAACGTTGACCCCCGCCGCTCCCGCTGGTTCCTTGCCACCGTGACCGAACCCGCGCACACCGAGGCCACCGAGGCCACCGAGGCCAAGCGCGCGCCGCCCCGCGCGCTCACCCGCAACGTGGTGCTCACGGTGGTCGTCGCGGCGCTCGGCTACTTCGTCGACATCTACGACCTCATCTTGTTCAGCATCGTGCGCGTGCCGAGCCTGAAGTCGTTCGGTCTCACCGGCGCCGAGCTCACCGACGTGGGCGTGCGCCTCATCAACTGGCAAATGGGCGGCATGCTCCTCGGGGGCATTCTGTGGGGCGTGCTGGGCGACAAGCGCGGTCGCCTCACGGTGCTCTTCGGCTCGATCCTCACCTACTCGCTCGCCAACATCGCGAACGGGCTCGCGCAGTCGATCTTCCAGTACGAGGTGCTCCGGTTCATCGCGGGCGTCGGGCTCGCCGGCGAGCTCGGCGCCGGCATCACGCTCGTGAGCGAGCTCATGCCGAAGGAGTCGCGCGGATATGGCACGACGCTGGTGGCCGGAGTTGGCATTCTGGGCGCCGTCGTCGCCGCGCTCGTGGGCGACGCCTTCTCGTGGCGCACGGCGTACTTCGTAGGCGGCGGCCTCGGCCTCTCCCTGCTCCTCGTGCGCGTGGGCCTCCGCGAGAGCCGCATGTTCGACGGCGCGAAGGCGAGCGGCGCCAAGCACGGCGACTTCTTCGCGCTCTTTCGGAGCGCCTCGCGCCTCCGCCGGTACGCGGCGATCATCCTCGTCGCCGTGCCGGTCTGGTACGCCGTGGGAATCCTCGTGACGTTCTCGCCGGAGATCGCCCGGGCCATGGGCCTCGCGGAGGCGCCCAAGCCGTCCACCGCCGTGATGGTGATGTACGTCGGGCTCGCGATCGGCGACTTCGGGAGCGGCCTCCTGAGCCAGCTCCTGAAGAGCCGCAAGAAGGTCCTCCTCGGCTTCCTCACGCTCGCGGTGGCCGCGACCGTCGCCTACTTCACGGTGGGGCGCAGCTCGCTCACGGTCTTCTATGCGACGGTGTTCGTGCTGGGCATCGCCTCGGGCTATTGGGCCGTGTTCGTGACCGTGGCCTCGGAGCAGTTCGGCACGAACCTCCGCTCCACGGCGACCACCACGGCGCCCAACTTCGTGCGAGGCGCGGTGGTGCTGGTCACCTCGAGCTTTCAGGTGATGAAGGGCGGGCTCGGCGTGGTGGGCAGCGCGGTCGTCGTGGGCGTGGTCGTGTTCGTGCTGGCGTTCGTCTCTCTGCTGGGCCTCGAGGAG
>Ga0073904_10001739_pt1 | contig 16306 bp, 12 predicted proteins | sample KloWWTrecipitate_FD_66668 | JGI IMG/M metagenome (GOLD analysis project Ga0073904, IMG submission 66668) | Active sludge microbial communities from Klosterneuburg, Austria, studying microevolution and ecology of nitrifiers - Klosterneuburg... | ecosystem: Engineered > WWTP > Aerobic digester >... | reverse complement strand
CGGGCTCATAGCTGTGCTCTTCCGAGACGGTCAGGCTGTCAGGCACCGACACGGCGACATCGACCACGCGCCAGCCTCTGGAAACCTGGGCCGATACGGGTTCGTCGTAAGAGGTTTCAAAGGTTCTGACCCCGACACATCCCGCAAGCGCGACGGTCGCACACAAAAGGAGGGTCCGAAATTTCCTGTAGTTTGCCATTCTTACCGCTCTCCCAACATACGATCGTCGCACCAGAATCAAGAAATAGCGCGGCCACCGATCACACTTACCTACGCCCGGTGAATTACCGCTGCGCTAACGGGTATGTCACGCAAAAACCGAACGTGGTATTCATTCGCGCCGCCGCACGGGCAAATCCGCATCATGTTTAATACTGGGGATTGAAGGCGCGCTGGCGTGCTCCTCCCGTGCGGAGGCACAGATTGACTGGAATAAGCATCCGTGCACTCCCTTCCCTGACCACACAGATACGGGGCCGAACCTGAAACGAAGTATCTGCAAACAGGGGCAGAACCATGAACCATGACGAGTTGCTGATCTGGTCCAAACGGGCGGCGGATTGGACGTCGGAGTATCACGCCGGTCTGCGGGACCGGCCCGTGCGCGCGACGGTGTCGCCCGGCGCAATTGCGGGCCTCCTGCCAGCCGCTCCGCCTGAAACCGCCGAGCCGATGGAAGCGATCTTCGCTGATTTCGAGCGGATTGTGCCGGACGGGATGACCCATTGGCAGCATCCGCGGTTCTTCGCCTATTTTCCGGCCAATGCTGCGCCTGCCTCGATGCTGGCCGAGCAGCTGGCCAATGCCATCGCGGCTCAGGCGATGCTGTGGCAGACCGCGCCCGCCGCGACAGAGATCGAACAGGTGATGACCGACTGGCTGAGGCAGGCGCTGGGCTTGCCGGAAGGCTTCACCGGTACGATCCATGACAGCGCGACAACCGCGACGCTTGCGGCAACATTGACCATGCGCGAACGTGCGTTGGACTGGGCAGGGATAAGGGCGGGCCTGTCAGGCCAGCCGACCTTGCGCCTTTATGCGAGTGCGCAAACCCATTCTTCGGTCGACAAGGCCGCGCGGGTTGCCGGGATCGGTCAGGACAATCTGGTCAAGATCCCGACCCTTGGCGACCATGCGATGGACCCCGATGCGCTCGACCGCCAGATCCGCGCCGATCGGGCGCAAGGCTGTCTTCTCGCCGGGGTGATCCTGTGCGCGGGCGGCACCTCGATCGGGGCGTTTGACCGGATCGGGCAAACGATTGCTGTTGCAAAGGCGCATGGGCTGTACACGCATGTGGACGCCGCCTGGGCCGGAAGCGCGATGATCTGCCCGGAATTCCGGGCGCTTTGGGCCGGTGCAGAGGGGGCAGACAGCATTGTCTTCAACCCGCACAAGTGGCTCGGTGCGCAGTTCGATTGCGCGGTGCAATTCCTGGCCGACCCCGGTCCACAAATCCGGACGCTCGGTCTGAGACCCGAATATCTGAAGACACAAGGGCAGGACGAGATCGTCAATTTCAATGAGTGGACCGTGCCCCTTGGGCGCCGGTTTCGGGCATTGAAGTTGTGGTTCGTGCTGCGCGCCTATGGGCTTGAAGGCCTGCGCGCCCGCATCCGCAATCATGTTGCATGGGCCACCGAGGCGGCGGATGCATTGGCCGCCCTGCCCGGGCTTGGCATCATCACGCCCCCTTCTTTGTCGCTCTTCACCTTCGCGCTGGATGGGGGGCAGGACGCGACCCGCGACCTTTTGGCGAAGATCAACGATGACGGCCGCATCTATCTGACCCAGACCTTGCATCAGGGTCGTTTTGTGATCCGCGTACAGGTCGGGCAGTTTGACTGCACAAGGGAAGATGTGATGATGATCCCGGAAGTGGTCAGTGAACTGATGGGGGTATGATGACAGGATTTCTGCGCGCGGTGGTTCTTTGGCTGTTGGTCGGCCTTGGCGGCGCGGTCGATGCCGCCCCCTACCCGGCCTATAGCGATATCTATGTCAATGATCTGGCGGATGTGCTGAGTGCTGAAGATGAAGCGCAGCTGCGGGCGGAGCTGGAGAGGTTGCACGCCGACAGTGGCGTGGAAATGACGGTTCTGACCATTCCGACCCGCAAGACCTATGAGGCAGGCGGCACGCTGGAAGCGTTTGCGACCGGTCTGTTCAACGAGTGGGGCGTCGGACGCGCTGATCTCAATGATGGCATTCTTGTTTTCGTCGCAACTGAAGATCGCGAGATGCGGATCGTCCTGGGGCGCGGATATGATCAGGGTTACGATGTTCTCGCTCAGGATATCGTCAAGCGCTGGTTCACGCCCGAATTTCGCGATGGCAACTATGGTGCAGGCATTCTTGCGGGCAGTGGCGAGGTCATCACCCGCATCGCCCGCCGCCATGCCGAAGGTCTGGCGCCCGAAGCCGTGCCCGCCGCATCGAAAAGCCTTCTCGACCGGCTTTTGCCTTGGGTATTTGGCGCGGTCTTCGCGGGCGTGATCGGCAAGATACTCCTTGGCCGTCAGATCGGCGACTGGAGCTATCGGTTCCGCCGCTGCCCGACCTGCGGCCAGCGCGGCCTGCATCGCGAGCATGTCGCGCCCCAAGACCCGACGCAACCGAACACAGGCCGGATCATCACCCGTTGCCCGTCCTGTCGCTGGGAGGACGACCGTCCGCGGAATCGCGCCGTTGGTACGTCCGCCTCTCGTGGTTCGAATGGCGGCGGGTCGTTCGGCGGGGGAAAATCTTCGGGTGGCGGGGCGAGCGGGCGCTGGTAGTGCCCGGCCCGCCCCGACGCGATCAGAACCGGAAGCCGAGGTTTACACTCGCCGTTGTGGCGTCAATGTCGGTGCCGGTATTGCCGAAATTGTCGAAACGGTTGGTCAGGACTTCACCGCCCAGCGTCCAGCGATCGGTCAGCGCATAATCCGCGCCAACACCACCGAACCAGCCGTTGTCATGGTGGCTGACCCCGGCAATGTCGCCCGAGGCCCTCGCGGCGCCCGCAGTGGCGTAAACCAGCGTCCGGCCCACGTCGGCGCCTGCGCGCAGCTTCAGGCGGGCGATGTCGTCAAGCGTGTCACCTGTGGTGCCAAGGTCAAGGTTGGTCTTGTCCCAGTCCAGCCCGACACCTGCAACCCAATTGCCGAAATCCCAGTCATAGCCGCCCGACAGGCCGAAGGTGCCGCCATTGCCATCAACGGACACGGCGCCCGTTTCGGCAGACGCATCGCCATAGCCAAGGCGCGCACCGACCCAGCCGCCGGTCCAGTCGGCCGAAGGTGCGGCCTGAACCACCGGGGCTATGACTGTCGGTTCCGGCGCAGGCTCGGCCATACCACCTGCAAAAACCGGGCCTGCGGTCATCAGACCTGCCAGAAGGCCAACGCCGACTTTCGCCCCTTTTCCACGGAATAGTTTTGTCATCTGCTCTCTCCTTCGTTTAGGCTGCCGCATGCCCGGCCCACCTGATCGGAGGGGGGGAAACCGGGCCGGCCAGACATGCGGCCCGCAAGACGTGGGGGATGAAATGCCGCCAGCCAAGACCTGCACACCGATCTGTGACCTGCTCGGCGGTCGTGCGCCGTCCGTCGGCCGGAAGCCGCGGACTGGGTCAGCCGAAGTTCGCCTGCCCGATGCGTTTTTGGCGGCCTTTCGCCCATGGGGGGCCGATGCCTACTGACCTGCCCTACCCCGTTGGCCCGCGGCAAAACCGGGTCACGCCCACCTCGACCATCGTGGCCGCGACAGGCCGGGGACTTTTCATGGGCAACCGTGGTTGTCTGCATGACAACGCGGGGCGGGTCGTGCGCCCGTGGCGTGGCAAACTCTGGATCACCTGCCTGACCGAGTTCAAGGGGCGGCGTCGGGCGCTGATGCAGCCGGGGCATTATACCGAGCTCTTCTTTCTGGACGAAGCCGTGAGTTTTGCCGCCGGGCACCGGCCCTGCGCCGAGTGCCGACGGGCCGACTATCTGCGGTTTCGGGCCGCTTGGGCGGCGGCGGGACTGCCTGCCGCACCGCGCGCGGGCGATATGGACCGCCACCTTCACCCGGCGCGGCTTTTGACCTTTTCCGGTCCCCGGCAGTATGCAGAACTGAAAAACCTGCCCGACGGAAGTTTCGTTCACATGGGCGGCGCGGCCTGTCTTTGGCATCATGGTCAGCTTCTGCCCTATCGTCCCGAAGGATATGGCGCACCCTTGCCACGGCCCGCTGCCGAGGCTGTTCCGGTTCTGACGCCCGCACCGTTTCTGCGCATCCTTGCAGCGGGCTACGGCCCGGTCGTGCATCCAAGCGCGCCGACCTGAGGCATCGTTCCGCCGCCGACCTGTCGCAAACATGCAAGCCGCGCCGTCGGTCAGGTGCGACTGTCAGGACACAGTATGAAACGAGACAGGCGATGAATGAAAACACGGGTCAGTCGGGCATTCCCACCGACTATGAAACGCTGATCGACGCGGAAACCTGGGCCTTCATCCGCGAAAGCGAAAGCTGGTATCCGCCAGACACAGCCGAAGCGCCGATCGAACGTCAGCGCGACATTTACGACGCGATGTGCCGGGTCTTTCATCGCGGCTATCCGTCGGGGATAACGGCGCGTGACGCAGCGCTGGCAGGGGTGCCCTGCCGCCACTATGCCAAGGCAGGATCAGCGGCGCCCGCGACCGTGCTTTACCTGCACGGTGGTGGTTTTGTGGTGGGCGGGCTCGAAAGCCACGACGATGTCTGCGCCGAGATATGCGCGGCGACCGGCTACAGGGTGATCGCCGCCGATTACCGACTGGCACCGGAACATCTCCACCCTGCCCAGTTCGAGGACAGTCTGGCCGTGGCGCGGGCCGTGGCCGCCGCCCATCCCGGCCCGCTGGTGCTGGCGGGCGACAGCGCCGGGGGCTGCCTTGCCGCGGCCGTAGCGCAGGCCGCCCGTGGCCAGGGTCCGGCGATTGCCGGACTGGTCATGATCTATCCGGGCCTTGGCGGCGACATGACGCGGGGAAGTTACCAGACCCAAGCCGAAGCGCCGATGCTGACCCTTGCCGATGTGCTCTTTTATCGTGGCGTGCGGTTCGTCGACGGCGTCGTGCCGGACCGTGACCCGACGGCGGATCCCTTGGCCGACCACGATTTCTCCGGCCTGCCGCCCACGCTGATCCTTGCGGCCGAATGCGACCCGCTTGCCGATGATGGCGCGACCTATGCGGCGCGGCTGAATGCGGCGGGAGGGCGCGCCTTTTGCCGGACCGAAGCGGGGCTGGTGCATGGCTATCTCAGGGCGCGCAAGACCGTCGCGCGGGCCCGCGACAGTTTCGCCCGCATCACCGCTGCCATTGACTGCCTTGGGCGCGGCGATTGGCCTGTCTGGGCCGAAAGGAGGGACTGACCATGACGATGACCGAACGCCGCAACCTGACCCATGCCGAAGAGCGGGCCGATCTTGCCGCCGCCTTCCGCTGGACAGCGCGGCTGAACATGCACGAATCCGTCGCCAATCATTTTTCCTTCGCGGTGAATGACAAAGGCACGCGGTTCCTGATCAACCCGAATGGTCGGCATTTTTCGCGGATCCGCGCCTCGGACCTGCTGGAGCTTGATGCGGAAGATCCCGCCACCATGGACCGGCCAGATGCGCCCGACCCGACTGCATGGGGGCTGCATGGGTCCATCCACCGGCTCTGCCCCCAAGCGCGCTGCGTGATGCATGTGCATTCGGTCCATGCGACGGTCCTGGCCAGCCTTGCGGATTCGCGCCTGCCCGCCATCGACCAGAACAGCGCGATGTTTTTCGGACGGCATGTGGTGGACGGCCATTTTGCCGGCATGGCCTTCGAAGAAGAAGGTGCGCGCTGCGCCAGCCTTCTGGCCGACCCGAAGATCACGACGATGATCATGGGCAACCACGGCGTTCTGGTCATTGGCCGCAGCATCGCGGAAACCTTCAACCGGCTATATTATTTCGAGCGCGCCGCCGAGACTTATATCCGGGCCTTGCAAACCGGACGTCCGCTCAGGGTGCTGCCCGATGCGATCGCCGAAAAGACCGCGCGGGAGTGGGAAACCTACCCGGGATTTGCGGATGCGCACCTGCGGGAGTTGAAGGCGATCCTGGATGAGGAAGGATCAGATTTCCGTCATTAGCGCGGTAGAGCAACCGGAGCCTTTGAAAGGCTCCGGTGCGATTTTTTTCCAGAAATCGCTGCCCGACCGCCACGGCGACCGGGCTGTCGACGTCAGTTGCCCGCGCTGGCCATCTTGCGGTTCTGGATGACCTCCTCCAGCCAGCCGGTGCGCATTTCCGGGACCGAGGACAGAAGCAGATCGGTATAGTCATCAAAAGGCGGCGCCAGAACGTCGGATTTTGGCCCGTAACGCACCACCTGCCCCTTGTACATCACCGCGATGGAATCGGCGATTGACTTCACCGTGGCAAGATCATGGGTGATGAAGAGGTAAGCCACGTTTTCCTGTTTTTGCAGGTCAAGAAGCAGCTTCAATATGCCTTCGGCGACCAGGGGATCGAGCGCCGATGTGACCTCGTCACAGATGATCATCTTCGGCTTTGCCGCCAGCGAACGCGCGATGCAGACCCGTTGCTTCTGACCGCCCGACAATTCCGCCGGATAGCGGTCTGCAAAGCCCTTGCCCATCTCGATCTGGTCGAGCAGATCCTGCACCCTTCGGTCACGCTCGGCGCCCCTCAGGCCGAAGTAGAATTCCAGCGGCCGCCCGATGATCGTCGCGACCGTCTGGCGCGGGTTCATCGCCGTGTCGGCCATCTGATAGATCATCTGCAGTTCGCGCAAATCGTCCTTTGTCCGCCCGGCCAGGTCATTGGAAAGGGTGCGGCCATTGAAGATCATCTTGCCCATCGCCGGAGGCAGAAGGCCGGTGATCGCGCGGGCCAGAGTTGATTTGCCCGATCCGCTTTCCCCCACCACGGCCAGTGTATGGCCCGGTTCCAGCGTGACGGAGATGTTTTTCAGCACGTCGATCGGCACGGACTTATAGCGCGCCGTGACATTTTCCACGCGCAGGACCGGGGCGCTGCCCTGAGGTTTTTCAGGGTGATCCTTTGACCGGACCGACACGAGCGCGCGGGTATAATCTTCGCGCGGCGCGGTGATGATCTGGTCGGTCTTGCCCCATTCGACCATCTTGCCATGGCGCAGCACCATGATTTCGTCCGACACTTGTGCCACCACCGCAAGGTCATGGGTGATGTAAAGCGCGGCCACCCCGGTGTCGCGGATCGCTTCTTTGATTGCCATCAGCACATCAATCTGCGTGGTCACATCAAGCGCTGTGGTTGGTTCGTCAAAGACCACGAGGTCGGGTTTGGGACAAAGCGCCATCGCCGTCATCGCGCGTTGCAACTGCCCGCCTGAGACCTGATGGGGGTAACGTTCACCAAACGTGTCGGGGTTCGGCAGGCCGAGCTTGCGGAACAGTTCGCGCGCCCTTGCCTCGGCCTCCGGCTTGCCCATCAGCCCATGCAGGAGTGTCGCCTCGATGACCTGCTCCATCAGCCGCTTGGCCGGATTGAACGAGGCTGCGGCCGACTGCGAGACATAGGTCACCTCGCGCCCCCTGAGCTCGCGCAGGCCGTTTGCCCCGCCCTTCAGGATATCGCGACCGTTGACGAAGACCTCGCCGCCGGTGATGCGCACACCACCCCGGCCATAGGCCATCGACGACAGGCCGATGGTGGACTTGCCCGCGCCGGATTCCCCGATCAGCCCCAGAACCTTGCCCTTTTCCACGGTCAGCGAAACGCCATGCACCAGCGTCGCGGTCCGCGGCTTTTCGCCCGGCGGGTAAACGGTTGCCTCGATCTTCAGATTGCGGATGTCGAGCAGCGATTTTGGCGTTTGATCAAGCACCGCGGCCTCCCTTCAGGCTGGTCGTGCGGTTCAGAACCCAGTCGGCGACCAGATTGACCGAGATGGAGAGGACAGCGATGGCCACGGCAGGCACCAGCGCGGCAGAGACACCGTACACCAGCCCTTCCTTGTTTTCCTTGACGATCCCACCCCAGTCCGCCAGCGGCGGTTGCACGCCAAGGCCTAGGAATGAGAGCGTGGAGATGAAAAGGACGGCAAAGATGAAGCGCAGGCCAAGCTCGGCCACGAGCGGCGACAGGGCGTTGGGCAGGATCTCGCGGAAGATGATCCAGCGCGTGCCTTCGCCCCTGAGGCGCGCTGCCTCCACATAATCCATCACGGTGATGTCGACAGCCACAGCGCGCGCCAGTCGGTAGACACGGGTGGAATCGAGCAGACCCATCACGACGATCAGGACGGTCAGCGTGGTGGGCATCACCGACAGGATCACGAGCGCGAGGATCAGCGAAGGGATCGACATGAAAAGATCGACCAGTCGCGACATGACCTGATCTACCCAGCCCCCGGTTACGGCGGCCGTGAAGCCCAGGATCGAGCCGGTCACGAAACTCACGATCGTCGCCATGGTTGCCACGAAGATCGTGGTCTGCGCGCCGTAGATCATGCGGCTGAGCAGGTCACGCCCGATACTGTCAGTGCCCAGCCAGTAGGGCGAAGGCTCCGCCGCCCAGAAGGGTGCCTCCCAGACATCGCCGATGGTTTCATTCAGGCCATAGGGTGCAATCCAGTGCGCGAAGATCGCGACAAAGAAGAAGCTGCCGGTGGCGACAAGCCCGATCAGGGCGGAAAGGGGAATACGGCTCATTTCGGGTGCCTCAGTCGCGGGTTGGACAGGATCGAAACGACATCCGCGAAGATGTTCAGCCCGATATAGACGGCGGCGAAGATCAGCCCGCAGGCCTGCACCACCGGAATGTCACGCTTGGACACATGGTCGACCAGATACTGACCCATGCCGGGATAGACGAAGACCACCTCGACCACCACGACGCCCACCACCAGATAGGCAAGGTTCAGCATGACCACATTGACCACGGGCGCGACCGCGTTGGGAAAGGCGTGGCGCGCGATGATGGCGAATGGCCTGAGACCTTTCAGTTCGGCCGTCTCGATATAGGAAGACTGCATCACGTTCAGGATCGCGGCGCGCGTCATGCGCATCATATGCGCCAGCACCACCAGAACCAGCACCATGACCGGAAGGGCGATGGCGTAAAGCTTCTCGCTCAGGCTCATCGTGTCATAGATCGTCGAGATGGGCGAAAAGACCCTGAATTTCACGGTCAGAAGATACATCAGGATGTAGCCCACCACGAATTCCGGCAGCGAGATGGTGGCCAGGGTCACCCCAGAAATCAGCCGGTCGGGCCAGCGGTTGCGGTAGCGCACCGCCAGAAGCCCGAGGGTGATAGCGAGTGGCACGGCGATCACGGCGGCCCAGAAGGCAAGGAACAGGGTATTGCCCAATCGCTCGCCGATCTCGGTCGCGATATTTTGTTTGTTGGTCAGGGCGATGCCTAGGTCGCCATGCATTATGCCCCAGAGCCAGCCGAAATACCGAGTCAGTGCCGGCTGATCGAGACCCATTTCCTCGCGCAGGTTGCGCAGGGATGTCTCAGTGGCGGACTGGCCGAGGATGGCCTGCGCCACGTCGCCGGGCAGTAGTTCGACACCGATAAAGATGAGGGCTGAAACCGCAAACAGCAGCAGCAACCCCAGCGCAAGCCGCTGGCCCACCAGTTTCACAATTGGATGCATCTGTCCCCCGATAATTCCGTTGCCCGACAAAAGTGTGCGTGACACGGTCGTCCGTTACACACCTGATCGCCGGGGCTGTTGAGGATCGGGCCGCCGCCGAGCAGCGAACCGAAGCAACTGTTATGCCAGAACGGCAAACACCACCACGTCAGGTAATTTTATTGCTTTGTTTAGACGCTAACATGTCTCAAGGAACAGAAGAAGCGAAACCTTCACGAAAGAGCAACAAGCCCGCTCTCTGCTCCATCATACTTGGCCCTCCCGGCGGCGGAGCGCCGCCGGGAGGTTTTACTTTTTGCTCGGACGTCAGGCCAACCAGGTCCGCTGTGACGCCCAGCCGCCCATCATCTCGAAGTTCGGATCGTTGGCCCAGCCTGCGATCGCCTCCGAATGCGCGTCGATGAAGTCGTTGAACATCGGGACGATCACCCCGCCTTCCTCATGCAAGATACGTGCGATCTGGCCGTAAAGCACCTTGCGCTTTGCGGCGTCGGTTTCGGCACGCGCCTGAATAACGAGAGCGTCGAAGTCGGTGTTCTTGAACTTCGTGTCATTCCAGTCCGCAGTCGAAATATAGGCTGTCGAATACATCTGGTCTTGCACCGGGCGTCCGCCCCAATAGCTTGCGCAGAAGGGTTGCACATTCCAGACATCCGACCAGTAGCCGTCGTCAGGCACTTTCTTGAGCGTCAGCGGGATACCCGCCTCATTGGCGGAGGCCTGCCACAGCGTCGCCGCATCGACGGCACCGGGGAAGGCGGTGTCCGCGACCAGCAGCTCGATCGGGCTGCCGTCATGACCGGACGCCTTGTAGTGCTCCGCTGCCTTGGCCAGATCGAACGGGCGCTGTTCAAGCGTTTCATCAAACAGCGGATAGGCCGCGTTGATCGGAATGTCATTGCCGATGCCGCCGAAGCCATCAAGAATCTTGTCGACCAATTCCTGACGGTTGATCGAATATTTCAGCGCCAGACGCAGGTCCTTGTTGTCAAAGGGCGCTTTGTCCACATGCATGATGAAGACATAGTGACCACGACCGGAGACGTTCATCACCTTAACGCCCGGCGCCTGCCCCATCAGCTTGGCGACTTTGGGATCAACACGGTTGATCATATGGACCTGCCCCGCCTGCAGCGCGGAGTTGCGGGCCGTATTGTCGTTGATGATGATCATTTCGACACCATCGTAATGGCCGCGCGTCGTATCCCAATCGTTGGCATTCTTCTCGAACACATAACGCACGCCCGGCTCGGCCGAGACGATCTTGTAGGCGCCCGTGCCAATCCCGGCGTTCGGGTCGTCGACCCCGCCCTTGGGTTGGACGATCAGGTGGTAGTCAGACAGCAGATAGGGAAGGTCAGCATTGCCAGAGGCAAGCTTCAGGACCACATTCTGACCATCGGCGGTGATTTCCGAGATGCCCTGCATGATGCCGAAAGCACCCGACTTTGAATTCTCGTCCGAGTGCCGCTTGAAGGTCGCGACCACATCGTCGACGGTCATATCGGTGCCGTCATGGAACTTGACGCCCTGACGGATGGTGAAGGTCCATTCCGTGCCATCAGCGTTCGAGGCAAAGCTTTCGGCAAGGCGTGGCTCAATCTGGCCATCGGCCGTAACATTCACGATCGCATCGCCCCACTGGCGTCCGACCGCAAAGGCCACCGGACCATCGGCCAGACCCGGATCAATCGGGTCGGTCGTTTCGCCGCCGCCCAGACCCATCTTCAGGATGCCGCCCTTTTTGGGCTCCTGCGCATAGGCCTTGCCGGACAGGACCGAAGCACCCAAGGCCGCGGTCGCCCCGAATGCCGCGCTGCGGGTCAGAAAGGACCGGCGCGACAGGCCGCTCGTGTCAATAAAATCCAGAAGTTTCGCAAGATCGTCTTTCATTTTTCTCTCCCCATAAGGTGGCATTGTTTTGTTGATTGGCGGATCAACAGTGACAGGTTCCGACTGTATTTCAACACAAATGTTGGCTGGTTGTTTGGTCATAGGAAATCGCGCGCGACGCTCTCCTCATGATTGCGGGCGTAGGTCAGTTCGTCACCTTCCCAAGCCTCGATTCTGGCGCTGAGGTGAAAATGCGTGGCGTCCGATCGCATCGAGCAGAAGGCCTCGGTCCGCAGACGACGTCCCTCGCGTTCCACAACCTCGGTCCAGTGCGCGGAGCCATGGGCCGACAGTGGATCGTCGGGGTGGATGTCCCACCTCTCGCGCGCCACCGACCCGGCGATCCCGCCGTGATCGGCATTCTCGTACTCGCCAAAATCATCCTCGATGATCAGGCTGACAATGCCGGTCCGCTGGTCGATCTCGGTCCTGCGCACATGACGGTCCGGTCGTATTTCCCGTAATGTCAAGGGTTTGGCGGACTCAGCGGGTTGGAATGTCACCTCATCCGCATCAGCGGCCACGCGACGCACCGGCAGGGCAAGCGCGCCTTCGGTCAGGGTCAGTGTTGCAGCTTCCGCCATTGGCCAAAGCATCGGCCAGTAGGACGTCGACACCGCCACCCGCAGCCGGTGCCCCTTTGGCAGGCGATAGGCGATATGATCGATCGGCAGCGTGATACGGTAGTTTTTCCCCGGTTCCAGTGCCGCGGGTTCAGCATGGCTGTCGCGGTGCGTCAGGTTCAGCACCCCCCAGGTGACCCGGGTCGAGGCGCCATCGGGATGCACATGGTTCAACCGGACGGCGATCTGCGCCAGCGGTTTGTCGGATGACAATGTCAGGGACAGGACGGGCGCCCCCACGATATCGGTCTGATCAAGCGCCACACTGTCAAAACAGGCTGACAGCACATCGTCGCGCCGCTGGTCGCCGGGCATCTCCGGGCCAAGCCAGATCGCGCAATATTCGCCGCCTTCCATGCCGCAGTCTTGCGGACTGTTGACCGCGATCTCGAAGGCTCCGCCCTGCCCCAGCGTTCCCGGCCCAAGCGGCAACGTTTGTGTTTCCACATTGGGCGAGGGCCAGGACGGCTCCGCGATCCAGCGCCCGGGCCGATTTTCATACCAGCGCTGCGGGCGCACACCATCCATAAGGTAGACCCGGTAGGCGGGATCATCCTCCACACCCGTGGGTTCATCCTTCAGCCAGCGGTCCCACCAGCGCAGCGCCTCCTGCAAGAAGCCGATGCGCGGATGCGGCACGGCAAAATGCGGGTATTTATGAACCCACGGCCCGACGATCCCCTTAACGGGAGACGCGATATTTTCAACAAGTTGCGGGACGGCGTTCTTGTAGCTGTCGCCCCAGCCTCCCACCGCCAGCACGGCGGCGCGGATCTTCGAATAATCCTCGCAGACAGAGCCGTGTTTCCAGTAATCGTCGCGCCTTTGGTGACGCAGCCACAAGGCCGGCAGGAACGGTTCCGCCTTCAGCCGATCCATCCACATTTCGTGCCAGCCCTGACGCAAGCCGGGATCCGGCGGACGCGACGAATAGGCCCACATCGTTGCGCCCCAGCCGAGATTTTCATTCAAGAGGCAACCGCCCTTGTAGTGGATGTCATCGGCATAACGGTCAACGGTCGAACAAAGCGTGATGATTGCCTTCAGCGGTTCGGGCTGAAGTGCCGCCACCTGAAGCGAATTGAAACCGCCCCAGCTGATGCCCATCATGCCCACCCGGCCATTGGACCAATCCTGTGTGGCGATCCAGTTGATGACCTCGCAGGCGTCCGAAAGTTCCTGCGGGGAGTACTCGTCCGCCATCAACCCGTCGCTGTCGCCATTGCCGCGCATGTCGACGCGCAAACAGACGTAACCATGACCGGCCAGATAGGGATGGGTCAGCGCGTCGCGCACCACCGTGCCGTCGCGTTTACGATAAGGCAGAAACTCCAGAATGGCGGGAAACGGCCCCTGCCCTTCGGGCTTCCAGACCCGCGCCGAAAGCCGCGTTCCGTCAGCCAGAACAATCCCAAGGTCGGGGGTTTCGGCGACGGAAAATGGAAATTCGATGATGGTTTTCATGGGCCTTCCTTACGAGTTTATCCTTGCGTATGGAGGGCGTTGTACTGGTCTGAAACCGTCATATTTGGCAATTATGCGACACATAAACGAAAACGCGGGCGAAAACCCGCGTTTCCTTTTTTGTCAGGTATTTCCGTTACTTCTGGATCGCGGCAAAGCCGGTGATGCGCACCAGGTCGTCGGTGGCGTAATCGTCCACTTTCGGCATGGCCGTATCGTCGGAATGCTGGATCGAAACATAGGCCTCGGACCCATCGGCGGAGAAGATGAAACCGGTCGGCTCAGCGCTCGTATCCTTCACCGAAAGCGCCCGGATACAGCCATCCGACTGCAGGTCACGGTCCGCCCCGTCGGGCAGGCAGGCCCAGATGTCGCCATTGGGATGATCCTCCACGACATAGAGGATCCCGGTCCCCGGCTGGAAGTCGAGGTTGTCGAAGGAATTGGCATCCGCATCGCCTTCCAGGAACCGCGAGATCATCGCGGTATAGGCGATCTTGCCTTCTGCATCCGGCGCCGGGATGCTGGCCGGGATATCGACGGCACACATCACTTCGGCATAGTTGCGCCCGCCTTCATTGCCGGTATTGGCGAAGCAGAAGCGCACGCCTTCGCCCGCATAAGCCGGGTCAAGATGCATGTCCTCGGGCCGGTAATAACCGGTTGCACCCTTGGCATCGGCATCGGCGCGGGCGTTTGCCGGATCGACCTCGATCCAGCCGGCATTGCCGACCTCGCAGCCCTGACCGAACTGGACCTTGTCCTTCACGCAAGACACCTGCATCGCGTAGGTCTTGCCCGCCGCGAAGGGCGAAGCGTCCAGCGATGCGATTTGCCCGCCGCCATGAGGGGTCGCGGGCACAAACTTGAAGATCGCGCCGCCATCGGCATTGGCGGCATCGGTGCCGGGGCGAAGTTCATCGCCGCCATAGACGGTGCCGTCGGGCAGAAGCGCGATCCCTTCCCAGGCCATCGTCGGCATGGCCATCCGCCGCACAACCGCTGCCGGATCGGTGGTTTCGCCAGTTTCGCGGTTGGTGATCGTCACCGCCGAGCTGATGGCCAGCGGATTGAGAATTTCATAGGCGCCGCCGCGATCATCCTCTTCGGTGAAAAGCACCGTGCCCCAGGCCGTGGTGCGAATTCCGTCGCAAGACATGGTGCCACGGACGATGGTTTCGACCTTGCCATCGGCCAGCGAAATGCGCTGAACGCCGGGGTTCATCTTCCCAGCGGCAATTTCTTCAGCGTCGCCCTCGATGCAGGCGATCAGGTGGGTCGGGGCCTCGGCCGGATAAAAGGCCAGCATGTCGATGCTGTCGCCAACCTCGCGCGTCACGAATTCGGCCGACAGGCCTTCGGCCAACGCCACGCTGTCTGCGGCGGTGTGCGACGGCTGACGATAGCCCTCCTCGGCCGTTTCGGGCGCGGATTCGGCCAGAGGCGCGGAAATCCCGAACAGCGGCAGGGCTTTTTCTGCCAGCATCTTGTCAACCGTCAGGCCGAAATCTTCAGCCATCACCATGCCGGCGGCGGCAGTCAGGAACGTCGAAAGCAGCAAACTACGGGTCATCCCTTTTCCTTCCATACGGGTGGGTAACTGCGGTTTGGCCCGGCAAGACGACAGCCCCATGTCGCTTCGCGGAATATTTGATGACAGCCGCATTGCCCCTGTCGCTGGTCGCACCTGAGCAAGACAACCCGGCTTGCGCCCCCGAACCTTCCGCACAATCTCAGCCAGGGAAACGTCATGTCCGAACGCCCGAATATCCTGATCCTGATGGTCGACCAGCTGAACGGAACCCTGTTCCCCGATGGTCCGGCTGACTGGCTTCATGCGCCCAACCTGAAGAAACTTGCGGCGCGTTCGGTACGTTTTGCCCAGACCTATACCGCCTCCCCCCTATGCGCCCCTGCGCGGGCGTCGTTCATGTCGGGACAATTGCCGTCGCACACGCGGGTCTATGACAATGCCGCTGAATTCGCCTCCGACATCCCGACCTATGCCCATCATCTGCGCCGTGCGGGGTATCAGACTTCCCTCTCCGGCAAGATGCATTTCGTCGGCCCCGACCAGATGCACGGGTTCGAGGAACGGTTGACCACCGACATCTACCCCGCCGACTTCGGCTGGACGCCCGACTATCGCAAGCCCGGCGAGCGGATCGACTGGTGGTATCATAACCTGGGCTCCGTGACCGGCGCGGGCGTGGCCGAGATCACCAACCAGTATGAATATGACGATGATGTCACCCATCAGGCGATCCAGAAGATCTATGACCTGTCGCGCGGACAGGACCCCCGCCCCTGGTGCCTGACGGTTTCCATGTCGCACCCGCACGATCCCTATGTTGCCCGCCGCAAATACTGGGACCTTTACGAGGGTTGCGGTCAGGTTTCCCCCGATGGTGACCCGATCCCCTACGAGGTGATGGACCCCCATTCGCAACGGTTGATGGACGCGAGCGACTGGCGGTCCTCGACCATCACGCCCGACCATATCGCGCGGGCACGACGCGGCTATTTTGCCAATATTTCCTACGTCGACGACAAGATCGGCGAAATCCTGACCGTGCTGGAAGCGACCCGCCAAGAAGCGGTGATCATCTTCACCTCGGACCATGGCGATATGCTGGGCGACCGCGGTCTGTGGTTCAAGATGAACTT
>Ga0073904_10001738_pt1 | contig 16308 bp, 13 predicted proteins | sample KloWWTrecipitate_FD_66668 | JGI IMG/M metagenome (GOLD analysis project Ga0073904, IMG submission 66668) | Active sludge microbial communities from Klosterneuburg, Austria, studying microevolution and ecology of nitrifiers - Klosterneuburg... | ecosystem: Engineered > WWTP > Aerobic digester >... | reverse complement strand
GTCAGCGAATTCCGCGACCGCTACCACGCCGAGGACGACGTCCGCGACCTGGTCGACCTCGCCCTGCAACTGGAAGACCTGACCCGCAACGCCGGCAAGCACGCCGGCGGCGTGGTGATCGCACCGACGCCGCTGCAGGAGTTCTGCCCGCTGTTCGCGGAACACGACGGTCACGGCCTGGGCCGCAACCCGGTCACCCAGTTCGACAAGGACGACGTCGAATCGATCGGCCTGGTGAAGTTCGACTTCCTCGGCCTGCGCACGCTGACGATCATCGATTGGGCGGTGAAGGCGATCAACGTGCGACGTGCAGGAAGCACGAGTGTCGCGGAGGGCAGGATGCCCGAGAGCGACCGGCATGCCGTGGCCAGCGAGCCGCTCGACATCACCACCCTGCCGCTGGACGACAAGAAGACCTACGAGTTGTTCGCGCGCGGCGATTCGGTGGCGGTGTTCCAGTTCGAATCGCGCGGCATGCGCGAACTGCTCAAGCGGGCGAAGCCGGACACCTTCGAGGACATCATCGCGCTGGCCGCACTGTTCCGCCCCGGCCCGCTGGGCAGCGGGATGGACAAGGAATGGTGCGACCGCAAGCACGGCATCGCCGAGGTCAGCTATCCGCATGCAGCGCTGGAACAGGTCCTGTCGCCGACCTACGGCGTGATCGTGTACCAGGAACAGGTGATGCAGATCGCCCAGGTGCTGGCTGGCTATTCGCTGGGCGGCGCCGACCTGCTGCGCCGCGCGATGGGCAAGAAGAAGCCCGAGGAAATGGCGAAGGAACGCGCCAAGTTCGAGGCCGGTTCCGCCGAACGCGGGGTCAATCCGCGCACCGCGACGCAGATCTTCGACCTGATGGAGAAGTTCGCGGAGTACGGCTTCAACAAGTCGCACTCGGCCGCTTACGCGCTGGTCGCCTACCAGACCGCGTGGCTGAAGGTGCATTACCCGGCCGAGTTCATGGCCGCGGTGCTGTCGTCGGACATGGACAACACCGACAAGGTCGTCGGCTTCCTCGACGAGGCGCGCACGATCGGCCTCAACGTATTGCCGCCGGACGTCAACGCGTCGAGCTACATGTTCGAGGCGGCCGATCCGGACCACTCGAATCCCGGCGCGCCACCGAAGCGGGTGATCCGCTACGGCCTGGGTGCGGTCAAGGGCGTGGGACGCGGCGCCTGCGAGGCGATTGTTGCTGCAAGGGAGAACGGGCCGTTCTCGGACCTGCTGGATTTCTGCAAGCGCGTGGATGCGGCCGGCCTCAACAAGCGCACGCTGGAAGCCTTGATCCATGGCGGCGCGATGGATGCGCTGGCGAAGAACCGCGCCTCGCTGATGCTGCAGCTGCCGGACGTGCTCAAGGCCACCGACCAGATCGCGAAGAATCGCGATGCCGGCGTGGTCGACATGTTCGGCAATGCCAGCGGCGCGCCGGACATCCACATCGACCTGCCCGAATGCGGCGACTGGCCGCTGGCGCAGAAACTGCAGGGCGAGCGCGAGACGCTCGGGCACTACCTCAGCGGGCATCCGATGGATCCCTATCGCGACGAGCTGCAACGCCTGGTCGGCCACGACCTGTCGTCGCTCGATGCGCTGTGGGAGGGGCGTCCGCTGGAAGCGCGCAAGGGCTGGCGCCAGCAGATGCAGGCGGTGGTGGCCGGGCAAGTCATCGGCATGCGCAAACGCGGCGATTCTCAGGCCTTCGTGCAACTGGAGGACGGGCGCGGCCGCATCGAATGCGCGTTCTTCGGCGACGAGTGGCAGCAATACGCCTCGCTGCTGACCCGCGACCGCATCCTGGTGGTCGAGGGCGGCCTGCGTGAGGACGAATTCAGTGGCGGCTTCGCCCTGCGCGCCACTCGCTGCTGGGATTTCACCCAGCTCTGCGGCGACCAGGCGCAACGCGTCTCGATCCGCATCGACTTGCGCAATCCGGATGCGCTGCAGCACTTCGAGCGCATGCTGCAAACGCATGCAGGCGCCACCCCGATCCTGATCGAGGCGATCACCGCCGCCGGCATCGGCCGGCTCACCCTCAATGGTGGCCGCGGATTGCGCGTGGATGCGCTGCTCCCAGGCCTGCTGCGCAACATGCCGGGCGTGGACGCGGTCAGCGTGCAGCTGGGCAGGCCTTGGGTGAATTGAACCAGGCCTGTCCGCCCAGCCTACGGCTCGGTATGTCCGGCCTGCTGGGCTAAACTGCCGCCGATGAACCCGAATTACCTCGATTTCGAACAGCCCATCGCCGACCTGGAAGCGAAGATCCAGGAACTGCGGCATGCCAGCAACGGCCCGGCGGTGAACGTCGACGCCGAAGTGCACACGCTGAAGGAAAAGCTGCGCAAGCGCACCGCGACGATCTTCCGCGACCTCACCCCGTGGCAGGTCTCGCAGCTCGCCCGGCATCCGGCGCGGCCGTACACGCTGGATTACCTGCGGGTGATCTGCGACGAGTTCGAAGAACTGGCAGGCGACCGCGCCTTCGCCGACGACAACGCGATCGCCGGCGGGCTGGCCCGCATCGATGGCCGCCCGGTCATGGTGATCGGCCACGAGAAAGGCCGCGACACCAAGGCCAAGGTCCGCCGCAACTTCGGCATGCCCAAGCCCGAGGGGTATCGCAAGGCACTGCGACTGATGAAGATGGCCGAGCGCTTCGGCCTGCCGATCCTCACCTTCATCGACACCGCCGGCGCCTGGCCCGGCATCGATGCCGAGGAACGCGGCCAGTCCGAGGCGATCGCCCGCAACCTGCTGGAAATGGCCGAACTCAAGGTGCCGATCATCTGCACGGTGATCGGCGAAGGCGGCAGCGGCGGCGCGCTGGCGATCGGCGTCGGCGACCGCACCCTGATGCTGGAATATGGCACCTACTCGGTGATCACCCCGGAAGGCTGCGCCTCGATCCTGTGGCGCGATGCCGGCAAGGCCAAGGATGCGGCCGAGCAACTGGGCCTGACTGCCAAACGCCTGCTCGGGCTGGGCCTGATCGACAAACTGGTGCGCGAACCGACCGGTGGCGCGCACCGCAACCCGGTGCAGATGGCCAAGCGCCTCAAGGCGGTCCTGCTCAACGAACTCGACGCGCTCGAGGGCGTGCCGGTCGACGAGCTGCTGCAGCGTCGTTACGAGCGGCTGCGCGGATACGGCGCGTACGACACCACTTCCTGACGCCGATGCACGCGCCGTTGGCCGACGTGGTCAGGCGCGACGATGGTCGCGGCGTCCTGCTCGGCTTCAGCGGCGGTCTGGATTCCACCGTCCTGCTGCACCTGCTCGCGGCGGACGCAAACGCGCGACGCGACGGACTGCGTGCCATCCACGTGCACCACGGACTGCATGCCGACGCGGATGCCTGGGCCACCCATTGCCAGCAAACCTGCGATGCGCTCGACGTGCCGCTGTCGATCGTCCGCGTCGAGGTCGACCGCGCGTCCGGCCTCGGCCTGGAAGGCGCCGCTCGCGATGCGCGACATCGGGCTTTCGCGGACGCACTGCACGACGACGAGATCCTCGTTCTCGCCCACCATCGCGACGACCAGGCCGAGACCTTCCTGCTGCGCGCCTTGCGTGGCTCCGGCGTGGACGGACTGGCGGCGATGCGGCCGTGGCGCGCATATGCGAACGGCTGGCTGTGGCGACCGCTGCTCGACCTGCCGCGCAAGGCGTTGCTGACGCACGCGCGCGAACACGAGCTTCGCTGGCTGGACGATCCCGCCAACGCTGACCTCCGCTTCGACCGCAATTTCCTGCGCGACCAGGTTCTCCCCTTGCTGCACGAACGCTGGCCACACGCATCGGCCAGCCTCGCGCGCAGCGCCGCGCTGGGCGCGCAGGCCGCCGACTTGCTTGAAGTCGAGGACGCAAGCACGCTGCTGCGCGCGATGGTCGACGGCACCACGCTGGACATCGACGCATTGCGACTTGTTCCGACAGCGCGACGTGCGCGGGTCCTGCGTCGCTGGATCGGCGGCCTGGGCTTGCCTGCGCTGCCGGGCCACGCCATCGAACGCATCGAAACCCTGCTGCTTGCCGATGGGGATGCCGGCGCCTGCTTCGAATGGGCCGGCGCACGCATCGAACGCTGGCGGACTGTCCTGCACGTGCAGCGCATCCGCGAGCCGCTACCGACCGAGTGGTCCCAAGCGTGGGATGGCACGATGCCGCTGCATCTCCCGACCGGAGACACGCTGTCCCTGCTCGGCGTCACCGGCTTCGACCAGTCGCTACGCGTGCATGCACGCCAGGGCGGCGAACGCATCGCGCTGCCACGACGCGGACATTCGCACGCGCTCAAGCACGTGTTGCAGGAACAAGGCATGCCGCCCTGGCAACGCACCCAACTGCCCCTGCTGTCCTCTGCCGACGGCGAGCTGCTGGCTGCCGGCGACGCCATCCTCTCGGCGTCGCTGGCCGAATGGCTGGGTGCGCGCGATGCCCGGCTGCACTGGGCGAGGCTGGCGTAAACTGCGCGCATGGCCCGCAAAACCACTCCCGCGCAAGACAGTTCGCCGGTCGCCGACTTCGAACAGTCGATGCAATCGCTCGAAGACCTCGTCGCCCGCATGGAAACCGGCGAGATGACCCTGGAGGAATCGCTGGCCGCCTACGAACGCGGCGTCGGCCTGTACCGGCATTGCCAGGCCGCGCTGGAACAGGCGGAACTGCGGGTGCGCCTGCTCAGCGACCCGGCCAACCCGGACGACGCCCGCCCGTTCGACGCCAGCGAAGATGCCTGACGCCGTGTTCGCGGCCTGGCGCACGCGCGTCGAGGCCACGCTCGCCCGCGTCCTGCCCGATCCCGCGACATCGCCGCAACGCCTGCACGCCGCCATGCGCCACGGCGTGCTCAACGGCGGCAAGCGCATGCGCCCCTTGCTGGTCTACGCCACCGGGACGGCCTTCGGTGCCGATGAAGCGGCACTGGACGATGCCGCGATCGCGGTCGAACTGATCCATTGCTATTCGCTGGTCCACGACGACCTGCCGGCGATGGACGACGACGACCTGCGTCGCGGCCAGCCAACCGTGCATGTCGCCTTCGACGAGGCCACCGCGATCCTCGCCGGCGATGCGCTGCAATCGCTGGCCTTCGAGGTGCTCGCCAACGCGCCGCAGCCGGCGGAGCATCGCATCGCGATGCTCGCGGAACTCGCGCGCGCGTCCGGCGTGGCCGGGATGTGCGGCGGGCAGGCGCTGGATATCGACGCGACGGGCACGAAAAGGGGTCAGAGTCATGTTTTCGGTCGGGATTCGTTCTCTGATCGTTCGCTTCGACCGAAAAATGACTCTGACCCCTTTTCTCCCTTTTCGCTCGCCGACCTCGAACGCCTGCACGCGATGAAGACCGGCGCGTTGCTGCGCGCGGCGGTGCGCCTCGGCGCGATCGCGGCCGATGCAGACGCCGCCAGCCGCGCCGCGCTGGACCGCTACGCCGACGCCCTCGGCCTGGCCTTCCAGATCCGCGACGACCTGCTCGACGTGGAAGGCGACGTCGCCACGCTCGGCAAGACCGCGGGCAAGGATGCCGCGCAGGACAAGGCGACCTTCCCGGCGCTGCTCGGCATTGATGCCAGCCGCGCGCGCCTGACATCGCTGGCAGTGACGATGCAGGACGCGCTGGCGACGCTGGACGCGGAGACCGCAGCGCTGGCCGCGCTGGCCCGCCTCGTCGTCGAACGCGACCACTGAGCCTAACGACATGGCACGCCGCGCCTTCAAGCACCTGCGTGACAGCATCGATGCCGCCATGGCCTCGCTGGCGGTCTGGTTCATGGATGCATGGACCATCGTCGAGCGCGGCTGGCGGCGGCCACTGTCGAAGCTGGCGCTGCGACTGAAATTCGCCTTCTATCCGCTGCTTGCGGTGGCCGCGCTGGGCTGGCTGGGCTGGGACTGGACCCATGGCCGCAGCCTGGACGCGGCGGAGGACAGCCTGTTCGACAGCGTGGTGAAGCTGCGGCCGGTCGAGCCGAAGCCGTCCGGCCGCACCATCGTCGTGGAAATCGACGAATGTTCGATCGACTGGACACGTGCACAGGGACTTGGCGGCTGGCCATGGCCGCGCTCGGTGCATGCGGACTTGTTGGACGCACTGGACCGGGCCGGGGTCAAGGCGGTGGGCGTGGACGTGATGTTCCTGGACCGCGATCCCGATGATCCGGATGGCGACGGCATGCTGGACATGGTCGCCGCCGGTGGCGAAGGCCGCTTCCTGTTCGCCACGTCCAGCCAGTCCGGGGATTTCAACGAGGAGGTCGCGCTGCGTGCGTCGCAGGCGCCCGGCGCGTATCCGCTCTCGCCCGGCGCAAGCAAGCCGGGCCCGCCGATCGCCATTCTCCTGCCCTATGGCGACGCGATGGCGAAGCACGCCGCATCGACCAATTTCGGTCGCTCCGACGACAGCATCGTGCGCGATGTGCCCTTGCGCGATGTCGTCGGGGGCTGGGCCATTCCCACCCTGCCGGTGCTGCTGGCCGCGCGAGTGCAAGGGCGGCCGGCGTCCAGCTACCCCGCGAAGATCCGGGTGAACTGGCGCAAGCACACGCAATTGCCCTACATCAGCGCCGCCGACCTGCTGGCGGGCGAACCGGTCTGCCATGCCGCGGGGGCGAAACCCCCGGTGCTGCGCGGCGCGGTCGCACTGATGGGCTACTCCGCCGCCGGCATCAGCGATACCAAGCCGACCCCGCTGAACCCGTCGATGCCAGGCGTTGAAGTATGGGCCGAAGCCACTGAGGCGCTGTTGCACGACAGCGCGATCTGGATGCCGCCAACGTCATTCAAGTACATGCTGGCGGCGCTGCTGGTCCTGCTCACCAGCTACGCCTTCTGGCGCGGGGAACCGCACGAGGATGTCGACGGCGTCTTTGTCGCCACCAACACCAGCCTGCTGCTGGTCGCGTTCCTCGGCCTGACCTTTTTCGGCGTGTTCGTCGACATCTTCGCCAGCGTCGGGTTCGTCAGCCTGTGCTTCGGCCTGTGCCGGCTGTATGCATCGGTGCAGCGCGGCCGCGCGATCGGCAACAACGACTATCGCGACGAGTACCACCCGAGCAGGCATCCGTGGCTGGTGATGGCGCGCCTGCGCTACGTCGCTGCGCCCGGCCAGGAAACCTTCGCCGCCGTGCGTGGCAAGCGCGAATACCGCCGCCTGCTGCGCCGGCAGCTGTATGCCGGTAGCGACGCGGTGATGATCGAGGGCATCGTCGAACGCAAGAGCTGGCTGCACGACATCCTCGACGACCTGATGGTGCTGATCTGGACCGGCACCGACCAGGCTGCGGCGCTGGATGCCGCCAAGCGCGAGCTCGACCAGCTCCATCGTGACCTCAACCAGGGCGACCTGCCGTTGGATGATCATGGACGGGTCATGGTCTGCGTGTCCGTCGCCGAGATCGACGACGACGACGACCGCAGCAGTGGCGGCGAACGCATGCGCCTGCGCGAATTGCTGGGCCAGGACCTGAACGCCACGGACGAGTCTCCGCTGTCCGCGGACAATCGCTATATTCTCGATCCGTCGCACACGCTGGACTTCAGCGACGACGCGGCGGACATGGCCGGACTGGAAGGGGATGACCGATGACACGCAACGCAACCCGATGGAGTGCCGCCGCCTTGGCGGTGGCGGTGTCCGGCCTGCTGATGGCCGCCGACCCGATCACCCCCGCGACCGTGGCCAAGCCCTCGATCGCGGCGCATGCCAAGCCGGATTTCGCGTCGCCGACCGTGGCCAAGTTCAGCAAGAACGCGCCGGTCAAGGTCAGTGGGCAGCAGGGCCTGTGGTTCCAGCTCGCGCTGGATGGCGGCAAGACCGGCTACGTGCGGGTCAACGACGTGCGGGTCGCCTACGGCAAGGCGGAAACCGGTGGCGCCGCGCAGGCGCTGTTCACCGGCAAGGCCGGCAAGGGCCGCGTCAGCGAAACCGCCAGCGTGCGCGGCATCGATGAAAGCGACCTCAAGAGCGCCGGCTTCAACGCCACCCAACTGCAGCTGATGGAGTCCTATCGCGCCACCCCGGCGGCCGCAGAACAAGCCGCGGCCAAGCGTGGCTGGACGGCCACGCAGGTGGCTTACGCCATCGAATACCAGCCCGGCAAGGCGAAAGGCAAGGGTGGAGCCACCCAGGCCCAGAAGCGCGAGCGGTTCGGCATGGCACGCGGGCTCCTGTCCTCGGTCGGCGGCCGGCTGGGTTCTGCCGCGGCAGCCTCCGGCGACAAGCTGATCGGCAAGTCGGAAGACGAAGTCGCGCAGGACGAACTCGAACTCGGCCCGCTGATCGCGGGGCGTATCCTCGGTGCCGCGCCGTTGGTCAAGGATCCGGCGATGCAGAAGCGGGTCAACCTGATCGGCCGCTGGCTGGCCTCGCGCAGCAGCCGTCCCGAGCTGCCGTGGACCTTCGGCGTGATCGACGACGGCGAGGTCAATGCCTTCGCCGCGCCGGGCGGCTACATCCTGATCACCCGCGGCCTTTACCAGTTGCTCGGCAGCGACGACGAAGTGGCGGCGGTGCTCGGCCACGAGCTCAGCCACGTGGTCCAGCGCGACCACTATGACGTGCTGCGCAAGCAGGAACTGCAGGGCGCTGGCCGCGATGTCGCGCTGAGCCAGGTGAATACCGGTGGCGGCGTGGCCGGCAGCGTGGCGCGCGGCTACATCGAACGCAATGGCGCGGCGATCATGCTCACCAGCCTGGACCGCGCCGCAGAATTCCGCGCCGACCAGGCCGCAGGCATCTACCTGGCCCGCGCCGGCAGCAATCCGCTGGTGTACTACGCGGTGCTGCAGAAGATGACTGCGCTGGGTTCGTCATCCCCGCGCCTGACCCAGTTGTACAAGACCCATCCCTCGCTGGACAAGCGCCTGGATGCGCTGGACAAGCAGGGCTACAAGGGCATGGAACCCTACCTGGACCGCTGATCGCGGGACGTTCGGCACGGGCGGGCGACGCCGGTGCTTGATGCGAAAAGGCCGGCTTGCGCCGGCCTTTCCTGTTTGCGTGATCCGTCGGTGAACCGACGCGCGCAGACTCAGTTGAACAGGCGAATCGTCAGCGGGTAGCGGTACGGCTGGCCATCGAACGCCTTGAACGCCGCGATGAAGCTGCACACCAGCCACACCAACGCGATCGCGCCAACCAACAGCAGCAACAGCACGCCGGCAGGTGCTGTCACCAGCAAGCCGATGCCAAGAGTCAGCACCGTGGCACCCACCAGCAGGAACCCGATGATCCAAGCCGTGCATGCGTAGATGAGCATGCTGACGTTGAAGTTCACTGCTTCCCTGGCGTGCTCCGCGGCAAACGCAGACTTGTCGCGCACCAGCATCCATATCGCCAATGCCGCCAGCGCGCCGGCCACACCGGCAATCCAGCTGGTCAGCAATGCGGCGAGCAATGCGGCTCCGTGCGCGGCGGCCGCCCATTGGCGGTCGGTGAGGCTCGGGGACAGGGTCTGCACACCGGTCGCGTTTCCGCCGGATTCGTAGGTGCTGGTTTCCATCGTCGGCTCCCACCGGAAACAGTCCGGCTTGCCACGATGATGGAGGCATCGCCCGGCGATGCAAGCCAACCGATGACCCAATACGGGCCACCGGCGACGAATGGCCGCCAGCCAGCGACGAACCGCGCGTCGCCGGCGACGAAGCGGCTTACTTGATCAGCCGCAGCGCGAACGGATAGCGGTAGGCCACGCCTTCGTTGGACTTCATGCCACCCAGGATGCACAAGATCAGATTGCCGATCCAGATCACCGGATACAGCAGGAAGCCGATCCCGACGAAACTCAGCACGATCGCGATGAACCACGCAATCGCCACCGTGATCTGGAAGTTGAGCGCTTCCTTGGCCTGGTCGTTGAGGAAACCCTTGTCGGTCTTGTCCTTGTTCACCAGCCAAATCACCAGCGGCACGATGAAGCCCAGAATGATGCCGGAGAGGTGGGTCAGCAGCGCAAGGGTCCTGTCTTCCTGCGGCGCCCCGGAGGTGGGCGGCGGCGGTGCGGCGGCGGCGTCGTTGATATCCATCTTGCATTCCCCGGTTCTGCGCGTGCGCGCGGTTCACGAAGCATAACGCGGTGCAGCGCGGCATCCGGCCAGTCAGCCCGCCCTTGCGCGGCGCAGCAAGCCGGCCATGGGCGCGGTGCCCCCGCTGTCCGGGAATACCCGTTCCGCCAGCGAAGCGTCGGCGATGCCAAGGTGGTCGCGGAGGACGCCCTTGAACAGGCTGCGCATGTCGGTGGTGGCGCGCAGGTCGCGACCGTCATTGAGCTGCGCCTTGGCGATGCCGGGCCAGTCGCCGGCAACGCGGCCGCCTTGCACACCGCCACCCGCGAGGAATGCGACGCCACCAATGCCGTGGTCGGTGCCGCCGGTGCCGTTGATCGCGGCGGTGCGGCCGAACTCGGTGACGATGGCGACCACGGTGTTGTTCCAGATGGGCTGCGCGCCGTCATGGAACGCACGCAGGCCGGCATCCAGTTCGCTGAACTTGCGGTTGAGCACGCCGAGGGCGTTGTTATGGGTGTCCCAGCCGGTGTCCTCGACGAAGCCGATGCGCGGGCCGTCGGCGGCGGACATGAATTTCGCCGCGGCTGTCATCGCCTGCGGCAGGCGCAGGCCGGCCTGCCCGCCACGGCCCATGGCCATGCCGTCCGCGTCGGCATCAATCGCTGCAAAGGTCGAGGCCAGGGCCGGATCGGCCGCATACAGCAGTTGCAGCTGCTGCCACAGGATCGGATCGAGGCGCTCCGGCATCGGTGGCGACCAGGTGGCGACCTCGGCCTTGCCGCGCATCGCCAGCGGCATCACCGACGACACCGCCAGCCCCTTGCTGCCGGGCACGGCTGCCACGCAGCGGTTGAGCCAGCCGGTGCTGCCACCGCTGCTGGCGGTGCCGTTCTCCACGCAGTCCTGCGCCTCGAAATGCGACCGCTGCCGGTACGGCGGTGCCACCGCGACCACCGGCAGCAACGACTTGTCCGCGTACAACTGCGACATGAATTGCAGTTTGCCGTGCAGGGCGAACTCCGCATCCAGTCGAAGCGCCGTGGGCTGTCCATCGGCATGCGCGAAATCGCCGCGCAGTGACTCGAAACCGGGATCGCCGACCGGCTGCAGCGCATGCAGGCCGTCCATGCCGCCGCGCAGCAGTACCAGCAGGAAGCGGGTGTCTGACGCGGACGAGGCCGCCAGCGCGAACCGCGGCAGCAACGACAGCGCGGCTGCCGACGCGCCCAGCGAGAGGAACCCACGTCGATCGATCTTCATCATCTCAGCGCCTCCACTGGAACGCCGGGCTGGCCAGCAGCAGGGCCACGCCCTGCTGGACGGATTCGGCTCGACGCAGGGCCTTGGCGGTTTCGCCATCCAGTCCCACGCCCAATGCCGCTTCGCCGATCGCCTGCGGGGTGGCGTCGGCTGATGCGGGCAATCGCTCGGCCAAGGCCTGCGCCGCCTGCACGCGTTTGAACAAGGCATCCGGTCCGCCCCAGTCGGCGGCGACATCGCCGAACCCGGCCGGCGAGCGCGGCTGGAACACCGGCTGCCCGAGCTGTCCCTGCAATCGCACACCCAGGGCAAGGTCCCCGTCATCGCGCAACTCGCATGCGCGCAAGGCCGAAACGATGAAGTCTTCCGGCGACTTGAACTTGCCCGCGGTCGGCGACCACGCGGCATCGTCCTCCACCATCGTCCGGTACAGCGCGGTGAGTTCGCCACCGCTGGCGAGGTAGGCCTTCGCCATCCGCTCCACCAGGGCCGGCGGCGGCTGGTCGGCGACAAAATGCCGCGCGAGTTTCAACGCGAGATGGCGGGCCGTGGCCGGATGCATCGCAAGGTCGCGCAGGATCGCCTCTCCCTGCACTTCACCAGCCTGGGCATAAGCCTTGCCGAGCACGCGTCGCGCGCCCGGCTCGTGGGCGACGGCGCGGAACACGAATGCATCGCCGCCGCGCCGCTCGCGATCCACAGGCCGCGCCACGCTCCAGCCGGTGATCGCGCGCGCCAGTTCGGCGACATCGCCTTGCGCGTAACCGCCATCGACCCCAAGCGTGTGCAGTTCGAGGATTTCGCGCGCCAGGTTCTCGTTGAGGCCGCGCTTGCGCGCTTCCGGATTGCGTTGTGCGCGTCGCGCGGACTGCGCGCCGAGACGAGATTCGACGCCGATCGATTGCGCGTTGTCCAGGTAGACCAGCATCCCGGGATGGCGCTCGACCGCGAGCAGCATGTCGGCGAAGCGGCCAGCGAGATGCGGACGAATCGCCTCGCGCTCCATCGGCCCGGCGAACAGCGAGGCCTGGAACTTGTCGACCGAGATCGCGAAGTGGTTCGACCAGAAGCGCACCAGTCGTTCCGCGAACGGCCGCGCGGTGGTCGCCGCCACGCGTTGCCGCAACACGAACTCGCGCTGCTGCGCACGCCGGAAATCGCGGCGACCGTTCGCCTGCATGGCGTCGCCATCCTTGCCCGCGCGCTGCCGGTCGCGCATCTCGCGCCGCTGGCGGAGATAGTCGTGGTACTGGTCGAGATAGGCGCCGCTGTCGGGCAGGCCCGCAAACGGATCATCGCGATCCTTGCCCGCGACTTGCGCCAGCAGCCACCCGCGCGGGTCGCCGCCGATGCGCGCGATTTCGTCACCACGCGCGCCGAGGCCGAACCGGTTCGCCGCGCTTGCTGCCCGCTGATCCATCTTCACCATCCTACGTGCCTCACCCGTTCGTGAACGCGGCGCAGCAGGAAATGGTTGACGCAATCAGCCCTGCATTCCGCCGATGCCGGCCACGGTCATGCGTCCCAGCAGCATCGAACCCATGCGCACGTGCGAGCGCGGATCGATGTCGCCGCCCACCGCCTCGATCGCGCCGAACATCGCCTTCAAGTTACCGGCAATCGTGATGCCATCCACCGGGTAGGCGATGCGCCCGCCCTCGACCCAGAAACCGGCGGCACCGCGCGAATAGTCGCCGGTGATCGCATTCACGCCCTGCCCCATCAACTCGGTGACCAGCAGGCCACGGCCCATGCCGCGCACAAGTTCATCGAGGCCGACCGCATTCGCACGCACCTGCAGGTTGTGCACGCCGCCCGCATTCGCAGTGGTCGCAAGACCCAGCTTGCGCGCCGAATAACTGCCCAGCACATAGCGCTGCACGATGCCGCCACGCACCAGCGGCGATTCGCGCGTCGCCACGCCTTCGGCATCGAAGGCAGCCGAGCGCAAGCCACGCGGCAGGAACGGCCGTTCGTCGATGTCGAACCAGTCCGGGAACACCCGGGCGCCGACGCTGTCGAGCAGGAAACTCGCCTTGCGGTACAGCGCGCCACCGGACACCGCGCCGAGGTAGTGACCGATCAGCGAACGCGCCATCTCGGCGGCGAACAACACCGGCACTTCGCCGGTCGGCAACGACTGCGGGTCGAGGCGTTCAAGCGTGCGCTGCGCAGCCTTGCGACCCACCGCCTCCGGCGCTTCGAGATCGCCTTCGGCCAGCGCCACGCTGTACCAGCTGTCGCGCTGCATCTCGTCGCCCTCACCGGCGATCAGCGCGCAGCCGATGCTGTAGGAGGTCGAGCGTTCGGCGCCGAGGAAGCCGTGCGAGTTGGCGTAGACGCTGATCGTCGCGTTGGCATTCGCGGAGGCGCCATCGGAATTGCCGATGCGCGTGTCCAACTCGCGGCCCGCCGCCTCGGCAGCGAGGGCGATGGCGATCGCGCGGTCGGCATCGAATGCCGCCGGATGCCAGCTGTCGAACTCGCGCTGGGTGCTCGCCATGAGGTCTGCGTCCGCGAGGCCGGCAGCCGGGTCTTCCTCGGTGTGTCGAGCAATCGCGCAGGCCTGCGCCACGGTGGCTTCCAGGCTCTCGTCGCGCAGGTCGGCGGTGCTGGCGCTACCCTTGCGCGCGCCGAAGTACACGGTGACCGCGATGCCACGGTCGCGGGTGGCCTCGACCGTTTCCACCTCGCCCATGCGCACGTTGACCGACAACCCGCTGTCCTCGTTGCAGCTGACCTCGGCCTGGCTGGCGCCGGAGGCCTTGCAGCGGCCCAGCAGTTGTTCGGCGATCGCCGACAGGCGCTGCATGCGCTCGCGGCTGTCGTCGGCCACGGGGGCGATATCGATGGAAGCGGTGTTCAATGGCTCGCTCTTCAATGGACTATCCTGTGGCGATGCGTGGACGTGACGAAGAAACCGGCGAATTCCTGAGCCCCAGCCGCAGCCAGAACCGGCGCGCTGCGCTGGACATCCTGGCGCTGGGCGAAACCCTGGTCGCGCTGAGCGCGGCCCAACTGGCGCGGCTGCCGATCCCGGAAGAGGTGCTGCCGCACATCCAGGAAACCCAGCGGATCACCTCGTTCGGCGCGCGCAAGCGCCAGCTGGCGTTCCTGGCCAAGCAGATGCGCCGCCAGGACGACGAGACGCTGGACGCCATCCGCGACGCGCTGTCCAAGGACAGCGATGCCACCCGCCGCGAGACCGCCTCGCTGCATCGCGCGGAAGTGCTGCGCGACGCCCTGATGGGCGACCACGGCGACGCCGCGATGACCGACCTGCTGTCCGCGTATCCCGATGCCGACCGGCAGAAGCTGCGCCAGCTGGTGCGCAACGCGCACGAGGAACGCAAGCGCAACAAACCGCCACGCGCGTCCCGCGAGCTGTTCCGCGAGGTGCGCGAGTTGCTGGCGGGTGGCGAAGAACTGCTGGACGACGGCGTAGTTTGAGCCCGTCATCCCGGCGAAGGCCGGGATCCAGCCTTTGGAAGTCGGTTCAAGGGCTGGATTCCGGCCTTCGCCGGAATGACGATCAAAAATTCGTTGCGACCCGCTTTTGCCGGGATAACGAGCAATCGCACTCACGCCTTCGTCCCACCAACGGTAATTTCCGAGATCAGCAGCGACGGCTGGCCCACGCCGACCGGCACCGACTGCCCGTCCTTGCCGCAGATGCCGACGCCGTCGTCCAGGGCCATGTCGTGGCCGACCATGGTCACCTTCTGCATGGTTTCCGGACCATTGCCGATCAGCGTCGCGCCCTTCACCGGCGCGGTGATCTTGCCGTCCTCGATCAGGTAGGCCTCGGTGGCGGTGAACACGTACTTGCCGCTGGTGATGTCGACCTGGCCGCCGCCGAAATTCACCGCATACAGGCCGCGCTTCAACGAGCGGATCATCTCCTGCGGATCGTGGGTGCCGGCGCGCATGTAGGTATTGGTCATCCGCGGCATCACCAGGTGCGCGAAGGATTCGCGGCGGCCGTTGCCGGTCGGCGCCATCCCCATCAGCCGCGCGTTGAGCGTGTCCTGCATGTAGCCGACCAGGATGCCGTCGTCGATCAGCGTCGTGCACGACGTCGGCGTGCCTTCGTCGTCGATGTTGAGCGAACCGCGGCGGCCGTCCAGCGTGCCGTCGTCGACGATGGTCACGCCCTTGGCCGCCACGCGCTGGCCCATGCGGCCCGCATAGGTCGAGGTGCCTTTGCGATTGAAGTCGCCCTCCAGCCCGTGGCCGACCGCCTCGTGCAGCAGCACGCCGGGCCAACCGGGGCCGAGCACTACCGGCATCGTGCCCGCCGGCGCATCGATCGCATCGAGGTTCACCAGCGCCTGGCGCAGGGCCTCGCGCGCGAATTTCTCCGGCTTGTCGTCGGCCAGCAGTTCCTCGTACGAGTAGCGTCCGCCGAAACCGGCGTACCCGGATTCGCGGCGGCCATTCTGCTCGACGATGACCTGGATGTTCATCCGCACCAGCGGCCGCACGTCGCCGGCCAGCACGCCGTCGCTGCGCGCGACCAGCACCGTGTCAACGCCGCCACTGAGGCTCACCATCACCTGCTGCGCGCGCGGGTCCAGCGCCCGCACCAGACCGTCAACGCGACGCAGCAGCGCGACCTTGGTCTCGTTGGCGAAGGCGTCGACCGGATCCAGCGCGGGATACAACTGGCGTCCACCGATGCGCGCCAGCGACTGCCCGGCATGCTGGTGGCCGTCACGCGCGATCGCGCGGGCCGACTGCGCCGATGCGAGCAAGGCCGCGGCATCGAGATCGTCCGAATAGGCGAAGCCGGTCTTCTCGCCGGAGATCGCGCGCACGCCGACGCCCTGCTCGATCGCATGCGCGCCGTCCTTGACGATGCCGTCCTCCATGCTCCAGCTCTCGCGGCGCGAATGCTGGAAATACAGGTCGCCGAAGTCGATGCCGGGACCCAGCAAGGTGTTGAACGCGCGTTGCAATGCGTCGGTGTCGAGGCCGGTCGGGGCCAGCAAGCGGGATTCGGCGATGGCGAGTGCGTTCATGCGTCCTGCTATTGAG
>Ga0073904_10001737_pt1 | contig 16316 bp, 15 predicted proteins | sample KloWWTrecipitate_FD_66668 | JGI IMG/M metagenome (GOLD analysis project Ga0073904, IMG submission 66668) | Active sludge microbial communities from Klosterneuburg, Austria, studying microevolution and ecology of nitrifiers - Klosterneuburg... | ecosystem: Engineered > WWTP > Aerobic digester >... | reverse complement strand
ACATACACCAGGTCCCGGTACCCGCGGCCAATCAGGTACTTCGCCATCAGAGCACCCACCGCGGTGTGGCTGAAGCCGATCTGCACCACGTCCTTGTCGCGCGGGTCGAAATCCCAGATCTCGACGACCGGAACACCACCGGCGCGTGCCTGCTGCAACAGGGCCTGCGCTGCCGGGCTGTGGTTTCGGCCGGTCACCACCAGTGCTGACGGCGACCAGGCCAGCACCGCCCGGATCTGCTGCTCCTCGCGTCCGGGCTGGTAGTTGGTCGATGCCAGCAAAAGTTCCAATTCGCTGCCCTGCAATCCTTCGCCGAGGGCCTGCACGGTCTCTGCAAAGGTCGGCTGTGCGATGCTGGGGACGATGACCGCGACGATGCTCGAACGCCTGCCGGCGAGCATGCCGGCGTTCTTGTTCGGGGTGTAGCCGGTGCTGGCCAGCGCAGCGCGAATCTTGTCGGCGGTGGCTGGCGCCACCTGATCGGGCGCACGCAGAAACCGCGAAACCGTCATCATCGTGACGCCTGCCTGCGCTGCAACCGTTGCCTGCGTGGCTCTGCCGTGGCTGCGCCCGCTTCTCCGAGCGCCTTGCGTCACACCAGGTGATATAGATGACTTGTTAGGGTTTGTCATGATGACATTTGAACATTCGATTGTTAATGTTAGCGCTAACAAAGACCAGCGCCATCCGTGAAAACACCCCCCTTCAAAACCCTGGACCAGCTGCGCAGCCGGCGCTGGTTTTCCGACACCGGCATGCGCGGATTCGCGCACCGCCAGCGCATGCAGCAGCAAGGCGTGCGGCGTGAAGACATGATGGAGCGCCCGATGGTGGCGATCATCAATACCTGGAGTGACCTGTCTCCCTGCCACGCCCACCTGCGTGAACGTGCCGAGGCGGTCAAGCGCGGCATCCTGCTGGCCGGCGGCTTCCCGGTCGAACTGCCGGCCATGAGCCTGGGCGAGGTGATGGTCAAACCGACAACCATGCTGTATCGCAACTTCCTGGCCATGGAAGTCGAGGAACTGCTGCGCAGCTTGCCGTGTGACGGTGTCGTCATCCTGGCGGGCTGCGACAAGACGACACCCGGTACGCTGATGGGCGCCATCAGCATGGACATCCCCACGCTGTTCTGCCCGGCCGGCACCATGCTCAACGACCGCCACGTCAAGGATGGCGTGTCGCGCATCGTCGGTGCCGGCACCCACACCCGGGTGTTCTGGGACGAATACCAGGCCGGCAATATCGACGACCGGGAATGGCAGCACCTGGAGTCGCGCATGACCCGCGCGCCCGGCACCTGCAACACCATGGGCACCGCATCCACGATGACCGGCATGACCGAGGCACTGGGCCTGACGTTGCCCGGAGCCAGTTCGATTCCCGCCATGGATTCGGCCCATACCCGCATGGCCACCGACTGCGGCGAACGCATCGTGGCGATGATCTGGGAAGACCTCAAGCCATCGCACCTGCTCACGCGCGCCAGTTTCTCGAACGCCCTGGCGGTGCAGATGGCTCTGGGTGGCTCGACCAACGCGGCGGTGCACATCATTGCGATGGCGCGACGCGCCGGTGTCGGGTTGACCCTGGACGACCTCGATGCCATGGGCCGCAAGGTGCCGGTACTGGCCAACCTGTTTCCGAGCGGAGACCGGTTGATGGAGGATTTTTACTACGCCGGCGGCCTGCCGGCGCTGATGCACGAGATCCGCGACTACCTCGACCTCGACGCCCTGACGGTCAGCGGTTTCAGTGTTGGCAGCAACATCGCCCAAGCGCGCACGCTCGACCCGGACGTGATCCGCCCGCTGTCGAATCCGGTCACCGAGGCAGGTGCGCTGGCGGTACTGCGCGGCAACCTGGCACCCGAAGGCGCGGTGATCAAACCCAGCGCCGCGTCAGCAAAGTTGTTGCGCCACAGCGGCCGGGCACTGGTTTTCGACAGCCAGCCGCAGATGCTCGCCGCCATGGCGCAGCCGGATCTCGACTGCGACGAAAACACCGTGCTGGTGCTGCGCAATGCCGGCCCGGTCGGCGCTCCGGGCATGCCGGAATGGGGCAACCTGCCGATCCCGACCAAGCTGCTCAAGGCCGGCGTGCGCGACATGTTGCGCCTGTCCGACGCGCGCATGAGCGGCACCCACTACGGCACCTGCGTTTTGCACATTGCACCTGAGAGCGCCATCGGGGGTCCGCTGGCCCTGGTGCGCACCGGCGACACGATCACGCTCGACGTGGCGGCACGTTCGCTCCAGCTCGAGGTGTCCGATGCAGAACTGGCGCGCCGGCGTGCCGCCTGGACGGCGCCGGCACCACCGGTTGCGCGTGGATACACCCGCCTGTACCAGCAGCATGTGACGCAGGCGCCCGAAGGCTGCGACTTCGATTTTCTGCAGGGCACCCAGGCCACGCCAGAACCCGTCATTTACTGAACACCCGCCCGCCATCATGCAAAACCCCTTCAAGAACCTGCTCGCGCGCAAGGACCTCCCGGCCGGATATCCCGTGGGCACATTTGCCATGGCCGCCTCGCCGCTGATGGCCGAGGCCCTGGGCTGCGTCGGCTTCGACTGGACAGTGGTCGACATGGAGCACACGCCACTGGACCTGGATTCGCTGGTGCGGATGTTGCAGGCCGTGGCCGGCACACCGATGCTGCCGATTACCCGTGTGCCCTGGAACGACACGGTCATGGTCAAGCGGGTGCTCGATGCCGGCGCGCAGACGGTCATGTTCCCGTTTGTGCAGAACGCCGACGAGGCGCGTGCGGCAGTGGCCGCCTGCAAATACCCGCCACATGGCGTGCGCGGCATGGCAGCGATGAGCCGCGGCTCGCGCTTTGGCACGGTGAAAGACTATTTCAAGGTCGCCAACGATGCGATCAGCGTGGTGGTGCAGATCGAAACCCCGCAGGCACTGGGTCTGGTCGACGCCATCGCCGGCGTGGACGGCGTCGACTCGGTCTTCCTCGGCCCCGGTGACCTCAGCGGAGCCATGGGGCATGTCGGCAACCTCATGCATCAGGAAGTGGTCGATGCGATGGCCAAAGCCACGGCGCGTTGCCATGCGGCCGGCAAGCCGGTGGGCAGTGTCGCCGGAACGCCCGAGGCGGTGGCCATCTACCGCGGCATCGGCATCGACTACATCGGCTGCGCATCCGACCTCGGCCTGATGATGCGCCAGTGCGCAGCCGTACTGGCCAGCATCCGCTCGCAGCAGGTGCACGTCAACACCGCCGGATATTGAACAGGGGACCCGCTGCCATGGCATCCGTCGAACTGCAGAAGGTGGTCAAGTCGTACGACGGCAAGACCCAGGTGATCCACGGAATCGACCTGCACATCGAACACGGCGAGTTCGTCGTGTTCGTCGGTCCCAGCGGTTGCGGCAAGTCCACACTGCTGCGCATGATCGCCGGACTGGAGTCGATCAGCGGCGGCGACGTGGTGATCGACGGCAAGCGGGTCAACGACGAACCACCGCGCAACCGAGACATCGCGATGGTGTTCCAGGACTACGCGTTGTACCCGCACAAGTCGCTGTACGACAACATGGCGTTCGGCCTGCGCCTGCGCAAGACGCCCGAGAGCGAGATCAAGGCCCGCGTGATGGACGCCGCACGGCTATTGCGGATCGACCACATGCTCGATCGCAAGCCGGCCGCCTTGTCTGGTGGACAGCGACAGCGGGTGGCCATCGGACGCGCCATCGTGCGCAAGCCCAAGGTATTCCTGTTCGACGAGCCGCTGTCCAACCTCGATGCCCAGTTGCGCGGCGAGATGCGCACCGAGATCAAGAAGCTGCACCAGCGGCTGGGCGCCACCATCATCTACGTCACGCACGACCAGGTCGAGGCGATGACGCTGGCCGATCGGATCGCGGTGCTCAGCGCCGGCCAGACCATGCAGTACGCAACCCCGGCCGATATCTACAACTCGCCTGCCGCAACATTTGTCGCCGGTTTCACCGGCTCTCCGCCGATGAACCTGCTGCCCTGCAAGCTGGCAGACATGCGCATCCATGTCGGCAGCGTGTCGTTCCCGCTATCTGGCAGCATGCCGCAAGCGCCAACCGGCAGCGAACTGGTGTTTGGCATCCGCCCGGAGAATATCCGGCTGCAGGCCTCCGATGGCGCCGTCGCGACCTCGGCCACGGTGGTCGTCACCGAACCGCTGGGCGCAGAGACGCTCGTGACCTTCGATATCGGCAGCCACGAAATGGTCGCGCGCTGCTCTGCCAATTTTGCACAGCGGCCGGGCACGGTCATGCCGGTTTACCTGGATGCCGCTCGCATGCACCTGTTCGACCGACAGACCGGCCTCGCGCTGCGGTGAGATCCGGCGCACATCATCGACAAACCCCCGCTTCTGCCACCTGCCAACCTTGGAGATATTGATGAAACGACGCACTCTTTTCTCGCTGACGAGCCTCGCGCTCGGCCTGGCGCTGTGCACCGGCGCACTCGCACAGACAACCACCGTCCGGGTGTTTTCCGGCGGACAGAACCAGCGCCCGGACCTGATGCGCAAGTTGTTCGACGAATACCAGAAGAGCCATCCGAACGTGAAGATCGACATCGAAACCGGTGGCGCCACGTCGGAGTTGCAACGCCAGTACCTGAGCACGGTTCTCAACGCCAAGGACTCGGCGATCGACATCTACCTGATCGATATCGTCAATCCGGCCCAGTACATGGGGGCCGGCTGGCTGGAGCCACTTGACCAGTATGTCGGCGGTGCGGCCGTGATGAAGCAGTACCTGCCGGTCTACGCGCAGTCCAACGTCGTCAATGGCAAGGTCGCAGCGATGCCGGGATTTGCCGATGCCATGTTCATGTATTACCGCAAGGATCTGCTGGAAAAATACGGCATCAAGGAGCCCAAGACCTGGGACGAACTGGCCGCAGCATCCAGGAAGATACAGGACGGCGAAAAGAATCCGAACCTGCAGGGCCTGAGCATCCAGGGCGCGCCAATCGAGGGCGCAGTTTGCACCTTCCTGCTGCCCTACTGGAGCATGGGCAAGAACTTCAACGATGCCACGGGCAAGATGACCCTGGACAAGGACGCCGCCGCCAAAGGCATGGACATGTGGCTCAGGCTGGTCGACCAGGGCGTCATCAAGAAAAACGTCGCCGAGGTCAAGACCCCCGACACCGTCAACGAGTTCAAGGCCGGGCAGGTCGCGTTTGCCATCAACTGGGGCTTCGCGTGGGACCGTTTCAAGGACGACACCGACAGCCAGGTCAAGGGCAAGGTCGGCGTGATGCCGCTGCCGGCGATGACCGGTGGCAAGAGCGCCACCTGTGTCGGCGGTTGGCAGTGGGCCGTCAGCGCATTCAGCAAGAACAAGCCCGAGGCGGCCAGGCTGGTGCAGTTCATGGCTTCGCCGTCTTCATCCAAATTCCTTGCCGAGCAGGGCTCTTTGCTGCCCACAATCCAGAATGTCTATACCGACGCCGACGTGACCAGGGCCGTGCCATGGTTCAAGGATGCTGCTCCTGTCGTGATGGCCGGTCAGGCCCGGCCGCTGAGCGCGCGGTACGGTGAAGTCAGCGACGCAATCCGCACGACGACCAGCGCCATCCTGGCGCGGACCAAGACGTCGGCCGAAGGCGTCGCGGAAATCGAAAGCCGGCTGACGCGCGTGATGCGCTGATGGTCCGGGGGCATGGTGCACCGGCGCTGGCGCCTGCACCGTGCCCACTCCTCTTCCGATCGACCTGCCATCCACCCCATACTTCCCATGCTGGCCAAGCTGCGCGACCCCTCGGAAAAGACACTGGCCGTGATCCTGCTGGCGCCGGCGGCGCTGCTGATCGCGCTGATCGTGCTCTATCCCATAGGCAAACTGATAACCAACAGCTTTTTCGACCTGCGCTTGTCGGGTGGATCGGGTGCCTTGAACTTCGTCGGGCTGCAGAACTACCGGGATGTCTGGAGCGACAAGGATTTCTGGAATGCCACCTGGAACACCGTGCTGATCACCTTGATCACTGTTCCCGGCGCACTGCTGGTGGGGTTGGGCCTGGCGCTGTTGGCCAACCTGCCGTTCAAGCGCAAGTGGCCGGTGCGTCTGGCCCTGTTGCTTCCCTGGGCATTGCCACTGAGTTTTGCCGGCCTGATCTTCGCGTGGTTTTTTCATACCGAATACGGTTTTGTCAACGACGTCGTGCGGCGCCTGGGCCTGGCCAGCGAGCCCACCATGTGGCTGCTTCGACCGAACTGGGCCTTCGCTGCCATCTGCGCCACCATCATCTGGAAGTCATCCTCGTTCATGGCCCTGATCCTGCTCGCCGGACTGCAGATGATCCCGCGCTCCCTGTATGAAGCGGCAGAGGTGGACGGTGCCAACCGCATGCAGCAGTTCCGGGAAATCACGCTGCCGATGCTGATGCCAAGCATCATCGTGGCGCTGATCTTCCGCACCATCACGGCGCTGCAGACGTTCGACATCCCGTACACCATGACCAAGGGTGGTCCGGGCAACGCGACCGAGACGCTGGCCATGCTGATCCACAAGACCACCATCGAATACCTGGATCTCGGCTACGGATCGACGCTGGCGGTGTTCATGTTCCTGCTCTCGCTGATCGTGACGTCGTTCTACCTGCGCCGCATCGGGAGAAACGCATGAACCTGTGGACTTCGGGTTACTTGCGCCTGGCTGCCGCGGCGGTGGTCGTGGTCAATGGGTTTTTTCCGGCCTTGTGGATCCTGCTGACCTCCCTCAAGACCGACACCGAGCTGGTGCAGAAGCCGATCACCTACTGGCCCGACAAGCTGACACTACAGAACTACGTGCAGGCCTTCACCGACCAGCCACTGCTGCGCTACATGGGCAACAGCCTGGCCGTGGCGTTGCTGGCCACGGTGGCATCGCTGCTGGTCTCTGCGATGGCGGCTTACGCGATCGCACGGCTCAATCTGCGCCATCGGCAATGGATACTGACTGCCATCGTCGCCTCCAGCATGTTCCCGCTGGTCACGCTGCTGGTGCCGATATTCGAGACCATGCGTGCGCTCAATCTGCTCAACACCTATGCCGCACTGGTGCTGCCCTACGTGGTGCTCAACCTGCCGGTGTGCACACTGGTACTGGTGAGCTTTTTCCAGAGCATTCCGCGCGACCTCGAGAACGCCGCAATGATCGACGGCTGCACCCGGCTGGGAGCCCTTTGGCATGTGGTGGTGCCGCTGGCCGCGCCGGGGGTGTTTACCGCCGGGATCCTGGCCTTCGTCAACGCATGGGACGAATTCCTGCTGGCACTGTCGATGAACTCGACGCCCGCCATGCGGACCCTCCCGGTGGGCATCACGCTGTACCAGGGCGAGTTCACGTTTCCGTGGCCGATCATCTCGGCCGCCCTGATTGTGGCAATCGTCCCGATTGCCGTATTGATTGCCCTGTTCCAGGAACGCGTCGTCAGCGGCCTGACCCAGGGCGGACTCAAAGGCTGACTGACAAATGGCAAACCGGATTCGTTACGGCATCATCGGCTGCGGCAGCATGGGCCGCGAGCACATCGAAAACATCAAGATGATCGACGGCGGCGTCGTCACGGCAATCGCCGACGACAACGCGGCCAGCCGCGAGGCCGGCCAGGCCTTGCTGCCAATGCCGGCACAGTTGTTCGACAACCACCACGACCTGTTGGCAGCGAACCTATGCGACGCACTGGTGATCGCCACGCCCAACCACACACATCGGGCGATGCTGGTCGATGCGATGGCCAGCGACACCCATATCCTGATCGAAAAGCCGCTCTGCACCCGGGTCGAAGATTGCCTGGAACTGGTGCATGTTGCCAGGGGCCGGGCCAGGATGGTCTGGGTCGCCCACGAGTACCGCTATATGCCACCGGTCACCGAGATGATCCGCATGACCCACGGTGGCGCCGTGGGCACCGTACACCAGGTCGCGATCCGTGAGCACCGCGAACCTTTCTATCCGAAGGTGGGCGACTGGAACCGGTTCAACGCCAATACCGGCGGCACACTGGTCGAGAAGACCTGCCACTATTTCAACCTGATGGACCTGATTCTCAAGGAACAGCCACTGGCAGTGTTTGCATCGGGCGCGCAGCGCGTCAACCACCTCGAAGAGTCTTATGGGGGACGCACGCCGGACATCCTGGACAGCGCCTATGTGATCGTCGAATATCCCAGCGGCGCCCGCGCGATGCTCGACCTGTGCATGTTCGCCGAGAACTCGATCGACAACGAACACATCACCGTCGTTGGCGACCAGGGCAAGATCGAATCGCTGCTGCCTTCCATGACGCTGCGGTATGGCCGGCGTGACGACTGGGGCAAACGCGAGGTCTGGGGTCAGACCGCCAGCAGTGGCAAAGGCGTGTCGGTGCGCCGAATCTGGGACACCGGCATCAAGTACATGGGCAACCATTTCGGCGCCTCGTACGTCGAGCATGTGAAATTTGCCGAGGCCATCCGTCGTGGCCTGGCGCCCGAGATCACGCTCGAGGAGGGTCTTCGCGCCGTTGCCACCGGCATCGCGGCCCACCGCAGCATCGACGAACGGCGCATCGTTGCGATGTCCGAAATCCTGCCGGCCGGCTGGTGAGCATTTCCTGCCATCGATACCCACGGACACTCACCACGCCAAAACCGTTGTTCCCATGCACTACACCCTGTACCCTTCGCTTCGTGGACGCACCGTGTTCATTTCCGGCGGTTCGTCCGGCATCGGCGCCGAACTGGTGCGCGCATTTTCCGCCCAGGGAAGTCGCGTCGCTTTCTGCGGCACCCGACCCGATGGCGGCGACGCGCTGCTTGCCGAACTCAAGGCCACAGATGATGCCGCCCACTTGCGGTACGAAGCCTGCGACGTGCGCGACATCGCGGCGCTGCAAGCGCTGCTGGATCGTGTCGCAGACCAATGGGGCCCGATCCAGGTGCTGGTCAACAACGCCGGACGCGACGACCGCCACGCACTGGACGAGCTGACACCCGAATACTGGGACAACTGCCTGGCCATCAACCTGCGCCACCAGGTGTTCGCCACCCAGTCCGTGGCGCGCCAGCTCAGGACGGCGCAGCTGCCGGGCAGCATCATCAACATGGGCTCGATCAGCTGGATGCGCGGGCGGCCGAACCTGATCGGGTACACCACCTCCAAGGCTGCCATCTCGGGCATGACCCGCACGCTGGCGCGCGAACTCGGCGACGCCGGCATCCGGGTCAACGCGCTGCTGCCTGGCGCCATCGTGACCGAACGGCAGACCGCGCTGTGGCGCAATGCCGAGGAAGACCAGAAGTTCATCGACCTGCAATGCCTGAAATACCGGCTCGACGCCAGCCACGTGGCGCGCTCGACACTGTTCCTGGCCAGCGACGACAGCGATGGCATTACCGGCCAGAATCTGATCGTGGATGCAGGCCTGGCCCAGGTGTCGGTGGCCGGATAGACCGGTTTCGCGAAAGACGGTTGCCAACACCGCGCAGTCACTCCGACACCCACCCTGCACGCCTGTTATTGCGCGACCACCGCGCAAGACTTGTCCTACACCCCATCAGGCCGGCGCCTGATACCCGATAGTTGGTTGGCATCGTTCAATGGGACCTTGTGTATCCGGGAAGCCATGCGCGACCCATTCCATTGCCAGGAGAACCCATGAACGAACAGAACAAACCCATCCCGCCAGCCAGCGAAGCGCGCGCCAAATTGTGGGAACTGATCAAGGACATCCGGTTTGCGATGTTCACGACACGCCACAGCAACGGCCACCTGCATTCACGGCCCATGACGACGCAGAACCGGGGTATCGACAAAGACAGCAGCCTGTGGTTCTTCATGTCGCGGGCCAACGGCCCGGTCGATGATGTTTGCAAGGATCCCTCAGTCAGCGTGGTGTATGCCGATCCTGGCAAAGACAGCTACGTCTCGGTATCCGGGACCGCAGCGCTGGTGGAGGATTCCGCGTTGAAGGAGAAACTCTGGTCGAAGATGAACGATGCGTGGTTTCCACGCGGCCCGACCGATCCGGACGTCGCCCTGATTGAAGTCAAGATCATTCATGCCAATTATTGGGACGTCGACGACAGCAAGATCGTGCAGCTGTTCAAGATGGCCACGGCCGCCGTCACCGGAAAGCCACCCACCGACATGGGAGCGGAAGTCAGCGTACGCATGCGCTGATTTCGACATTCGAACACGGGCTGTACCGGGCATCGGATTCGACCTTCACCGCCGGGTTCGGACGCACTTTTGCAGCGCCGGTCCTGGCCGCCGGTGTTGGCCCAGGCATCACAACATCTCGAACGGACAGTGCAGCTGCAGATATTTGCGAAAGTCCTTGACGATCCCCACGGCGCTGTCAAGTTGGGCATGCTCCAGTGTTCCCAGATCGCGGAATTCGACCAGATTGTCGGCCGGCTGCCCCAGCCGGCGCTGGCGCAGATGGTGATCGAGCCGCAAGCCGATCAGCAAGTGCAACGCATCGCGCAGATCACGCGCCAGACCCGGTGGCAGGCCGTGGTGTTCTACCAGAGCATGCAAGCGCGCTCGGGTGGACGGCGCGTCGACATGGTGCTTGAGCGCCAGCGCGCGCACGCCATGAACGATCTGGAAGCTGCCCGACTTCTTGAGATCGACCACCTGCCGATGGTCGTCGTGCCGAAGTGACAACCAATGCCACCATCCGCTTGCGCTGTGGTCGAACTGCGCGACCGGGCTGACGAAACGTGCAAGAAATGCGTCGCTGTCGGGAAGAATCGACCATAGGTGGCGCTTCGCATCGTCCAGCAGGCTGGCATCGCCAGCAAGGGCCCGCGCGTCCATCAGAATCGCCAGCTGCATGGTGCCATCAGCATCGGGCCCATGGCACCAGCGGCCAATCGCCTCGCGGAACTCCGATGGGTGCTGGCGCCAGTGCGGATTGCTCAGCATGATGCCGCCTGGACACAGCGGATAACCGAAGTCGAGCAGGCCAGCGGTAAACGACTCGGCCAGCGCAGCGATACCGTCGAAGCGATAAGCCTCGCGCAGCAACAGTGCATTGTCCTGATCGGTCTTGAGGGTTTGCTCGCCACGGCCTTCGCTGCCCATCACGATCAGGCAGCTGTTGCGGATCAGCTCCGCAGGTGCGAGCAACTGCCAAAGGCGAACCAGCAGTTGGTCGTTGAGTTCGGACACCAGGTCCATCGTCAGTTCGATGCCTGCGCCACCGAGGCGCAGTGTTGCAACCAATGCATCTGCCTGCAACGCGGCAGAACGCAGGTCGGCAACGGTGGCTCCATCGGCGATCCGGGCTGACAGCTGCTGTACCGTGGACGAAATCCGCGCCAGTCGCCGCGACGCCTCACCCGCGGCCACATCTACCGATTGGGCCGATACGTTCGGTGATACGGACTTGGTGTCTGTGGACATGGCTGGGTCGGGCGTGCTACCCGATATGAACATGCCAAACGGCATGGCGCAAGAACAATGCGTGGCAAGGCGTGCGCCACCACCACCAACCCCGGCGAGCGCCCTGCCTTGACCGGCAGCGCGATCGCCCAGGCGGGATCAGTGGCCCGACGCGCCGGAAGCGCCAATGCCGGTTTCCGAGCGCACCTGCTGCGCCAGGAATCCGGCGCGATCGATCCTGGCGCGTGCACTGTTGTCCAGCACCGAGAACAACCAGATGCCAACAAAGCCGATCGTCATCGAAAACAGCGCCGGCGATGTGTACGGGAACAGCGCCGAACCCTTGGGATAGCCCAACGTGGCTTCCCAGACCGACGGCGAGACGATGGTCAGCGCCACCGACGACAGCAGGCCCAGGAAACCGCCGATCACGGCGCCGCGGGTCGTGCAGTTCTTCCACAACACACTCATGAACAACACCGGAAAGTTGGCTGACGCGGCAATCGCGAACGCCAGCGAGACCATGAATGCGATGTTCTGCTTCTCGAAGGCGATACCGAGCAACACGGCGACGACGCCCAGCGCAACCGTGGTCAAGCGCGAGACCTTCAACTCGGAGGCGCTGTCCGCCTTGCCCTGCTTGATGACGGTGGCATAGATGTCGTGCGACACCGCCGATGCGCCCGACAGCGTGAGGCCGGCCACCACCGCCAGAATCGTCGCGAACGCCACCGCAGAGATGAAGCCCAGGAACACGTTTCCGCCAACCGCGTTGGCCAGATGCACGGCCGCCATGTTGTTGCCGCCGATCAGGCCGCCCTTGGCATCGAGGAAGCTCGGGTTGGTCAGCACGAAGGTGATGGCGCCAAAGCCGATGATGAAGGTGAGCAGGTAGAAATAACCGATCCAGCCGGTTGCCCACATCACCGACTTGCGCGCCTCCTTGGCGCTGGGCACCGTGAAGAACCGCATCAGGATGTGCGGCAGGCCCGCGGTACCGAACATCAGCGCCATGCCGAAGCTGATCGCCGAGATCGGGTCCTTGACAAAGTTGCCCGGCCCCATGATCGACTGCCCGATCTTGGCCGCTTCCTCGGCCGTCTTGCCGCCGCTGGTGGCCAGGTCAGCCTTGATCTTGACCGCCTGAGCGAACATGGCTTCCGGGCTGAAGCCGAAATGCCACAACACCGATGCCGCCATGAAGGTTGCCCCGCCCAGCAACAGGCAGGCCTTGATGATCTGCACCCAGGTGGTCGCCGTCATGCCGCCGAACAATACGTAAACCATCATCAGCGCGCCGACGATGACCACCGCCATCCAGTACTCCAGGCCGAACAGCAGCTTGATGAGTTGTCCGGCGCCGACCATCTGTGCGATCAGGTAGAACGCCACCACAACCAGCGTGCCCGAAGCGGCGAAGATCCGCACCGGCTTTTGTTCGAAGCGAAATGCGGCGACGTCGGCAAAGGTGAACTTGCCCAGGTTGCGCAGCCGCTCGGCCATCAGAAAGGTGATCACCGGCCAGCCGACCAGAAACCCGATCGAGTAGATCAGGCCATCGAAGCCACTGGCCATGACCGCCGCAGAGATGCCCAGGAACGAGGCCGCGGACATGTAGTCGCCGGCGATCGCCAGGCCATTCTGGAAACCGGTGATGCCACCGCCAGCGGTATAGAAGTCGGACGCGGACTTGGTCTTTGCAGCCGCCCATTTGGTGATGAACAGCGTCAGGACGACGAATCCGGCGAACATCGAGATGGCCGTCCAGTTGGTCGCCTGCTTGACGGCTTGTCCGAGGTCGGCACCAGCGGCGTGCACGCCCGAGGCTCCAAGCAGCAAAAAGGCCAACACCAATGAAGGGCGCAATGCATCCGCGATCCGCGAGCGTGGTGTAGTGCAGTTCATTTGAGCACCGCCCTGGAAATCGCTGCCGACAAGGCGTCGAACTCGCTGTTGGCGCGACGAACATACACGGCGGTGATGATGATCGTGAATACGATCACGCCGAATCCCACCGGAATGCCCAGCGTCATCACGCCCTCGCCAATGCGTTGCGACAGGAGTTCCTTGTCGAATGCGACCAGCAGGATGAACCCGTAGTAGACGACCATCATGGCCAGCGTAAGCCACCAGCCAAAACTGCTGCGTTTGGCCTTGAGTTCCTGATATTGGGGCAGGCTGGCGATTCGGGTCGCAAAATCGGTTTCCATAGTCAATTCCTCGGTGGACACAACGCATACGGCCACAGCGCTCCCGCTGCGACTCGGATGTCGTATGTTCACCGCACGCGCTGACCTGATTCTGTCGCCAAACCAACGGGGGCTTACACAATGGTGTCGTGTTGCCTGTGCCGCTCTGTTGCAAGTTGGCGGCGGGCGCAGTGCGGCAGCAGGGTCGGTGCAGCCAGGACCCGATATGCGACCGACAAGTTATGAGACGAAAATTCGCGCATCGACGATCTCCAGCACGGCGTCGGCCTCCAGCGGACCATACAGATGCGGAAATGCACCAGCCGCCGGAGCCTTGCCGCCCTGGGCAAAGCCTGGCATGGACGCCGCGGCCTCAAAGCGCAGGGGCGCTGCGAGACGCGCCGGGTCGACCACCAGTACAACCAGATCCGGAACATTGGCGTAAAACGCCGTGATCACGCCTTGTACCTGGTGCCTCTGCGACAGATGAATGAAGCCCTCGGCCGCAAGACTGGCTGGGCGATACATACCTTCAGCCAGGGCATGCTGCGCCGTTGCCCGAGCGCAGACATGAAAAATCCGGGTTATCGCGTCGCTTGCCATGAATACCTCGCATCGTCACTGCCAGCGAGACTAACAGGTAGCTGCAACGCTCTGAAGGATATTGGGGCCGGCTGGGAACCAGGAATCGCGACCAGCGCGACTGCGATGCACCGGCGCCCGCCGGCAAGCCCGGTCAGACCCCGGCCTGCCCGGTATCGCTGACGCAGCCAGGCCTGTGGCGCCGCGTGGGCCGTGGCTATCAATCCGATTGAACTTCCTGCTTAGCACTCGATCCCATAGAGTGCTAATATGAAGCATCGATAGAGGAGAAACCCCATGACAAACCCGAATGCAGCCATTGGTGGCTCCATTGCCCTGGCTAACCCCTGGACCGTGGTGCCTGCGCTGGGCAATCTGGACGCCTATATTTCCGCCGTCAACCGGCTGCCCATGCTCACGCTGGAGCAGGAGCAGACCTATGCGCGCCAATTGCGCGACGACAGCAATCTCGAAGCGGCCGGAAAGCTGGTCATGTCGCATCTGCGGCTGGTCGTTTCCATTTCCCGCCAGTACCTGGGTTACGGGCTGCCACACGGCGACCTGATCCAGGAGGGCAATATCGGCCTGATGAAGGCGGTCAAGCGCTTCGACCCGGATCAGGGTGTTCGCCTGGTCAGTTATGCGATGCACTGGATCAAGGCCGAGATCCATGAGTACATCCTGAAAAACTGGCGCATGGTCAAGGTCGCCACGACCAAGGCGCAGCGCAAGCTGTTCTTCAACCTGCGTTCGATGAAGCAACGCTTCAAGGCCGACGATGCCGCGGCCGATGGGAGCACCCACCGCGATACGCTGAGCGAAGAGCAGATCGACTCGATGGCCGAGCAACTCAACGTCAAGCGCCATGAAGTGACCGAGATGGAAACCCGTCTGGCGGGCGGCGACGTTTTGCTCGATCCGTCACCGTCGGACGATGGCGAGCACGCATTCGGCCCGATCGCCTACCTGACCGACACCGCCCATGAGCCGACAGCGATGATCGAATCGCGTCAGCGCGACGTGATGGCCACCGACGGCATTGCGAGCGCATTGGCCGCGCTCGATGACCGCAGCCGGCGTATCGTCGAGGAACGCTGGCTCAAGGTCAACGACGACAGTTCGGGCGGCATGACGCTGCACGATCTGGCAGACGAGTATGGTGTCAGCGCCGAGCGGATCCGCCAGATTGAAGTGGCTGCGATGAAGAAAATGAAGAAGTCCCTCGCTGCGTACGCCTGATCCGCACAGGACCCGCAAGCCCCCGCTGGTGCTGCACCGCGGGGGCTTTTTACCTGCCGGCGCGCACGATGGCGGTCAGGATGCCTGTTTGAAGAGCTGCGCGATATCGCCTACCAGGGCCTTGGCGCCCATGCCGTAACGGCTGTACAAGCGCAGCTGGCCGCGGGTGTCGTAGATATAGCTTCCGGCTGAATGGTCCATCGAATAACTGGTGGGCGTGCGGCCTTCGACCTGCTTGTAATAGACCTTGAAGTCCTTGGCCAGCGCAGCGAGTTGCTCCGGCGAGGTCGGCCGAAGCGCGATGAAGCTGGGGTCGAAATTCTCTACGTAGGCCTTGAGCACTTCCGGTGTGTCCCGCTGCGGATCGACGGTCACGAAGATGCCCTGGACACGTGCCCCGTCCTTGCCCAGCGCATTGCGGACCTCCACCAGTTCGGACATGGTGGTTGGACACACGTCCGGGCACTGGGTGAATCCGAAAAACACCACCACCACCTTGCCGGCAAAATCCTTGATGCTGCGCTGCTTGCCGTTCTGGTCCGGCAACAGGAAATCACGCGCATAGTCGGCGCCGGTCAGATCGATGGATACGAACGAGGGCTTGTTGTCGAAGCAGCCGGCCAGCATGGTGCTGCTGCCCCAGACGGCAACCGCAGTCGCCGTCCAGCGTAGAAACTGTCTTTTGTTCATGGTCGAGCGCATGCAATCTCAGAAGTAAACGTAGTGGTCCACCAGCAAGGCCGCAAACAGCAGGCTCAGGTGGTAGAGCGAAAAACGGAAGGTACGGCGCGCCAGCGCATCGGAATAGTCGCGCCACAACCAGTAGGCATACAGGCAGAAACCGATGCTCAGCGCAATCGCCACGACCAGATAGATCCAGGAACTCATGCCATAGACGAACGGAAGCAGGCAGGCCGCAAACAGGACGCCGGTATA
>Ga0073904_10001736_pt1 | contig 16317 bp, 14 predicted proteins | sample KloWWTrecipitate_FD_66668 | JGI IMG/M metagenome (GOLD analysis project Ga0073904, IMG submission 66668) | Active sludge microbial communities from Klosterneuburg, Austria, studying microevolution and ecology of nitrifiers - Klosterneuburg... | ecosystem: Engineered > WWTP > Aerobic digester >... | reverse complement strand
GGATACACGACCTGGTCCCTCGGCGCTCTCCGGGTTCGCGGCGAGGGCACTGCCCGCACCGCGACGCTCACCGTCACCAACACGGGTGCGCGAGCGGGAACGACCGTGGTCCAGCTCTACCTGCGGGCCGTCGCATCGGTGCTGCCGCGCTCCGACAGGGAACTGGCCGGTTTCGCCAAGCTGCGCCTCGAGGCCGGGGAGTCGGCGCAGCTCGAAATCGTGCTGGAGCCGCGCGTGTTCGCGCTGTGGGACAGCGCCGCGGGCCGCTGGGTGGTGGCAGGCGGCCAGTACGAGGTGCTCGCGGGGACATCGAGCGTCGAGATCCACGACCGGGTGATGATCGATGTCGAGTCGACCGACACCATCACGCCGGGTGCGCCGCTGGCCGCCCCGATCGCCTCCGACGCCGGGTTCGCGGCGTTGCTGGGACGACCGATCCCGGCAGCCGAGGGTCCGCGACCCTTCAGCCGCACGTCCACCGTGACCGAGCTGTCGGCGAGCCGCCTCGGCCGGGTGCTGGCCGCACTGATGCGCCGCCAGATGGACAGGATGATCCCGGGCGACGACGACGGTTCCCTGCGCGAGCTGATGGAAAGCGTCGTGGCCAGCATGCCGCTGCGCGGACTCGCCGGCATGGGACCCGGACTGACTCCGGCGATGCTCGACCGGATCATTGCGGCCCTCAATGGCCAGTGGATCCGGGCGATCCGCGGCAAACCGACCGTCGTCAGGGATCGATCACGCGCCATGGCAGATCGATGAAGCGCGGCACATAGACATCCGCCCGGTTCTCATCGGCATCCTTGCCCGTGCAGGCGGCATCCGCGCTGAAGGCACAGGAGCGCACGTACGAGATCAGGAGGCCACCCCTGTCCCCGCCAACCGAAAGCCCGCCATGGGCGCTGACGGCGTAATAGCTGTAGCGCCGATGGCGATCGGCCTCGTTGCGGTAGCCCGACAGGTCGACGTCGGGGCCAGCGCGAAACGGGCCTGCCGGCGATGACGCGACGGCAACGGCAATCGCGGGCACCAGGCCGGGCGGGGACTGGATCAGCACGAAATGACCGGCAGGGCTTTCGTGGATGGAGAAATCCGTCGCCACGTAGTCGGCGATCGGCGTGGCATCTTCCTGCGACTCGACCCAGCGTCCGTCACTGTAGAAACGCCAGTTCCCGAAGCGCACGAAATCATTGGCGTCGCGGCACGCGACCCGCGCGAGCACCAGCTTTCCTTCCCGCCTGCCGTAGACATAGACATGGCGATTGCGCTCGAAGTGCTCGTCCTTCAGCAGGAAGAGGCCCCAACTGGTGCGCGCATCGGAGTGGCGCAGCGCAACCTGCCGCGGCGACACCAGCCAGTCGCCCTGAGGGGTCTTGCCCCACTGCGCATACGGCCGATCGACACCGCGAACGATGCTGACCACATTCCTGTCGATGTCGTCCCACGGCACCATGCCCGCCAGATCCAGCGGCGTGACCGGCGAAAAGACCTGGACCAGGTCATTGCCGATCACCAGCCCGCGATTGGGCCACATCAGGATGTCCTTGCCAGCATCGTTGGGGCGGGTGGTGTAGGCATGCTGCGCAGCGTGATGCGCGGTCGCGACGCGCGAATATTCCACCAGTGCATGCACGTTCCGTGGCGCGGATCCTGCCGCGTAGACGTGGCCGAGCAACTGGCCGGCGCCAGATCCCGCGCCAACCGGCGCACGGGCGGACGTGCTCAGCACGACGTCGCCATGCGCGGCGAAACGATAACGATAGAGCGGCACGGTGCCTTGCTGCGGCGAGCGATGGATGTAGAACGACACGCGCCGATACTCGTAGGTGCCAGGCAATCCGTGCACCGCAACATCCGGCGTGATGTAGTCACTGGCGCGACTGGCAGGATCGTAATATTCGTTTACCGCCACCAGGTCCGAACGCAGATCCTCGGGCGCGAGTTCCACCAACGAGTACACGCCTGCCACCGGCTGCGGCGCGCGGGCGAACCCGAGGTCCGCATAACCCGCGGCAGCAATACGCAGGTCATCCATATCGGGCAGTTGCCGAATATCGAGCAGGAGCGGCATCCACGAGTTCGACCTGAAGCCCCTGGCGCCGTAATCAAAAATGACGGTATCGGCCCCCGGGGCAGAGGGCGCGGCATGCGCGGTGATCGCGGCAACGTTGCCGAACGTGTAATCGGCGCCACGCTCCCCATCGGCCTTCACGCGGTAGCCTTCGGTATCCACCGTGCTGAAGGCAGAATCACCGAACAGCCACAGCCGGCGATGGTGGCTGCCGGCGGGGCATTCGGGGCAATAAGGCAGCGCCAGCGAAATCGCGGCATCACCGCCCGACCAGCCGTACGCGGCGTGCGGTGACATCTCGAAGGTCGCGTTCCATCGATCGGCGTTGATCTGCCAGCGCGCACCAGGGTCGATGCGATGCGTCGCGTCCGTATCGACCGGCTGTCGCGTTGCCGCACAGCCGGCAACGAGGCAAGCCGCTGCAAGCAGCACCGCAACGGCGAAGTGACGCGACAGGCGGGTTGGCATAGCGCTGCTGATCATTTGTGCCGTCAGTCCTTCAGCCACGACGGAATCGCGCGAAGTCCAGATACAGCCCGCGTTCATCCTGTTTCATGAACCGGTTCATGATATGAGTTCCATGGCCCATGGTACGTGTTTGACTCCTTCAACTGGAAACCAACGGAGCAAAGAACTTGAAACACATCCTGCGGATCGCCCTGCTCACCGCAGTTGCGGCCCAGCCCGCGCTGGCCGCGACCGAGAAGGTCAACGTTTGCCACAAGGGCACTGAAACGCTGAGCATCTCGCAGAGCGCGGTCAGGGCGCACACCAACCACGGCGACGCCCTCGGCGCGTGCCCCGTGATCCCGCCGACACTGGCCTCCGTGGCGGTGCTGCGCTGTGATTCCGTCGCCGGCAGCGTGGTGGTGGTTGCCGCCAGCGCCTCGGAGCAGGACGCAGGGCTGGTGCAGCTGCCCGTGACCCTCGGTGACAACTGCGCCACGGGAGTAGCGGATCTGCTGAACAGCGGCTGGGAACTGAAATTCGTCAGCGCGGGCTCGGCGGTGGCACCCGGCGAGGGCGCATCGGGCTTCGTGACCGAATACACCTTCGTCAGCACGCAGCCGCAAACGGTGGTCGCGCCCTGAAACGACGACGGCGACGACCAAGCTCCAGCCCGGCCGCCCTGCGGGTGGCGCGGGCTGGCAGCGCGCCTGAGTAACGCGGGCTTCGACGCAACCCGTCGAGCAGGACTCTAGGCGTCATGGTTAGGCAAGTATTGCGCGATGCGAACGAAGGGAAATAGCTATATTAATCATCGACGTAACACGCACCCCGCAAACATTGAGTTTGCCTAACGCATGTTTGCCGAACTGCCCGTTGCAGCAAAAAATCAAGTGTTTAGCTGCGCATTGGCGCGCAGATGCCGGTGCCCAATTATTTTCGCGGCCTGCCATGGCGATAGATGTAAGTGGCGCCTTTACCGTCCGAGATCCGAGGATCTTTCGCGATCTTCTCGGAAATCCACATGTCCGACCCGGTGAGCGGCGGCAGGTCGGTGCCGCCCTGCGTGAACAGGTCGCCGCACAGCAGCGTGGCGCTCGTTGAGCGCGCCGCATTCGTCGGCCTCCACGTGCGAAAAGGCAAGGTAGCGGAGTCTTTCGACCGGCATCACGTGCGCCACGGCCTCGCGCACCAGCGCGAACATCCTGCGGGGACCGGTGTGGAACAGCAGGGGCTCGTCATCGAGGACCAGATGCTGGTTGAACGAGAACCCCACGCCGCCCTCGAGCTGCACCGGCGTGTTGATGCTGTAGATCCCGTCGGCAACCTCGTGGACGTTCGTTCCCGACTGGTGGTTCGTGACGCTCATGGCTCGACTCCCTGGCGATCTATGCCGCCGTGCCCGGCGTGAGGGCAACTGGCGCGGCCGGATTTCGGATCACGGTGCAACCCGTAGGGCGGTGGTGCGCATGCTATCGCCGCGCGACGTGGCAGGGAAGGCAGACCGGCACTGCCCGTGTCCGCGACCGCCCGACGACCGACCGCTGCGTGTGAGCCCCGGGATTTCGAAGTGCCCGCTTGACCCTGATCAACGAATCCTGCCGACCGGCTACCGGTACGCGGCGATTCCGGGCAAGCTGCGTCGGCAAAAGAAGCAGCAGACGACGGTGTCGTCGAACCGAAGCGGCGCGCAGGCCAGGCATGGCTGCACGCGTCGGGATTCACTCCCGCGCCGGGAGGCGAGCATGCGAAAGCCGAGACAACTGAAGCCCCAGGACGTGATGTTCGTCGGCGGCGAAAACGCACACGTCTACCAGCACACGATGGGGCTCATCCTGCTGGACAGCAGCGGCAGGCCGGGCTTCGGCTTCGGCTTCGACGCGCTGCGGCGCCACATCGAGACGCGGCTCAGCAGCGTGCCGCAATTCCGCTGGAAGCTGCACGAAGTGCCGCTGGGGCTGGACCTGCCCTACTGGGTAGCGGACGAGAACTTCAGCTTCGACCACCACATCCGGCGCATCGCGGTGCCCTCGCCGGGAGACCAGAGGGCGCTCGGCGAGACCGTGGCCTACCTCTACAGCAGGCACATCGACCGCAGCAGGCCCCTGTGGGAGATCTGGTTCATCGAGGGGCTCGCGGATGGCCGCTTCGCGGTGGCGCAGAAGATGCACCATTGCATGATGGACGGTACCGGCGCCATGAAGCAGATGGATCACATGTGGGACCTGGAGCCGGACGCGGCGCCGCGCCCCGTCGACAGGGCCACCGCGGAGGCACTGCCGGGGGACGTGCCGGAACAATGGCAGCTGTCGCTCAATGCGGCGAGACACCTCTACGGCATGCCGATGCAGATCGGCCGCGGGCTTTACGATGTGGCCTGGCGCAGCCTGGCGAAGCGCTTCAGCGCGACGGACGATGCGTCGAAGAAGAGACCGACCGCCCCCACCGCGATATTCAATGCCGACATCACCGGCGACAGGGGTTTTGTCTTCGGTTCAGTGCCGCTGCGCGACATCAAGACCGTCAAGAGGCACTTCGACGTCACCGTGAACGACGTGGTGCTGGCCGTCGTCGGCGGCAGCCTGCGCGATTACCTGCTCGCGCGGGCGGCGCTGCCGGACGAGGCGCTGCGCAGCTCGATTGCCGTATCGCTGCGCACTGATGCGGACGACGAATTCAGCAACCGGGTCACGACCGCCTCGGTGACCTTGGCCACGGACCTCGCAGACCCGGTGCAACGCCTGCGGGCGATTGCCGCGGAGGCAGTTGCCGCTAAGGAGGAAGCCCACCACGGCGGCAAGGGAGTGCTGGAGTTCGTGCAAGCGCTGCCGCCCGTGCTGGTCGGCACCATCATGCGCATGGCGCCGGCCGACCAGGTGTCGCGACTGATGGGCGTCAACGTGATCGTTTCGAACATGCGCGGCAGCGCGGCACCGATGTATGTCGGCGGCGCGCGCGTGAGCGCCATCTACCCGATGTCCATCCTGGCACCGGGCGGAGGGCTGAACATCACCTGCCTGAGCTACGCCGACGAGATCCATTTCGGCGTCGCGATCGAACCGAACCTCGTTCCCGACCCGTGGCGAATCATCGATGGCCTGCACACCGCGCTGGCAGAGTACGTGGCGCTGACCGGCACGGGCGCCCGCCGCGGCAAGGTCGGCACCGGCAAGCCCGGCATGCGCAAGCGCAAACGCGCCACGGTGCGGAAGACGGCCGCCGCCACGCCCTGAGCTACGGGACACCGCGGTTGCCTCGACCCCGAGTCCCGCGGTTGCGGGAATCGCAGGAACGGAAGGAGCGATGAACACGATAGACGACCTGCTCGATGCAATTGCCACCAGCAAGGCTTCGGCGCAAGCGTTCATCGCGGATCCGCCGACCTTCGTCGGGCGCAGCCACCGCAAGGCGGAACAGCAATAACCGATAACAGTGTTCACGAGAACCGGGAAAAAAGGCCATGCACATTCGCAAGTTGACCCACGCTGTCGTGGGCCTCGTGGCACCGTTACTGGTCTGCGCGGCAGCGTGCGCAGCGGTGTCGGAAGACGAGCTCGCGCAACTCGGCACCACCCTCACGCCATGAGGTGCAGAGATTGCCGGCTCGCCGGACGTCAGCTATCCGGCCTACGCGGGCGGCATCGAGGCGCCGCCGGGATTCGACGAGAAGAGCGGTCGCTGGCCGGACCCCTACCCCGACGACAAGCCGCTGCTCTCGATCGACGCGACGAACATGGAGCAGTACACCGACCGGCTGATGGCAGGGCAGTTGGAGCTGATGCGCCGCTATCCGAGCTTCCGCATGGACATCTACCCCACGCGCCGCGGCTTCTGGCTGCCGGAACGGATCCAGCAGAAATCGCTGGCCAACGCGCGCAATCCCGAGTGCAGGACCAGCGCGAACGGCGTCGGTGTCTACGGCTGCTGGGGCGGCACGCCCTTTCCGGTTCCGCAAAACGGCTACCAGGCCATGTGGAACCACCTGCTGTTCAATATCCCGACCGGGAAACTGACCGCGGATTCCTACCTGGTGAACGCCAACGGCGCGATCTCGCTGCTCGTCATCAACAGCGCGATCGGCGACAACCCCTATTTCAACCCGGAGCAGAAACCGTACGAGGGCGCCGGACGCTACTACCTCCGTGGATTCGCCACCAACATCGAGCCCGTGCGCGAAGCCGGTTCTCAGACGCTGGTGTGGTATCCGCTGCAATTCGACGTGGACGACCAGCGCGCGTGGACCTATCAGGCCGGGCAGCGGCGCGTGCGCATGGCGCCGGAGTTCTCCTACGACACGCCGATAGCACACATCGGCGGTGCGCTGTTCTACGACGAGGTGCAGATGTTTGCGGGGCGCATGGACCGCTTCGACTTCCGGCTGACGGGCAGGAAGCTGATGTACCTGCCCTGCAACAACTACCGCATGCACCTGCTGCGCGGTGACCCGGCGCAGTTGTTAGGCCCGCATCACGTCAAACCGGAGCAGTGGCGCTTCGAGCTGCGGCGCGTATGGGTGGTCGAGGCGACGCCCTTGCCCGGCGCGCGGCACATGGCCGCGAAAAAGCGCTTCTACCTCGATGAGGACTCCTGGGTCGCGCTCGCCTACGAGGCCTGGGACCACTCCGGCAAGCTCTACCGGGTGGTGTTCGGCAACGGTCTGGCCGACTACGCCCACGGCGGCTACTTCATGGCGGAATCCGTGCAGGCCTACGACCTGGTCCGCGGCCAGTACGCGGTGATGCAGGCCCATCTGTGCAGTCACTGCTACGACCGTCGCGGCGTGAGCTTCCTGCCGGACGCGGAGATGACGCCGGCGCGCATGGGCGGTCGCGGCATACGCTGAGCAGCGCGGAACGAAGGCTACCGCCAGGCAGCCAGCGGACCTGTCGTCTCCCCGTTCCTGCTACTCGCGCCGACGCCGCGGCCAGTGGGACAGCAGGTCGTTGAAGATCTCTTCCGAGGCGCCCAGTCCGCCCATGTGGCCTTCACCTTCACGCTCGCGGAACACGGCATTGGGAATGCGCACGGCCATGTGCCTGCCGTGTTCCACCGGCACGATGTTGTCGGCGTTGCCATAGAGCAGGTAGACGGGCGTTTCTATCTTGCCGAGCGGAAAACCCCAGTCCCTGGCGAACAGCACCACGTCGTGGATCATCGCCTGCATTTGTGTCCGGCTTCCCAGCAGCAGGTCGTCCGTCAACACGGCCTGCAATTCAGGATCCTCGAACATCACCTTGTCTCCGGGCGGCATGAACCGCGCGAACAGGGACATCGCCTTGTCGGCGTGCGGCTCCAGGCGCCGAATCAGGCGCAGCATCAGGCGGTTGACCGGCACCCGCAGGTGCCTGACCACCGGCGACAGGCGCCGTGCCAGCGTGGACACGCCACCCTCGACCGCATCGTCGCCGCGCGCGGGCGCAACGCCGCCGAGAATGGTCGCCGCCACTACCCGCCCCTGCAGATAGAACGCACAGGCCAGCGCATAGGGGCCGCCACCGGAAAGGCCGCAGACCGCGAACTCCTTTATTCCCTTGGCGTCGCAAAAGACCCGGATGTCCTCGGCCCAATCGGCCAGGGAGCCGTAGCTGTGGGACGTGGAATCGCCGATGCCCGGCCGCTCCACCGCTATCAGCCGCACTTTGCGGCGGCTGGCCAGACGCCTCGCCTCCGGCGCGATCTGGCGCCGCGCTCCCGGCGTGCCGTGAAACCACAGGATGGGCTTGCCGTCGACGGGGCCGTACTCTGCGTAACCCAGCTTGCGGCCGTCCGGCAGGCGGAACGTGCCCTCGAAACGCGGCGGGATAATCCGATTCATCTCATTGCCACCTTCTTGCTGAAGCAACCCGGGCTCATGCCCACCCACGACCACCGGCGCCCTTCGCGGAACCCCCCCGGGGACGCGCCCGCCGCCACAACGGCCGCACGCACAGCCTCAGGCCTTGCGCCGCCGCTCGCCTGCTTTCCCCAGGAAATTCCCCACTGCATCGGGCCAGCGCCGCACGTCGCGCTCGCTCTCCGCGATCTCGAGCCGCGCGTTCGGCATCACCTCCGCGAGCCGCTGCGCGACCTCCACCGGGTGCGCGGGATCGTTGCGCCAGGCGAGGATGAGCGTCCGCATGCGCAGTCGCGCGCAGCGCTCCGGCGACGGCAGGTCCGAGAGCGCGGCACCTTTGAAGGCGACCTCGGCGTCGCGCGGATCGCGCGTCGCGAGATCGCGCACGACCTCCCGCGCGATCGCCTTCAGCGGACCGTCGGGCGGGCGGTCGCCGAGGAGCGCGCTGGCCGCGCGGAACGGCAGCCTGCCGGCGAACCGCACCAGCCGTGCCATCATCAGGTACGAGCGCACCTGTCGCGGGCGCCACTCCCAGGCCGTGGGCGGAATGACGAGCACCAGGCCGGCGACCCGCCGCGGGTGCTGCATCGCCGCCCACACGGCGGTCGCGCATCCCATCGACGCGCCGCCGAGCACCGGGAAGTCCGCGCCGCAGTCCTCGGCGACCCGCCACATGTCACGGGCCAGGCTCTCCCACGCGCACCCGCGCGGATCCGCCTCGCTGCACGACTCGCCATGCGCGCGCGCGTCGTAGCGGATCACGCGCACCGCGGGCGCGAGCCCGGACCAGTCGAACACGCCGCTCGCCGCGTCGGCGCGCATGCTGCACTGCAGTGCATGGCCCCAGACGAAGGGCACGCCGCGGCCGCTGCCGGCCGAGACCGCGAGCTTCCTGCCCGACGCCGGCTCGATCGTCGTCCAGCGCCGTGTCGCGCTCATGGTGCAGACCCCGCGCCTGCCAGTTCCTGCAGCGCCGCCAGCTGCCGCTGCAGCAGCCGGGCCAGGGCGGGCAGGTCCGGCACCGCCCGGCGGCAGGCCACCAGCCCGAAATTGAGCCTGCCGTTGAAGCTCCAGGCCGTGATGTTGAGCGCGACGCCCTCGAGCAGCGGGCCGCCGGAGATCAGTTCCTCCACGTCGAAGCCCGGCATCGGCGCGCCCTGGCGCGGACCCTGCACGTTGGACACGATCAGGTTCATCGCCCCGGCGCGGCGCTCCGCCAGGCGGAAATGCACCTTGAGGCGCTGGAGCGCGGTGTACAGCAACGGTGGTATGTAGTCCGCCCAGCTGTGGAAGGTGTTCCGCCCGAGCAGCTCCAGCAGCTCCTTGCTCGCCGCCATCGCCTCGCGCGTGGCGGCATAGCGCGCGCGCGCCTCGCCGATGTCGGTCCGCAGGTAGACGGTGACCCCGGAAGCCGTGTTGCCGAACACGCGCTTTGCGCCGGCCTGCTCGACGCCGGCGGCCGGCACCGAGGCCACCAGCGGCTGCGCCGGCAGCCGCTTGCGCTCCAGCAGGTATTCGCGCACAGCGCCGGCCACCATGGCCATCACCACGTCGTTCACGGTGCCGCCGAGACCCGACTTGATCGCCTTGATGTCCTCGAGCGCGAACCGCACGGTCGCGAAATCGCGCTGCCCGCACAGCGAGCGGTTGAAGGGCGTCGGCGGCACCTTGCTCGGCAGCGGGATGTCGAGCGCCCGCGCACGGTGGCGCAGGTAGATGCGGTGCAGGGTACGGACCGTCTGCCCGATCAGCGCCGGGAGGCGCCAGATGTCCATGAGCTGGTCGCGCAGCGCATCGCGTAACAGCCTGCCCGGGGACGGCACGGCTTCGGGCTGCCAAGGCACCGGCATGGCAGGGGCCGGTTCCTGCCCGCCGGCTCCCAGCATGCGCTCGAACTGGTTGACCGACGCCTGGCCGTCGGCGATCGCGTGGTGCAGTTTCACGACGAAGGCGACGCGACCGCCCTCGAGGCCCTCGACCATCCACAATTCCCACAGCGGTCGCGAATGATCGAGCGGGTGGGAGGACACTTGCGCGATCACCTCGTCGAGCTCCGCGGCACCGCCCGGTTCCGGCGCCGCGAGCCGGTGCACGTGCAGGTCGATGTCGAAATCGGGGTCCTCGATGACCACGGGATGGTGCAGGCCGAGCGGCACCGGGACGATGCGGCGCCTGAATCCGGGAATCTGGTCCAGTGATGCGCCTATCGACTGCTTGATCTCGCGCAGGCCTGGCGCGGTCCCGCCGGTGTGCCGCCCGATGAGGATCTTCAGCGTGTGCATCGGCGTGGTCTGCGTTTCCTGGTACAGGAAATACGCATCGTGTCCGCTCAGCCGAAACATGCCGCCACCTCCGCGCGCGCTGCCATCGCCTTCAGCGCGCGGACCGCGCCATGCGCGCGCTGAGCTCGCGGCAGGCCTCGAGCAGCGCCGTGGCATACGCCGGCTCCCTCACCGCGACGTGCCCGCCGTCGAACTCGCTCACCCGTGCCCCGTCGATGGCCTCGGCCATCCGCCGCTGCTCCGCCTGCGGGAACAGCCTGTCGCGCAGCGTGACCAGCACGGTGGTCGGCACGCGGATCTCGTGGAGCCACTCGAGGCTGCGAAAGCGCATGGTCGAGCGCACCGCGCCACCGATGGCCCTAGGGTTATGACCGGTGAATTCCCCCATCGACACGCGCAGCGGACCCGGCTCGCGTCGCCCGGACCCTGCCCCGCCCAGGCGTTGCAGCAACGCCACCGGCGCACGCAGCAGACAGACCTGCAGGTGCACCAGCCGCACGGCGGCTTCCATGACTGCGGGACCGACGAGCTGCGTGGCACGGCCGTAGTGCGGCGAGCCCCAGTCGACACCGGAGAGCACCAGCCCGCTGATCAGGCCGCCGTGACGGCGCGCCACGTACTGCGCCACCATGCCGCCCATCGAGTAGCCGACCACGATCACGCGCTTCAGGCCCAGCACGGCGATCAGCGCGGCGATGTCGTCGGCGCAGTCCTCCAGCGTGAACCGGCGGCGGTGGAAGCGGTCACCGCCATGGCCGCAGAGATCGGGCGCAATCACGCGGAAGTGCCGGCTGAGCGGCGCGAAGGCGTGCATCCAGTTCAGCCCCGATGTCGCCAGGATGCCGTGCACCAGCAGCACGACCGGCGCATTCGCCGGACCGCTCGCTTCGCGGTAGCAGATCTCCGCGTCGAGCACCCTGACGGTCGCCAGCGGCGGCAGGTCCAAGATGGACGCGGCCGGAATATCGGAACTCACCGCCTCACGATTCATGAGCGCACCGTTTGCCGCGGCCCGGTGGCCGGGATTGACCGGGACACGCTGGAATCTACTGCGATTGGCAGGCCGAGTCCAACCCGCGCACCGCCCACGCGGCGGGAATCCGCAAAACCTTGATCTGCGTCGTCAACGATGACGCGGCCTTGTGTGCGAGAATCCGCAGCCACGTCCCGTTCACCCGCAGGAACGCGCGATGCTCCAGCTCTCCGAGTCCGCCAACCTCTTCGTCAGCACCGAGACCGACACCGGCTACCAGCACACCGCCGGGCTGGTGATACTCGATGCCGGCGCGTCGCGCGATTTCTGCTTCGAAAAGCTCAAGGCGTTCGTCGTCGAGCGCATCGACCCGATCCCCCAGTTCCGCTGGAAACTGCGGGAAGTTCCCTTCGGTCTCGACCTGCCGTACTGGGTCGAGGACGACCAGTACAGCATCGACCGGCACATCCACCGCATCGCTGTGCCCGCGCCCGGCGACATGCGGGCGCTGACTGAGCTCGCCGGCTACCTCTACAGCCGCCGCCTCGACCGCAGCAAACCGCTGTGGGAACTCTGGTTCATCGAGGGCCTCGCGGGCAGGCGCTACGCCCTGCTGCAGAAGCTGCACCACTGCATGATGGACGGCCAGGGCGCGCAGAAGATCGGCGAGGCTCTCTGCGACTTCGAAGCCGATCCGCCCCCGCGGCCCATCCCGCCCGAGTTCCTCGGCGCAGCGACCGGCGGCGCGCCGTCGGAACTGCAGCTCTACGCGCGCACGGTCGGCAATCTGCTGCAAGCTCCTGCGCGCGCCGGCCGCCACGCGCTGTCGATGCTCCGCCCTGCCATCGCGGCGCTCGGCCAGCCGGAGAAGCCGCGCTCGGGCGCGCGGCCCGCAGCCGCACCCGCGCTGCCCTGCAACGGCGTCATCGGCAAGGAGCGCGGCTTCGCCTGCCTCTCGCTGCCGCTGGCGGACATCAAGCGCGTGAAGAACCGTTTCGAGGTGTCGATCAACGACGTCGTGCTCGCGCTGACCGCGAGCTCGATCCGCAATTACCTGCTGCACCTCGGCGTGCTGCCGCGGGAATCGGCGCGCGCGAACATCGCTGTCTCCCTGCGCAAGGAGGGCGACGACGCCGCCAGCAACGCGATCACTTCGGTGAACCTTGCCCTGCACACCGAGCTTGCGGACCCGGTGGAACGCCTGATGGCGATCCACTCCGAGACCGGTGCGGCCAAGCAGGCGGCCCGCAGCGGGAGGTCGTCGATCTACGAGCTGATCAACTCGTTGCCGCCGTTCGCCCTCGCGGTGCTGAACAAGGCACTGACGCCCGCGATGATGCTCGACACGATGCGGTGCAACTTCATCGTGTCCAACGTCAAGGGCAGCGCGCGCCCGATGTACGTGGCCGGCGCGCGCCTCGAGGCGATGTACCCGATGTCGCTGCTCGCGAACGGCATGGGCCTCAATTTCACCTGCGTCAGCTACGTCGACAACATCGACTTCGGCATCATCTACGACGTCGACCTGGTGCCCGATGCGTGGCGGATCGCCGAGGGCCTGCGCGAGGCGCTCGCGGAGTACCTGCGGTTCGACACCAGGGCAAAGCCGCGGCGGGCAGAGGACGTGGGGCGGGTCAAGCGTGGCAAGGGCGTGGCGAAGCGCGCCGCCGGCCCGGCCCGCAAGGTCACGCCACCGCGCGCCGCCAAACGCAGGCAAACGGTCACGCCGCGGCGGCCTAGAGCCTGAGCTCGCCGGCGCGCAGGCGCTGGTACGTCGCGTCGTCGAGCACGCGGTAACAGCCGGCGGCATCGTCGCGGAAATAGACGGGCGACGCGTCGTCGCCCGGCGCGAAGCCCTGCCGCTGCAGTTCGACCTTGCGCACCTTGAAGGTGCCGGTCATCTCGATCTCCCCGATCACTCGCAGGAACACCGGGCGCGCATAGGCGGGCAGGCGCTCGACGTGGTGGTAGAACTCCGGTCCCGACAGATCGATCGCGCGCGACAGCGCGAGCGCCGCCATCCCCGCACGCCCTTCCGCGCCCGGCACCTCGACCCCGTAGACCACGGCGACATCGACGCCGGGGAAAGCCGCAAGCGATTCCTCGACTTCCTGCGTCGAGACGTTCTCACCCTTCCAGCGGAAAGAATCGCCGATGCGGTCCACGAAGTAATAGAAGCCGTCAGCGTCGCGCTTCAGCAGGTCGCCGCTGCGAAACCACGCGTCGCCGTGCTGGAGCACGTCGTGCACGATCTTCGCGCGCGTGGCCTCCGCCGAGGTGTAGCCCTCGAAGCGGACCAGCTCGGGCTTGTTGCCGCTCGCGATCCGGCCGAGCAGCTCGCCGGGCTCGCCGACCGCGCACGCCACGCAGAGACCGTCGGCATCGCGCACGTGCGCCTCCTTCTCGACGTCGAAGCGCACCAGCGCCGCCGTGATGCCGGGCATCAGGCGCCCGACGGAACCGGGCCGGCCCTGGAGGTTCACCAGGGTAACGTTCGACTCGGTGGCGCCGTAGAACTCGACCATGCGCGGCACGTTGAAGCGCCGCGTGAACTCCGCCCAGATGTCCGGCCGCAGGCCGTTGCCGACGGCGTAGCGGATGCGGTGGCGCCGGTCGTATTCCCCGGGCGGCTGCGCGAGCAGGTAGCGGCACATCTCGCCGATGTACTGGAAGGTCGTCGCGCCGGATTCCGCGAGGTCCTGCCAGAATCTGCTCGCGCTGAAGCCGCGCCGCAGCACGAGCCGCGCCCCCGTCAGCAGCACCGCGTTCACGCAGATCACGCCGCCCACGGTGTGGTAGAGCGGCAGCGAGCAGTAGAGCGCGTCGCGCGCACCGAAGCCGGACCACAGGTGATAGCTGCCGCCGGCCACGAAGCGCGCGTGGCTGAAGCGCGCGGCCTTGGGCAGGCCGGTGGTGCCCGAGGTGTAGATGTAGAACAGCGGGTCCCCCGACTGCAGCCCCGCCCGCACCGAGGCCGGCGGATTGTCGGTCGGACAAGCGCCCAGCTCCCGGTCGAGGCTGGCAAAACCCGCCTCCGCAGGGTCGACGGCCGCGCCATCACGCCTGCTGAGGTACACGGGCAGAGCCCGCACGTGCGCCGAGGCGATATCGCGATACGCCGGAAGGCACTCGTCTCCCACCACGACCACGCGGCAGGCCGCCGACTCGATGACATGTTCCAGGGCGTGCCCGCCCAGGTGGGTGTTGATCAGCGCCGTCGTGACGCCCACCTTCGCCAGCCCGGCCCAGACGCCCAGGTACTGCGGCCGGTTCTCCATGATCAGCGCAACGACGTCGCCCCTGCGCAGACCGCGGTCGATCGCCCAGTGGGCAACGCGGTTCGCGTAGCGGTTGAACTCCGCGTAGCTCGTCGTGCGGCCCTCGAACTCGACGAACACGCGATCGCCGAAGCGCCGCGCACTGCTCTCGACCAGGTCGGCGCTGGTATAGCGCTTGCCCGGCCGTGCCCTCAGCATCGCGGGCAGCCAGCGGATCGTGCGGGCGAAGATCCTCAGGTCATCGGCACTCTTCATGTCGGGGTCTCCGCAACGGCTGGCGTCGTTCGACGGCTTCGGGAAAGCGGCCTCTGCGTGATGCGGCTCAGGGACTCTTCCCGGCGGGTCGTCGTCACGTCCTCCTGAACCACATCCGCCGCAACGTGTCGTCACCGGTCACGAAGTGGTGCAGCAGCGCAGCCGCGGCATGGAAACCGAGCAGCCAGTAGCCCGCCTCGGCGATGCGCTTGCGCCAGGTCATCAGGCGCAGTTGCTTGCGGAGCACGGCGTCCGCCGGCGGCAGCAGGCCGGGCAGATCGAAGCCGTAGAACCACACCGGTTTGCCGCGCAGGCTGTACGAGAGCCACGCCAGCAGCGGCATCGCGATCATGAACAGGTAGAGCGAGAGGTGAACGATCCGCGCACCCTGCTCCTGCCAGCGAGGCGGGGCAGGCGTGATCGGCGGCATCGGGCGGCCCACCCGCAGAGCCAGGCGCCAGGGCACGAGCAGCAGCACGGTGATACCGAAGGAATAATGCATGACCCGCACCATCGTCGGGCGAACGTCCTTGGGGAACCAGCCACGGCACTCCATGCTGACGTAGATCGCGACGATCATCACGACGACGAGCCAGTGCAGCGCGATCTGCGCGAATCGCTGCGGAGCAACAGGGGCCATGGGCGATCTCCTGGGCACGGTACGCGCACTGGCGGACGTCGTGATGCCTCCTGCGCCGCACGAGAGTGCACCGTGAACCACGACCGGAATGTGACGCAGGTCAATGGCACGTCAATCTGCCGGCGGAGCAGGAGCAATCCCGTTTGAACCTGCTTTCTCGCCTTCCGCTGGCGGACGCGTTGATGACAGTGAGTGGCAGCCCGCGCGGCGCGCCTCCCCGCTCAAGGCCGCATCCTCTGTGTGTCAGGCAAACGCTACCGAGACATCGTGAGGCGCGCCTGCAGGAGATCGGGGATTCTGGAGGATCCGTGCAGGCGCATCAGCAACGCACAGCGGCTATTCCAACCGCTTGATGTTGTTATCGAAAAACAAGGAATTGGCGGAGAGAGAGGGAAACCCCCGCCTCAACGCTAGTCCGTTGATTCCTAAGTGCTTTCCCGTTCGGCTCTCGTGAGCTTTGTAGCAACTCTCTACGAGCAGATTACCCGCTATTCGATGCCGGGATCAATGTGGCATCGTTAATATATGTGCTAGCGAT
>Ga0073904_10001732_pt1 | contig 16335 bp, 10 predicted proteins | sample KloWWTrecipitate_FD_66668 | JGI IMG/M metagenome (GOLD analysis project Ga0073904, IMG submission 66668) | Active sludge microbial communities from Klosterneuburg, Austria, studying microevolution and ecology of nitrifiers - Klosterneuburg... | ecosystem: Engineered > WWTP > Aerobic digester >... | reverse complement strand
TGAATGCAAAGTTTGACGCTGACGCGGTAAAGCGGGAATTCGGCATTCCGCCTGACGCTCCAGTTGTCGGCAAGATCGCCAGACTTTTCCCGCTCAAGGGCCATGACGAGCTGATGGACGCGGCTCCCGAGATTGTTAAACGCGTGCCGAATGTCAGGTTTTTCCTGATCGGCGACGGCATTCTGCTCGAGCATCTGCAAAAGCGGGCGTCGGAATACGGGATCCTTGAGAACTTTGTATTTGCAGGTTTGATCGACCGCACACGAATTCCGGAGATGATCTCGGCGATGGACATAGTCGTCCATACATCCTTACGCGAAGGCCTCGCACGCGTTCTGCCGCAGTCGCTCGCGATGGGCAAGCCCTGCGTCTCGTTCGACATCGACGGAGCACCTGAGGTCGTTATCGACGATTACACGGGTTATTTGGTCAAAGCGTTCGATTCAGTCGGGCTCGCAGATCGCATTGCCCATTTGCTCGAAGATCCTGAACTGCGAAAGAAGCTCGGCGACAATGGCAGGATCCATGTCGATCCCAATTTCCGGACTGAGAAAATGGTCGCCGATATATCCGAGGTTTATCAGATGCTGCTCGAACGCCACGCGGATCGTATCGCTGCTTTTGACCGGAAAACGCAAAACGGTTGATTTTCTGCGATAATTGGCTTGTAATTACGTTTTTATGCCCGGTTTGGTCTCAAGCCCATTTTTTGTCGGGGCCGTAGCGGCGATACTCTCGGTGATCTGTACGTTCGCCGTGCGGTCGATCGCGGTGCGCTACGGGTTTGTCGCCAAGCCGAAATCGGATCGCTGGCACAAGAAACCAACTGCTATGCACGGCGGCATCGCGATCTTTATCGCGACGAACGTCGTATATTTCACGCTTGTTCCGATCAGCCGGGAATCATTGGTCGTTATCGGCGGCAGTGCGTTCCTTTTTCTCGTTGGTTTGATCGATGACCTCATCAGCGTTCGGCCTTATCAAAAGCTGATCGGGCAATTGATCGGTGCCGGAATTCTGGTCATCTCCGGGCTGAAATTGCCGCTCACCGGTTTTGAGATAGTTGATATCTGGATCACCGTTTTCTGGGTGATCGGCATCACAAATGCGATAAATCTGCTCGACAATATGGACGGCCTCGCGGCCGGGATCTCGGCTATTGCGGCGTTTTCGCTGGCGATGAACTTTGCATCGAGCGGATTGACGAACGAGCTGCTGCTCGCAAGTGCGTTTGTCGGCGCTCTCGTTGGGTTTCTTGTTTTCAACTTCAATCCGGCGTCGATCTTTATGGGCGATTCCGGGTCGATGTTTATCGGATTTCTGCTTTCCGGGTCGGTGCTGCTCAATCAAGTCGGCGGCCGTTCGCGCGGTATCGTTGCCATTCTTGCCGTTCCGGTTCTAATACTTTTTGTCCCGATCTTTGACACGACATTCGTGACGGTCTTGCGTAAATTGTGGGGCCGCAAAGCATCGCAGGGCGGCCGCGATCATACCTCTCATCGGCTCGTCGCCCTTGGATTGTCCGAGCGAAATGCGGTCCTGATGTTATATGGTTTTGCCGTGATCGCCGGCGGTTTGGCAGTGATGGTCGCGCGGGTCGGGCCGTTTCGGAGCTTTGGACTGATCGGTGTTTTTACGATAGTGCTGGTCATCGTCGGCGTTTATTTATCGAAGGTAAAAGTTTACGAGGGCGTCGAGGAGGAGCAGGCTATTCAGGAAAACGCCGTGTTCGCCTTCCTCGTCAATGTCTCGCACAAACGGCGGATCTTCGAGGTTTTTCTCGACGCATTTCTGATCACGCTTGCCTACTATTCCGCGTGGGCGCTGCTTTATCGCAATTTTGAAGAGTCGACGAGCTGGACGCTGTTTCTGCAGACTGTGCCCCTGCTTGTGCTGATAAAACTCGCTGCCTTTCTCGCTGTCGGCGTCTATCGCGGCCTGTGGCGATACACCAGTATCGGCGATGCAATTACGTTCGGAAAAGGCGTGGTTCTCGGTTCTGCGGCGAGTATGCTCGCGGTGCTTGCGATCTATCGGTTCGAAGGATTTTCGCGAAAGGTTTTCTTTGTCGACGCCTTGCTGCTGCTGCTCGGCGTAATGGGCAGCCGAATGGCGTTTCGTTTGATACGGCAGGTTTTGCCGGCGGTCGCCGCCCACGGCAGCCGCAAGGTTCTGATCTACGGCGCGGGCGACGGTGGCGAAATGGTGCTTCGCGAGCTGAATAACAATCCCGAATGGAACATGCAGGCGATCGGGTTTATTGATGACGACTCGAAGAAAAAAGATAAGGTCATCCACGGGCTAAAAGTATTTGACGGAAACGGATCGCTGGCCGAGATCTGCAAGGAAAAAGAGGTCGCCGAGATACTCATCTCGGTTCGCCATTTTCCGGCCGAGAAGTTGACCGCTCTGAGAAAGACCTGTGACGAGGCGGACGTTACGCTCAAACGAGCCCAGATAAAGATCGAAGCCGTGGATATTATTTAACAATTTTGTCGCTAAAGCTCATAAAAATCGAACCAAAGTTCGCAAAGGCTTCGCTCGTCGTGGTCGCGTTGATCTGCGTGGTGGCGACGTTCTTTTTCATCCGTTGGAACTTTTCGAACGCCATCGCCTCGCGCCTCGACCTTAAGCGGCCGGAATCAAAACTCGTCATCGACTGGCTGATCGGCCTCGGCCCGTCAGATCCGCAGACGCATTATTCCGCGGCGGCCTTGTTCGAAAAAACATTCGACCCCGGTGATCTGGCGAGATCGTTGAGCGAATACGAAACCGCCGCCGCGCTCGCTCCAAACAATTATCTGATGTGGCTCAACGTGAGCCGGGCGCGTAACCTAAACGGCGACACCGAAGGCAGTGAGGCGGCCATCAAACGGGCATCGGAACTGGCCCCGAACTACGCGGCCGTACAATGGGCATACGGCAATCTGCTGATCCGCGAAGGGAAGACCGACGACGGATTCAAGCTGGCGGCAAAAGCCGCAGAAACTAACTCCGATTTTGCCCGAAGCGCCGTTGTTCTGGCTCTTCAGATCTTTGACGGGGACCTTGCTCAGGTGCGAACGTCGCTCGGCGACAGCGAGGCGATAAACGCGGCACTCGCGACATCGCTGATCGGCCAGGAACGCGAGGACGATGCGGTCGAATCGTGGGCGAAACTGCCGGATCAGGCGAAAACCACCCGTTACAAAAAGCTCGGGGAAGATCTAGCTCAAAAGCTGCTCTCCGCGAAAAAGTTCCGTCTCGCGGCTCGCGTTGTTTCCGATCTTGCTCCAGAAGGAACGGAAAAGCCAGTTGTTGGGCAGGTAGTGAATGGAAGTTTTGAAAGCGGGATAAAGCTTCGCGGAGCCGGGCCTTTTGAATGGCAGATCGCCGAGGGGGCCGAGCCGCAGGTCGGCCAGAGCGACGTCCATAAACGCTCCGGCCAGTACGGGCTGTTTTTGCTGTTCAATTCGTTCGATTCGTCGCATTTTCGCACCGTATCGCAAACCGTTGCGGTCATTCCCGGCGCCGAATATGAGTTCGAAGGCTTTTATCGCTCCGATCTGAAAACACCGGCGGCGCTGAAGCTGGAGATCGCGGATGCGGCGACGACGGGAACGATCGTCAGCACGCCGCCCTTTGCACTGGCCGGCGACTGGACGACTCTCAAGGTGAAATTTACGGTGCCCGCTGGCAGTGATGGCATCATCATCAGGCTTGCCCGCGAAGGGTGCGGCGGGCCGGCTTGCCGCATAACCGGGCGATTATCATTTGACGATCTTTCGATCAAGCGTTTATAAATGAGCGAACTGCAGGAAAAAGGGAATTCGATATTTGGGATCGAGGATGTCACCATCGGTGATCATACCTCGCTGCCGAGCAAGGCCGTGTTCTTTTTGCTGTGTTTTTTGCCCTTGTTCGCGACGGTGCTCTTCGGCGGCGTCGATAATGTTACCTGGATATTCATTTCGATAGCCTGGGCACTGATCGTTCTACTTTGGATAGCCGAAACATGGACGACGGGCGGCCTTTTGATAAATTCGAGCTCGCTTCAGATACCGATTGCCGGCTTTCTCCTGATCGCCCTCGTCCAGCTGCTGCCGCTCGGCGGAGCCGTCACAGGCTTAGCGGTTCCCGCCTCGAATGCCCTCTCTCTTGACCCTTATTCGACCCGGTTCTTTGCCGTAAAACTGGTTGTATATCTCTTGTATTTTGCCGCCTGCCTCGCCTTCATTAATAATGAGAAGCGTCTTAAAAAAGCGGTCTATTTCGTGATCATATGCGGGTCATTGATGGCGCTCTACGGCATTCTGCAGCGCCTCGCAAGTCCTGAGGGCATCTACGGCGTGCGGGAAACGTCCGGTGCGCGGCCGTTCGGGCCATTCGTTAATCAGCATCATTTCGCGACGTTCATGCAGATGACCGGCGGCCTTGCCCTTGCATTACTATTCGGAAAAAAAGCAGGGCGGGAGCAGAAGATATTGCTTGCGGCCGGCATCGTTGTGATGGGCGTTGCGACGGTATCGACCGGTTCGCGCGGTGGATTGTTGGGCTTTCTGGCGACTTTGGCTTTTGTTTCGCTGCTTAATTTTCTTTCCGGCCGTTGGTCCGGTGAGAGCCGTTCAAAGGCAGGCATGCAGCGAAATTTCGTTATCGCTGCCGCCGGCATTGCTTTGATCGTGGTAATTTTTGGTGTCGTACTTCTGATCGGCGGGAACGATGCTCTGCTTCGCGGCACTGGTGTTGTGCTGGCTGACGGGGATATTTCGACGGGCAGGCTGCATTTCTGGCCGATCGCTTTGAAGATATTTCTGGCTCATCCGATATTGGGCGCCGGGTTCGAGTCGTTCGGGGTCGCCTTCACAAAATACGACACAATGAGCGGGGAATTCCGTGTCGAACAGGCCCACAACGAATACCTTCAAACCCTCGCGGATGCCGGGATCGTTGGTTTCATCTGCCTCGCGGGCTTCATCGTCCTGTTGTTTAAGAAAGGGCTGAAGACGATCGCGAGTTCCTCCGGTTTTAGAAACGAAGCCGCGATCGGAGCGTTGGCAGGATGTTTAGGCGTTCTTGTCCACAGCTTCTTTGATTTTCCGCTGCGTACGCCCTCAAATGCGTTTTTCTTTCTGATGCTTTGTGCCATTGCAACGGCTGCGATAGCAGCTCACGACCGGCCATCGAGACGCCATCATTGATCTACTGCACCCTGACAACAACCTCTTTCTTGCCGCACGGAGCCTCGAATTTCACCTGAAAAACTCCGGTTTTTGAGCTGACCGACCGCAGAATAAAAAGCGCGGTCCACTTCACGCCGGGTATCGCCTCGCGCCTGATGCTGACATCCTGCGGGCTTGTCGATGTCGCCGTCAGTCCTTCGATGTCACCGTCGTCCGTTCGGCGAACGACGACTGCCCGGTCAACCCCCGTGCTTTGAACACCGATCGTTTCCTGATCGATGGTTATCGTGCACGGCTTGATCTCTTCGCTGGTCGGAACGCCGTCGATCACCCTCGGCCGCCCTTCTGCGGGCTTGGCGTCTGTGGGTTTCGTCTCCGTTGGTTTTGCTTCCGGCGTTGGCTCCGCTTTGGGCACATATTTTGTCGTTACCGGCGGCGGCGGAATGTTGATGATAACGGGCGGAAACAGTCCGTTCGTGTTGTCGATCAACTTTGTTGATGCCGTATTTTCCTTTGCAACGGTCGTAGCCGAAGGTTCCGGCGAAGGCGAAGGCGACGGAGTAGGCTTTGGCTCTTCCGGCGTAGGTGTCGCCTCGGGCGTTGGCGATGCCGTGGGCTCGGCCTTTGGTTCTTCTGCGGTCACTTTTGGTGTTTCCTCGGGTGTTGGCGATGGAACCGCGAGAGGCGTCGGGCTCGGCGAAGGCTCTTCGACGGCAACCTTTGGTGTTTCGATCGGTGTCGGGATCGGAGACGGTTCCGGTGTCGGCGTTGCCTTTACTTCTTCCGGTGTTGGAACTGGAGTTGGATTGGGAGTTGCGATCGGCGTCGGCCTTGGCGTCGGCGTCGATCGGGCAATAGCGATCGGGATCGCAGGCGTCGGGGTCGGACGCACCGCAACGGTCTCTGTGGAAACCGTGGGCGAAGGATTCGGCCCGATCCGGTTTTCGAGGCCCATTGTATGGCCGTTGACTCGTTTGTATAAAGCTTCTATAGCGTTGTATCGCAGCGGGTCGGGCTGGCCGCTCTTGTAACTGCGGATGTACATCTCAAGCGCCTCGGCGTTTTTCCCCTCAAGCTGCAATGATGTGCCGAGGCGCCAGGTGCTCGAACGCCACCAGGCGCTGTCAGCCGGCAATACGCTTACGGCCCGTTTTAAATGTACCGTCGCCTGAGGCGCATCATCCATCTGAAAGTGTGCCCAACCGTTGATCTCCTCAACGCGGCCGCGGAGCACAGCCGAAAGCGTAGGCCGGGCAACAACCGGCACGTTGATATAGGTGCCGCTGGTCGATGCGATGGTGCGACTTTCGTAAAGCTCGCTTGCCATCACGGCGGCAGACGGATCGGCAACCTCGAGCCCTGCATCCAACGCCGATGGGGCGGCCTTGGTCAGCTCGACGACCTTTGGCAGAGCGACTTTCTTATCCAAAAGCTGTGAGCTGGCAAAGACGATGCGATGCACCTTCATCTTATCGTCGCCGCTGACGAATTCGTCCGCTGCCTTAGCGACCTCGGCCGCATTCGGCTCCGGTTTATCGAGTTCCTGCTTAAGGTCGAGCAAGGCTGCCATGCGGGCCGCGTTTTCCGGGCTCTCAGCCGCGACCGGGGCGAAAATGCTGGCACGTCGTTCAAACCCGACAAGCTCGTTAAAGTCCTTCGATCCGCGATTGATCCGCCCGCCAAGATTCGTATAGACCAAACCATCTTTTACGGAAAAGCTTTTCGCGAGTTCCTCGGCCGCCTCGCGATAGAATCCTGCCGCTGCTCGTGCCGAAGCGATCTCGTATTCGAGCGTCGGGAAATTGCCGTAGCGGCGGGCAGCGATGAGTGTCTTTTCAGCCGCGATCGGATTTCTCTGAGCAATAAATCCGCGAGCCAGAGCAATGTGAGACCAAATGAAACGCGGATCGGTGGCGATCGCTTTTTGGGCGAGATCGACGGCCTTTTCGCCCTCATTATTTGCCGCGTACCAATACGCGGCGCCGGCTTGGAGGATGATATTGCCCGGATTCGCCTCGAGCGATCTCGCGAGTTCGGCCTCGGCATCGCTGCGTTTTCCGGCGTCAAATAGAGCGAGAACGAGCCCGGTTCGTGCTGGAACGTCTGCCTCATCTTTAGCCAGAATTTCGCGATACAGGGCGACCGCGTCGTCCGCTTTGCCGGTCGCTCGCTTCATCTCGGCGAGGCCGCGGCGGGCAGTGAGCGATTCGGTGTCGAGCTCGAGTGCTTTGGCATAAGCCGCCGCCGAATCATCGAGCAGGAAATCCATCCGGTTCGCGAGGCCGAGCGTTTGGTACGCGGCCGAGGAAAGCGGATCAAGCTTAAGCGCGGCATCGGCGACGCGGCGAGCCTCCGAGCCGTTCTCGATGCTCATGTAAAAATTTGCGACGCCCAGAAGTTGCGATACGCTGGCCTCGCACTTTGCCTCGATCGCCTTCGCCAGCTCAAAACCCTCGGCCCTGGCACCGCGAAAATACAGATTTGCGGGAAATCGAGCGAGCGTATCAGCGAAAAGCTGATCGGGAACCGGCTTCGGTGCGTCAGTAATGGCCGCTCTGTAGTATTCGACCGCTCCGGGGACGTCGCCGGCGGTCAATTTGTCGTTGCCGAGCTGTGTTTCGACCGTGACGATCAAGCCTGCCGCGTCGGGGATGCGTTTGGCGGCCGGGTACTTTCTAATGAATCGTTTCAGAGCCGCGATCCTGTCGACCCCGTCGGTGACGGTCGATGCCTGCTCGTAAGCGGCTTCCTCGTCCGCTTCCTTCTTAGCGATCTCCTCGGGCGTCGGGCTGCCTGTTTTAGGCTTTGGCTTTACCTCGGCGGGTTTGATCTTCTGGCTCGCGGATGTTGGATTCGGCAAGATCGGGTTGTTTTTAGATGCCGTTGGTTTCGGTTTGGCGGGAGCAACCTTCTTCGCCTGATCCGTCGGTTTAGGTTTTGCGGCGGCTTTCGCCTTGTTATCCGTTGGTTTGGGTTTGGTTGCGGCCGTTTTTGTCTTGGTATCCGTTGGCTTAGCGGCGGCGGGCTTGGGTTTGGCCGGCGTCGGTTTAGGTTTTGCCGCCTGAGCAAAACTGGTCATGGCGAGCACGCCGGAAAATAAAAGAACACCCAAAACTCTCATAAAACAATGGTAAAAACACGTCGCCGATGTCAAAATGATAGCACGGACAAGCCCGTTTCCTCGCCTATGCTCGAACTCGACCACGTCTGGTCCAAAATGCTCGACGAAGCAGCTTTCAAAGCTTCGAACGCCGGTCGTCAGGACATCGTCGACTACCTGCGGCTGAAGGCAACGAACGATGCGATCAGAAAAGCAGGCGTTTCGTGGCTCTTCGACACCGTGATCGAGATCGCGTCTGACGCCCTGCGAGACCGCCGCAATATCACTATCGAACGCGAAGAGCCGCACAATTTTGCCCGCGGAAATTCCAATATGGTCGGCTCGCTCCTCGAAATTCGTCAAGGAGTGAGATGTCTCTCGGTCGCAGCAGGTTGGGCGCGAACGCCGTCGGATGGAATTATGCTCAGCGGTGCGCTTGCCTTCGCACGGATCTCTCATTTCGGAATGCCGAAATTCGGGGCCGAAATTCGTCTGGTCCATGGCGATTCGCTGCCGCAATGGCTCGGCGAAGATGATTCGATCATTGAAAGCAGCGAGATCAGCCGTCACTTCGAGATTTTTCTCGGTTCGTAAACTTCGCCTTTGTTATCGGCAAAATGTGCGGTAATATTGAAAGTTAGTTTCGAAATACGGGAGTAAAGCATACAACGTGATAGCAGAACTTGATAAACTGATAGAGTTACAGACCACAGATACAAATCTCAGAAAACTAAAGAAATCCCTAGAGACAGCTATACAAAGGCGTGCCGAGATCGAACAAGAGTTTGAACAGCACGCCTTTTCTATTCGCGAGATCCAGAACAAGCGCGATACGCTGCAGGCGAAGCGGGCAGATCTGGAAAAGCAGATCGCCGAAAATAAAACCTATCTCGAACGTGCCGACCGCAATCTAAAGCACGCCCAGAATCAGAAAGAATACGAGACCGCGATGCGCGAGACCGACGCTCTGCAAAAGCAGATCACGGCCTTTGAAACGACCATCGTCGAGATCCTCGAAGAGGTCGAAGGCGTCGAAAAGGAACTCGAGGAACGTGCCGAAGAGATCAGTACGCTCGACACAAAACGCGACGCCGCCCTCGCCGAATTTGATAAGTCGATGTCGGCGGATAAGAAAGAGTTCGACAAGGAAACGACTCATCGCGCGGCCGCCTTTGCAACGCTTCCGGCACGCCTCGCGTCGATCTACGACCGCCTATCACAACGCAGCCGCGACGGCATCGCCGTTGCCGAGGTCGTAAACGGCTCATGCAGCGCATGCAACATCCAGCTCCGCCCGCAGGTCCAGCTCAACGTCAAAAAAGGCGACGAGATCATCACCTGCGAAAACTGCACCCGCATCATGTACATCGCCCCCAAAGGCGAAGCGGCAGCATAAAGACCGTCTGCAACCGCGGATCCGCATGCAGCTCCGGAGGAGCGACATGTTTGTAGAGATCGCAAACGAAATTAACTGAGCTCCGTAGGAGCGGCATATTCCTGTCCTAAGAGAATCGATGCCGCTCCTACGGAGCTTCGTTCATTTTCTATAGCCTTTTTCTACAAACATTTAGCTCCTACGGAGCCGCCGTTACAAGATGCACATTCTATAACGCGATTTTTCTCCAAATGTATCGAGCACTACATACCGCCAAGCTGCCCTGAAATACAATCAGATCAGTTCAACAGAAAGCAGTTTTATCGAGGCTTTTATGAAAAGAATTTGTAGGGAATCAGAGCCGATGTGCGAGACCTCGGAACCGGGCGAGCGGCTGATAGAGCGTGAAGACATCTTGCCGATCTCGCTCAACATCGGCCGACGGATATTAGAGATTTTTGGCTACCAAAGCATCGCGAACATCGTCTTTCGCCTCAGATCGACACGGCGCGAAATAGACGATGTCGTCAACGGCGAAACCCTGCCAACCGCCGAACTGCTCCTCGGAATAAAAAAAGCCACCGGAGCCTCGATCGACTGGATCCTGACCGGCGAAGGCCCCAAATTCATCACACCAACGGCCCGCCCATCCGCCGAGTCGCGCCCAGAACAAAACCTCGCACTCGCGGTCATCGCCACCCACCGCGACCGGGATTCTTCATTGATCTCAACCGATCCGCGTTTTGTCAACGGCCACACCGCCTCCTCGCAGCAAACAGCCACGCGGCTTTAGGGCGTGGTCTGGGTTTGCGGCCTGACCTCCAGCCCGTTTCAACGGCTTATCCGAGTGGCGTAAGTCGCCCAAATGTAAGGACGTCAACCTTCTTTTTCTCTGAGAAAAAGAACCTTTTCTGCGAACGCTTTTACCCAGCCTGAGATATCTACTTCAGAAGCCGAATTTCCCACCTGGATGCTTTCGGGTAGTAAGGTCGCCGGTGGCGATGTCACTCGAGACCCACAAAATCTATATTTGAAAGATTGTCCGAGATCACCATGACCCGCGGGGAAAATCGGTACCGTTTCGAGGAGACGGTGATCGTGTAACTCACGCCCGCCGCGACGTTGGTGAATGAATACAATCCAAAGGAACTCGTGGTTGCTGTCCGCCTCACACCCAGCGGATCGATCATAGACACGGTTGCGTTCCGAAGCCCCAGCCCGGTCGGCGTGGTCACTCGACCGCCCACCGTGACAGGCGACGCTCCCGGACCATTGACCGCAGGCGTAAATTCGGATGAGTTCCCGTCTGCGTCGGTCGCAGTAGCCGTCAATCTGTCGCCGGCTACGATTCCTAGAGCGGCTGCGTTCCCCAGATTCTTCTGCCGGATGCCTGGCGTGCCGTTAGTGTAGTCGCTAAGAAGGTAGTGATCCGACCCTAGGAAGTTTTGCCCCGCACCAGTCGCGTCCGCCTCAAAAAACTCAACATATATCCCCGACCCGCCATACGTTGAATGCTGCGGAGCCGAATCGACCTGATAACTCACGATCAGATCACCACCGACGAGCGCCAGCGTCATCGTCGGATAATTCTGCAGCTTGTTCGGCCCGATATCCGCATCCGCCGGATCATTCGGCGTAAACCCATTTTCGCCTATGTCGATGCCCGCGAGCACGTTACCAAAGATACGGTTCGGGTCGATGATGTTGTTATTTCCGGCGTCGTTGGTAAGAGAAATACCGTTCGAGCCATTGAATGCGATAGTATTCCCCGCATTCTGCTCGGGCCCGCCGATGATCGTTCCCGATACTGATACGCCCACGCGAATTCCACGTTCCGTGTTACCGAGTGCAGTTTGGCCATCTCCCTTGGTACCAATGTAGTTTCCAGAGATTCGGTTCAAGTTCGCACCATTTACGAGCGATATCCCATTGCGCCCGTTTCCGGAGATAGTGTTCCGGGCCGCGGGCATGTCTGCACCGAAACCGCCGATCAGAGTCCGCGTTGCAGTCGACAACACAATGCCGTCCTGACCGTTCGGAATTGCTGCGGTTCCGCTTATGTTGGTGCCGATGAAATTGCCTTGGATCTTGTTGTCGGTTGGAGGTACAGCACCTTGAGATTCTCCGAGCTGCAGGAAGATTCCCGTCTGTGCATTCCCCGAGATCACATTGCTAGCACCGGCACTCGTCCCGCCGATTACATTGTTTTGGGATCCGTTCGCGATGATAATCCCAGCTATTTGACCGCCCAGTCCCGCCGTTCCGGCACGATTTGTCCCAACCGTATTTCCCCGCAATGTATTATTATTCGCGAGAATTGTCGGCCTCTCGGGATCTCGAGCTATTGCGATCCCGCCCTCGTTGGCTGAGACGGTATTATTTGAGATCGTGTTGTTCGAGCTTAAGACCAGCATTCCTCCGTCGCCGTTCCCATTTGCAGCATCACCCACAGCATTTGTTCCGATTCGATTGTTCTCAATTGTGTTTTGGTTATCCTGAATCTGAAGCCCGACCAATGTGTTGCCAGATATTACATTGTTGGTTAGTGTGTTCTGCCGACCATCCACGATCACTCCATTGCGATTCGGAAACTGTGCCGTACCCGCGGTGTCGGTGCCGATCCAGTTGTTGTGGATGATATTTGAAGTCGGTATGTCGTCTTCAGAGTCAATCCGATTGATCAATACTCCTTCCTCGGTGTTGCCGGAGATAATATTGTTCCTAACCTCGGTTCCGGAACCTGCAAGCCTGATACCCGTTTTGTTTGGCTTTATCACAGTCGCTGATGCAAGACCGACGAAGTTTCCTTCGATTTTGGTCCGTTGAGCACCTTTGAGCACCAGCAGCCCGACATAAGAACAGTCAAGCACAACATTCCGAAAGCTGCCCTGCCCGTTACCTATTTTAGAGTCGTTTGCCGTGCCCACCATTACTCCAATGCTGTCCTCCTCTGCGAATTCCGGGTCACTCACTACGAATACGTTTCCGAATACCTTATTGTCGGAACCGGCACCACCAGCAACTGCGGTTGGCCGCTCTCCATCAAATATTCGCTTTTGATCTGCCCATTTTGGAAGTGTCCGTCGCACGTCAGCTTCGATATCGAAGAGCACTCCAAACTTCGTTGTGTCGATCTGGTTGCCTTCGACGTTCGTTGCAGAAACAATTTCGCCCCCGATCCGATTGCGGGAAGAATTTAGAACGAGCACACCGACTTCTGAGAACGCCAGTACGTTTCCCGTGACCACATTGTCGTTCGACCCTCGATTTATCTCAATTGCGGCAAGCGCAGCAGCTATCTTATTTTGGTCTGGTTCGCCATTCCCGCCAATGGTGTTTCCCGAGGCACCATCAGTTATAAGTACTCCAGCTTCTGCGGACGTTTCCACTTCGTCGTTCCCATTAGAGCCGATCACATTTTTCCTAACGAAGTTGCCGGTCGCCCCCGCGCCTTCGATCCGTATCTCGCTCTCCTCATTAAAGACTAGCAAGTTACCACTATCGGTATCACCTATTTTGTTACCGCTGCCCCTAACGGTGACTCCCACTGCCTGAGTCTGGCCCGAGGTCAGGCCGGTCGAATCCGTTCCAATATGCGATTTCTTGATCGTATTGTTATTTGAAACCAGTAGAATGCCGCGTTCACTAAAACCCAAGATGCTTACGCCGAGTAGCGAGGATGCATCGCTTCCGGGAGCAAACTCTAGGCCGGTCGGAGTCGAAAGTGCCCCTCTTACCTCGACCACGGGCCGAGTATTGTATCCGGGCTGAGTCGTACCGTCAATTGTGACCTTCTCTGTGATCGGCGGTAAGACGCTCGCCGGAGAGATCGTCTGAACTCCGCCGCCGGGGATGTTGAACAATATCTCATCCGGCCCGTCCTTCGCATTCGCCGTCTGTATGGCTGCGCGCAGGCTACATTGATTTCCCGACTGGGCCATGTCGACATCGCACACGTCATCTTCGAGGTCTAGGTCGGGCTGATCGGTCGTAATATTCACTTCAATGTCATCGTCGCACGGAGGAGACGATGGGGGCGGCGCTACCGTGGTGCGGTCTATGGCCCAAGCCGACCCTTCATTTGTTTGATTATTCGAGCCAAAGTCGTCATATGTTGCACCTACGAAGATCACGTCACTCGAAATAGCCACGCTGTAGCCGAAAAAATCACTAGGTTGGCCGTCTGGCGCAGTGATCGTAGTGTCGCGCGTCCAGGTCGTGCCGCTTCGCACAAAGACCTCTGCGCCGCCCGCTAGAGTGCCTCCCTGGAAGGTTCCATTGTGTGCTCCGATTATCGCCGTATTGCCTAAAATTCCTACGCTTCGGCCGAAATTAAGACGATGGACAGCTCCTGTCAGCTTTGCCTGCTCGGTCCAGGTCGTCCCGTCGGATACATAAATGTATGCCGATCCTGTTTGTGTTTGGTTCGTGCCAAGTTGGTCCGTCTCGGCACCGATGATCACCGTATTCCCTGAGATCGCGACGCTGCCGCCGAAATCTATGTTGGCTGAGCCATCGCTTGGGATCAGTCGTTGTTGCTGGGTCCAGGTCGTACCGCAGCGAACATAAATATACGCCGCCTCCTGCCTTGTCCCGGCAGTGTTAGGATTACCAATCACGACCGTATTACCTGATATTGCTACTCTCGATGTAAAAGTCTCGTCGCCCCCTGTGATGAGCGTGGCCTGGATCGTCCATGTCGTCCCCTCGCGGACAAAAACATGAACGAAGTCACGGTGGGGAGAAGATTGGAGGAAGCCGAATGCAGTGACAAGAACCGTATCGCCGGAGATCGCCACGCTGAAACCGATATCGCCATTAAACACCAACGGGGTATCAGCGTTCGTAAATCTCTTCTGGAGCGCCCAGGTGGTGCCGGTTCGGACAAAAACGTATGCTGCACCTGAGTAAGATTCAGGCACATCGTGGTAAGGGGCCGCGACGACCACCGTATCACCGGAAATACCTACGGTGTCGCCAAAGGCATTTCCATTGCCCGGAGAACTATCAGGAGCGGTTAATTTCTGCTGGAAACTCCACGATGCCCCGTTGCGAACAAATATGTAGGCTGCTCCCGGAATACTGCCGCCACTGCCCTCAGGAAGGTTCGTTGCTCCGATGATCGCTGTATTGCCGGAGATCGCCACGCTCGAGCCGAAGAACCCACCCGCTATGCCGTCATTCGGCGTGAGCTTTACCATGGCCTCGGGGTTGTCCCGTAGATCGTCGGCCGCGATCGACTTGAAAGCGTTCGCAAGCGAGTCGTAGCTAGATTTTTTTTCTAGATATTCAACGGCCGAGTCGCCCTTCAGCGACGGCATATCTCGGTCGATCTTTTGCATCGCCGCAGTCTGCGTATGATGAGCCAGCGACAGACCGAGGGCGAAGATCACCGCAACGCCTATGAGAACGAGTGTCTTTGCTGGCAAATAGCTGCGACTTTGTTTACGTTTTCGGGTGGCGGTTCGATTCGTCATTGGGCCTCCGGCACAGAGTTTGATTCTTATCGCTTCAAGAGTATATGCGTGAAACGTTGGTCAATTCAGCCAGATAAATTGACAAAATTCGGGGGTCAGGCCTGCAATATTGCAATTCTCGCCGGGCTAACCGCTCGGTTAAACGATATCAAGCTCGGGCAAACGCCGCTTTACGCCATCGTATATAGCCGATCTAAAGTGTTCGTCGGTTAAGAACCGGATCATTTCTTCCAGTCTGGAGAAAAGCCATTCTTGCGGGCTAGAAGCACTTCACGGGTTAAACGCGGCGGAAAATCCTTTAGATTTTCCAGCCGTTTCTTTTCAAACTCGCGATCCTGTTCCACGAGATACGCATCGACCTTTGCTTTGTTGTGGAGGTAATATGCAATTGCGGAATGGACCTCGGCAAGTGAGAGCGTGTCGAAATTGCGCTGAATCTCAGCGGCATCCTCGCCTTGGTTGAAGGCGTAGACTACGGAGTCCAGCGGGACATGCGTTCGTCCGACGCGAAGAACGCCATACGAGTCTTTTCTGACGGGTTTTGGAATTGTGCCCACTACTATTTCCATTACGTTTTCGATATTATCACATGATTTTTACGGTTGGAACAGGAAAAAGCTTCGTTCATTTCGAGACGAAGCTATGAGATCTTCGGTCTATTGCAAAACCTTTCCAATGCTTACACCAGTCGCTCTACGCGGGCCGCACCGGTTGTAGGCTGAAGTGAAGCCGCCAAATATTTCCATGATTTTCCATCTTATCCCCATCTTGGTGCCCATAGAGAGAAATTCGGCGGTCAGCGGCGATCCATCAAATTTGGCGGTGATGCGACCCGGAAACTGTCATTTTTGTGGTCAAAAAAACGTTTGACCAATCCCGGAAATAACTCTACCAATCTCACGGTTTTCCTGTACCAAAGTGGCCAAAGTGCTCTACCAAAGTCAGTAAAAATGGGAGCATCGCTTCGTTTTGGGGAATTTTGGGAAAATTTAGCGTTGAACAAAAAATTCGCGCAAAAAAGCGGACGCAAAATGGATGCGTCCGCTCTTTAAAATTGACTTCGACGGTCTAGATGAACGCGAAATCGAACTGGGCCTGATGGATCGATTTGTCCGAGGCGATGTCGATGTGGCCGAGGTAGGCTTCGATCTCGTCGAGGACCTCACGTTCGGTGCTGCGAAACGCCTTTGATACATCCGGATGGACCCGCAGAGTTGTGTG
>Ga0073904_10001731_pt1 | contig 16353 bp, 15 predicted proteins | sample KloWWTrecipitate_FD_66668 | JGI IMG/M metagenome (GOLD analysis project Ga0073904, IMG submission 66668) | Active sludge microbial communities from Klosterneuburg, Austria, studying microevolution and ecology of nitrifiers - Klosterneuburg... | ecosystem: Engineered > WWTP > Aerobic digester >... | reverse complement strand
GGAAGACAAAGAACAGTCCGCGCTTGCGCGCGGATGAGGAGTCAGACGATACTCAGACCGCCTACCGCGTGGCCGCTTTTCAAACGTTCCTCAGTGGCCGCATTTGAACGTTCGGTGACAACGGCGCGTCTACCGGGACCCTGACGATGATTTGGTGCTGGCGACGGCCGTCGCCGGCGAGGCCGATCTCATGGTCACGGGAGACGACGACCTGCCTGTGATCGAGGCGTATCGTGGTGTCGAGATCCTCTCCCTCCGGCGCTTTCTCGAACGGCTCGATTCGACTTCTCTCGGGTAGTCGCGATGTGATGGCCGACCTTTGGGCTGCGCGGCACATTGATTACGCGACGGCATCCACGTCAAACTGAGTGCCCCACAAAGGTTGTCGCTGATTGGAAGGCAAGCTCCAAAACTCGGTAATTGTCGTGTCAGATTTAAAATGACGGCGCAGATCTGGAGCTGACAGGATCCTCTCGTAAGCAAATCTAGCCAGTGCCTCGAGGGCGCGCACGAAGGCGTGCAGACGTTCCTGGCCGAAGTGTTCTTGCAAGCCCTCTAGTAGGACATTCAGCCCTCGCTTGAAGCGTGCATGGCCACATGGGTTCGTCAACATGGTTCGCCACACGGCGGCTCTCTCGGCAGCTCGCCTTAGAGGGCATCCAGTGTAACGTCTACGTTTCGGGCGCCGCTAGACGTCACGAACTGATGTCCACTGAGGTTCTCGTGTGCACGAACATCGATCCTGTCGTTCGCAACCGAACCCTTCAAGACCACCGCACCTTCGTAGTGGGGAACCCCCCAGAGTTGAAGCAGCCAGAACACTTCCACCGCGCGCTTAGCCAGTTCTTCGTGTTCGTCATCGAGCAGGCCAGGATTCTGGCTTGGAGCACGACGGAGCAGGAGCAAGTTGCATCGCCACAGCTCTTCGACGGCGATCGTTCCCAACGACTTCTGCCAAAACTCATCGACCAGGTCGACTGGGAAGCCAGGCTCAATGGCCGTCGTGTCGGATAGGACCTCAGGAGTGAGGGCCTCACTGCCAATGTTCGCAATCGCCAGGATCGCGAACTTCTCACCATTGGCCAGCTCGAGCGGAAACGGCATGATTGATTCTGTCAGCCCAATGACAAGTAGACCGCGAGGCGGCGCGTATCCCCCACTCGTGCTGATCGGGTCGTCACGCTCGCAGTCCCCCGGAATCCATGGCGATTCTAACAGGAGCCCGGCCGCCAGACGCTGCGCAGGCGTGGATACGCGCGAAGGCCATCGCGCACACGTTCCGCCGAATGGCTGATCGCGGCGGATACGCGCGGCTGCGGGCGCGTATCCAGGAAGGCACGAGAAGGCCGTCGCGACGCCAAGCGGTTCATCGGCATGCGTTTCCAAGGAGGGGGCGCGACCCGCACCCCGGTGGATGCGCGCGAGCCTCGCGCGTTTGCGCTCACAGTCGGTCCATCGGGCTCTTCACGCCCAGGGCGCCCCGGTTCATGACGTGGAGATACGTCATCGTGGTCCTGACGTCTCGATGCCCGAGCAGGTCTTGCACCGTACCTCGCTGACGCCGGCAGCATCGTCGTCCGATCCTTCTGGCCCTTGCCCTGCCGCACGATGATCTGGTGCCGATCGATTCATAGGCTTGCTCCGTCCGCCGGCTGTAGTGCCGGATCCGGATCGCGTGCCGCACCCGGTCGAGGAGCTTTTGGCGTGGAGCGGCGGCGGGGCACGGAACGACCAACCCTGCGTGGGTCGCATCGACCAGGTCGGGCGGCGTGACACCGAGGGACACGCGTGTGCCCATGCTGGGCACGATAGCGGACCGGTGTGACAGGGGAGGTCACAAGGGAACGCGGCAGATCAGGCCGCAACCGGAGCGGGTGGTGCCTGATGGCGTGACGGTAGCCCTAGCAGCGGCTGTGCGCGACCGCGGGTCTTGGCGACAGATGAGGTAATACTCCCCGTACGTCGCGATACGGCGAGTCAGGCATCGCGGATGCGCCGATCTCGTGGACTGCTGTGACGCTGCCAGGTTCGGGGGCCCGGTTGAGGCAGAATCATCAAATGGACCGTGTCACTCCATCCCGACTATTCGAGGCGCACGTGACCGTAGCCGACCTCGACCTCAGCGCCCGGTTTTACGAGGCGGTGGTCGGACTGCAGCCGGCGTATCGACTGGACGCCAGGCGCGTCGCGTTCTTTTGGATTGGCGGCCCCGGGCATACGATGCTCGGCGTCTGGGAAGCTGGGTCGTCTCCGAACCGGCTGCAGGTGCACCTGGCGTTTGCGTGTGATCGCGACGATGTCCTGGCCGCGCCGACGCGGTTGCGCACCCGCGGGGTTGAACCCCTGGGCTTTCATGGTGAGCCGACCACCGAGGCCGTCGTGATCGGGTGGATGCCGGCGCTGTCGGTCTTCTTCCGCGACCCGGATCAGCATCTTCTCGAGTTCATCGCGATGCTGCCCGACGTCGCGCGCCCCGATGTCGGGGTGGTGGCATATTCGGAATGGGTGTCTCTGGTTCGGACCGCGGTGGGCTAGTCGTCGCCTGCTGGGCGAGCCGCCGGCGAACTTCATGCAGGGCGGCCGCTTCATTCCGACAGGGCGCGAGTGGCAGTAACGATCCGTCGCGCAGGGCGGATCTTGGACCCGCCCTGCCTCCAAGTCACGCCGCGTCGGGCTCGATGCCAAGCCGGTCGTTCACGGCGTGCCGAAGCTTCTGCTTGCAGCCGAGGTAGCGTTCGGTCGTCTGAATCGACACATGGCCCAGCAGAAACTGGATCTAGTCCAGTTCGCCGCCGGCCAAGTGTCACAGCCGAGCACGTGCACGCCGCAGGTCATGGGGCGCGAGCCTCTCGATGCCGGCCTCGGCCGCGGCGGTCCGGACGACGTCCCACACTACTTTGGCGGTCATGCCGTTCCCCCAGACGCGCCCGTGCCGGTCGATGGCCCGGAACGTAACACCGTCGGTGATGCCGGCCGCGGATGTCCAGGCGTCCACCGCGGCCTTCACCCACGTCGGCATCGGCACAGTACGGACGTGACCGCCTTTGCCGATCAAGTCGGCAATCACCCAGTGTTCCTCGCGCTGCTGAACGGACCCGAGGTCAAGTGCCAACAACTCGCCGCGCCGCAGCCCGCAGCCGAGGAGCACGGCCAGCATGGCGTAGTCGCGCCGCTCGCGAAGCGTTGTCGGGGTGCGTCGTGTGAGCAGCCGCCGTCCCTACTCCGGTGTCAGCCAGTTGCCCAACCGCACGCCCAGTCGGCGTACGCCCTTGACGCTGCGAATGCCGGCCGCCAACTCGGGACTCAGGAGGCCGGCGTCCGCCGCCTCGTACGCGACGCGCCGGACGGCAGCGAGCCGGAGGTTGATGGTGGCGGGCGCGTAGTGCTGCTGTTCGAGGTGGATGCGATAGCGGAGCACGACCGTCCGGTTGAATGCCAGTCGCGGTTCTGAGCAGTACCAGGCGACGAACTCCCGAATCGCGTGGTCGTAGGTCCGTTGGCCACTGGCTGAGGTCAGGCTGGCCAGCACGGTGCTCGTGGCGTGCTCGAGGTCGGGTAGGGCGAGCACGCGTTTCGGTGTTTCGGCCTTCGAGACGGGGGTCTGCGGCATACGGGATGGCCTCCAGGTCCGTAATCGTGAGCATGCCGTATTCCGTATATACTGAATCGTGTTCGAGTGGGACGCGCAGAAGGCTGCGGCCAATGTGGCGAAACACGGCGTCACATTCGACGACGCCGTGACGGTGTTTCTCGACGCGAGCGCACTGGATGGCCGCGACCTCGCGCACTCCGAGACGGAGCCGCGATGCCTTCGCCTGGGCTGCGCCACCGACGGGCGTGTGCTCATGGTGGCTTACACAATCAGGAGACGAGCCGATGTCGAAACGATCCGCCTCATCAGCGCGCGGCGCGCGAGCCGGCGTGAGCGCGCTGCGTACCGCACGCAGGATTGACTTCAGCGACATCCCCGAGGCGTCGGCGACCCAGTTGAGGGCCATGCGCCGCGTGGGGCGACCGCCCCTCGGGGAAACCGCCCGCCAGTTGATCGCGATCCGGCTCGACGCCAAGGTGTTGGCGCGGTTCCGCAAGGAAGCGCGGCGCCGCGGCGTGGGCTATCAGACGCTCATCAACGAGGTGCTGGCCGAGCACGTGCGCAAGGACGTCGCGTAGCCGTCAGGTCATGGACATCCCTGCGGCGTTACACGCGGGTTGAGACACCAGTTGTGATGCATCCCGAATCGTTTCTGGCATTTGGCGCGACACGCTTACGGGAGCGGCAGGGGCGGCGCGCCTCCTCCCGTTCCTGCAACGAGCTCGAGCCCTTGATTCCGCAGCATCTGCGGATCGCCACCGCGATCCTCTACGTCGCGCTCGCCGGCGAGCTGGCCGCCATGGGGCTCCTGTGAATCAGCCTGCGCGGCGGTAGTGCATCGCCACCGCGCCGCTGCGGAGCGGCCTCGCCGAGACCAGCTCGAGCCGCCGCGTCGCGGGCACAGGCCGCTCTGGTACAGGGTCGGGCCGTGGCCGGCGAGCCGGGGATGAACGAGGAACTTGTACTCGTCAATCAACTCGAGCCGGTCGAGCTCGGTGGCGAGCTTGCCGCTGCCGAGGAGCACGCCCTTCGGAGTCGTGTCCTTGAGCCTCTGCACGCCCGCGTGCAGATTCCCGCCGATGTGGTGGCTGTTGGTCCACGGGAAGTCCTTGCGCGTCGACGACACCACGTACTTCGGCGGCCTCCAGCTTGACCGCCCACTCGCCCATGGCTGGCGGCGCTTCCTCTGCCCCGCGAGCGACGGCCGGCCAGTAGCTCTCCATCATCTCGTAGGTGACGCGGCCCCACAGCATCGCCCCGCCCTCGTCCATGAGGCGGGTGAAGAAGGCGTGTGTCTCGTCGTCGGCGATTCCCTCCTGGTGGTCGACGCAGCCGTCCAGGGTGACGTCGATGCTGAAGGTCAAGAGTCCCATGCGGCGAGTCTAAGCCATACAATCGCTCGCGGATGTCCTGGCGCCTGCGCTTGTCGGTCGAGACGATCCTCCGCCTGACCCCGGCGGTGCTGGGCTCGACCGTCTTCTCGATCGCCGGGTTGTCCGCTGCCCACGCGGGCCTCGACGACCAGGCGCTGCTGGCCGCGCGCGAGCCCATCGACTCCAGCTTGCAGACGCTGGGCTCGGTCGAAGCGGTGCTGCCTTCGTCGTCTTCGTGGTGTGGCAGCGGTTCAACGACGCGCGCGGCTTCGTCGAGAAGGAGTACGCGCTACACGGGCCCCGACCTTCGCGAGATTGCGGCTGATGGCTTGGGGGCGTGACCGAAGCGATGCGCCGTGCGAACGGGCGAGGGGTCCCGAATGCAAACCAGGTACAGCGCAATGCTGCGGTACCCCATGAAGCCGCAAGGCTCGTTGAAAGCATGCGGTGGCCATGAACCAGGGCCGCTCGCCAGGTACTCGGGGGGCCGGCGACTGTCCACTCTTGCTGCGCCGCTGAACGATGAGGGTTGACCCGCGTGTCGCGAACTGGCGAGGATGAGATGCACGCAACAGGAAGGCGATGCCGCAATCTGACAGCAAGACCATGTCGATGGCATCGTCAAGGCCGTAACGCTTTCGGATGACTGCTCGCGGTGGCGCAACCGCGAGGGTCACACCAGAGTCGTGCCCGATGTGATCGTCCATCGCCGCGGTGGAGCCGGGCCGAATCTCCTCGTCATCGAACTGAAGAAAACGACAAATCCCGCGCAGCTCAATTGCGATCGCGTCCGCGTGGCCGCGTTCCGCACCCAGCTTGGCTACAGTTTCGGCGCCCTTGTCGAATGCGAGACACGCAGGGGCGCGCAGCCCGGCGTCAGGCTCGCTGAATGGGTCGTCTGATCCCGTCGCGAAAGGGATCGCCACCCACATGGGCCGCGATCGCTCTGCAGGCGCGGTGAGCCGCGACGCAGCGCAAGCGAAACGGGCCAATAGAGCCCGGTCCTCTGGAAACTGGGCGGCGGCGACAGAGGATTCGCCCAAGGCCAGAGAACTACTGCTGTCTTTCCGATTGGCGGGGTCAGCCAGACTTCTTCAGAGCTTCCGCAGGATCTTTTCCATCGGCCTGCCTTTGGCCAGCTCGTCGATCAGCTTGTCGAGGTAGCGGATTCCCTGCATGACAGGATCTTCAACCTCTTCGACGCGGACACCGCAGATCGCGCCCGTCACGAGCGTGCGCGAGGGATTCATCTTGGCTTTGGAAATGAAGGTCTCGATGTTCGCCCGCTTCTCCAGAATGCTCTCCAGCTGCTTCTGGGTATATCCGGTGAGCCAGCGGATGATCTCATCGACCTCGGCTTTCGTGCGTCCTTTCTTCTCGGCCTTAGCGACATAGTGTGGATAGACGCCCGCAAGGCTCATAGCGTAGACGCGCTTCAGCGTGGCGGCATCGGTCTTCATCAGGACTTGTCCCTTTCACGCCTGTCGTTAAATCTCGGATCCAACGTCCCAACCAAGCGGACGGTCCCCGACCGCTCTCCACGCGGGGTGAGCCGGCCGGAGCGCCAGCGAAGGCGGGCGAACCAGGCCTCTCGACGGAGAACACGAGCGTTGTCTATCTAGCTTGCTCACCTGGTTCTCAGAATCGCGAGTGGTCGCGAAGGGGCTATCCAGCCGGTCGGCGACCATCACCTCGCCAGCAGTCCGAGGCGTCGAGGCCTGGCCTCTCACCAGCGGTTGATCGCGCCGATCGCGAAGAGCAACCCCACCAGGATCGGGCCATGCAACTAGCAGAGCGGACGGGACAATCGCCATCAGCGCCCGCCGACCGACCCAGGCCTCCGTCCCGGCCCGCGGAAACAGATACACTCATTTTGGAGCCCGTCTCCGCCTCGGTCAAGGTGCGGTATCGCGCCCATGAGGTCGCCATCGTCTTCGGCGACGAAATAGAGTTGACGGCAGTCCCGGTTCAGACGAAGCTGGCCTCGCACAACGGCCAACCCTGCTGGCGGAGGATGACTGCATGCTCTCGCATTTCGGATGGAGAATCGTTATCGGCATTGCTCTGCTGGCCCTTGCGAGCGCCTGCGGAGGCTCAGGGGCGGCACCGGAGCGGAGCCGGGCGGGGCTCGATGGACCAGACGTGCGGGCCGCGCTCAACGCCATCGGCGCCGACCGGATCCGGCAGCACATGGCTACCCTGGCCGACGACGCGCTCGAAGGGCGGGGGCTGGGCACCCCGGGATACGAGGGGGCCCTGCGCTATGTCGAAACCACGCTGAAGTCCCTGGGCGTCGAGCCCGCTGGCGAGGGCGGCGGCTTCCGGCAGCGGGTCCCGCTCCGGAACAGTACGGTCGTCGAGGATGCGAGCTCCATGAAGGTGACTTCGCGAGCCGGCGCCAAGACGCTCGCCTACGGCGTCGACTATCTGCTCGGGGGCGATCACCTGCGCGAGCAGGTCACTGTCGAGAACGCGCCGGTGGCGTTTGTCGGTTACGGCGTGAGCGCGCCCGCACTCGGCTACGACGACTACGCGAGCGCCGGCAGCCTCGAGGGCAAGGTGGTCGCCTACCTGAGCGGTGCGCCGCCGAGCCTGCCGAGCAACGAGCGTGCGCACTTCTCGTCTGGTGCGGTGAAGGACGCCGAAGCGGCCAGGCGCGGGGCCGTCGGCACGGTGAGCTTCACGTCGCCAGACGACCCGCGCTTCCGGTGGGACGTGAGCGTCGCGACCAGTCAGCAGGGCAGCTTCGCCTGGGTCGATGCCGAGGGGCAGCCCAGTCGCGGCGACCCGGCGCTCGGCGGGTCGGTTTCACTGAACCATTCGGGTGCGGCGGCGCTCTTCGCCGGCGCGCCGACGCCGCTCACGGAGGTGTTCGCGGCCGCGGCGGCGAGCCGGCCGCAGGCCTTCGACCTGCCGACCCGCATCTCGCTCACGACCCGCACCACCCATCGGGACATCGAGAGCGCGAATCTGGTCGGGCGAGTCGTGGGAAGCGACCCCCAGCTCCAGGCCGAGCACGTGGTCTACGTCGCCCACGTGGATCACTTCGGTCGCGGCGTCCCGGTGAACGGCGACGACATCTACAACGGCGCGCACGACAATGCCTCGGGCGTTGCCATCGTTCTCGAGGTGGCGCGCGCCTTTACGACGCTGCCGGTCCGGCCCCGCCGCTCGGCGTTGTTCCTGTTCGTGACGGCCGAGGAGCGCGGGCTGCTCGGCTCCGACTACTTCGTGCGCCACCCGACGGTGCCGCGCGACTCGCTCGTGGCCGATCTCGCGTTCGACATGCCGTTCCTGTTCCACCCGCTGCTCGACATCGTGCCGTACGGCGCGCAGCACTCTACGCTTCTGGGGCCGGTGACGCAGGCGGCCCAGCACCTGGGCATCGCGCTTGCGGAGGATCCAATCCCTGAGCAGGTCTTGTTCATCCGGAGCGACCACTACAGCTTCGTGCGCCAGGGCATTCCGTCGCTGTTCATCAAGAGTGGGTTCACGACCGGCAGCCCGGCCCTGGATGGCGCGAAAATCAACGCCGCGTATCGCCGCGACGTCTATCACAAGCCCAATGACGACATGTCGCAGGCGTTCGACTTCGAGGCGGGCGCCGCGCACGCGCGGCTCAACTTCCTCACGGGCTGGCTGGTGGCGCAAGAGACGGCGCGCCCCTCCTGGAATCCCGGCGATTTCTTTGGAGAACTGTTCGGAGGGGCCGCACCCACCGCACGGTGACGGCTGACTCGGGCGTCGCAGCCGTGCACAGTCCAGACCGGCATGCCTCGTGCGGCCCGATTCCTCAGCGGCAGACGATGTCGCCGTCGTCGATCGCTCTTCCGATCAGGGCCCCGGCGCCCGCGCCGATAATGGCGCCGAGCGTCTTCGACCCACCGGGCGCGATGATGTGGCCCAGCACGCCACCGGCGATGCCGCCAACGATCAGGCCCGTGGTGCCATCGTCACGGCGGCAGTAGTATCGGTTGTCCGAGCCGCGATAGATGCGGTCGTTCCTGCCCATCCGCCTCGGACGGTACCGCCGGTCGTCGCGACGGTAGTCGCGCGCCGGATCCCAGTAGCCGCGGCGCACCTCGCGGTGGTTCTTCTTGTCGTCGTGGCGGTCCCACCGGTCCTCGTAGCGGTCCCGGCGATCCCGCGATTGGTGGTCCAGGGCCATCGCGGGGGCCGGCTGGAGGCCGACGAACGACGCCAGGAGCGCTGCCACGGTTGCGGTTCTGATGGGGTTCACTTGGCCCTTCTTTCGGACGGTCACGATTGACCTGATCCCCCGCCGTGCAAGCGCCGTGCCGCGACGAATGTTCGAACGTGCTCTCTTTCACGCCCGTTGTCGCGACCAGCGTGGCGACAGCGGAGGACAGCGCACCAGGAGGACCGTCCCCGCCGGGGGACCGTGTCGGTCGGATCCGGCGCCTCGACTTCGGCCTGGATTCGGCGCACCGCCTTCCGTGGAGTCACCTCCGCGTCGTGGACGTACGCCAGGCTGATGTCCGCGCGCCCGGATGTTAGACTGCGGTTCCGAGGATGACCGGTGCCCGCCGAAAACAATCGCGTCCCGCCGTTGCTCGCCCGGCCTGGACGCGGTGGCGGCAATCGCGTCTGCTCGACCTGCGGCTGCGCGAACTCGGCCTCAGGATCGAGGGCACGTGGGTCGCCAGGTGCATCGCCGAGCTCGAGGACGACCTCGCGCGCCGCGGCATGCGTTTCCGGCCTCACTTCTGGCTCTCGACCGAGTGGTTCACGCCAAACGGGGTCCCGGGAGTCGCGATTCCTTTCTACCTCGGGCATCCCAAACTCATGCAGCTGGAGCGGTCGCAGATGCTCGAGGTCGAGGGCGGGACGCAAGACAGCTGCTTGAAGATCCTGCGCCACGAGTGCGGACACGCCATCCAGCACGCGTACCGGCTTCAGCTCAGGTCTGGCTGGCGCCGCCACTTCGGCAGCCCCGGGCGCAAGTACCCGACCGAGTACCGTCCGAATCCCGCGAGCCGCCGGTTCGTGCAGCACCTGCGCCTCTACTATGCTCAGAGCCATCCGGTGGAGGACTTCGCCGAGACCTTCGCCGTCTGGCTGCAGCCGCGCGCGATGTGGCGCAAGCGCTACGCCGGATGGCCGGCGCTCCGCAAGCTCGAATTCGTGGACCAGTTGATGGCCGAAATCGCCGAAGCGACGCCGCCGGTCCGCACGCGGCGCCAAGTCGAAAGCCTCCCCACCCTGAGCACCAGACTCGGCGAGTACTACCGGCAGAAGCGAGAGCAGTACTCGGTGGAGCACCCCGACATCTTCGATCGCGACCTGCTGCGCCTGTTCTCCGACGATCCCCGGCATCGCCGGTCCGAGCGGGCATCGGTCTTCCTCCGTCGCAATCGCACCGACATCCGGCGGCTCGTGTCGCGCTGGACCGGTGAGTATCAGTTCACCGTGGACCAGGTCCTCGCCGACATGATCGGCCGCTGCCGGGAGCTCAAGCTTCGCGCCGTCGGATCGGAACGACGACTGCGGATGGACGCTGCGCTCATGCTCACCGTGAACACGATGCACTTCCTGCACAGCCACCGGCGATGGGTGGCGCTATGAGGAAGCTGCGCGTCCTTGCGCTCGTGCATCCGGACCTGGTGCCGCCAGACTCGCTGTCCGGGTACTCGGCGGAGGAGATCAACCGGTGGAAGACCGAGTACAACGTCGTCCAGACGCTTCGCAAGCTGGGGCACGAGGTCCGGGTGCTCGGCGTGCAGTACGAGCTGATGCCCATCCGGGAGGCGGTGGAGGAGTGGGACCCGCACATCGTCTTCAACCTCCTCGAGGAGTTCTACAGCATCAGTGAGTTCGACCAGCACGTCGTGAGCTACCTGGAGCTGCTGAAGGTGCCTCACACCGGCTGCAACCCGCGCGGATTGACCATCACCCGCGACAAGGCGCTCTCCAAGAAGATCGCCGCCTACCATCGCATCAGGGCGCCGCGTTTCGCCACCTTCCAGCGGCGGCACCGGGTGCGCCGTCCGAAAGATCTCGCGTTCCCGCTCATCGTGAAGAGCCTCACCGAAGAAGCTTCGCTCGGCATCTCGCAGGCCTCGGTGGTCTATTCCGACGACGAACTGCAGGAGCGGGTCGCGTTCGTGCATTCGCGGCTGGAAACCGATGCGATCGCCGAGGAATTCATCGCCGGGCGCGAGCTCTACGTGGCCGCGTTCGGCAACCAGCGCGTCACGGTACTTCCCGCCTGGGAGCTGCTGTTCGAGAATCTGGCACCGGGGGCGGTCGCCATCGCCACCGCGCGCGTGAAGCACAACCCCCGCTACCAGGAGGAGCGCGGCATCTTCCAGCAGCAGGCGGCGGACCTACCCGAGCAGGTGGTGGATCGCCTGGTCCGCACGACGCGGCGGTTGTACCGCCTGCTCCACATCACCGGCTACGCGCGTATCGACTACCGGCTGCGCGACGATGGCGAGCTGTTCTTTCTCGAGGCCAATCCCAATCCCGAGATTGCTCCCGAAGAGGAGTTCGCGTCCGCGGCCGGGGCCGTGGGGATTTCTTATCCGCAGCTTCTGCAGAAAATCCTCAACCTGGGGTTGCGCGCGTCGCGGTGGTAGATGCGGGGCGCCGCCACGGTCCGAGTCACATCACTCCGTCCGCAGCGCCTTCATGGGGGCGATGGCCGCCGCCCGCGCTGCCGGAACGACGGATGCGATGAAGGCGGCTGCGGCCAACGAGGTCGCCGCGATGACGAGGGCCGCGGGATCCCAGAAGGGGACACCGTAGAGTTGCGCCGAAAGCAGATAGCCGGCACCCACCGCCAGGGGCAGCCCCAGCACCAGGCCTGCCGCTACTCTGCGGAATGCGCCGCCCAGCACCAGCCCGATCACGCGGCCGCGATCGGCGCCAAGGGCCATGCGCACGCCGATTTCGCCCGTCCGGCGGGCCACCGAGTACGCCGTCACGCCGTAGAGCCCGATCGCGGCCAGGACGAGCGCCACCACGCCGAAGAGCGCCGCCAAGCTCGCCACCGCCCGTTCCTGGTCGAAGGATCGCTCCACCTGCTGGCGCAGGGTTCGGACGCTGATGATCGCGAGGTTCGGATCGGCCTCGGCGAGTGCACGCGCCAGTTGCGGTTCGAGCGCGCCGGGCGGCGTGCTCGTCACCAGCAGGATCCCGCCCACGTAGCGCGACGACGTCTCCAGGCGCCGCATTATCGGGTTGGCATAGTCCACCGTCTGGGCGAGCGGCACGTAGAACATCGGGCGCGCCGGACGGTCGAGCGAGAAGCTCGCGAACCGGGCGTCGCCTACCACCCCCACGATGCGGAAGTCGTTGACGTTCTCGGGCAGGTTCAGCCCGAAGTGCTGGTCGATGGGATTCTCTCCGGCCTTGAAGAAGCGCCGCACGAAGGCCTCGTTCACGACAGCCACGTTCTCGGCGGTCTCGTTGTCGGCCTCGCTGAAGTGACGCCCGCGTACGAGCGTCATGCCGAGCTGCTGCAGGTAGTTCGCGCTCACGCGATCCCACGACGCGTCAATCTCGGCGCCAGGCGCCGGCGGCGGCTGCCCGGCCACGAGCACGCCCTCACCCCAGTTATTGGTGAGCGGGTTATAGAGGGCCAGCCCCGCGCCCTGCACGCCGGGCAGACGCGCGAGCCGCTCCTCCAGATTCCGGTAGAGCGCGATGAGCCGGTCGCCCGTGAACGTCGCCGACGGCCGGTTCACCGACACGAGTATGCGGCCGTCCAGCGGGTAGCCAAAGTCCTGTCCTTCGAGATTACCCAGGCTGCGACCCAGCATCGTGGAGCCCGCCACGAGCACGACCGACAGGGTGGCCTGCACCACCAGCAGGGCCGTCCGCGCGAACGACGACCGGTCGCCTGTCGTGCGGCCCGAGCCGCGCAGGGCCTCGATGGGGTCGGTGCGCGTTTCGAACCACGCGGGCGCCGCGCCGAAGAGCAGGCCGGTCAGCAGGGCCAGGCCCGCGGCGAAGGCGAGCACCATGGGCGAGGGCGTCGTGTCGATGGGCAGGGTCGTAGCGCCGGAAAAGGCGAGCGAGAGCAGGAGCCGCGCTGCGGCCATGGATACGATCAGGCCGGCGATGGCGCCGGCCACGGCCAGCACCACGCTTTCCACCACCGCGTCGGAGACGATCTGCCGGCGCGACGCTCCCATCGCCAGCCGCAGGGCCGTCTGGCCGCGGCGGGCCATGGCGCGGGCGAGCAGCAGGTTCGCCACGTTGGCGCACGCGATGAGCAGCACGAGCGCGCACACGGCCAGCAGGATCTGCAGGCTCCGTCCGTACTGCTCCTTCATCACGCCCACGCCGGCGCCGGCGGACACCACCGCGACCACCTGTTCCGGCAGCACGCGTTCGATCTCCGACATCCAGTTGGCCGGGTAGCCGGCTTCGTACTGCATCCACCGGCGCAGCCGCGCCGTCAGCCGCGCCTCCATGCCTTCGATGGTCGCGCCCGGGCGCAGGCGCCCGATGACGCGCAGCCACGACGAGATGGGCTGGCGCAGGAGCGAGGTCTCGCCCGTCGCGATCAAGGGCTCCTGCTGCAGCGGCACCCACAGGTCGGGCGGGTCGGCCCTCAGCGTCTCGCCGAAGAAGCCAGGCGGGGTCACGCCGGCCACCGTGAAGGGCTGGCCTTCGACCACCAGCGTGCTCCCCACAATCGCGACGTCGCCCCCGTACTGGCCCTGCCAGGCGTGATAGGCCAGCACCACGACCGGGGCGGCCGCCGCGCGGTCGTCCTCGGCCGAGAAGACGCGGCCGGCGAACGGACCGATGCCGAGCGTCGTGAAGTAGTTGCCGGTGACGTAGATGGTGCGCAGCGGCCGAGGCGCATCGTCGACGCCCTGCCGCCGCACGGCCATCCGCCCCTGACCCGCCTGGAACGCCGTGAGCGTCTCGAACTCCGGTGTTTCGGCCTTCAGACGCTCGAACAGGGGATAGGAGAACATGCCCCACCGGCCTTGAGGGCCGCCTTGCACGCAGCAGTTGTCGCCGTCGCCGATCCGATACAGCCGAGACGGATCGCCCACTGGCAGCGACTTCAATATCACGGCGTGGATGAGCGTGAAGATGGCCGTGGTGCCGCCAATCCCGAGGGCTAGGGTCAGCACCGCCGTGGCCGTGAAGGCGCGCGCCGAGCGCAGGGTCCGGATGGTGTAGACGACGTCGTGCAGGAAGTCACTCACTGTCTCGATTGGACGGAAGCGGCGCCGGATTCGTTGCTGGGCCCACGTCTCCATCGGCAGGGTGGCGGATCGTTGCGGGGTGGCGGATCGCGTATAGGATTGACGGGACAAACGGGTCTGCCGGAATCGAGGCCGGTGACCGCCTGATCGAGGGACACGCGATGCCGCCATCCAGCCACAACCGTCGAGAGTTCATCCACGTAACCGGCGCCGCCCTGGCCGCCATTGCCGGCGGCCCGGAACTGGCCGCCAGTGCCGAGGCCGCCGCGGCCTCGACCCAGGCGACGGGCGGACAGGATCCGGACCTGATTGTCATCAATGCCAAGGTCTACACCATGGACACGCAGGCGCCGCGTGCCGAGGCGTTCGCCGTGACCGCCGGGCGCTTCACGGCGGTGGGTGCGACCGGCGATATCCGGGGCCTCGCCGGCCAGCGGACCGAGGTCTTCGATGCCAAGGGCATGACGGTCGTGCCCGGCTTCATCGACTGCCACAACCATGCTCGCGGCGAGGTGCTGCTCAATGAGGTGCTGGTGGGCAACCCCTTCGAGGTGGAATTCGTCAGCATCCGCAGCATCATCGGCAAACTCCGGGAGCGGGCCCAGCAGGTGCCGCCCGGCACCTGGGTGGAGGGGTTTTTCTTCGACGACACGAAGCTGAGCGACAAACGGGCGCTCACCATCCGCGATCTGGACGAAGTATCCACGGAGCACCCGGTGGCCGTCCGCCATCGCGGCGGGCACACTTCCTTCTACAACAGCAAGGCCTTCGCCATGGCCGGCGTCACGAAGGACACGCCCAACCCGATGGGTGGTACCTACGACAAGGACGAGACGGGGCAACTGACCGGACGGGTGACCGACCGCGCCTCGGCCCCCTTCAGCAAGGTCGGCACGCGGCCCACGCACACGCCGGCCGAGGCCGAGCGGCTCGCGCGCGAAGGCACCGCGCACATCTCGAAGGAGTTCGCGCGGTACGGTCTCACCAGCGTGCACCACGAAGGCGGCGATCTGCCCGCCATCCAGGACGTCCGCGCCCGCGGTGAGCTCAAGCACCGCGTCAGCTACGAGGCGAGCGGCCGGGTGCTCGACGCGATGATTGCGTCAGGCATTCAGACGGGTTTCGGCGACGAGTGGATCAAGTTCGGCGCCACGTCCGAGCACACGGTGGACGGCTCGTTCTCGGAGCGGACGATGGCGCTGAGCACGCCGTATCCGGGAGTGACGCCGCCCTACACCGGTAACGTCACCGAAGCGCAGGACACCTTGAACGAGTGGGTGGAGCGCGTGCACCGGGCTGGCATCCAGGTGAATTGCCATGCCAACGGCGACGTGGCCATCGACATGTACCTCACCGCCGCCGAGCGCGCGCTGAAGCTCGTGCCTCGCGCGAACGCACGCCCGAAGATCACCCACTGCACGCTGGTCAATCCCTCGCTGGTCCAGCGCATCAAGGCCATCGGGGCGGTGCCGGCCCTCTTCACCACCTACGCCTTCTACAATTCGGACAAGTTCGTCTACTACGGCGAGGACATGATGCAGCACTGCATGGCCTTCCGCTCGCTGCTCGACGCCGGTGTGTACGCGGCGGCCGGGTCGGACTTCAGCCCCGGACCGTTCGCGCCGCTGATGGGTATTCAGGGCATGGTCACGCGCCGGGGCTGGGATGGCAAGGTGTGGGGCGCCAACCAGAAGGTGAGCGTAAGCGAGGCGATCGCGATCAACACCTTCAACGGCGCGTGGGCGTCTGGCGAAGAAGCCATCAAGGGCTCGATCACCGCGGGCAAGCTGGCAGACTACGTCGTGCTGGCCGACGACCCGCACACGGTCGACGCCGAGAAGATCAAGGACATCCAGATCGTGCGCACCGTCGTGGGCGGGACGATCTCGCACCAGGCCTAGCTCGGCCGCGGGGCTGCCGTCATCGTCGAGGAGCCGGGCCACTCACGACAACGGCGCGGCGTACCGGGCCGAATGGTCTGCTAGAAGCCGACCATCAGGCTCAGCCGTGCCGTGCGCGGCAACACCGGATGGAAGTGCACGTCGTCGACCACCTTGCCCCCGGCCACGACGCGGCGGTCGGCCTACTGGAACTGGTCGCCGTTCACGGGGTCGTCCAGAAAGTAGCCCATCCCGGTCACCGCGAAGCCATTGAGGGCATCGCCGCGGCTGAATCGCACGACGCCATTGACCTTGCG
>Ga0073904_10001724_pt1 | contig 16378 bp, 16 predicted proteins | sample KloWWTrecipitate_FD_66668 | JGI IMG/M metagenome (GOLD analysis project Ga0073904, IMG submission 66668) | Active sludge microbial communities from Klosterneuburg, Austria, studying microevolution and ecology of nitrifiers - Klosterneuburg... | ecosystem: Engineered > WWTP > Aerobic digester >... | reverse complement strand
GCCTTCAATTCTGTCGGCCAGATTACGAATTGATGTCGAAAGTATTACGGAACTCTTGCGATTTGATGGCGGTACGGTATTCACAGAACAGCGGTCGGGAATCGGATATCCTGACTGCGGCTGTCATTTCGTCAACGTGTTGGTCACGACGTCGCGGTCAATCCTGCGACAGAAGAGCAACGGCAAGATGTCGCTTCGACACCAGTCACACTTGGTAAACCGGAACTCACCATTCCGGCTAAGAGGCAGGATTCAGGTTGGCTCGATTCGCGAGCAACCTGAAAATACCAACCTGCACGTGACTGGCCCGTAGAGCTGGATGCCAGGAGACTGGCTCGTCCAGATCGACGGAGGCTTGCTGGAGTAATCCTGCAAACGTGAACGCGCTGCACTCGTTTCGCAGTCGTTCACAGACAGAGTAATCCCAGCATTCTATCCGATGTTCTCACGACGCCGAGCACTGGCGTTGACTGGGGGCGATGCGGACATGCCCTGGTGAATTTGTTTCCCGGGGCCGTCATGTTTCAAAGCGGGTGAGGCTTGTTGATTCAACAGGCGTAATCCCGTCCGTGGGGTTGTGGGCTTGATCGCTGAGGCGATCGAGTTCGTTCAACACGGCTGGCGTGGGGAGCTTTCGGCTGGTGACAGTCGAAACCGAGTCTGACCGACTCGGCGACCGATTCAAACGATCGGCGGTGAAAAGCTCAACCATGAAAGGCCCAATGTGAATAGGGCTTGCCAGTGAATTTTGCAGAAGACGGTGCCGAACCGCGAACGACTCTGGCTGACAGGTAAGGGAATGCTTCTCCATTCGATTCCCTGAAATCATTAGCGAGCAGCAGCGTTGAAAGACGCCGCCGTTCCTGATGCAAATGGTGCCGGTCCGGAAGGACCGATCACACAGCCACAGTTCCGCCGAGTAATGTCGGCTAGCAACGTGATCTGCAGAATGAAGAGCATGAATAACGCAGGAGCCTCTGCGGCAGCCGGGTTGGTACCCGGTGCGTGACTCGGTCAGTCACGTGATTAAAACGCCGTAGAGGGGGAGAGTGGCCTGAGTAGAAGTCGATGAACGCAGCAACGGAAGTTTCTGCGGGAATCGAGCGACAGACCGGCAAGGCAGTCGGATGTCGTGAGTGTGCCAACGGGTGGTGCCGGGCACGCAAACTCCAACGAAAGGGCTGACGGGCACTTCTAAACAAGTGTCGAAGCGACATGCCGGCTTCTCACCATTGTGAGAAGCCGGTTCCTGAACAGACGCGAGCGGTTACACGAGAATGTTCCGGAAGGATCAGTCTCCTGTGGCGGCGAACTGGCGGCGTACGGTCGGCGTGTGTACTCACGCAGATTCGGACGCCAAAGGTTTTCTTTTGAGGAGGGTAGTATGGATTGGCGGCAGTGTACTCCTGAATGGAGTTTCCGCCGCTGCATGAAATTGAAACGGTCGAACCATTGCGGTCCTGGCGAACGCATTCGTGCGTCATCCACCGCTTTGTCGACTTTCGATCTCATCCGCCTCAATCAGCGTTTCGGGCTTTACGCGGAGTTTGTGCCCTCAAACAAACTCCGCAACTTTTTCGTAGTGTTTGATTCTTAGATGCGCTCATCGGGTTTTGATTTCTGAAAGGAAGCAGCCAACAGGAGCGTATGCATCGTATCGAGCTGTAGCTCGATTTCTGGTCCAGGGGTTTGACCCTTGTTGAGGAGGCTCATGCGGTATCGAGCTGAAGCAACGTCTCTCGAAGGCTTCGTCCAACAAATTGCCTGCTGTTACCTGCGGCACGGTTATTGGTTCTATGTGACGGGCCACATCCCGGCCACCAAAGATGCACGAGTCATCGACCGGCGTCTGATCGAGAAGTACGGAATCGGAGTGTCCGAATCCACACGAGCCCGACGCAAACGATTGGGTCAGGCCAATCTGCAGTACCTGCGGCTGGGAAGAACATTTGTGATTCTTGCCACGAAAGGGGAGCACAGGTTCTTCGAAACGGAACTCAAGTCAATTCACGATATCCGGCATACGCCGCTGAAGATTGGCGGTTACTGCATCAGCTATCGACGGGGCGGCCGAACTCGGTCCGGTGACAAGGACCTGCGATGGCACGCTCATGTCGAGATCGAACGCCGCCGGTATCTGGAACTCAAAGCATGGCTGCTGGAATTGGCAGTCCATCGATCGGCAGAGAATCTCGCACAAGCATTCTACGAGATCCCCTTCGAACCCTACGCTCCGGTCCGTCGTCAGTTACTCAACATTTGGCGAGCGGTCAATCGGACACGAAAGCAATCAGGATTCAGTCGCATCCCCGTCGAAGTCATACCACTCCGTCGTCGAATCGTGAAGCCGTTCGAAACGCAGTGGAGCAAGCTGACTGTCCACTGCGAATGAACATGACTTCAAGTGCACTATTCCGGTTTTCTGCCACCCATTCTGAAATGGTCATGCGAATGAAGGCTTATCAGGAGTGCGAAGGCAGCCGTTCGAATTCGTTGTCGGAATTGCCAATCAATTTCATCATCAACAAGAAGGTTCCATTTTCTGACATCATCGTGGAACAGCGATTCGAGGCCGATGGATCGCGACACGACATAGGAGAGTGCCAATGCTTCGCTCTGATGAAGACATGTCGGTCGGATGTGCCGCGAAGTCGCTCGACCAGTGCCAAAATGCAGTACTTGATGGGAAAAGGCGTTTAAGAGTGCCTTGAACAATTGAGTCTCCGTCAGATAGGGGACGATCCTGATGACGCCGTGACCGCTTTGCCAGGGACCTGATTCGGCGCTGTAGCCTGTGCGTATCGACACTCCGGAATTCCGAATATGATCAACAAGGATCATCCGCCAGTATCGTTTGTGGCCGGGTAGTCGCCGGTGAGAGGAAGCGTCGTCTGAGTTCCTGAAGAGTCGTTTTCTGAGTCTGCAATGGACTGCGAATCCGCTTTGAGCATCGAGTTTGAAGATGAGTTCACCAACATCTCGCTTCGCTTTTCGCTTTATCCAGTAATGTTTATCAGAAATGAATTCGAGCAGGTTTCGATATCCGCCTGTGCGTGCTTCATTGAGATCATTTTCCAGACACAGATGCTCGAATGCCTGCAGTGACTCATTGATGATTTTATTGATGCGTGTTTCCTGATTCATGTGAATGCCTCCAGAAGTTTGTAATGCGACGATCTCCTGGATTGGGATCATCACTGGCTGTCACGAAATGGGACACGGCAGGTCAAGGTGGAGTCTTGGCCGCAGGCCAAGCAGCAGCGATCGCCGCAGGCGAGAGCGGACCTTGACGCCGTGGCACAATGAGAGACTGCCAGTGAGAGGACAGTATTGATGGTCGTGCGTTAGGGATGTGCAGGGTGCGCAGCAGTCCGGCTTGCCGGACCGAGCGGAAGCGGAGCCCGGAGCAGCCCGGCCCGAAGGGCAACGCCCAGTACCGATTGCTCTCAGAAAAAGCTTCAGATGAGTCGCAGGAAAAGGGTGACGATGCCCACGCGGCAGCGGATAGGCCTCGTGAGCATCTATGGCTCCTGGTTCAGCCGCGGTTGGTGCTGCTGCGATAGCTGAAGTAGAACCTTGGATGATGGAGAAACTCCAGCGTGCCTTCCTCGCCGTTGTCTTTTCGACGAACTGCGACCAGAGGAACCAGAAAGCCGATGACGTTGAAGTCCCGTTTGAGATCTGAAGTATCCCAGACCTCGCCGTAGATTACTTCCAGCGCCACACGCCATTCGCGTTCGTCTTTCAGTTGCTCGCAAACACTGCGGTTGGTGTGTTCGGTTTCATCAGGGGGTAATGTTGTGCAGTTGATTCTTCCTTGAGTCGTCATTTGATACTCCATGCATGTGAGTCGCATTCGGCAGATGCGATCTGTTCTATAGTGCGAATTTCTGACCAGCCGCTGGCCTGATCTGACGCGGCACGGCAAGTCAAGGTGGAGTCTTGGCCGCAGGCCAAGCAGCAGCGAACGCCGCAGGCGAGAGCGGACCTTGACGCCGTGCGACAATCAGAACTGCCAGCAAGCGGACCGCTCATTGTTGCTAGTGTCTGCGACGCGGGGCTTCGCCTTTTCCTTGTAGGTGGAGCAAGAATCCCCAAAGTCTCCTTCGACCACCAACGTCAGATTGGTCTTCCAAATAGCACAATGACCACCCAAATAGTCTGCATCCGGAAATGCATTGCCCGGAACTCCGAGTAACTTCATCAGCGCTTTGTTGTCTTTTTCGTGCTTGACTCGATGTTCAGGACGCTCGGTGTTGCCATCAGCGTCAAACACAACAAATATGGGAACGCGCAGTTGCTGCGCGATTGCGACGGGCTGGATCAACTTGTCTTTGCCGTTGACCGGCACCAGATGGCACCCAAGTCTTCGAAACTCCAGCCATTTGCCCGTTAAATGCAGAGCGGCTGTTATGTAAGACGCATCCTCAAGGCCCTCCACCAGAATTGGAATTCGGGAAAAAAACATTTCCGCGATATGCGGTTGAAGTGCCTGGTGAATCTTTGCGACCAGCCCCTCCAGCTTCCGGGCTGGATCTTCACCCATAGCCTCGCGAATCGATACACAGAGGTCTCCGAACTTCACCGATGATACGCTCGAGCCCGCATCGCCAGTTGTGGTGCGAACAAGCCGGACGTTCTCTACTCCATCGCCATTTACGAACAGCGGCGAATGCGTTGTGACGAGAACTTGATTGTCACCGGCAGCGAGTTGGGTAAATACATCAGCAAGGTGCCGTGCCTGCGGCGGGTGCTGGTAGAGTTCGGGCTCTTCGCAGCCGAGAATCAGTGTTGGGGCATCGGGGGCATCTGAAGACGCAAGTTCCTGAAGCAATGCTAGTAAGTAACTGCGTTGAAGCCCGTGGCCCATTCGCGTCAGATTACCGAGAAAATCTCCATCACCGGTTTTGATCCCAGCAACGGGTTGGTTGACCTGAACCGATTTTCCGGGATCAGTGAGCCATGCCATGTCAATCTTGACGTTTGGATGAGCCCACGATTCTAATCGCTTCTGAAGCGACGTGCTTAATGCAGCTAACCCCTGACGGTTGTTGTCCAGGATCGTGTTGTATTTCAGAAGGGTCTCTTCACGAAGTGTTTGCAGTTCTTGTTCAAAGGCAGCGTGAGTACGTACGGCTCGGGCGATCAGTTTTCCAAACGAGGTATTCTTTGCTTCCTGGCCCTCGTCTCCTGCATTTTTTACCGCTGGTACGTAGACCCATTGGACAAACTTTGCCAGTTTGCCCGTACTGTTGACCCCGTAAAAATTATCTTCACTTGATATCAACACGCAATCAGCAATGTGTTCCGACTCGTATCGTTGGAGTTCCTCGGCCTTTGCCTCTTTGGAGCGTGCAGCAGACAGTCCCGCATACTCACCCTGCAGAACGCTGTAGATCTTGTTGAGGTCTTCAGCTTTTGCCCCCGCTTTCACGGCATCAAAGAATGTTCGAAAAGATTCCATCCCAAGCCGCTGGCCGAAATGCCGCACGACCGCAAGTTGAGTGACCTGATCAAAAACAGCCTCTGCCGTCACAATGAGTTCATCCTGACGAACGTAGTCAGCCAGCTCTGACTTGGCCACAGCACCGAGATCGTCAAAAGTAAGGCTGATTCGAATCGGACGATCTGTCCGGCGCAGGAAAAAGTCTTCATCGCACAGCTTGCCTCAATGACAACTCGCCCTTCCGATTCCAGCATCGCGATTTCACGATCTGGATTGTCAAATCCTTGTTTACGCAGTCGGGTCCGCAGTTCGGATGCAACAATGAATCCGGTGTCCAGCCGTAACTCGGCGGCCAGAATAGCAATCCACTGGTGCGCTGACTTTTCGTCGTCGGTCCCCGTCCATTCAAAGTCATCTGCAAGTGCCGGACCAAACGTCCGCATTGCCGCAATTGGATCCAGCCAGCAACGGTCACCGCTGTGCTGCAACACCCCTAAATGCAGAAGCACCTCACAAGATGCCCGCAATGCTACCGAGACAGCATGCAGCGAAAACTCTTCAGTGGTCCGCCCAATAAAGCGACAGTTGTCGAATGTCGCGAGGGACGGATCGCCGTTCTGAATGTCGCTCTGGTAGAACTCAATCAGGTCTGGGTTATCGGAGACTTTGATGCCGCCTTTCTTGAATGGCGGGTTCGTGACAATCAGGTCGTACGACTCCGCGGCAAAGATGTCCGAATTAAGGGAATTTTCTGTCCGAAAGGCTCTGGCCTTTGGATCACCATGCAATGCCATATTGATGCGAGCTAGTAAGACCATGTTCGGCGAACTATCAGCACCTACAAATCCCTCGGCAAAAATATCCTTCAGCAGCTCCGCCTGCTGATGTTTAGTCAGACCTAGAAGCTTTTGAACGTGTTTTCGAACTTCACGCATTGCGGTGACAATAAAGCCCGCCGAACCACAACAAGGATCACAGCGTCTGTGACAATCAGATGATCCAGCAGCTTGATACCAAGAATCTCTCCCGCGTCTTTCAGTCGCTTCGTGACCTTGTGGTCTTCGTCGCTGGGGGTGAGGACTCCGGAGGGATGGTTGTGGGCGATGATGATGGAAACGGCTCCGGCGAGGATAGCTCGTTGGAAGACTTCTCTTGGATGCACGACCGACATGTTGGCTGTGCCGATGGAGATGATTGAGTAGCTGACTACCTGATGGGCTCCGTCAAGGTACAGGGCAACGCAGTGCTCTCGACTGTTGTCGGTGAGGACTGACCTGACAAAGTCGGCTACGTCGTTCGGTCCTTTGATCGTAAAGAACATCGACGCTGTCTGCTGATAGTTGGCTCGGACTTCGCGGATGAATGTGTCGGTGTACCGTGGTTCCTTCCGAGTCTTGCTGGTTTTCATGATTCTGTTCCTCCATGTCCTTGTTTCTGTATTGTGAACTGCAGCGGCTTGCTGCAGCCCTTGATGCCAGCGTTGGCATCGAGTCCTGAAGGCACGACAAGTCAAGGTGGAGCCTTTCGCGCAGCGAAAGCAGCAGCTCCGCCAAAGGCGGGAGCGGACCTTGACGTCGTGATATCATCAGGACTGCCAACGAACGGCTTGCGTCTCTTTGTTGCTCGTGTCTCTGACGCGAGTCTTTCCGAGTCACAGTTCCTATCGCGTCAGATTTCCCTTCGAAGTTGCGTTAGGGATGCGCAGGGTGCGAAGCAGTCCGGCTTGCCGGACCGAGCGAATGCGGAGCCCGAAGGAGCCCGGGCCCGAAGGGTAACGCCCAAATTCCGATTCCTGAATTCACCCGACGACTGCGGCAAGGGCGGGATGCTGTTACTCTTCGACTTCCATCTCAAGTTCCGCTTCCACCTCAGGTTGCAGGTCGAGTACTGCGGTTCGCAGTGGTTCGTAGATTGGAATCTCCTGACCCACGATCTCGAACGTGACGACCAGCGAGTATCGAGCGACAGCTTCCGGGTCTGTGCTCCACCCTTGATGGCCACGCACGGCAATACAGAAGTCTACAGGAAGGGCGTTTGAACGGATAATCGTCCAATCTTTCTGAACCGTTCCCACGTTGCGGCGGATGTCCGGAATGGCTCCCCAGTTGCCGCGAGATTCGATGGTCCAGCCCAAACCACCCGGACTGGCCGGTGGTGCAGCGTCGCGTTTCACTGCTCGGTCACAAAAATCAGAGAATGACTCCCCTCGGCCACTACTGATCCAGTCCAGCCACGTGGCAAGGTAGCCCTGACGGGTCCGCCGAGTTCGACGAGGCGCTGCGGCATACGAGAGTGTCACTTCGATGCGTATGTCGAAATCATCGGCGGGCGAACGCAGTTTGGCCGGAACCGGAACCTGATAAACATGACAGTCGCCAGGGCCGAGCGATTGTTCATCGTGTGTAATCAGTGTGGTCCGGAAGTCGGTGTTTGAGGTGGCACGTTCCATATCGGGGATACCGAACCCCAAACGGCGGAGTACGTTTGCCTGTTCATCTGGTGTCAGTTGCGACGCCCATGCAGGCCAGCGGGCTGACTGCACAATGAGAGCGCGATACAACAGGCAGGATTCGTCCGGGAGTATTGACTGTAATCGTGCCGCGATTCTCGTCACTTTCGGAGCAGCGAAAGATGTCCCTACTTCGTCGCGATCAAACGCTGGCCCACCATGCATGGTTGAACGAACGAGTTCCGGATAGCGATCTCGACCGAGCATCGGGACATCCACATCGGCGGGGTTGTTGCTGCTGACCAGAAAATCGCCTCCGTATTCAACCACCTCCGGCTTGATCGAATCCCAGATTCCCAGACCGACTCTGCTGAAGGCCGATGGGTGGCCGTCCTCAGTGGCGATGCTTTTCCAATCCTCGTGTTCAAAGGCCCCGTAGGCGACCGATCCCACTGTCAGGGCCTGCAAGCTCTGACCGGGATTGGCCACTCTGCACACAGGTTCGCTCAGGTAATCTGGATATGGCTTACCTGCGGCCAGAAGGTCCGAGACTCCTGAGTGCGGAGCTGGTCGCGACGGCTTCAGATTGCCAGCGCTTTGGATAATCAGAATGTCGTAGTCGTTGCAGAGAAGATCGATCTCGGCACCCCATGCAGACATGTGTCGTGTTCGACATGGCGAGTCGGCATTGATCGACTGGTTGAAAATGCGGGTTTTGCGTTGGCCTTCGTTGAAACGTTTCACGACTTCTCGAAGAACGCTCGGCGGGAAAGCCGTTGGCGGCATACCACAGTTCTTGTCGAGAACTCGTGCGTTCTGAATCCACGTTTCGAGCCGCACTTCACCGGACTTTGGAGTCAATTCGCCGTGCAATACAGCTCCGGCCACGCGTGTTCCATGACCACCGGGGCGAACATAGTCCGCAACATCTGTATTCGAAACGTCCGGCAGAAAGCAGTGCGACGCGGCTTTGTCGATGCCCGGTTCAAGCAGGAAATGCTGTTCCTGAATTCCGCTGTCGATGACGCAGACTGCTGGTGCCGACTCCGGTGGGGGCAATACAGTCAGTGCTGATTGAATTGCCTTCAACTCACGGGCGACTTGCTGGGGAGTCTCGATATTGTCCGGCTCGACGACCTCAAAGATGTACGGGTAGTTCAGGACAAAGTCTCGCAGGCCTCGACCTGATAGCTTAACCCGAAGAGTGAAGTAGTCAGGAATCGACCGTTCACGTTCAGGTTTACCATGATACTCGTTGATGACCTCTCCACCGTAGAACCGAATCAAATGCCTTGCCGCATCAGATCGCTCTGTCTGAAGTTCGTCCCATTTCTCATGGGCCTCGGCGATTTCACGCAACCTCGTTTGGCGGTGTCGCTCGTTCGCCTCTTCTCCCCAATTCGATCGTGGTTTGTACGGTCCCGGTACCGTCCAGTTTCCGATGCAGGAAATACTGATGTCACAAATGTTGACCGATTCGTCAGCAAGTGTGGGCCATTCGCTGAACAGTAAATCAGACAGAATCAGACGGAGGCGTTCTTCCTGCGTTAAGTCTTCCCGAAGCTCGTGAATTCTGGCGACATTCGCTGATCCTGTGGCTCCTGTAATGAACTCCGTCAGCTTCCGCTGAAACATCGTCAGATCAATGTCATCCGAGGCGACGATGACAAAACCGTCTTCCTCTTCGCATACAATTTCAAACACGAACTGTTTTCGGAGGTCGTCCAGGTCAAGCGAAGTATCCACTTTCAGCAGGAGAGGGATGCCGGAGATTGAGGGCAAACCTTCCTGTTCGCGAGCAGCCTGCTTTGACCTCCAGGTCGAGGTGACGCGTGCGACGTTCGTCGATAATCCGCCAGAATGTGCTGGGCGATCATCTTTGTTTGCTTGTGTGAGCGGATTCTCGGCCTGAGGAGCCGGGGGAAAACGTGCCGGTCCCTGTTCCCGTAGCACGAGCGGCAGGTACTCGAACTTGTGCGACGGAGGCATGGGTTAGTCCCGTTCCCGGGCGTCGTTGCCGTGTTCCAACTCACTGATTGCTTTCAGAAGCAGTGATTCCGTAACCACTTTTTCTCCACGCAGGACGGCCGCTTTGGCAGCATCCTGGGCTGCTTTGACGGTCATCGCCGCGGACGCCCCGGTGAGCTTCTCGACCGGTTTTGTCCACTTTATGCCATCGGAGAGCTTCACCGAAGACAACGTTGTTCGCAGGAGCATCTCGATCTCGGCCGCACCTGGCAACGGCACCTGAAACACGTCATCGAATCGTCGAAACAGGGCATCATCGAGTGAGGACTCGACGTTGGTTGTTGCCACAAGCAGCCCGGGAGCATCGTATTCCTCCATGAGCTGCAACAAAGAATTCACGATTCGGGCCGCTTCACCGATATCCTTCGAGTTGGACCGAGAACGAGCAATGAAGTCACATTCATCCAACAGCAGCACACAGGGGCGTTCTGCAGCGGCCTCGAACACGGCTCGCAGATTCGCGGCTGATTCGCCGAAGTAGGATGACAGCAGGGAATCGAATCGCATCTTTAACAAAGGTAACCCGGTATTCCATGCGAGCCGTTTCGCTCCCAATGACTTACCGCAGCCGGGCGGGCCATACAGCAGAATCGTTTTTCGATTTCGCAACCCATACGCCCCCAGTCTTTCACGAGCAGCGTACTCACGCTCAATTCTTGCGAAACGCTCTTCGATCGGCGTTGGCAACACCATGTGATGCTCCAGCGCATCACGGGGAACCAACGTGGCAAGGAGTTCACCGTACCGCCGACTTAACGGTAATTCCTTCAGGCCTCGTTCGCTGTCTGTGGTCGGTCGAGCCTTCGCCTTCTTTGGCGGAGACTGCTTGAGAATCGACTCCAGTTGATCAGCGAGGCGCGTGTGGCCGCTTTGACGTTCTGCATCGACCACTTTATGAGCGAGTCGCTCCAGATCATCCTGGGAGCCATCGGCAATGGCTCGCATGATGCGTTTCATAAAATCGGCGTTCATTCCTGTCGCCCCTTAAATCGTCTGTATCGTTGCCGCCTCTCGAATGCGAATTCAAGAGGCGGATAGGTTGAGTTATTATTCGGACTCTTCCAGCCGGTAACACCATCCGTCTGCCTGTTTCTCGGCACGAATCCGATTCCCTCGTTCACGCAAAGCACAAACGGCACGAGAGATCGTTGGAACTGACACGCCCAGCTCGTTGGCAATCGAGGGAGTTGAATAGCCGCCTCGTCGAATGATCTGCAGCACTGATTCAAGCCGTTGTTCAATTTCCAGCGAGCGCTGATACAGCATCGTCCTGTCCCTTAATTCACTTGTCATCATCGAGTCTATCGTCTTTTGATAGACTTGATCGTGAATCATCCCTTCCAGGCTCGGGCAAGTCAATCGGCTCAATTGCAGCTTCCCTCGAACGGAACCGACTTGCAGGGCCGTCCGTGGCAACCTGAAACGACACATGCGAGAGAAAGTGGCGTACGGCGACTTCAGTCCGAAGTCACTTCCTAACGATGGAAGTTGTCGGCATGAAGAGTCCGTGCTGGATTACATAGAGCGGCGTTCGCTGAGGGCTTGAGCTGAAAATGCAGCCTCAACGAAGTGTTTCCCACCTGTCGACTTCACCGCAGCAATCGAAGGCGATTTTAGCTCTGGTGGCGGTGACACTCGAACCCAGCCGTTGTCATAGGCCGTAACAACGCAGCCATGATTGAGCCATTCCCGTCGAGCTTCCTCGGCCGAATTCGCCGTTCGGACCGCTTCCTGATTGGCGAAGAGAGTAATGCGACTCCTCATCGTTTCGTGGGGGTGAATTGGAATCCAGTGGCTCAGCTCCGGGGGCAAATCCAGAGTCCTGAAACGAGCGGGATCATCGAACAGGGATGAACCATAAGCGTTGGCTGAACACTGCGAGCGATGCTCCAGTTGCTCCGCTGCTGCGGCACTGGCGGAAAACAGTGGAGCCAGATTCACCGTTTCACTATGCCCGTTTATTTGTCCTCCATCGAGCTGTTCGGTGAAGATCAGCAACGGGTCGAGGTCACATCCGTTCCAGCAGCATTCCTGCAGAGTTTCCCTGATGAATTGCCGAGTTCCATTTCGGCCAAAGAACCCGACTCCCATGGGCTGACCGGCTCGCATCCATTTGTGGCACCCGGTGACAACAAAGTCGGCCACGGACAGACTGTCGTCGATTGGTACCTGGCAGAATGCCTGAGCTGCATCGACCAGAACGAACTGCAGGTGACTGGTGTTTCGGATTTGTTCAACGATGGCTCGAACGGGGATTCGAACTCCCAAATGGTCCACGGCCGGCAGGAATAGCCCGTCGCATCCGTTCTCAGCACATAATCTGGCCAGGAACGACGCCACGTCGGCCACAGTCCATCTTTCTCGGAAGATGGCATCCCGAAGCGGGGCCGTTGTGATTTGAGCACCAGCGGCCAATGCCTGCCTTGAAACAGCATCCTGATATGTCGGCCAGCTCAGGTCGGTCGTCAGAACGTGACGACATGTCTGAAACATGCTGCGAGCGGCCAGTTGGACCAGCGATAGTGACCGACTGGCAAGCAACACGTTCCAGTGATCGGGGCCACCGGCTAATTGGCCGAGCGACTGCTTCAGTGTTCGCACACCGGCCCAGGTTTTCAGGGCAGGGAAGTGGCTTTGGTAATGATTCGGCCAGGCGTTGTAGCCGTGTTGCAGGAATTCTTCGAAGTACAGCGTTGAGGGCTCTTCGGCCGTCAGTCGAACGAAGTCTATTTGTGCATCTCGTGCGGCCGGTAAGGTCTGGCCCAGCCGCGCCGTATCCAGATAGAGGAGCGGTCGCAAGCCTGTACTTTCTGCCGAGCCAAACCAATTGGCTCGGGTACAGGATCACTTTAACCGCCGATTTCGTACCGATCCAGATAACTTGCGAAAGATTCTGAGTACACGGCCAAACGATTCCAGCGTTCTTCGGCTGCCGCCACGGAACTGAAATCGAAGTGCAAACGGAAGCGAACGGTCCGAGCATGCTCATCCAGTTCCTGAGTCCCGACTGCCCGAGAACCGTAGATACCGAAATCTGCGAGCAGTTCCGGCTCGGATGCTATCGCAGAGACTCTGACAAAACTGATTCGAATGCCACGCATGTGTTGTTCGTGGATCCACTGACGCAGCGTTTCAGATGGCCAAACGGCTCCAAGCGGCCACAGTTCATCAGCGACAATCACAATACGCTCGATTGAGACATGTCCGGACTTCTGCAGTTCGAAGTTGACGGCCATGCTCTTTCGACCGGGCTCATCCTGCCAGTAAGCTGTCGATTGAACCCAGGCAACCGATCGATACTGATACAAGCCGGGACTTCGCAGTAAGCGCTCATACACAAGACGCCAAGTCTCCGTACCCTCGAAGATCAGGAGTCCATCGGCCAGCGTATGAATTCGGCGATTGGCGTCATCCAGCGATTCCAAAGCCAGCTCACGGTAGATCGGATCGAGTGCCCGACTAATTCGTGCCAATGACTCCGACATGGACTGGTAGCGGGAGAATGTGTCCACGTCCCGAGCCAGCGCAAACGGGAGTTCCAGCAGCGACAGGTTCGCAGGGGACGCCTGATTCGACCAAGCGGTTCGGCCGGTCACCACAACCACGAGCAGCAGACAGAGCAGCAGTTCAAAGACCTCAGCTTCAACCCAAAACCAGATCGTTACGGTGGAGATTACTGCGAAAGCGGGCAACACCAATTGTCGGTGCGTCGGCCAATTGTGACTGGGGTCTGGAATCCTGAATTTCGCCATACAGCTACCGTATTTCGTTCTGACGGCAGAGGCAAGTCTTCAACGGGCCTCATCGTTCCAGCGGATATCACGGTGAGTTATCTGAGCCGTAACCCATGCAAATCTCTGAAGGTTTCTGGTTCAACTTTTGCCCCATGGTCCGGAATGGAACACAGAGCCTGAACACGATGAAGGGTCGTTGAATCACTAGTCTCAACGCATTCACGAACTTCTTTGAGTTCCCAGAATTTCCGCGTGGCGCTCGCCCGTTTGAATAAGTGGCGGGGAGAAGAGACTACTTTCAAAAGGAGGATGCCCATCATGTCGCAGGTGAAAGTCCCGGACGTTTCAGAGATGACAATCCGCATGGATGCCATCAGCCCTGAAGCAGAAAAGGAACTCAATGAGCTGAGCTGGGAGTCGCAGAGAGCTGTATTGCGACTGCTGCTCGAACGCCCAGTCATCAGAAGCGACTGTAAGCGAGTTCAGAGGCTGGGTGACCTTCGAGTGTATCGAATGCGAGTCACCAGATCCGTCCGTCTCTGTTTCGTTTGTATTCAGCAAGTTCACTGCATCGTGAGTTTTGGCTCGAAGCATGATTTTGAACGTTTTTGCAACACGTTTCACGGTTCCTTTCCCAACTCGTTCATTCCCCTATCGGAGTCCACAGTCATGAAGAAACTGATCTCTCAAACCTCGCAGATGCCTGTCAACTTCAGCAGGGCCGATCAATCCGTGGTTCGACCGGAACACAAGGAATCACTGGAGTCGAATCCAGTCTATTTGGAAGCGCAACGCATCGGCTTCGCGTTGACAGAGATGTTTGAAACCGGAATGGAGGGATTTCAGTCGAAGATTGATGACGATATTGTGGCGCAGGTGCAACTGATGAAGGAAGATCTTGAAAAGAACCTGCTGCTGTTGGCTGGATCGCACAAGCAAGAGCAAATGAACACAGATGCGAAGATCGCTGAACTGGCCGCTTGTATTTCAGAAATTGATCGAATGGTGAAGACTCAGTCCGCAGCACTACGTCGAATTGCTGGAGAGGACAAAGTACGCATGCATCAACTCAACACTGAAGTGCAAGAGCATCAGCGAGTCATCGAGTCCCTGCAGCAGTTGGTCGAAAAGTTGACATGCCGTCAGGACCAGTTGGCAGAGCTGCTGGCGAACGCTCGACAGGAAGAAGACGTTCATCATCTTCAGCAGCAGCAGTTGGTGAAATTCACCGAATCGCTCTCGGAGCAAGTGAAGTCAACCTCAGGGTCCCTCATTCTATGTCACCACAACGTCGGAAGACTTAACCGTCTTGCGGAATTCCGGATACCCGGGATTGAATTTCGTTCCGGCAGGAATGAAGAGGACATAAAGTCGCTGATCATGCGATTGAGATTACTTGAAACGGTAGTTCGAGACCTGGCAGTTGAGGCCATTCAGCCAGCAAAGTACTGGCGTCGAGTTTGTCATTGGATGTTATTCCTGACAGATTATGGCCTAACGCTGTCGAAACAGTTTAGATCCAGAGTCGCCACATACGGAACCACCCTACGCTCGAAGTTCGCATGGGGCGATCGCGACATGAAGAACAAGCAGAATCAGTAGGTGGATGGAGAGTGGCCGGTGGTGCCGCTCTCCTGCCTGATGAGTTCAGGCCGTCAGGAGTAAAATGTCGTTAAGCGTGGTCAACGCTGACCATCATCGTCCGAGCTGACGCTACTGGCGGACTGATTGTAGATCCACGTGTGAGCCAGATCACAGACCTTGGCCACCAGTGGCAGGTCATCGCGTCCAAAGCTTGTCGTGTCTTTCCACTCGTCTCCGTCTTTGTACAGGCGAGAGATGGTCACATTGTGACGCACTCCGGATTCTGTCTGGTTTGGCCAGATGGCGGCTCGAATGCGTCCCATGCGAATTTCATGGACAGGACGTTTCTTGACTTCGCGGGTCTGAGTGCGGTTTTTCGTGTTGGTACTCATCGTCGTTGGACTTTCTTTCGGAATCGTTGAAGAACTGATGACGGGCTTCACAGTGAAGCCCGTCAACCTGTTTGCAGAACACGATGTTGTGGAATCAGGCATCTGCCATCGACCACAGAACTCTGCGGCAACATTCCTTTGCCGCGTTCCGGTGAGCATCAGCATCCATGGTGGGATCTGTCGATGTCACCGGTGGGAAACCGCCGCGGGCGAGCCAGCCCAGCAGGGATAAGGCGCGTTCGCGAGTGATTTCCTGATCGTCACGACGAATGGCATCCTGCAATTCGTCCCATGTGGCTTGCGGGTCCATGATGTTCCCTTCAAGCCGCAAGCGCCAGCGACAGCAGTTGGGCGACTTTGTAGTCTGCATCGGCTCGATCAGCGGCATACGACAGTCGCTGAGTCAGCCGTGTCAGGGCATCGACCAGTGAGAAGATTGTGAATCCTCCCTGAGCACGTGCAATCTCCATCGCTTCCTTGATGAAGTGCTGGGGAATGCCGTGCTTGCTCAATTCCTTCTGGACACTTTCGGAATCAGAACCCAGTCGCGTCAGCATGGCTTTGCGAAGCACGCCAGCAAAGGCATCACGCCGCGAATCCCGTTTGGCCACCAGCGACCGAATATGGTCACGAATATCGTTCAGACCCTCGCGAACACTTGCGGTGTGCTTGCGAGTGAACTCGACGACGTTTGTCGCATCCCACACGATGTGGTTCTGGCAGATTCGCTGGAACCAGAACGACT
>Ga0073904_10001721_pt1 | contig 16380 bp, 14 predicted proteins | sample KloWWTrecipitate_FD_66668 | JGI IMG/M metagenome (GOLD analysis project Ga0073904, IMG submission 66668) | Active sludge microbial communities from Klosterneuburg, Austria, studying microevolution and ecology of nitrifiers - Klosterneuburg... | ecosystem: Engineered > WWTP > Aerobic digester >... | reverse complement strand
CTGAGCTTCATCTTCCGAGCCGCCGCAAACGCCCGGATTGCTTGGTCCAGCGCCTCCGGCCCGAGGTCGCTGGCCGGCGTATTGATGAGGTCCCGCGCCAGCTCCGCCGCCTCGGCGAGCCGCTCAACCTCAGCCACATCGGCCCCCGCCGGCTCCACCAGCTCCGGCCGCTCCCTCGCCGCCCGATACCGGTCAAACCGATAGGCCCCGAGCCGGAAAGCCAGCGCCGCCAGCGTCGGATCGCCCACTTCCCCCTCCGCCCGATACCGCCCCGCCGGCAGCGCCGCACCGGCCAGCCCCGCCACAAACGCCGGCCGCCCGGCCTCAGCCCCGGTCCCGAACAGATACCCCGCCAACCCGCCATCCGCCCCCGGCAGGGCCAGCAACCGGCCGCGCTGGCCGGAAAACTCCTGCGCCCGCGCCCACTTGCGCTGCGCCGCCGTCAGCTTCTGCGGCAACCGCCCCCGCTCGGGCACGAAGTACAGCGGCACTACCTTGGCTTTGGCCATCTCGGTGACATCTCGTGAAAAGCTGCGCGATAGCAGAGATCTACGCCCCGCACCCGCCCCTCGCAACCGCCTGCATCGTCTTGCGATTGCGCCCCCCGCATGGCATAGCCGCAGCCTTCACCTCGCAGGAAATCCCCCGATGTCCGATTATCTGGTGCCCGTTTTCGATCTGGGCGGCGTCTTCGTCGACTGGAACCCGATGTACCTGTTCCGCAAGCTCTTCAAGACCGAAGAAGAGGCACAGTGGTTCCAGGATCACGTCTGCACGAAGGACTGGAATCTCGAGTTCGACGCCGGCGACATCTACGCCGAAGGCGTGGCCAAGCTCATCACCCGCCACCCCAGATACTGGCGCGAAATCCAGGCCTACGACACGCGCTGGAAGGAAACCCTCGGCCCGCTGATCCAGGGCACGATCGACATCCACGACGAACTGATCGCCGCCGACCTGCCGACCTTCGCCATCACCAATTTCAGCTGGGAAAAGTGGATCAGCTGCCTTAACGACTGGCCGTTCCTCGAGAAATTCGACGGCGTCATCGTCTCCGGCCTCGAGCGGCTGGTGAAGCCCGATCCGCGCATCTACCGCGTCTTCTGCGAGCGCTACTCGCTGGCGCCCGAAAGCTGCGTCTTCATCGACGACAGCGAGCCGAACATCATCGCCGCCCGCAGGTTCGGCATGAAGGCGATCCTCTTCACCTCACCAGAACAGCTGCGCGCCGACCTGATTGCGCTTGGCATGCCGCTGAAGGCCGTCGCCCCGGCGGTCAAGAAAGCCGCGGCAAAGAAGGCTCCCACGAAGAAGCCTGCCGCCAAGGCACCTGCGAAGAAGGCTGCGCGGAAGCGCTGATCCTGCGAGGGGGCGTGCGCCGCCCCCTCCCCAAACCTCTACTTCGTGCCGTACATGCGGTCGCCGGCGTCGCCGAGACCGGGCACGATGTAGCCCTTCTCGTTGAGCCGCTCATCGATCGAAGCCGTATAGATCGGCACGTCGGGATGCGCTTCCGAGAACCGCGCGATGCCTTCAGGCGCGGCGAGAAGACAGAGGAAACGCAGGTTGTTAGCGCCGCGCTTCTTCAACTGCTCGACAGCCGCAATCGATGAATTGGCCGTCGCCAGCATCGGATCGACAACGATGATCAGGCGATTGTCGAGCTCCGACGGCGCCTTGAAGTAGTATTCCACCGGCTGCAGTGTTTCGTGGTCGCGATAGATACCGATGTGGGCGACGCGCGCCGCCGGAACGAGGTCCAGCATGCCATCGAGCAGGCCGTTGCCAGCGCGCAGGATCGAGGCGAAGACCAGCTTCTTGCCCTTGATCGTGGGCGACATCATCTTGGTCATCGGCGTCTCGATCTCGATCAGTTCGAGTTCGAGATCGCGCGTCACCTCGTAGCACATCAGGTGCGCAATCTCGCGCAGGAGCTGCCGGAATCCGGCGATCGAGGTGTCCTTGTCACGCATGATCGTCAGCTTGTGCTGGATCATGGGGTGACCGATGACGTTGACGTTTGCCAAGAGACCACCCGCGGCTGGCTAGAGGAACGAGCGCCCGTGCTTGCCGGGCGCTAGGCCGAGCCAGTGGGCGATGCTTTCTCCAATATCTGCGAAGGTGTTGCGGAGTCCAACCTCCCCCGCCGACAGGCTTGGGGAAAACAGCAGAATAGGCACCTGCTCGCGCGTGTGATCGGTGCCGATCCAGCTCGGATCATTGCCGTGGTCGGCGGTGAGCACCAGCAGGTCGTCCGGCCGCATCTTCGCGATGATCTCGGGCAACCGCCGGTCGAACGCCATCAGCGCCTCGGCGTAGCCGGGAATATCGCGGCGGTGCCCGTATTCCTGGTCGAAGTCGACGAAATTGGTCATGATGAGCCCGCCGTCACCGGCCATGTCCATGGCTTCGAGCGTGCGGTCAAACAGCACCATATTGCCGGCGGCCTTGATCTTGTGGGTCACGCCGTGGCCCGCGTAGATGTCGGAAATCTTGCCGATGGCGTAGACGTCGCGGCCGGCGTCCTTGATACGGTCGAGCAGCGTCGGCTCGGGCGGCGAAATCGCGAAATCGCGGCGGTTGCCGGTGCGCTTGAAGGTGTCGCGCGTTTCGCCGGTGAACGGCCGGGCTATGACACGTCCGATGTTCAGCGGCGCGGTCAGCTCGAACGCGATCTGACAGATGTCATAGAGCCGTTCGAGGCCAAAATGGCTCTCATGCGCGGCGATCTGGAACACGCTGTCGATCGAGGTGTAGCAGATCGGCTTGCCCGTGCGGATGTGCTCCTCGCCGAATTCCTGGATGATCGGCACACCTGATGCGTGCCTGTCGCCGAGTATGCCCGGCAGATCGGCGCGGCGGACGAACTCGGCGATGAGTTCGGGCGGAAAGGCCGGCAGCGTCTGCGGGAAATAGCCCCATTCGAACGGCACCGGGACGCCCGCGATCTCCCAGTGGCCGGACGGCGTGTCCTTGCCCTTCGACACTTCACGGCCGACACCCCAGCGCCCACCCTTCGGCTCGGCGGAGAGGCCACGCGGGACCGCGCCCGCCGAAAGCTGGTGCGCCGCACCGAGGCCCATCGCATCCAGATTGGGCAACGCCAGGTCGTAGTGCTCAGCGATGTGTCCGAGCGTGTCCGAACCCTCGTCGGTGTGCCCCTGCCCGTCGCCATAGGCCTTCGCGTCGGGCGCGCCGCCGATGCCGAAACTGTCGAGAATGCAAAGGATGGCGCGGGGCATCATGTGCCTTTCGGAGGATCGACGCGATCAGGGATCAGCGCGTGCAAAACCACGCTGTCGCCGAGCTTGTAGGCGGCAATGAGGCGCTCCGTGGCATCGGCCGCACTGGCCTCGTCGCGAGCATGGAGCCGTGCCAGCGGGGTTTTCGCATCGACCTTCGCGCCAATGCCAAGGAGGCGGTCGAAGCCAACGGCATGATCGATCTTGTCGGTGGGCAAGCGTCGCCCGCCGCCGAGCGCCACTACGGCCATGCCGACGCCGCGGGTATCGATCTCGGCAATGGTTCCGAAGACCGGGGCGAAGATGTCCCGGACAATCGGCGCGGGCACTAGATGCGCGTCCATGCGCTCGACGAAATCCTTCGGCCCACCGAGCGCGGCGACCATCCGGCTGAAGCGTTCGGTGGCCATGCCCGAGGACAGCGCATCCTCGACGGCCTTCCGGGCATGGCCGCTGAAGCCTGCAAGTTCGAGCGCCGCGGCGCAGAGGGCAAGCGTGACCTCAACAAGGCGCGGATCGCGGTGCGCGCCAGTGAGGAAATCGACAGCATTGCGCACTTCGAGCGCATTGCCTGCCGCCGTCGCCAACGGCTCGTTCATGTCCGTGATGAGCGCGCCAGTGCGCAGGCCCGCACCGTTCGCCACCTGCACGAGGCTCTCGGCCAGCGCCCGCGACGTCTCCGGCGTCGGCATGAACGCGCCCGATCCGGTCTTCACGTCGAGGATCAGCGCATTCAATCCGGCCGCGAGTTTCTTCGAGAGGATCGAGGCCGTAATGAGGGGGATAGACTCGACCGTCGCGGTGACGTCGCGGATCGAATAGAGCAGCTTGTCGGCGGGCGCGAGATCGGCGGTCTGGCCGATGATGGCGACGCCCACATCCTGCACCACCTTGCGGAACAAGGCGTTGTCGGGCTGCGTGGTGTAGCCGGGAATGGAGTCGAATTTGTCGAGCGTGCCGCCGGTGTGGCCAAGGCCCCGCCCCGAGATCATCGGCACATAGACGCCACAGGCCGCGAGGATCGGCCCCAGCATCAGCGAGACATTGTCGCCCACTCCGCCGGTCGAGTGCTTGTCGACCGCAGGACCATCGAGCCCGGACCAGTCGAGCACCGTGCCACTGTCGCGCATCGCCTCGGTGAGGGCAACGCGTTCGCCAAGGTTCATGTCGCGAAAGAACACGGCCATCGCAAAAGACGCGGCCTGCGCGTGGCTCACGGAGCCATCGGCAAAGCCGGCGATAAAGTCATTGATTTCGCGAGGCGTCAGGGCCGCACCGTCGCGCTTGCGAGCGATCACTTCCTGCGGAAGAAAGACCATCAGCGGCTACGCCCCATAGGGCACCCAGATGTTCTTCACCTGCGTCGCGCGCTGCAGCAGGTAGGTGCCCTCGAATTTTTCGCGGTCGGCGAGATCATAGTAGAGGCCACGCGTCGTCCAGGTCTGCTTGAGGTTGCCGACCGAAGCCTTCTCGACCATCGTTGAAATCTCCTCGTTCGCGGCAGCCCAGATCGCATCGACGCCATGGTGCTCTGCGAGCGTTTTCGCCAGCATCGCGGCGTCGCCCGTGACAATGTTGACGACACCGGTCGGCACGTCGGAGGTCTCGAGCACCTGGTAGAAATCAGTCATGCTCAGCCCCTTTTCCGAGGGAACGAGCACCACCGTATTGCCCATGGCAATCGCCGGCGCGAGAAGCGCGATGGATCCAAGGAGTGGGCGCGAGGGCGGCGCAATGATACCCATCGTGCCAATGGGCTCGACCATGGCGACTGCGACGGCGCGCAGCGGCGGATTGTGCACGGCACCATCGTATTTGTCGGCCCAGCCACCGAAGGCAAAGAGCCGCTCGACCGAGGCGGCAACTTCCTTCTGAGCTGAGGCGATGCTTTCTCCGGTCTGCTCACGCAGGCGCGCGGCAAACTCGTCGCGGCGGTAGTCGAGGTTTTCGGCGAGGTAGAAGAGGATCTGCGCGCGCAGGTGCGCATGCGCGCCTGCCCATCCCGCAGCCGCGCCCCGCGCGGCCTCGACGGCATTCCGGATGTCCTTGCGATTGCCATCGCCGACTTCACCAACAAGCGCGCCGGTAGGGCCGTGGACCGGGCGCGAGTACCCGGAGTCCGGACGGGCCTGCTTGCCGCCGATATACATTTTCGCGGTGCGGTCGATTCCTTCCGGAAGATCGAGCGGAGACGCTGCCTTTGCGGGCTTCTTCGCCGCTGCCTTCAGCACCTCGGAGGCGGGCCTGAGTTCCTTCTCCCACGCGCGCTTCAGGTACGCCGTCATGCCCTCGCGCCCGCCCTCGCGGCCGAAGCCGGATTCCTTGTACCCGCCGAAACCGACGGCCGCGTCAAAGTTGTTGGTGCCGTTGATCCAGACGACACCGGCCTTGATCTTCGGCGCAATGTCGAGCGCGACATTGATGTCCTCGCTCCAGATCGTCGCGGCGAGGCCGTAGCGCGTGTTGTTCGCGAGCGCTACCGCTTCGTCGTGGGTGCGAAAGCTCATGGCGACCAGCACCGGCCCGAAGATTTCCTCGGTGACCACGGTATGCGCGGGCGACACATTGGTGATGAGTGTCGGCCTCAGGAAACAGCCGCCGCCCTTGGGCAGGTCGATATCGGGCTCGTAGACCTGCCCGCCTTCGGCCGCGCCCTTCTTCACGAGATCGCGCACGCGCTCGACCTGCACGGGCGCGACCAGCGCGCCGATGTCGATGGCCTTGTCGAGCGGATCGCCAACGCGAAGCTTCGCCATCCGGCGCTTGAGCTTCTTGATGAACTTGTCTTCGATCGACTCCTGCACGAGGAGACGCGAACCGGCGCAACAGACCTGCCCCTGGTTGAACCAGATGGCATCGACCAGCCCTTCCACGGCGCTGTCGAGATCGGCCCCTTCGAACACGATGTAGGGCGACTTGCCGCCGAGCTCGAGCGACAGGCCCTTGCCCGTCCCGGCGGTCGCGGCGCGGATGATCTTGCCCACCTCGGTCGAACCGGTGAAGGCGATCTTGTCGATGCCCGGGTGGTTGACGATCGCCGCGCCGGTATCGCCCTCGCCCGTCACGATGTTGACGACGCCCGGCGGCAGCCCGGCCTTGTCGCAGATTTCGGCGAACAGCAGCGCGGTGAGCGAGGTGAACTCGGCGGGCTTCAGCACCACCGTGTTGCCTGCCGCGATCGCGGGGGCGATCTTCCAGGCCAACATCAGCAGCGGAAAATTCCACGGAATGATCTGCCCGCAGACCCCGTAGGGCACGTGGTCCGGAAACTCGCGCGCAAGGTGCTGCGCCCACCCGGCGTGGTGGTAGAAGTGACGCGCCGCGAGCGGAATATCGAGATCGCGGCTCTCACGGATCGGCTTGCCGTTGTCCAGTGTCTCAAGCACCGCGAAGAGGCGGCTGTGCTTCTGCATCAGCCGCGCGATGGCATAGAGATACTTGCCCCGCTCATAGCCCGACAGCGCCGCCCACTTGGGGAACGCCGCGCGCGCCGCTTTCACCGCCTTGTCGACATCGGCCGCCGTGCCGTTGGTGACGTCCGCGAGTTTCTTGCCGGTCGCCGGATTGTCCGAAGCAAACGTCTTCCCCGGCTTCGTCCACGCCCCGTTGATGAAGTGCCCGAACTTGTTGCCGTGCGCCTTGAGCCAATCGACCGCGGGCTGCGCGGCTTCGGGTGCGGGACCGTATTCGAGCGTCTCAAAGATTTGGGCGATTTTGTTCATTTGGTTCTCCGATTGGAGCGCGTGGCCCCACCCTCATCCGGCGCTGCGCGCCACCTTCTCCCATCAAGGGAGAAGAAATCCCGACTGAAAACCCGCAGTCACGCCTTCTCCCTTGATGGGAGAAGGTGCCCGAAGGGCGGATGAGGGTGGGGCAGCAAGCACCGGCATCACACCATCGGCATCCGGTAATCCGCCGCATAGTGCCCCGTCAGCGTGTGCTCCAGCTGCCGCTCGATGTCGGTCAGCAGCGATGACGCCCCAAACCGGAAGAGGTGCGGCTGCAGCCAGTGCGTGCCGAGCTCTTCCTTCATCAGTGCGAGGTAGTCGAGCGAGCCCTTGGCGGTAGAGATGCCGCCCGCCGGCTTGTAGCCGATCTCGATGCCGGTCTCGTCGTGGAACCAGCGGATCATCCGGATCATCGCCAGCGAAGTCTGCAGGTTCGCGTTGACCTTTTCCTTGCCAGTCGAGGTCTTGATGAAATCGGCGCCCGCCAGCATGCAGACCACCGAGGCCTTGGCCACGTTGTTGAGCGTCGACAGCTCACCCGTGCCAAGGATGGTCTTGATGTGCGCGTCGCCACAGGCTTTGCGGAATGCCTGCACCTGCTTGTAGAGCGCCTTCCAGTCACCGTTCAGCACCATCTGGCGCTCGATGACGATGTCGATCTCCTTCGCCCCGGCCTTCACCGAGGCTTCGATTTCGGCGATCTTCGTCTCCACCGGCGCAAGACCATGCGGAAACGCGGTCGACACCGCCGCCACCGGAATGCCCGTGCCATCGAGCGCCTTCACCGCCGTCGAAACGAACGCGTGATAGACGCAGACCGCGGCGGGGAGGATGCGCAAATCCTGCACACCAAGTCCTTCGATGATATCGTCGCGCACCGGATGCCGCGCCTTGGCGCAGAGCCGCTCGACGCGGCCGGGTGTGTCGTCGGAATTGAGCGTCGTCAGGTCCATCAACGTGATGGCCTTCAGCAGCCACGCCGCCTGCCAGTCCTTCTTCACCGTGCGGCGCGTGCCGATCGTCGCCGCGCAGCGTTCGAGTGCGGAACGGTTCATGCGCACGCTCTCGACCATTTCGAGATCGAGCGGAAAACCGGGATTTCGCTTGTGGCCCGTCACGGCGGGCCCGGCCTGTTCTACGACGCGCAGGTTCATAAAGCCTCCACCAGCGCCGGGATCAGCCTCTTCAGCTTGTCGGCGCCCTGCACGGCCATGGTTTTTGTGTGCTCGTGCGAAATGTTCTCGTCCGAGAGCCCGGCGCCCATGTTGGTGATCGAGGAACAGGCCCAGACGCGAAGTCCGAGCATGCGGCCAAGGATCACCTCGGGGGCAGTAGACATGCCCACCGCATTGGCGCCGAGCCGGATGCCCATCTGGATTTCGGCCACCGTCTCGAACGAGGGGCCAGAGTACCAGAGATAGATGCCTTCCTTCAACGGAATGCCGAGGCCGTCCGCAAGCTCGCGCGCCTTGGCGCGCAGCCCCGGATCATAGGCGTTGACGAGGTTGACGAAGCGCCGGTCGGAGGGCTCGCCAATCAGCGGGTTCATGCCGGCGTAGTTGATGTGATCGGAGATCAGCATCAGGTCGCCGGGGCGAATGGCCTGGTCGAGCGAACCGGCCGAATTGGTAAGCAGCAGGTTCGCCGCGCCAAGCTCAGCCAGCGTTTCGAGCGCCGGGCGCATGGCGGCCGCGTTGCCGTGCTCATAGTAGTGCTCGCGCCCGGTCAGGATCGCGATGCGCTTGCCGCCCATCTCGCCGATCAACAGGTCGCTGCCGTGCCCTGATACGCCGCCGCCCGGAAAGCCCTTCAGTTCGGAGTACGGGATCGCGACCTTGTCGCTCAGCAGGTCGCCGATGGCGCCGAGGCCCGAGCCCAGGATGATACCGGCGGCGATGGGGGAATCGCCCGCGATCTTGCGGATGGTCTTGGCAGCTTTGGTCATTATTCCAGCTTCAGTAGGCGCTTCCCTGCAATGGGCGAAGCGGGCGCCAGGCGCCGGTTGGGGGAAGCGGGCTCAGCCGATCACTTCCCTAAAAACTCTGGTCCAAATGAATGCGGTAGCAATTGTGCAATTGTCTGGTGCAGCGGTTCGCCGTCAACGCCGTGTGAAATCACCACCACGTCCTGGTCGGCAAATTCACGGATGCGCTGGCGGCAGCCGCCACACGGGGTCACGGGCGTCTTGCCGGGGCCGGTAGTGTAGACGCGCTTGATGCGCTTGCCACCGCCCGCCAACATCGCCGCAATGGCGGACGGTTCGGCGCAGTTGCCGACAGGATAAGCAGCGTTCTCAACATTGCAGCCGACGTAAATCTTGCCGTCATCCGCAAGGATGGCCGTGCCGACCTGGAACTTCGAATATGGCGCATAGGCGCGCGCCCGGACCCTTTCGGCGGCCGCGAACAGATCGGCATCGGTAACGGGCACGCTAGCGCTCCTTGACGTAGGGCACACCGCCCGCCTTGGGGCCGACGGCCTTGCCGATGAAGCCGGCCAGTAGCACGCAGGTCAGCACATAGGGCAGCGCCTGAATGGCCTGCACGGGAACGTGGATGCCAAAAAGCTCGGCGCCCTGGAGGCGAATCTGGAGCGCATCGAGGAAACCGAAGAGCAGGCAGGTGAACATCGCAGGCACCGGCTTCCACTTGGCGAAGATCAGCGCGGCGAGCGCGATAAAGCCCTTGCCGGCCGTCATGTTGTTGCCAAAACCCGAGCCCTGCGCGATCGAGAAGAACGCCCCCGCAAAGCCGCACAGCAGCCCCGTGATCAGCACTGCCTGGTAGCGCAGGCGCGTCACCGAGATACCGGCTGTGTCGACGGCCTTGGGGTTCTCGCCCACGGCGCGCAGCCGCAAGCCGAAGCGCGTCCGGTACAGCACGAACCAGGTGATCGGCACCGCGAGGAAGGCGACATAGACGAGCAGGTTATGACCGGAGATCAGCTCGGAATAGATCTGGCCGATGACCGGAACGCCGGCGAGTTCGTTGGCAAAGGGCAGCGTGATGTTGCCGAAGCGGCCATCAGCCGTGAGCTGCGGCGTGCGCCCGCCCTGCGCGAACCACTGGATGCCGAGGAAGGTCGTGAGACCGGCCGCCAGCATGTTGATGGCGACGCCGGCAATGAGCTGGTTGCCCTTGAGCGTAATCGCGGCGGCGCCCTGCAGCGTCGCGGTCGCAAGCGACACGGCGACGCCGGCCATCAGGCCGAGCCACACATTGTTGGTTACGGCGGCGACGGCGGCCGCGCCGAACGCGGCGGCCAGCATCTTGCCTTCGAGCCCGATATCGAAGACGCCCGCGCGCTCCGAATAGAGGCCGGCGAGACACGCCAGCAGCAGCGGCGTCGATAGCCGGATCGTCGCATCGAAGGTCGAGAGGATGATCGCGAGGTCCATGGCGTCAGCTCCCGGACTTCACGGTGTCGCGCCCGGTGGCGGCCACCTTGGGGGCAGGCGTGAGCGCCGAGAAAAGGCGCTGCAGCCCGGGGCGGAACATGCCTTCCATCGCACCGGTGAACAGGATCACCAGCGCCTGGATCACGACCACCATTTCCTTGCTGAGACCGGGGATGACGTATTGCAGCTCGTTGCCGCCCTGGTAGAGCGCGCCGAACAGCAGCGCGGCAAACAGAATGCCCACCGGGTGGTTGCGGCCCATCAGCGCCACCGCGATGCCGACAAAGCCCGCGTCGGCCACGTAGTCGAGCACCAGCCGGTACTGCACGCCGACCACCTGGTTGACCGCGACCATGCCGGCAAGCGCGCCCGACAGCGTCATCACGATCATGATGATGCGCGAATTGCTCATGCCGGCGTAACGCGTTGCCGTCGGATTGTGGCCGAGTGCACGCATGGCGAAGCCAAACCGGGTGCGCCAGATGAGGAAGTAGACGCCGACGAGGCAGAGCAGCGCAAAAACCAGCGAGAAGTTTACGTCGGTGTTCTTGAACCAGGGAATGAACGCGCCAAGCTTGGGCATCCGCGCTTCTGGCGCGATCATTGCCGATTCCGGCGCCAGCGTCCCCGGCGGCTTCAGCACGTTGACCACCATGTAGACCATGATCGCCGCGGCGATGAAGTTGAACATGATGGTGGTGATGACCACGTGGCTGCCGCGCTTGGCCTGCAGCCATCCCGGGATGAACGCCCAGAAACCACCCACCGCAGCCGCTGCAAGGATCGCTGCCGGGAAGGTCAGCCACCACGGGAACGCTTGCATGGCCAGCGCCACGAGGATCACGCCGAGGCCGGCGATATAGGCCTGCCCATTGCCGCCGATATTGAACAGCCCGGCATGCGCGGCGACCGCCACGGCAAGGCCGGTGAAGATGAAGTTGGTGGAATAGTAGAGCGTGTAACCGAAGTTGTAGCCGCTGCCGAATGCGCCGGTGACGATGGCCTGAAGCGCCGCGAGAGGGTTCTGGCCGATAGCGAAGACCACGATGCCCGACACGATGAAGGCAAGCGACAGATTGATCAGAGGCAGAAGAATGATGTCGGCCCAGCGGGGCAGCGGACGCAGCGCGCTCATGAGGTTGCCCTGTCCGCGCTTGGCGGTTCCGTCTTCGCGTCGCTGACGCCGGCCATCATCAGGCCGAGTTCGCCCTCGGTCGCCGTCGCGGGATCGGCCTCGCCGACGATCTGGCCATCAAACATCACCAGAATCCGGTCGCTGAGCGAACGTATCTCATCGAGTTCGACGGAGACCAGCAGCACGGCCTTGCCGGCGTCGCGCATCTTGATGATCTGGTTGTGGATGAACTCGATGGCGCCGATGTCGACGCCGCGCGTCGGCTGGCCGACGATCAGCACTTCGGGATCGTGCTCGATCTCCCGGGCAATCACAATCTTCTGCTGGTTACCGCCCGAAAAATTCGCGGTCTTCAGCCGCGGATTGGGCGGCCGGATATCATATTTCGTGATCGCCTCGACGGCTTCGCGCTGCGCTGCCTCGATGTCGAGGAAGATGCCGCGGTTGTACTGCTTCTCGTCCTCGTAGCCGAGGATGGCATTCTCCCATTCCTCGAAGGCCGTCACGAGGCCCATGCGCTGGCGGTCCTCGGGGACATGGGCGAGTCCGGCGATCCGGGCACGATGTGCACCGTCATCGCCTTCAAGCGACAGCGGTGTGCCCTTGAGGCGCACGATCCCACTCGACTGGTCGCGCATACCCGAAACCGCTTCGAGCAGTTCGGACTGGCCATTGCCGGCAACGCCCGCAATGCCGACGATCTCGCCGCCGCGGACGGTGAAGCTCACATCCTTGACGCGGGTGACCTTCAGGTCATCCTTCACCACGAGGTTCTCGACCGACAGGAACACGTCGCCCGGGTTCGCCCGGCCCTTCTCGACCCGCAGCAGAACGCGGCGGCCCACCATCAGCTCGGCGAGCTGGCCCGGGTTGGTGTCGGAGGTCTTGAGGGTATCCACCATCGCGCCCTGACGCATGACCGACACGTAATCGGTGATGGCCATGATCTCGCGCAGCTTGTGGGTGATGACGATGATCGTCTTGCCCTGATCGCGCAGCACCCGCAGCACGCGGAATAGGTCGTCCGCCTCGGCGGGGGTCAGCACGCCCGTTGGCTCATCGAGAATGAGCACGTCCGCGCCGCGATACAGCGCCTTGAGGATTTCGACGCGCTGCTGCGTGCCCACCGACGCATCGCCGACGATCGCGTCGGGGTCGACGTCGAGCTTGTATTCCTTGCTGAGCCGGACGAGTTCCTTGCGGGCGCGCTCAAGGCTGGGGCCGAGCATCGCACTGTCCTCGGCGCCGAGCACCACGTTCTCGAGGATGGAAAAATTGTCGACCAGCATGAAGTGCTGGTGGACCATGCCGATGCCCAGCGCCAGCGCGTGACGGGAATCGGTGATGTTCTGGGGCGTGCCGTTGACGCGGATTTCGCCGCTGTCGGCAGTGTAGAACCCATACAGGATCGACATCAGCGTCGATTTGCCGGCGCCGTTCTCGCCGACAATGCCGTGCACCGTGCCGCGACGGACCTGAAGGTCGATATCCTTGTTGGCGTGAACCGGACCGAACCGCTTGTTGATCTTGATGAGTTCGATCGCCAAATCGGAAGCAGCGGTCCCGGAGGACCGCTGCGAAGGCGTCTCACCCTGTGGTGCGGGCGAAGTCACCGCTGCCTGGCTCAGACGCCCGGGCAGGTCGAGTCGGCAGTGTAGTCGTGCACGGTGATAGCACCCGACTGAATCTCGGCCGAGAGCGCGTCCACCTTGGCCTTGGTGGCATCGTCGATCAGGGCCTTGTTGTTGTCGTCCAGCGCGTAGCCAACGCCGTTCTCCTTGAGGCCAAGCACCTTGATGCCGGGCTTGAAGGTGGCGTCGTCGCCGCCTTCGGTGAGCGCGGTTTCCACGGCGACATCGACGCGCTTCAGCATCGAGGTCAGGACCGAGCCGGGGTGCAGATAGTTCTGGTTGCTGTCGACACCGATCGAGAATTTCTTGGCGTCGGCAGCAGCCTGCAGCACGCCGAGGCCCGAGCCGCCGGCGGCGGCGAAGACCACGTCAGCGCCGGCGTCGAACTGCGCCTTGGCGAGTTCACCGGCGGTGACCGGGTCGTTCCAGGCGGCCGGCGTCGTGCCGGTGTAGTTCTCGATCAGCTTGACGTCCGGACGGGCAGCTTTCGCGCCCTGCGCATAGCCGCAGTAGAACTTGTGGATGATCGGCACGTCCATGCCGCCGATGAAGCCGACCGTACCGGTCTGCGACTTGAGCGCGGCGAGTGCGCCGACGAGGAACGAGCCGGTGTGCTCGTCAAAGATGATCGACTGCACGTTCGGCTGATCGACCACCGCGTCGATCACCACGAAGTTCGTGTCGGGGAACTCGGCGGCGACCGTGGTGAGCGCGGTGCCCCACGAAAAGCCCGCCATCACGATCGGGTTCGAGCCCTGGGAAGCGAAGCGGCGCAGGGCCTGCTCACGCTGGGCGTCGTTCTGCAGTTCGAGATCGACGTAGTTGCCGCCCGACGCCTTCTTCCACGCTTCGGCGCCGTTATAGGCCGCCTCGTTGAAGGATTTATCGAACTTGCCGCCAAGGTCATAGATGACGGCCGGATCGGCGAGGGCAGCGCCCGCAACGACGGCGGTGAGCGCAACACCAGCGGCAAGAGCACCGAGGTGCCGGGTGAAATGCTTCATGGAAATTCTCCCTGTCTCGCACGCGGCAACGGCAATTGCCGCCCGGACTTCCGCGCGCGTTGGCGCAAATACAACCTTGCTATTGGGCTTTGGGCAAGGGGGACTCCCGCAAATTTTTGAACACTTGGTCAAAAATTGCGGGGATATCCCGCGACCTCCCGAACGGCGGGAACCGCTAGGGGAGCGGCGTCACCGTCGTGCCGAAGGTGCTGCCGAACTCGGCGAAGAAGTGGTCGATGACGCTCTGGGCCGAACGCCCGATCAGCGATTTGCCGAGCGCCATGATCCGGTTATCGGCGCCGCCGGTCGCGAGAAAGTGCAGTTCCGTACCCCCCTCGACATCCGAAAGCGAAATGCGCGCCGCGCCCTCCGCCCGTCCGAGCAGCCCCCTGCCCCGGCCGCTGAGGGTATAGGTCACCGCCTCGTCGATTTCGGAGAGCGTCAGGTCGGCCTTGAAGGTCGGCTTGGCGATTCCGAGGTTGACCTGCAGTTCCAGTTCGAGCGTGTCGGGCCCCGTCCACTCGAGCTGCCGGCAGCCGGGAATTGCGGCCGCGAGCTTGTCGGTGTCGTTGAGGGCCGCCCAGACTGTCTGCCGGGGGGCGCCGAAAAGATACTTTCCGCCGAATTCCATCTAAGATTTTCCAACTTTCCGCAGCGGCGGTCGCATTTTGGTCAAGTCTGCCATTTTCCTGCGTCTTTTTCGCACCATATCGGCAAAATAGTCAGCTGAAAGGGGGCGGCGAATTGTGTTGCCCCTATCGGCGAGAAAAAATGTCCCCACATGGTGGGGCAGCAGAGAAAACGGAGAAAGCGTCGCATGGCCACTGAGATCATTGAAAAGCCGCTGCAGTATCTGGACAAGGCCATGGGCGCCATCAAGGATCTTGGCATCTGGCCGGAGCAGGCCGCCGACCAGCCGATCACCGGACTTCTCAATGAGATCACCGATCTTGATGAAACCAAGGTCATCCTGATCGGCCGCACGCTGACCCAGGCGAGCGCCTTCAACGAAGTCGTCCGCTCCCAGGTCGCGGCGATGAATGTCGGCGAGCGCTACGAGGACATCACCAACGGCTTCAACTCCATCCGCGACGACGCCAAAGGCATGGTCGACCAGCTCGAGGACGGCAAGCTCGACCTCATGGAGCGCGTCTCGAACGTCTGGATGAAGGTTTCGCGCGGCGATATCGCCACCCGTTTCGACAAGATCCGCAACACTTATCTCGACGTTTCCAAGGAAACGAAGAACCAGGTCGACCGCGAGTACGTCATCCTCGAAGCCTATCGCGATTTCCGCGGCGCCCTGAAGCAGGCCGAAGTCCTGGCGCTCGAAGTGCTGCAGACCGCGACTGGCAAGCTCGACGCCAAGAAGAACGAACTGCAGGCCGCCTCGACGGCTCTCACCAGCTTTGCGGAAGGCACCGCCGCCGACCGCGCGCGCCTCGAAATGACGCGTGACGAGCGGCTGCGTGACCTGCAGAACGAAGAGCGCCGCTACCAGATCGCCAAGGACCTGAGCGACAATCTCACCATTTCCTACTCGACCTCGGAAGTGGTCATGGCCCGTCTCATGCAGACGACGCAGGCCAAGGAACGCGTCTACCAGCAGTCGATTTCGTTCTTCTCGACCAACGAGACGGTGTTCACCGCCCTGTCCGCTTCGTTCACCGGCCTCTTCGGCTTGCACGAATCGACCGAGACGCTGAATGCGATGAAGGAAGGCATGTCGAAGAGCCTCGAGACGCTCAGCGAGATCGGCGACCGCGTCGGCGAAGAGGCGGTCAAGGCCGGCTACGGTCCGACCATCCGCGCCGATGCCGTCAAGAAGCTCGTCGACTCCGTCGTCAATTTCCAGGAAAAGTCGCGCACCATCATCAACGAGATGCGCGTTCTGTCGACCAAGAACTCCGCTGAAATCCGTGACGCGGTCGAAGACGGCAAGCGCCGTCTCGCGGCGCTTGCGGCTGAAGGCAACGCACTCCTGCTCGAGACCAACAAGGCCTAACCGGAAAACGTGAGTAGTACAGGCGATACGAACGCGCAGTCGTCGGCCCCTGCAGCGGCGGACTCGTCCAAGGCTCCGCTCGATGACGTCATGCTGGCCATGGATGTGGTCGACACATTGCGTCACCGGCAGGATCTGGTCGTGCGGGAACTTGGTTCCGAATCGCGCGAACAGGACCTCGTCGAAAAGTTGCGGGACATCTACCGCAACCAGGGGATCGAGGTTCCGGACTCGGTGC
>Ga0073904_10001720_pt1 | contig 16380 bp, 8 predicted proteins | sample KloWWTrecipitate_FD_66668 | JGI IMG/M metagenome (GOLD analysis project Ga0073904, IMG submission 66668) | Active sludge microbial communities from Klosterneuburg, Austria, studying microevolution and ecology of nitrifiers - Klosterneuburg... | ecosystem: Engineered > WWTP > Aerobic digester >... | reverse complement strand
TGACGCCGCTGAGCCATGCGCCGGCATCGATGGTGTCATTGTTGTCCGGGTTGACATCGTAACGGGCGGAACTCAAGGCCACTGCCGTTTGTAGCAGCCGCTCTGGCGCCGCTTCGGGGTCCACCGTCAGGCGCAACAGCAAGCCGCTCGTGCGGGCCAAAGGGTCCTTGAAGTCCCACACCAGGGTTCGCGATCCGGCGACGAAGCCGGCCAATCGCGGCTGCACGGATGTACCGTGCGTGGGCTCCCAGCTCTCGAAGCGGGTGCCCTCCGGTAGGTTGGCGATCAGGGTTCCGCCCAGGATGGCACCCTGACCCGCATTGCCGAAAGTGACCTGGTAGACCAGCAGGCCACCCGGTCGTATCGAGCTTACGGTGCTGTTCAGCTCCAGGCCCGTGTACAGGTCGCCGGCTACGATGTCGACGCGCTGTTGGTGGCGCTGATCCACGCCGTTGGCTTCGGCCGTGGCGGACTGAAGGCCCGCGCGGAAGAAGACGGTGTCAAAGCCGGTCCAGGGCAGCCCAGGATCGCCGTCGATCGCCACCGTGACGCTGATCGGACGCTGAGCGCCGGCTGGTAGATCGGGCAACCGCCAGGCCAGGTGGCGGTATCCCGCGGGCGGCGGATCCAGGACTCCGGGCGGCACCTGGCCGAGGGATTGCAGCGTCACACCCTCGCTGCGAGCCTCCAGCACCTCCAGCCGCTGCTCCAGGATGATCACCATCACCGCTGCGCGGGCAGTAGCCAGACCCAGGTTACGGGCCACGAGGGCATAGGTCAATGTGTCGCCTGGCTGTGCCTCCGTGGCATCAGCCGCCAACTGCACGCTACCGGTCAAGTTGACATCGGCCGGCGCAAGGGTCAGCGAGACCTGGGACGCAACGGCGCCGGCGCGGACCCCGACGCTCGCCGATCCGGCAGTAGGGCCGGCTTTGAAGGTGGCGGTCACGACGCCACCGACGGTCACAGCCGTCGCCGGAAGCACCGCTCCGCCTATGGCTGTCAGGCTCAACACCGTGCCGTCCGCCACCAGATTGCCAAAGGCGTCGCGAACAGTGGCCGTCAACAACGATTCGCCGTCGTCCACCGGGATATGCGTCGGAAGCGCCTCCAAGGCCATGCCTGCCGGGGGACCGGGTAGGATCACGCTTTCGGCGACCGAACGGTTGTTGGCTGGATCCATGTCGACAACCGCGCTGTCGACTGCGGCCACCACCTGCGGATGGGCTCCTGCCGGCAGGCTGCCGTCGAGCCGCACCTGGACGCGCACCGTGTCGCGGTCACCGGCCGCCAGCACGGAGCGACTCCAGGTCCATACGCTGTCGGAGATGCGGCGCCCGGGCGGCGACGCAGCCACGAAGCGCAAGCCGGCAGACAGGGTTGCGGTCATGACCATCCCGCGGGCAGCACCGGTACCCCCGTTGTCGTACTCCAGCACGTACTCGGCGCCATCGTCCGGGCGCAGTTGCGGTGGCCCGGTCATGCGCAATCGAAGGTCCGGCTGAACCACGGTGAGGGTCGGCGCCACGGCACCGTTGTTGCTGGGATCGGCGTCCACCGACAGACTCGACAGGGCCAATTGCAGTGGTGCTGGAATGCGCATCCCACTGGTGGCCGTCAGCGGCACCCGGCTGACCAGGCTGATCGTCCCGGTCCACGGACCCGGCACGGAGGTACGGGTCAGCCGTAGCCCTCCGGCAAGCACCTGTCGCCACAGCCCGGCATCGCCGGCCGTGTCGCGCAGATAGGTCATCCCTGCCCCCAGCCGGGCATCCAGCCCCAGACCTTCGGCCGATCCTTGTCCGACATTGAAGACCTGAACGGTGTGGGTGATCACTTCTCCGGGCGCAACGGCGAGGACAGGTCCACTGACCCCGAGTCGCAGGTCTGAAGACCGCACCAGGAGGTCCCGATCGGCGTGGTTGTCCGTCCCGCCGCCCCCTTCATCGCCGCTCAAGGCATGGCCCGAGATGAGCAGGGTGGACGGCATCGGCTGGGCAGCCGGCACCGCGAGGGTTGCGGTGAAGATGCGCTGCGCACCAGCCGCCAGGTCACCGAGGTCCCAGACCAGACCGGTCCCATCCGGCATCCCCAAGGCACCGGCGCTGGCACCCTGCACCAGGAGCGAACTGGACCAGGTGACCGTCAATGCGCTCCGCGCTGCTTCAGCGTCGCCGATGTTGCGGGCCGTCCACGTCAACCGCGCCCAGGCCCCGGGCGCTACCGGACCCGCGACATCGGCCGTCAGCACGAGGTCCGGCGCCTTGTTCGGATGCGCGGACGCCCGGTGCCTGGGGGCGATGCCGGCGTGCGGAGAGCCAAACGCCATGAAGGCCGCGATCAGCGTCAGTACCGCTGTGGCCACCACAATCGAGCGGCGGGCCGGGCCGATGTCGCAGCGATGCAATAGATCGATCAAGGCAATCCCGGAATGGTGGGGGAACCGATCGCGGATACGCGGAAGGAACAGCATTCAGGACGCTTGAGACGGCCCGGTCGATACGATGTCGCCCCCGTCGCCGGAACTGACACCGTCCGGCCCCTTGTCGCTCTTCCCAGGCAGCGCCCGGCGAGCCCAGGCAGTTGCGGCGATCAGGGCCTGCCGGTAGCGCTGCCGTAACTCAGAGCGGCCAAGCCTGTGGCCGGAGTCGGCCCAGGCCCACACGGTCTGGCCGATGACCTGGGTTCCCGCATAGGCCACCGCGACCTTGGGCACCAGCCCGATCACCGGCAGCATGCCGACCAGCTCTTGCGCAATCTGGCGAAGCAGCAATCCAGAACCGATGACGCTCACCACCTGGCTGAGCAACTGGCGGTTGCTGCCAGTTCGGCCCGTGGCGAGGCTGATCTTGAAAGCCAGCATCAACTGGTTCTTGGTCAACACCAGGATGTCAGCCGGTCCGATCGCCAGACTCAGCCCCGGCGTCACCTCGGCGATACCGGTTGACAAGGCGTACACGGCGTTGCTGCTCGACGTGTCATCGATCAGCCCTTCGACGACGATGGGCCGCAAGGCAGGGAGCTGACGAGCCAACGCCAGGCGCATCCCCGGTCGATCCTCAGTGGCTCGAAGCAAGGCTTTTGCCAGGGGCGCCAAATCGGCGGTCGCGCCGCCGCCGCTCCGCGCCAAGATGGCCCGTGCCGCCTCTCCGGTCCGGGGCAGTTCGGCGGTCAGAGGCAAGGCCCGGTCCGTCCGGATGACCGCCGTGATCACCGGAACGCCGGCTGATCCGAACGCGGTGACCTGCGCTTGCTCCGCCGTCGAGAGTTCCGGCTCCCGTATCAGCAGGATGGCCAGCCGCTCGCCCGGGGAGCCGAGATCCTTGCCCGCTTGCAGTAGCCCGGATGCTGATCGCAACACCAACCACGGATGTTGTCCGGTCTCAGCCGGACGAGCGCTGAGAAGGGCGGCCAGCCAGAGCTCATCTTCGACCTCGCCACAGAGATAGAGGCGGAAGGAAGCTTCCGCCGCGCGCCGCAGGGACTTGAGGTCGATCTCGCGCAAGGTGCGAAGCGTCTGATTCAAGGTGCCGATAGCCATGATCGCTCCGTGGTCGCGCTTGAGTGGACCCGCCCAGGATCTCATGGTAGCTGCCCGATGGTCTCGGATCCAAGCAACCGGTGCCTGGCTGCAGTCGGCGACTTGACGTTACAGAACGCATGTTCTAAGCTTGGGTCATGAATGCTCTTCTAGGCCCCACGAGCCGCCAAGCCGCCATGGTGCTGCTGGTTCTGGCCGCGATGCCTGGCTTGCAGCGGTTGACAGTCGGTCGGACACCGCTCACGCAGCAGGCGCCGGCCGGATTGACGCCCCCGACCAGGACAGAGATGGAGCCAGCCGGTAGGTTTCCGCGCAGTCGTGAACTCCTGATTCAGGATGCCGAGCTGGTGCATGGCCCCGCAGATCGGGGCTTCGAGGCCGATCAGTTCATCGACCAGCATGCCGATGCGTTACCGCCGGACCCGCAGCTGGCGGCGCTCGTGGCCTTGACGGCCCTGCAGCACAGCCTGAGTCCACGGCTGCTGCTCGTGTTGTTGTCCGTGATTCCGACGCCGCCAGATCAGTCGACCGAGTCGCATCTGATGCAGATGTCGGCCTGGCTGGCAGATGGCTATTACGGACTCAAGTTCCGCGGGGAGCGAACGGTGCAGTTCGCGGACGGCAGCACGGAATCCGGTGGCATCCAGGCCGGGGCGGGGCATTTCGCGGTGGCGCGGTTGCTGGCCCGGTACTCAGCAGCTCCTGACTGGGCTGACTGGCGGCAGCGCTTCGCCCAACGCTATGAAGCATGGTTCGGTGTGACGTCGTGGCTGCCGCCACCCCTGCCCGACGGGGTCCAACAGCCCCCGTTGCTGCTGCCTTGGCCAGCAGAGCAGGGCTGGTACTTCACCGGCGGTCCTCACGGCGCTTGGGGTGTGGCCAGCGCCTGGGGCGCCGTGGACTTCGCCCCGCCGTCGAGGGTCGGCTGTGGCGTAGCGCCCGAATGGGTCTTGTCCGCCGCGCCCGGACGCGTGCTGCATGCCGAGCAAGGTCTGGTGTTGCAGGACCTCGACGGCGATGGCGACCTGCGCACGGGCTGGGTGCTCGCCTACCTCCACATCGCCAGCCGCGACCGGGTAGCAGTGGGCTCCGTGCTGGATGCCGCAATGCCCATCGGCCATCCCTCTTGTGAAGGCGGTGTGGCCGATGGCGCCCATGTGCACTTTGCCCGGCGGTTCAATGGAGAGTGGCTTCCGGTGAATGGCGAAACCGCGCCCCTGAACCTGTCCGGATGGCGTTTCCGCTCCTTAGGAGGCGAGTATGACGGCGCAATGGAGCACCCTGCTTTCGGTGAGCGCATGGCGGTGACCAGTCACCGTGGAGGAGACAGCGAAGTGGTCTCGGACAACGGCGCCGAACGTCGCGCCGAGCTGGCGCCCCTGTGGGCCGCTGCCGGGGTGATCGGGATCGCCCGCCATGGTGACGCTGCCGCGTCCAGCGGTCCCGCCGATATGGGTTTCGGCCCCGATGGCACCGACGCCACCAGTCGTGAGGTCTCCGGTCCTCAGGTCACGACTGCGACCGCAGTGGGCACCGCCGGGCGAGCAGCGCTGGTCCTGCCAGATTCGGCCGGCGGACATCGGCTCCGCCTCCGCCTGGCGCTTGCCGGCCGGGCATCCGCGGCATCCCCGATCACGGTGCGGTTCAGCCGTGACGGATTGGAAATCGCCAGCATGGCAAGCGAAGTGGACGCATCTGGGCAGAGTCCGCTCCTCTCGCTGCCGGAAGGCGTGACCGGCGTTGTCGACATCGCGGTCCTGGCACCGGGCTTCCTTCCCCTGACGGCCATGGGCGTCGTGCTCACGGATGCGATGACGAACGTGGACCTGAGCGCCGATGGTCAAGTCCTGGCTCAGCCCGGAGATGTCGATGGCGACGCCCGGCTCGGAACCAGCGATCTGGCCGCGTGGTGGTCCGCCCGCCGCGATGGCGCCGCGATTGCCGACATGACCGGCGACGGTACGACCAACGTCCTGGATCTATGGCAGCTTCTGGGTAGCCTTGCCGGCCGCTGAGCACTGAGCGTTCGAGACGTGGTCCGGCCCGGCCGAGCCGGATCGCGGGATGCCGCAACGATCACCCCAGATGGTGCCGGGCTGCCGACCGGCATCCGTCGACCACGCCCGCGCCCGCGTCGTGCTAGAATGCCCACCCCATGCTTGCCATCCTACCTCTGGTGGCCGTGCTTTCCCTTCTGGCCGCCGGTATCGTTGCCGGGCGATCCAGCAGTGACCCGCAAGGCGGCCGCCGGTCCAGTCAACGCATCGCTTTCTTGATGTGCTTGGCGAGTCTTGCGTCCACGGCAACACCGGTCACGATGGCCCTCACCGGATCTCGGTGGCTTCAGCTCCATTGGTTCGCCTGGGCGGATCCGGTGTTACGTCCCTTCGGGCTTGGCAGTTGGACCGACCTGTCAGCTACCGCTCCTTCCTGGTCTCGCGCATTCGCCGGTGGGCCCTCCTTGGCGTTGGACCTGCGCGCCGCGGTGCTCCTGGCCGCGCTCTGCCTGTTGTTGACGGCGGCAGTCTTCCAGGCCAACGCGGTGACCTTGACCCGGTTGTCATGGCCCTTGGTCGTGGCGGCATGTTCGGCCCTCTTCGTGGCGTCCAGCGCCTCCCCACTAGGTCTGGTTGCGGCGTGGCTGCTACTCGACGCCAGCCTAGCGCGCTCAGGGCTGATCAGCCGTCGCGGCCTGCTGGCCAGCCAACTGGGCCTGTGGGTCCTGATCGCGGCTCTCGCCGCCCTGCCCATCGATCACGAGACCCTGCGCGCTGGAGAAGGCGCGGTCTGGGAAGGCGCCTGGTCGCAACTCCGCAGCTACCTGGTCATCGCCGGGGTGGTGCGCATGGGCTTGTACCCCTTGATCTGGACGGTACCGCGGACACCGGCCGATATGCTGTGGCGCGGGGTACTGACCCGTCTGGCGCCGATGACGGCCGGCATGGCCTTGCTCCTCCGCGCCGGAAGCCAGGTATCGGGTGAACAGGCGCCAGCCCACTTCGGCCTTGTTGCCGTGGGACTATTGGCCTTGGTCTCGGCTGCCGTACTGGCCGGATCGGCCTCCGACCGAGGGCTGTATCTGGACAGCACCTGCATGATCCCGGCGGCGTTGGCCGTCCTGGCCATCGCTGTCCCTGGACGCGTTGTGCCGGACCTCGTGCTGGGCCTGGGGCTGGACCTGACGGTGGGGCGCGGCCTCATGCTGCTCGCGGAGGCCCGGGGCGGGCGGCGCCTCTCGTGGATCTGGTGGTTGGGTGCCGCCGGCGCAATCGGTATCCCGGCTACCTTGGGGTTTGGACTCCGCTGGTGGCAACTGGCAGAGTGGTTCCCTCAGCTTCCTGCCTTTGTGGGCGTCCTCCTGCTCCTCGCGCTGGCGCTGCCGGTCATGGTGCTCAAGGCGCCGGTGTGGACCGCGGAAAACAAGGGTCGCCTTCGCGCATCCGACACCATCCTGATCGCCCTTGCCGTGCTGATGGCCATTGCCGGCGTCTTGGCCACCCTGCTGCCTACCGGACGCCCCCTCGCTCTGGCGCGCATCCTGGCATTGCCGGAGCCCGCCTTGGACCTTCGCCTGGCGATGGGCCTCGCACTGCCGCTCGTGCTGGGGGGGCTGCTGCGCTCCGAGCGCTGGACCAGACCGCGAGATGCTGCCGGATGGGGCCGGGTAGGGCGCTGGCTGCGCTTGGGCGAGTTCTTCGACGCCTGGCGTTCGGCTCTGATTCAGGCCGGGCGGGCGCTGCACCGCAGCGTCAACCTCTTGGACAGTCGGCGCACCATGGCTTGGACCGTGTTTGCCGGGCTTGTGATCGGCCTGTCCATCCTGGCCGCTGATAAAGGAACAGCGCCGGTTACCGCTGCGGATTCCGGCACGGCAATCTGGATCATCACCGCCGTCCTCGGATATGCCGCCCTGGCAGCTGACCGCCCCCTGAGCCAGCTGCTCACTTTGCTGGGCGCCTATGGGCTCGGCACCGGGATCTTGCTGGCAACGGCTGGACCAGACGATCCGAACGTGCTCGGGATCATTGCGCTGGTGAAACTGCTGGCGGGGCTGGTGGTGGTGTCCATTCTGGCCATCGGCACCTTGGACCGGCCACGAAGATCGATCGAGGCATTGACCTGGCGGCAGGCGTTGTGGGTGCGCAATCGCTCGTTGCCCACCGAGCGCCGCTTCCTGCTGCTGGCCGCTCCGGTGACGTTTCTGCTGCTCACTGGCATTCAGTCCAACCTGCTCGCCGACCGGTTGCCGGTGACGATGCTTCGTCCAGCCCTGACCCTCATCTGCGCCGGCCTGCTGGGAACGGTGTTCGCCGAGGGCGCGCTGCGGCTGGCCTGCTGTGCCTTCCTGGCCCTCATCGGTTTTGAATTGATCTACAGCAGGCTGGACCCCGGCTTGTTGGTCACCGGTGGGCTGGCGGCCTTCCAGATCCTGTTCGCTTTGCTGTTGTCCGCCTTCTTCGGAATCGATCTGGGCGATACCGACCCATCCGTGGACAAGGGCTCGCCATGACCGGCAAGCTGCTCCTGCTGGCCCTCATCCTGCTGCCCTTCGTGACGGGGGCATGCGTCTTCTGGTTGCGCCGCGGCCGACCGCAGCTGGTGCCCCGCGTATCCGTGTTCGCCGCGGTCCTTCTGGTCCTCCTGGTGTCCATCGCCATCCCGGATACCAGCCTGGACCTGTTCTCCCAGCGTGAGTTGAGCCTTCTGCCGGAAGCCCAGCTGGGCATCCAGTTGCTCGGCCTGGCCATGCTGGGTTTCGTTCTTGCCAACAGCACTGACGACGCGGACGAAGGCCGATCCGTGGACTGGCTGCTCATGGCCTGGATCAGCCTTGGCGGAATGGTGCTGTCGCTGTTGGTGCGCAATCTGCCGATCGCGTTGCTCTTCTTCATCGGCGGCGCCATGATCTGGACCCAGGGTCTGCCGACGCAGGCCCGACAGCGGGCGGCATCAGCCACCCTGCGCTACCTGACCTTGCTGGCCTTCTGCCTTCCGTTGATGCTTATCGCGCTCCGCCTGGCGGAACTGCGTGGGGAACTACGCGACGTCGAATCCCTGGAACGCTTGGCCCTGGCATTGGCAGTGCCGGCCTTTGGACTCATCCTCGGCTTGATCCCTCTGCACGCCTGGGTGTTCACCCTTGCCGGCAAGACCCCCAGAGCCATGGTCTACGGCGTGACGTCATTGGTTCAAACCGCCGGATTCGCGCTGCTCCTGCGCATGCTGGCCGACAATCCATGGATGACCTATGGTGCCCGGGCGGTGCTCATCGGTGGCGGCGCGCTGTCGAGTCTTGTCGGAGGATGGCTGGCCCTGTCGGCCCCCAAGGAAGATCCCGACGACTGGTTGATCTACGCCACGGTCGCCAATGGGGGAATGATCCTTGTCGGCCTCGGCACCCAGTCGGAGGCGGCGGGAGCCGGGGTCGCCCTGCTGCTGTTCGCCCGAGTGCTCGCCCTGGTCATGACCGAGCTCGCCTCGCAGGCCGGCGCATCGCTGCGGCGCCTGGCCAACGCTGTGGGCACCCTAACGTTGGCTGGAACGCCGGGGCTGGCTGGATTTCCCGGTTTCTGGCTCATTGTCCGCCGGCTGCAGACGACCGACAGCCCGTTGGCGGAGCTGACCTTGCTGGCAGGAAGCGGCCTTCTCTTCGCCACGGCCGTTCGGCGCTGGTCCAACGTCATCGTCCCGACCGAACCACCGGCACCGGCTACAGCTCAGATGGAGGGTATCCGACGAGCTGTCATGCTCCTGATCATCCTGTTGGTCATCTTGGGCCTCATGCCCGGTCTGGTGGCCCACTCGCTGGACGACGCCCTCCGCAAACTCAACATGCCCGGTCCCTGAACCATGGATTCACCGCCGCGGCAATGGGGGGCGCCAGTTGGCGGCCCCCGGAACCATTTGCTTGACAGCCGGGACTCCGGGCGCTTTAATGGTTCATTAAATCGGCGCGTGTCGCGACGCCGGCAAGAACCTTGAACGTGACAGCTGGCACCATGACCGACATCAACATCGCCGTCATCGAATCATCCGGGCCATCCCTCTCAGAGGACTACTGGCAGGCTCTGCTCGCCCAGGGCGAACAGACCACTGAGTCCCCTCCGGCCGGGGCCGGGGAGCGGGTGGACGCGTCTAGCAGTGCGGGTTCGCGCCTCGGACAGCGCCGAACGGATGACCAATGGGCCCAACTGGCGGCCTGGATGGAGGAAGGCCGGGTATTCGATGCGCCGGTCATCGGATGCAACAAGGGTGGCCTGCTCGTGCGCATCGCTGAGGGTCTGGGCTTCGTGCCCGCTTCCCAGCTTGCCGTCCTCCCCCCCTCTCTGGGTACACCAGATCTGCGGACCGATCTGGAAGGTATGGTCGGTCGCGATCTGCAACTGAGGCTCATCGAGATCGACCCTGCCCGCGACCGCGTCATCTGCTCCGAGCGCGCGACGCAATGGCAGGAGCAACAAGCCGACGGTCAGCGACTGGCCGGCCTGAAGGAACGTGTCGGAGACGAGGTCACGGGCGTGGTCCGCAGCGTCTGCGACTTCGGCGTCTTCGTCGATCTGGACGGTATCGATGGGCTCATCCACATTTCAGAGCTCAGTTGGCAGCGCGTGCGCCATCCCTTGGACATCGTTCAACCGGGAGTGACGATCAAGGTGAAGGTACTCAACGTGGATATGGGCGGCCGCCGAGTCGGCCTCAGCCTGAAGCGCCTGCACGCCGACCCGTGGCGGCTGGTTGCAGAGCGCTACCACACCGGCGACATCATCGACGCCACGGTGACGAACGTCGTGCAGTTCGGCGCCTTTGCGCAGGTCGAAGAGGGTGTTGAGGGCCTGATCCACATCTCGGAACTGTCGGCGGCAGCCTTCAACGCGGCCGAGGACGTGGTCCGCGAAGGGCAGCGGATCAAAGTGCGCATCCTCCACATCAATCCGGTCGAACGCCGACTGGGATTGAGCATCCGGTCGGTCGGCTAGCGCGGCGTAGCCGCGACGATCCGGCTGATTCGATGCCTGTTGAGGCGGCCGGATTGCCTCCACTCAACCACAGCAGTCGCCTGGACGGCCGTGGCGGCGGCGATCCCGAGGGCCGGCCATGGTGGAACCAACCCCTGTAGCCGCAGTCAAGCAACCGCTGGTCACGCTCGGTCGCCTCATGGTGACCTTGGCGGCGGTGGCCCTCATCAGCCTGCTCCTGGGACCCGGCACCTGGTTTGAAGCGCTGAACCTGGACCCCCTCGGGGCCATCGCCGGGTGGTGGTCAGGGCTGTGGGGGCGTGGCTCCTTGCCGGTCGTCCTGGCTTTGGGTGCCGGTGGCCTGGGCCTCTTGAGCCACCAGGACAGGCCCATCTGGACCCTGCCCTGGCTGAGGGTGGTGGCCTTCGAGCTGGGCTTGCTGGCCGGTCTGGCGCTGGCCACCCTGTGGTTGGGGGATGTCGAGGGCGGGCTGGTGGGACTGAGCCTGGCGGAAGCGGCGCGCATCGCCGTCGGCCCACGGCTGGCCGGTCCGCTATGGGCCGGAATTGCGCTCCTCGCCTTGTGGCTCGCTCTAGGCGCGGCGCTCCCCGCGGCGCTCACTTCGCGGCTCAGGATCGTCCTTGGGGAAGGCGATCTGCCGCTGCCTGTTGCTGCGAGCCCGGTCCGAGCTGCGCCAGCCCGAAGGGGCCAGGTCATCGGAAGCTCGGCGCCAAGACCTCCCCGCGAATCCGGAATCGCCGCGTCCGTGGCCGTGGCCATTCCCGCAGCAGCCGAGGTGGCCGCGGAGCCAGGACTGCTGACCACCCAGCGGACACCAACGTCCGCTCGTCCACGGCTCCCCGCCATCCGCGTGCACCAAACGAGCGGCAGGCGGCCGATGCCTGCGGCCGGGCCTGGGCGTCGCGGCCGAGACGCCCAGCTGCCTCCCCTACGTCTCCTGGATGAGCCCGATGCCGCCGGTGTGGGCGTGGATGCCGCCGGATTGCGCAGCCAGGCGGCACGTATCGAGCATTGCCTGGCCGGGTTCGGGATCCCGGTGGAAGTGGTAGAGATCGAACCCGGCCCTAGTTTCACGCGATTTGCCCTGAAGCCGGGCATGGTCATGCGCGCCGGCGAGCCCCGGCGCGTGCGGCTCAGCCGCATCACGGCCCACCGCCACGACCTGACGCTGGCCCTCTCGGCCGAGGGCTTGCGGATCGAGGCCCCCATCCCCGGCCGCTCGGTGGTCGGCATCGAGATCCCCAAGCGTGGCGGCCAGGTGGTGACCATCCGCGGGATCCTGCAGGATCCCGCCTTTCAGCGTCTGGCGGCGGATGGCGGGTTGCCGCTGGCTATAGGCCGGCAGGTGGGCGGACAGACCGTCATCGCCCGGTTGACCGGCATGCCGCACCTCCTGGTGGCCGGGGCCACGGGCAGCGGCAAGAGCGTCTTCATGAACAGCGTCCTGATCAGTTTGATCACCCAGCACACGCCGGACCAGGTACGGCTGATCCTCATCGACCCCAAGCGGGTGGAGTTGGGCCGCTATGCGCGCCTGCCCCATCTGGTGGCGGCACCCATCACCGACCCGGCCGAAGCGGTCGCCGCCTTGCGCTGGGCGGTGACCGAGATGGAGGACCGCTACCGCCTACTGGCTGATCGCGGCGTTCGCGACCGGGCGGGCTTCAACCGCCTGATACCGGCCGGCGAAGCCGTGATGCCGGCCCTGGTCATCGTGATCGACGAGCTTGCCGACCTGATGATGACTGCACCGGGCGAGGTGGAGCCCATGCTCACGCGCCTGGCCCAGATGGGCCGGGCCACCGGTATCCACCTGGTGGTGGCCACGCAGCGTCCGTCGGTCGACGTCATTACCGGCATCATCAAGGCCAACTTCCCCAGCCGGGTGGCCTTCCTGGTGTCCAGTGGTATCGACAGCCGCGTCATCCTGGACCAGCTGGGGGCAGAGAGCCTGATGGGCAGTGGCGACCTGCTCTACCAACCCTCCGATCAGCCGCACCTCGTCCGAGCTCAGGCCGCTTGGGTGAGCGATGCCGAGATCGAGCGGGTGCTGGCCTTCTGGTCCGAATCCTCCTGGCAGCCGCCGGCCACCGAGCCGCCCTGGGCGGATCTCATGAACGAAGATCCGGATGCCGCGCTCTATCTGGCCGCGCAGGAGATCGCCCTGGCCAACCCGCATCATTCGGCCAGCCTGCTGCAGCGCCGCCTGCGCATCGGTTATGCCAAGGCCAAGCTGTTGTATGACCGGCTGCTGGAAGACGGATTCGAGAGCGAGCGGTGACCGGCCCGCAGGGGCGCAACCTGCGGTGCCCCTACCTTGTGGGTCACCCGCGCTGGGCCGCCGCGCTGAACTCCGCGAGGGCCGCCGCCAGGGGGCCATGCTCGGGGGCCGCCAGTTTCGGGTCGGCCTCCAAGATGCGCCCGGCCGCGTCGGCGGCCAGGGACAGGGCGCGCGACGGCGCAAGGCGCGCGAATCGGAAGCGGTCCACGATACCGCTCTGTTGGACGCCGAAGTAATCGCCCGGTCCGCGCTGCTGCAGGTCAAACTCGGCCAACTCCAGGCCCGTCAGTGGGCGCTTGGACGGCAGCCCGTCGGGGCCTACGCCCGGCACCAGCTCGGTCATCTTCCTGAGGCGAGCGACAGCCGACTTGCCGGGATCGTCGGCCACCAGCAAACAGGCGCTGGCGGCCGAACCGCGCCCAACCCGGCCGCGAAACTGGTGCAGCTGCGCCAGGCCAAAGCGGTCGGCGCCCTCGATCAGCATGACCGTGGCGTTGGGCACGTCGACGCCCACCTCGATGACCGCCGTGGCCACCAGCACCTGGATCTCGCCCCGAACGAAGGCCTGCATGACGGCATCCTTCTCCACGGGGCGCATGCGGCCGTGCAGGAGGCCCAGGCGCAGGTCGGCGAACACCTCGGCTTGTAGCCGCTCGTATTCTGCGGTTGCCGCCCGTGCTTGGATCTGCTCCGAGTCCTCGACCAAAGGGCAGACGACATAGGCCTGCTCCCCGGCCTCGACGCGGCGACGGATGAAGGCATAAGCCCGATCCCGCTCCTGGGGCTTCAACCAGAAGGTCTCAATGACCTGCCGCCCCGGGGGAAGCTCGTCGATGACCGACTGGTCCAGGTCGGCGTTGAGGGCCAGGGCCAAGGTGCGCGGGATGGGCGTGGCGGTCATCACCAGAAGGTGAGCCGCGGGGGTTTCGTCGGTCGGGGCCTTGGCGGCTGCGCCTTCGGCACCGGCCTGGGCGTCGGCCGACGCTCCGGCTTTCAGTTGCAGCTCGGCGCGCTGCAGAACGCCAAAGCGATGCTGCTCGTCGACCACCGCCAGGCCCAGGCGCGGGAAACGCACGCCCTGCTGGATGACAGCGTGGGTGCCGACGACCATGTCGACGCGACCGGCGGAGATGGCCGCGGCCATCCGCTTCTTGGCCCCGGCGGACAGGCTACCCACCAGGCGGGCGATGAACGGACCGGCCTCGTCGGGTTCTGGTGGCGCGGCAAGGTCGTAGGGGCGGTAGCCCAGGGGCGCCAGGATCCGGCAGAGTCCCCGATAATGCTGGTCCGCCAGGATCTCGGTGGGCGCCATGATGGCCGCCTGATGGCCGGCCGCTACGCAGATGGCCGCTGCGCCGGCGGCGACGGCGGTCTTGCCCGAGCCTACGTCGCCCTGCAACAGGCGGGCCATGGGCCAGGGGCGCCCCAGGTCCTCGGCGATTTCATCGAGGCAGCGACGTTGGCCGCCGGTGAGGGCGAAGGGCAAGGCCGCCTCCAAGGCAGCGCGGGCGGGCAGTCCGGATTCCAGGCGCGGAGCGGGACGACGACGCGCGGCCAGGCGCTTGCGCCTGCCCCACAATTGCAGCAGCAGCAGCTCGTCGAAGGCCAGACGCTCGCGGGCCTGACCCAGGCATTCCTCCGAATCCGGGAAGTGCAGCTGATACAGCGACCAGGGCCGCGTGGGCAGATCCAGGTCGGCGCGCAGGCCAGGCGGAAGCGCATCCCCGAGGCCGACAACATGGGCGCGCACAGCATCTCCCGCAAGGCGTCGTAACCAACGCTGGCGCAAGCCCTCGGTGAGCGGGTAGACGGGGAGTAGCCGGGCTGTATGTAGGCTCTCGGCCTCCAACGGCTCCCATTCAGGGTTGGCAAGGACGGTCCGACCCTGGAACAGATCCACCTTGCCGGAGAGGGCCACAGCGTCGCCCGGCCCCAGCTCCTTACCCATGAAAGGCTGGTTGAAGAAGCTGGCTTCCACCACGCCGCTACCGTCGTCCACAGCGTAGGTCCAGATGCTCAGGCCGGGGCGGGGGCTCTTCTGCGAGCGGCGACGCACCAGGCCGACGACGGTGGCCAGATCGCCGGGGACCAGATCGACGATCCGAGCCACCTGACGGTAATCCCGGTAGCTGGCCGGCACATGCCAGATAAGGTCGCCGATGCTGTGGATGCCCAGACGGGCAAGGAGGACCGTGGTCCGCGGCCCCACGCCGCGCAGCTCGCCGACCGACTGAGCCAGGAGCGGGTCGTCGGTCTTGCGCAGCTTGATCGCCGTCCAGTCGAGGCCGGGCTTCGGCGGGGGGATGCGCGGCACCGGAACGGCAATGGAGACTCCTGGCGCCGCGTCGTTCGCGGGGGCCGCGGAACCCGCGGGAGACCGTCGGGCCGGCAAGGCTGAGGCCATGGATTGCGGCGCCGCCACCGGGCGACCAGCGGGTAACTGGCGGACGGGAGCCCGTTCGCCCGCGGCCTCGAGCCCCAGGCCGCCCAGCCAGGCCAGCAACTCGCGTACCGCCGCGGCCCGCGCAGCGGGAGTGGCCGCGGCGTAACCGGCCAGACGCGACTCGAGGCGCGCCGCCTGGTCTTCATGCAGTTCGGGGGCCTGGCGCCGCAGAAAGGACTCCAGACCGCCTACCACCGCGCGGTCGCGACAGCCGTGGCGGGCCTCCAGCTGCAAGATCTTCTGTAGGGTGAGGAGGACTTGACTCATTGGACCTTGCGGGAACAGGCTGGCTTGCCTATCATTATCTTTCGTCTATTCTAGCGGTAGCCTTGCGCTCAAGGCTCCGCCAGACCAGGATCCCTACCGTCGCCGTGGCCCTTCGGTCCGGCGGCGCCAACATCCGCAAGCAGCAGAACGTCTTCAGAGGTGGCAGCATGGCCAAGTGCATGACCTGCGGCAAGGGCCCGCTATTCGGGCAGAGCCGATCCTTTTCGATGCGCGCGACCAAGCGCCGCTTCGATGTCAACGTCCAGACCACGACGATCACGGTAAACGGTCAGACCCGGCGGATCAAGGTCTGCTCGCGCTGCCTGCGGACGATGGCCAAGGCCTGACCCATACGGCTCGAAACGAATAGGTGTGACAAGGGAGCCTGGCCGCCGCAAGCGGTTGGGCTTTTTCTTGTTGGCGACGCGGAGGAGGTTGACTTGCCGGCGAGCGGTCGTCATGACTATCATGGCGCTTCGATCCGTCCATGAAGGAGCAAGGCATGCTGGCGACCGATGTGAATACTCCGCTCGATCCGGAAGCCTATCTGGCCTTGGAGCGAGTGGCGGAGACCAAGAGCGAGTACATCGACGGCCAGATGGTGGCGATGTCGGGCGCGAGCTTTGAACACGTGACGGTTGGCGGCAACATCTACGGCCAGTTGTTCGCCAAGCTGCGTGGCGGTCCATGCCGCGCCCTGACCTCCGATCTGCGGGTACACGCCCATGGCGGCTATTTCTACCCCGACGTCACGGTGGTATGCGGCCAACCCGAATTGGGCGGCCCTCCCCGCGACACGCTTCAGAACCCCACGGTCATCTTCGAGGTTCTCTCGCCGTCGACGGAGCAGCGCGACCGCACCGTCAAGTTC
>Ga0073904_10001718_pt1 | contig 16399 bp, 11 predicted proteins | sample KloWWTrecipitate_FD_66668 | JGI IMG/M metagenome (GOLD analysis project Ga0073904, IMG submission 66668) | Active sludge microbial communities from Klosterneuburg, Austria, studying microevolution and ecology of nitrifiers - Klosterneuburg... | ecosystem: Engineered > WWTP > Aerobic digester >... | reverse complement strand
CCATCTGGTCGCGATGATTCAACCCGCCGACGGTGCGGTCGGCGATCGTGATCAGAAACCGCTTCGAAGCCACCGACGGGTGCCGCAACACCGCGTACGCCGCCGCGCGCACGTCCACCGCGCTCACGTCGAGTGGGGGTTCGGTCCGGGCAACCCGGCGGGCGTCGCGGACCATCCGCGGCGGCTTGCCGAGCAGCACCTCCATCGGCATGTCGATCGGACGGTCGTCGCCCGCGGCGTCGGTCGCACCGGGCGCGAGCACCAACTGACCGCCGTCCCGAGCCACCCCGACCACCGAGAACGGGCAGCGCTCGCGCTCGCACAACGCCGCGAAGCCGGCCAGTGACTCCGGAGCGATCGCCAGCACATAGCGCTCCTGGCTCTCGTTGCTCCAGATCTCCTTCGGGGCCAAGCCGGATTCCTCGACCGGCACCGCCGAAAGGTCGAACCGCGCACCCAGGCCGGCGCCGTCCACCAGTTCGGGGAAGGCGTTGGAGAGCCCGCCCGCGCCGACATCGTGGATCGAGAGGATCGGGTTCTCCGCGCCGAGGTTCGCGCAGTGATTGATGACTTCCTGTGCGCGCCGCTGGATCTCAGGGTTGCCGCGCTGCACCGAGTCGAAGTCGAGTTCGGTGGCGTTCGCGCCCGCAGCCATGGACGAGGCCGCGCCGCCGCCCATGCCTATCCGCATGCCCGGGCCGCCGATCTGCACCAGCAGGGTGCCTGCCGGGAAGGCGATCTTCTCGACCTGGACGGCGCTGATCGAGCCGAGCCCACCGGCGCTCATGATCGGCTTGTGATAGCCGCGGCGGACCCCGTCCACGGTCTGCTCGTAGACCCGGAAGAACCCGCCCAGGCCCGGCCGACCGAACTCGTTGTTGAACGCCGCAGCGCCCAAGGGTGCCGCGGTCATGATCTCCAGCGGCGACGCGATGTGCTCGGGCGCGCCGTAAGAGTCCCGCTCCCAGGGCTCGTCGGTGCCGGGCAGGTGCAGGTTCGAGACGACGAACCCGGTCAGGCCGGCTTTGGGCGCCGAACCGCGTCCGGTGGCGCCCTCGTCGCGAATCTCGCCGCCCGATCCGGTGGCCGCGCCGGGGAACGGGCTGATCGCCGTGGGGTGGTTGTGAGTCTCCACCTTCATCAGCACGTGCACTTCTTCGGGCTTGGCTGCGTACGGGCTCGGGCCCTCGCTGCCGGTCGGCGCCCATCCGATGATCGGGCCGCCGGCCATGATCGAGGCGTTGTCCTTGTAGGCCACCACGGTGCCGTGCCCGGCGACCGCCTCGGTGTGCCGGATCATGCCGAACAACGACTTCTCCTGCGGCACGCCATCGACGATGAAATCGGCGTTGAAGATCTTGTGCCGGCAGTGCTCGGAGTTGGCTTGGGCGAACATCATCAGCTCGACGTCGGTCGGGTTCCGCTCCAGGTGGGTGAAAGCCTCGACGAGGTAGTCGATCTCGTCGTCGCTCAGGGCCAGCCCGAAGCTGAGGTTGGCCTCCTCAATGGCTGCGCGTCCGCGTCCGAGCACGTCGACGTGGGCCATCGGCTCGGCCTCGCGCTCGTCGAACAGGGCCGCGGAGTCGGCGACCGAGGCGAACACCGACTCAGTCATGCGGTCGTGCAGCAGGTCGGCGGTGGTGCGCCATTCCGCTTCGGTAAGCGGACGCTCGAGGGCCAGCAGGTACTCGGTGACCCGTTCGACCCGGCGGATCGCCACCCCGCAGCTGTGCGCGATGTCGGTGGCCTTCGAGGCCCACGGGGAGAGGGTGCCGAGGCGCGGCCCGACTACGATGCTCTCGGCCGTGGGCGGAGCCGGCAGCGCCGCCGGCCCATAAGTCAGGAGCCGGCGCACGGTCTGTTCGGTCGCTTCGTCGAGGTCATGCTCGCTGGCCACCCAGTGCGCATACCTGGCCACCATCGCGGTCACCGGAACGTCCGCGTCCCGCAGGCGCCGGACCATTGCGTCCGCGCGGAACTCGGAGAGGGCGTTGCCGCCGGGGAAGCTGGTGAACTGGTGGGTCACGACGGGCGAACCTCCGGATGGCTGGACGGCGACGCACCAAGGCTAACGGCACGTTGTGCCGAGGCGGTCCGCACCTCTCCTGGCGAGAAGCTGCCTTCCCCATGTCGCCCGGCCACGCGCCGGCGGACGAATTGCGCACGATTCGCGCATCCGGGCCCGATTCGGCTTGATCGAGCCATCTGCAGGGCAGATTGTCTGCGCACAATGCACCGAGCCTGCTGCCGAGCAACCTCGCGAGTGCTCTACATTCGTGCCGAGGTGAACATGACGATCCGCACGATCGGGCTGACCAAGCACTACGGCAGCATCCGCGCCGTGGATGGGCTCGACCTCAGCGTCGAGGCGGGCGAGATCTACGGCTTCCTCGGGCGCAACGGCGCCGGCAAGACCACCACCATCCGGATGTTGCTCGGCTTGATCCGTCCCACCAGCGGACGGATCGAGGTACTCGGCCATGACCTCGCCGCCGGTGGCCAGGCCTGGCTTCGCCGGGTGGGCTTCCTGGTCGAGAGCGCCTCGGCCTACCCGAACCTCACCGTCACCGAGAACCTCGACCTGCAACGGCGGCTCACCGGGGCGCCGCGGACGGCGGTGGCCGACACGATCGCCCGGCTCGGCCTCGAACCCTATGCCGATCGCCGCGCCGGACGGCTTTCGCTCGGCAACGCGCAGCGGCTGTCGTTGGCCCGCGCGCTGGTTCATTCTCCCGACCTGTTGATCCTGGACGAGCCCGCCAACGGCCTCGACCCGGCAGGCATCGTCGAGGTGCGCGAACTGCTCCGGAGCCTCTCCAGGGAGCACGGGGTGACCGTGTTCATGTCCTCGCACATCCTCGCCGAGGTCGCGCATCTCGCCGACCGGATCGGCATCGTCCATGACGGCCGCCTGATCGAGGAGGCGTCCCGCGACGTGCTGGCCCGCCGGGCGCGGGACTACCTGGCCGACGCGTTCACCGAGCAGCAGCGCGAGGAGGCCCAACTCAGCGCCGACCTCGAGCGCTACTTCCTGGCACGCACCAGCGGGACGGGCGACGTTACGGACGGAGGGTCGCGACGGTGATCAGCGAGGTGATCGCAACCGAGTTCGCGAAACTGCGGCGTTCGGCCCCACCGTGGGCCACCCTCGCGGCCGTGCTGTTCGCGGTGCTGGGCATCGCCCTGTTGATCTGGATCGTCCGCGATCCGGAGCGCGCCGCGTCCCTCGGGTTGCTTGGCACCAAGGCGAACCTCGCCGGGCTCGAGGCGACCTGGCCTGCCTACGGCGCGTACCTGAGCGTGGTGGCCGGAGCGGGTGGCCTGATCCTGCTGGCGTTCATCGTGGCCTTCTTGTTCGGACGGGAGTACGCCGACGCCACCGCGAAGAACCTGCTCGCCCTGCCGGTGCCGCGGGCCTGGTTCGTGTTGGCGAAACTCGTAGTGGCAGCGGTGTGGTGGCTGGTGCTGCTGATCGCCCTGCTGGCGGCGGGGTTCGCGATCGGTGCGGCCCTCGACCTGCCTGGTTTCACCCCGGCGGTGGCGCTGAAGATCGTCGGTGACACCCTTCTGGGTGGGGCGATCAGCTTCCTGCTGGCGCCGATCGCGGCGTGGATAACTATCGCAACCCGCAGCTACTTGGCCGCGCTGGGCTTCGCGCTCGGCATGCTCTTGGTCGGTAACCTGCTCGGCCACACCGGCTGGGCGGTGTGGTTCCCCTGGTCGATCGTGCCCCTGCTCACCGGGATGAGCGGCGACGCGGTTGCGCTGCCCTGGGGCAGCTACCTGGTGGTCGCGCTCACGTTCGTCGCCGGTATCGGCGGCACTGTCCTCCAGCTCAAGTACGCCGACAACCCCTGACCAGCCTGGGAACGTTCGACGAGCCGCGGAACGTTCGACGAGCCGCGGAACGCTCCCTGAGCCGCGGAACGCTCCCTGACCCGCGGAACGCTCCCTGAGCCTGTCCAACGCTCCCTGAGCCTGTCGAAGGGTCGAGGCGGGCGGGGCGGACGAGGCTTCGTCAGGCTCAGCCAGCGGTGAAGTTCGACGATCCGGGGACGTTCCCTGAGCCGGTGGATTCGGTCCCTGAGCCGGTGGATTCGGTCCCTGAGCTTGTCGAAGGGTCGGTGCTGGGGGCTTCGTCAGGCTCAGCCATCGGGGGAGGTCGACGGGGTGGAGGGGGCTTCGTCAGGCTCAGCCAGCGGTGGAGTTCGTCGATGCTGCGAGGCTTCGTCCGGCTGAGCCGTCGTTGGGGGAGGAAGGCCGTCGAGGGTTCCGGATACGCTGAGGCGTGCTCGATCTACCACTGCTCCATGCCGGTAAGGTCCGTCGGCTCTACGCCTGGCCGGATGACCGCATCCTGATGGTCGCGACCGACGCGATCTCGGCGTTCGACCACGTGCTCTCGACGCCGATCCCCGACAAGGGCAAGGTGCTCACCCAGCTCAGCCTGTGGTGGTTCGACCAACTCGGCGTGCCCAACCACATCGTCTCCACCGACGTGCCCGAAGAGGTCGCCGGCCGCGCGGTCGTCGTGGAATCCCTGCGCATGGTGCCGGTCGAGTGCGTGGCCCGCGGCTACCTCACCGGCTCGGGCTGGGCCGAGTACCAGGCCTCGGGGACGGTCTGCGGCATCCCGCTCCCGGACGGGTTGTCGGACGGCTCCAAACTGCCGGAGCCGATCTTCACCCCGGCGATCAAAGCCCCGTTGGGTGAGCATGACGAGAACGTCGACTTCGCCACGATCGTCGCGCTGCACGGCGCCGAGCTGGCCGAACGGCTCCGGTATGCCACCTTGACGATCTACTCCCGCGCCGCCGACCTCGCCGCCGCCCGCGGCATCATCCTGGCCGACACCAAGTTCGAGTTCGGGCTGCGTTCGGATGGCACCCTCGTGCTGGCCGACGAGGTGCTCACCCCGGATTCGTCCCGCTTCTGGGATGCCGCCACCTGGCAGCCGGGCAGGAGCCTGCCCAGCTTCGACAAGCAGTTCGTCCGCGACTGGCTGGCCAAGGACTCGGGCTGGGATCGCGCCGGCGACCAGCCTCCGCCACCGCTCCCGGAAGCAATCGTCCGGGCCACCCGCGACCGCTACCTGGAGGCCTATCGCCGCCTGGTCGGCCGGGACCTCCCGCTCTGACGCCGGTCGACCGTCTTCGCTTCCTCGACGGGTTCCTGACGGACTTCACGAATCCCGGACCTTGGGTTATCCTGAGTTCCGCCTGAGAGTTCTTAAGGATTCAGGCTCACCCCCTCCTGAAGGAAGTACCCCACAAATGAAGCGATACTTGGTTTCGCTGGCGGCGCTTGCGCTGACTTCGGTTGCGTTCTGGGCACCGACTCCGGTCGCCGCCCAGGCCGCGCCGCTGCCGGCCGCCGACAACGCGTCCGCCTTGGTTGTGGCCACCTACAACGTGCGCTGCGCCAACTGCTCCAAGCACCCGGTGAACAAGCGCGAGAAGCGGTGGAACACCCGCGCGGCCGCGATCACCGACGCGATCAAGTCCGAGGGCATCGACCTGCTCGGCGTTCAGGAAGCGTCCTCCGGCGTGCTCTGGCGCGGCGGTCCGTCCCAGTTCGAGGACCTGGTGAACCGGTTGGGCTCGCCGTACGCGCTGACCAACGCCGCGCGCTACAACTGCGTCCGCTCGTCGACGCCGACGCGCTGCGACTACTCCTATCAGGGCGCCTCCGGTGACACCCGGATCATCTACAACACCAACAAGCTCGATCTGCTCGCCCAGGGTTCGCTCGCTCTCGACGACCGTTTGGCCGGCAACGGGAGCGCACGCTTCATGGCTTGGGCGAAGTTCTCGGAGCGGGCCACCGGCAAGCAGTTCTACTTCGCCAGCGCTCACCTCGAGCCCGGCATGAGCGGGGCGAAGGTCGCGAAGCGCGGCGCTCAGGCGAATGCCGCGATCGCCGAACTCGACCGCGTCTCCGAAGGACTGCCGGTGATCTGGGGCAGCGACCTGGCCAGCAGCAAGCTCTCGCATTCGGGGAACACCGCGTACGAGAAGTTCATGTCGGCCGGCTACACCGATCCGCTGGGCAACTACTACAAGGCCAAGGCGGTCAACAGCCGCACCTATGCGGCCTCGCTGGTCAACGAGCAGTACTTCACGCTGAACAACTTCGCCAAGAAGCCGAAGCGCTACTCGAATTACGCCCTGGGCGCGCACCTGGACTACATCCTGCTCAAACCCCAGATGCAGGTTCTCGAATGGGAGCAGGTACTCAGGCTCACTGACGGTGGCAAGTTCGCCGGAACAATCCCGTCCGACCACAACATGGTGAAGGTGACGCTGGTCCTTCCCTGACCCTCGTTTCTACGTCTGCTGCTCGGCCGCTTCGAACCATTACTGGTTCGGAGCGGCCGAGTCCGTTTCTCGTACACTCTCATACACCGTGGGTAGTGATACGGCTTCCGCCGGATCGGCTTCGCGGTTATTTTGAGTGAATCCTGAAGCGCCGCACCGACGGGGAGCCGCTATGAGAATGCCCGGACGGATTTCCACTCTACTGATCGCTTCGGCCTTGCTGGTGGTGCCTTGGACGCCGCCTGCCGCGTCCGCCGATTCGGTGGCTGCCGCCGCAGCGCCGAGATTGGAGGCGCCCGCCGCCGGCGCCTCAGCGAACCTGGTGGTGGCCACCTTCAACGTGCGTAACGCCAACTGGTCGAGCACTCAGCCCACGAACAGCCGGGAGAAGTCCTGGGATACGCGCCGCGCGGTCGTGGTGAGCCAGATCATGGGTGAACACGTCGACGTCCTAGGTGTGCAGGAGGCCACCGCGGCCAATGTCACGGACAACGGCCCGCAGTACCTTGATCTGGTTGCGGCGCTCAACGCCGCGGGAGGCACGTATGCGGTCACCAACGAGACCCGCTACGACGGTGGCGAGGAGTGCGACTACGTGGAGGGTCCGATCGACCCCGAGACTGGTGAGAGTGACTGGACGGAGGTTTGCCACAAGATTCCGGATCCGTCGGGCGACGTTCGCATCATCTACAACACCCAGCGCGTCAAGTTGGTCGACCCGATTGCCGACCAGGGCGCGCTGGCGCTCGACGACCGCGACACCCGCAACGGCAGCGCACGCTTCATGGCGTGGGCACGATTCACCGACCAAGTCACTGGAAAGCCGTTCATCTTCGCCACCGGACACGTCGAGCCGGGAATGTCCAAGGCCGTGATTGCGACACGAAAGGCCCAGGCTCAGAAGATCGTCAGTCACCTGAATCATGTGGTGAATGCCGAGAACCTGCCGATCATCTGGGGGAGCGACCTTGCCAGCAGCAAGCTCTCGCCGTCGAAAAACACCGCGTACGACGTGTTCCTGAAGGAGGGCGGCTTCACCGACCCGCTGGGGAATACCTACAAGACCAAGAAAGCGCGGACGAAGTACACCTACGCAAAGAAGATTGTCAACGGGAAATACTTCACGCTGAACAACTTCAAGGCCGCCCCGGACAAGAACAAGCGCTACAAGATGGGCGCGCACCTCGACTATATCCTGATCAAGACGCCTGGGAAGAAGGCCACGGTTGCCCAGTGGAAGCAAGTGCTGTACCTGGACAAGAAGGGCGCGTTCAGCGGCGAGATCCCGTCCGACCACAACATGGTTGCGGTGACGCTGGCTCTGCCCTGACGTCAGCTCCCAAGGGACATCCGAACACGGCATGTCGATGAACGCTCCCTGAGGAGGCTTGTGAGGAACGAGTAAGCCGTCACGAAGCGCTGCCCTGAGGAGTTCCGTGAGGTACGAGCGGAGCGTCTCGAAGGGGGCGTTCGCCACCATGGCTTGATCTGTGGCGGCGGCCCTTCGTGACGCCGTCCGCTCGTTCCTCACGGACGGCTCCTCAGGGTCCGGTTGGAGGGGCGACGGCTCGTTCCTCACGGACGGTTCCTCAGGGTCCGGTTGGAGGGGCGACGGCTCGTTCCTCACAGACGGTTCCTCAGCCCAGATTCACCGATCGGCTGGTCGAGCCTGTCGAGACCGCGCTCACTCGGTGTATCGAGGCTCAGGGACCGGTTGAGGGGGAGACGGAGTCCTTGAACGGAGCCTCCGCCAACCTTGCCGGGCACCAGCCGCGCAGGCTGTTCAGGAAGGCCAGATCCTCCGCGCGGTGCAGATCGGCCACCGCGATCGGATGCTCGCGCAGACGTCCGGCGGCGAGCAGCTCGGCGCGTAGCACGCCGGGTAGCAGCCCGGCCGACTCCGGCGGGGTCAACCACTGACCGTCCAGCAGCACCGCGAGGTTCCCCATCGTGCATTCGGTGACCCAGCCGTCGTGGTGGCAGATCACGTCGTCGCAGCCGGGCAGCCGTAGGCGGTCGTAGTGGCTGCGCAGAGTGGTCTTGTGCCGCACCACCGGTCCCAGCCAGCCGTTGCTGGCCAGCGACTCGGTCGCCAATCGCAGGGTCATCGGTTCACCGGACGTCGGCGCGGGCGCCGAAATGACCTCGGAGGGCCCATCCCCAGCCACCAGTCGAACCCGCCAACGACCGGACGGGTGCCCGCCGGCGACGAGGTCGAGCGCATCAGCCACCTCAACCAGGTCAAGAGCCAGACCGTGGGCATCGCAGGTCTGGATGAGCCGAGCCAGATGCGCCGTCCGTCGCTGCAGTACTCCATCGACGAGCAGCATGGTCTCCAGCGCACGCAATCGTGAGCCGCCCAGGAACGCGGTCTTGGCCCGCCATTCAGCCAGTTCGGCGTCCGGGTCGGAGTCGGTGACCACCCCGCTGCCCACGCTGCACACCAGTCCATCGGGTCGCGCGACCACCGTCCGGATCGGAACCGCGAACGTCGCGGTGCCGCCGGGACGCATCACGCCCAGCGCCCCGCAATACCAGCCGCGCGCGCTCGATTCGAGGTCGGCGATGACCCGCATCGCCGCGATCTTCGGCGCCCCGGTCACCGAGCCGCACGGGAAGAGTGCCGCGAAGACGTCGGTCAGGGCGGTGCCGGCGCGAACCGTTCCGCTGACGGTCGACGTGAGTTGCCACACCGTCGGCAGCCGATGCACCTCGAACAGCCGATCGACCAGCACGCTGCCCGGTTCGCACACCCGGCCCAGGTCGTTGCGGATCAGGTCGACGATCATCAGGTTCTCGGCCCGCTCCTTGGCGGCGTCGAGCGCGGCGGCGTCGGTCCAGGAAGTGCCCTTCATCGGCTGGGTGACCAGCCGGTCGTCTTCGAGGTGGAAGAACAGCTCCGGAGAAGCGCAGCCGACGCCGGCCAGCCTCGACCCGAACAGGTACCCACCCGGCTGGGCAGCGGCGACCGCCTCGAACAGCGGCCAGAACTCCCCGGCGGCCCGATAGCGGGTGGTCAGGTTCACCTGGTAGCAGTCACCGGCGGCGATGTGCTCGCGCACCTCCTGGATCGCGTCGCGTCCGGTACGTCCATTGGCCAGGCTGACTTCAGGCACCCAATCGAGCGCAGGCAGCGGACGCGGGTCCGCGGGCCAGGGCTCCGGAGCCTCGGCATACACCTCGAAGTGCGCGAACGGGGTGTCGTCGCGCCGGGCGACCTGGGCAGCGTCCCAGGTGGCGGAGGCGGAGTAGCTCAGCCCGCCCAGCACCCAGTTGCCCGCATTGGCCGCGGCCACTGCGGAAGCAACGACAGCAGGCACCTGATCGGACGTTTCGGCCCGCAGCACTTTCGCGGGCGGTCGAAGGAACCGTCCCCGGATTCGCGTCTCCCGAGCCGGCGGCTGCGCGGGGAAGTCGAAGGCGGCCCACACCACGTCCGCTCCGTCCATGACGACGTTGATACACCGAACCAGCGAATTCCACCATCAGAGAGTGTGCGAACCATATCCCAGCCAACTGCGAGAATTGCGCTCGGTTCCACCCGGACGTGGCCAAGCTCGGCCGCATCCTCCCTGAGAAAGGCCCGACGTTGTCAGTCGCAACCCACACGCTCGACCCGGCCGCGCTGCCCGTGGCGGTTCGCCCCGCTTTCGAATCGGTGGTGCGACGCAACCCTGGCGAGCCTGAGTTCCACCAGGCGGTGCACGAGGTGCTGGCCTCGATCGTGCCGGTGCTGGCCGAACATCCGCACTACCTTGAGGACGGCATCCTCGAGCGCCTGGTCGAGCCCGAGCGGCAGATCATCTTCCGGGTGCCGTGGGTGGACGACGCCGGCCGAGTGCAGGTCAACCGCGGCTACCGGGTGCAATTCTCCTCGGTGCTGGGCCCGTACAAGGGCGGCCTGCGGTTCCATCCGACGGTGAACTCCTCGATCATCAAGTTCCTCGGGTTCGAGCAGATCTTCAAGAACGCGCTCACAGCCCAGGGAATCGGCGGCGGAAAGGGGGGCTCGGACTTCGACCCCCACGGTCGCAGCGACGGCGAGGTCATGAGGTTCTGCCAGTCGTTCATGAACGAGCTCTACCGGCACCTGGGCGAGCACACCGACGTGCCCGCCGGTGACATCGGCGTCGGCGCTCGCGAAGTCGGCTTCCTGTTCGGTCAGTACCGCAAGATCACGAACCGCCATGAGTCGGGCATGTTCACCGGGAAGGGCACCGGGTGGGGCGGCGCGGAGGTGCGCACCGAGGCCACCGGCTACGGGACGGTGTATTTCGCGCAGGAAATGCTCGCGGTGAGCGGGAAGTCCTTGGCGGGACGCCGGGTGGTCATCTCCGGTTCGGGCAACGTGGCGATCTACGCGATCGAGAAGGCCCAGCAGTTGGACGCGCTGCCGATCACAGCGTCCGACTCGTCGGGCTACGTGGTGGACGAGGCCGGCATCGACCTCGAACTGCTGAAGGAGGTCAAGGAGGTCGAGCGGCTGCGCATCGGCGCCTACGCCGAACGGCGCCCTTCGGCTCGTTTCGTTCCCGGAGCGCGGGTCTGGGAGGTGCCGGGCGAGATTGCCCTGCCGTGTGCGACCCAGAACGAGTTGGCCGGCTCGGACGCCGAGGCCCTGATCCGGAACGGTGTGCTGGCAGTGGCCGAGGGCGCCAACATGCCGTCGCTGCCCGACGCCGTGGACGCGTTCCAGTCGGCCGGCGTGCTGTTCGCACCCGGCAAGGCGGCCAACGCCGGTGGCGTGGCAACCTCGGCGCTGGAGATGAGCCAGAACGCCGCCCGCCAGCGCTGGACCTTCGCCGATTCGGAGCAGAAGCTGCATCACATCGTGCAGTCGATGCACGAGTCGGCCTACACAGCGTCCGAGCGCTACGGCAGCCCGGGCAACTACGTGGTCGGGGCCAACTGCGCCGCCTTCGTCAAGGTCGCGGACGCGATGATCGCCCAAGGGATCATCTAGCGACCCTGCTGACGCCGGCCGACGAAATGGTCCATGGTGTGGTTGATGCCGAAGAGATCCATCACTGCATCGAAGACCCGCACCGGGAGCACGCGCAGCAAGGGCACCAGGCGGGCCATCGGGGGCAGCACCAACTGCTGACGACCGGACGCGATCGCGTCCAGGATCTGGGAGGCCACGTCGACCTCGTGCAGGATCGGCAGCAGCAGCGGCACCCGGGTGCGCACTCCGGCGAACATACCGGTGTCGATGTAGTACGGCGCCACCACAAGCGTCCGGACGGCCGAACCGGACCCCCGCAGTTCGGCACGCAGCGACTCGGTGAACCCGATCGCCGCCCACTTGCTGGCCGAATAGTCGGTCTGCCGGGCCACACCAACCAGGCCGGCCGCGCTGGCGATCGTCACCACGGTGCCGCGGTCGCGCTCGCGCATGCCGGGCAGGAAAGCCCGCGTCGTCCAGTACGAAGCCAGCGTGTTCACCTCGAAGGTGCGCCGGATGGCAGCTTCGGACGACTCAAGGAGCGGCTTGCCGGTCACCACGCCGGCGCAGTTGATCAGCACGTCGATGGGCCCGGCCGTCTCGGCAGCCTCGGCCACCGCGGCCGAATCGGTCACGTCCACCTGCTGCCAGGTGCCGCCGGTCACCTCCGCGGTCGCTTGCGCAGCGTCCGCCGCCAGGTCCCAGACCTCCACCCGCGCACCGCGGGCGGACGCCTGCAGCGCCAACTGCCGGCCGAGGCCGGACGCCCCGCCGGTGATCACGAATCTCGCACCGTCGATCTGCACTTCAGCCTCCCAGCCGGTTGAGGACGCGGATCGCGGCCGTCATCACCTTCGCGTACCCCTCGTTGCCGAGCGCGTCCGGCGGAGCGATGGGGTGCAATCGCTGCCGGCTCACGGTCTGCGGCTCGGTGTACTTCAGCAGCCCCTGGCTGCCGTGCCGCCGGCCCATGCCCGACTCGCCCATGCCGCCCATCGGTGCGGCGTGCGAGCCCCAGGTGGCCGCGAAGCCTTCGTTGATGTTCACCGTGCCGGCCCTGATCCGGCCGGCGATCGCTTCGCCGTGGGCCGACCAGATGCTCGCGTTCAGCCCGTAGCGGGTGTCGTTGGCCGCAGCGATCGCCGCCTCCTCGGACGCGACGCGGTAGACCGCGAGCACCGGCCCGAAGGTCTCCTCGCGGAACAGCGTCATCTCCTCGGTCACGCCGGTGAGCACGGTCGGCTCGTAGACGAACGGCCCGAGGTCTGGACGATCTCGCCCGCCGGCCAGGACCGTCGCCCCCTTGGCGACAGCGTCGTCCACGTGCTGGGCCACCGTGGCCAACTGCTTGGCCGAAGCCAGCGAGCCCACGTCGAGCTGCCAGTCGTTGCCGATGCCCAGCCGCAACCCCGCGGTGATTCGCACCAGGTCGGCGACGAACTCGTCGTACACGCTGTCGACGACGTACGCGCGTTCGATGCCGACGCACACCTGTCCGGTGTTGGCGAAGGCCGCCCGGACGGTGCCCGCGGCCGCAGCCTGCAGGTTCGCGTCCGCCAGCACGAGCAGGGGGTTCTTGCCGCCGAGTTCACCGGAGAACCCGATCAGGCGTTCCGCGCAGGCGACGGCCAGCTTGCGTCCGGTCGCGGTGGAGCCGGTGAACATCAGGTAGTCCACCCCGGCCACCAACTCCGGACCGAGTTCGGCGCCCGAGCCCGGCAACACCTGGAAGAGCCCGTCGGGCAGGCCGGCGTCGGCGAAGAGTTCGGCCAGGAGCAGCGCGGTGAACGGGGTCTGCGAGTCGGGTTTGAGTACCACCGCATTGCCGGCCAGCAGCGCCTGGGCAGCGTCGCTCGCGGGCAGGTTGAACGGATAGTTCCAAGGGTTGATGATGCCGACGACGCCAACCGGACGGTGATGCTCGAACGTGCGGGTAAGGACGGGGATGGCGCCCCCGCGGCGAATGGGACGCAGCAGTCGCGGCGAGCGGCTGGCGAACACGCGGACGGCGCGTCCCGCGTCCATCACCTCCTCGAAGGCGCTCAGCCTCGACTTGCCCGTTTCGGCCTGGATCACATCGAGGATTCGGTCGCGGTTGGCCATGATGCCGCGGGCGAGCTTCGTCAACACGCGGGCCCGTGTGACAGGTGGCACCTCCGCCCAGACCGCCTGCGCTTGGCGCGCCCTCGCGATCGCCACGGGGACGTCCTGCGGCGGGGTCGCGGGCAGAGTGCCGTACACGCTGCCGTCAAAGGGCGATATCACCTCGAGCTGCATTGCGTCAGGTTACGCGGACGCCCGCCCGCTGGTGGGCCGCATCGGGATTCCGGCCCGCCAGACTCAGGGTCGCCACCCGCGGCTCCCCAGTCCGACCCTGGAAGGCCTGCCCGCCGGCACTGGTCGCACTAGGGTGAAGCCATGTCTGAAACTCCTGCTGTCCGGGACGCCGAACTGCGCACCCCGGACGCCGATTCCATCGAGCCCACGCTGGTCGAGATCGTCGATGACGAGACCATCCAGATCGACGAGGACGGTGTCGAGTGGGTCGGGGACCTGACCAGCGACGCCGCCGATCCGGAGGAACTCGCCGAAGACATCGTCGATGCCGAGGTGGTCGATGACAGCGTGCCCGCCGTGAACCCGCCTGAGCCGGTCGTCGACGTCGAGCCGGTCGTCGTGCCTGAGTCGATAGCGTCACCTGAGGGCTCGGAGACCGATACGTCGGACGCGATCCCGACGACCGATTCGACTGTGATCTCTCCGGCGCTCGCGCCGCGGCTGACCCTCGACGACGCGGAGCCCGAGGCTCGCGCGGTCATCGACCTGGAGGCTGTGGAGACCGTGCCCCGGCAGCCGGCCGCGCCGTTCCCGCCCAAGCTCGACCTGCCCGACACCGACGCGGAGTTCCCGTTCGCCAGTGAGCCGACGCCCGCCTACGAGCCCGCGCCCTACGTTCAGCCGCGCTTCGAGGACGAGCCCGTGTCCGCCTTCGGGCAGGCGGCTTACGGCGAGGCGCCGCTCACCCAGACCCCTTACGGACAACCGGCCGGGTCGCAGCCGAACTACACCCAACCCGCCTTCCCGCCGGCCGAGCCCGCCCAGCCGGTCCCGTCCGGCTACGGCCAGCCGACGCCGCAGCCCCACCCGGCACAGCCCAGCCAGCCGTCCCCGCAGCAGCCCCACCCCGAGCCGTACGCAGCTGCGCCGTACCCGGGCCAACCAGGCGGCAACTACGCCCAGCAGCCCGCCTACGGGCTGCAGCCGCAGTACGCGCCGCAAGCCGCTCCGCTCAGCCCGACGGACGAGGTCACCTGGTCCTCAGCGGCGCACTGGTCTGCGTTGGTGGCCAGCTTCGTCGGCCTCGGATTCCTCGGCCCGCTACTGGTCATGCTGATCCAGGGGCCGAAGAGTGCCCGAGTGCGGGCCAACGCGGTCGAGTCGCTGAACTTCGAGATCACCTACGTGATCGGCATGGTGCTCAGCGTGGTGCTGATGCTGGTGCTGGTCGGTTTCGTAACGATCATCCTGTTCCCGCTGTTGTGGCTGATCCTCCGGATCGTGGCCAGCGTCCAGACCGCGAACGGGCAGGACTACCGCTACCCGGTCAACATCCGACTGGTGAAGTGAGCCGGGCGGGGCGGTCACCGTCCCGGCCGGTAGAGTTACCCCGTGCTGAGCCCGGGTGACGACTGGACCGACGATCCCGGCCCCCGCGACGCCTGCGGCGTCTTCGGCGTGTGGGCACCGGGGGAAGAGGTCGCCAAGCTGACCTACTTCGGGCTGTACGCGCTGCAGCACCGCGGCCAGGAGTCGGCCGGCATGGCCGTCAGCAACGGCGAACGGATCATGGTCTTCAAGGACATGGGCCTCGTCTCGCAGGTCTTCGACGAACCCACGCTGAGCTCGCTCAACGGTTTCCTCGCGGTCGGCCATTGCCGCTACTCGACCACCGGCGCCAGCACCTGGGACAACGCCCAGCCGACCTTCCGGGGTACTGCGGACGGCGGGCTCGCGCTGGCACACAACGGCAACCTCACCAACACCGACGAACTCGAGGCCTGGCTGGCCACGTCTGTCGCGGAGTCGGACGTGCCGCGCAAGGACCGGATGGATTCCACGTCGGACACCGCGCTGGTCACCGCGCTGATGGCGGTCTACGCCGACGAGGGCCTGAAAGCCGCAGCCCTCACGGTGCTGCCGCGGTTGCAGGGTGCCTTCTGCCTAGTGTTCAGCAACGAGCGGACGCTGTTCGCCGCGCGCGACCCACAGGGCATCCACCCGCTCGTGCTCGGACGCCTGGAGCGCGGCTGGGTGGTCGCGTCCGAGACCGCGGCGCTGGACATCATCGGCGCCACCTTCATCCGCGAGGTCGGGCCGGGTGAGCTGATCTCGATCGACGAGTCGGGTCTGAGCAGCGCCCGGTTCGCCCCGGCCGAGCCCAAGGGCTGCCTGTTCGAGTATGTCTACCTGGCCCGCCCGGACACGCTGATCGCGGGTCGGCGGGTGCACTCGGTGCGCGTGGAGATCGGGCGGACGCTGGCCATGGAGGCCCCCGTCGACGCCGACATGGTGATTCCCACCCCGGAGTCGGGGACGCCGTCCGCGATCGGCTACGCGGAGGCGTCCGGCATTCCGTACGGCCTGGGCCTGGTGAAGAACTCGTACGTCGGGCGGACGTTCATCCAGCCGTCTCAGACGATCCGGCAACTGGGCATCCGGCTGAAACTGAACCCGATCCGCGACGTGATCGAGGGGAAGCGGCTGGTGGTGGTCGACGACTCGATCGTCCGTGGAAACACCCAGCGTGCTCTGGTGAAGATGCTTCGTGAGGCCGGGGCCGCTGAGGTGCACGTGCGCATCTCGTCCCCGCCGGTGCAGTGGCCGTGCTTCTACGGCATCGACTTCGCCACGCGAGCCGAGTTGATCGCGCCCGGGCTGACGGTGGACGAGATCTGCCGCTCGATCGGGGCGGACTCGCTCGGTTACATCAGCCTGGAAGGGCTGACGGCCTCGACCGGCATCGCGGGCAAGCGCCTCTGCCGGGCGTGTTTCGACGGGAATTATCCAGTGCCGATCCCGGAAGCCCGGGCTCGCCAGATGGGATTGGAGCGCAAGTTTGGCTGCTGAGAATGCGTAC